>Ga0181612_164846_pt1 | contig 15506 bp, 7 predicted proteins | sample HoacroProtozoa21_FD_119630 | JGI IMG/M metagenome (GOLD analysis project Ga0181612, IMG submission 119630) | Hoatzin crop microbial communities from Cojedes, Venezuel. Combined Assembly of Gp0051906, Gp0051904, Gp0051908 | reverse complement strand
CCCCATGTACTTTTCAGAGCTCCTCTAAATCTGTTCTCTGCCCAGCCTGTATTTGTGCTTGGGATTACCCTGACCCACGTGCAGGACCTTGCTCTTGGCCTTGTTGAGCTTCATGAGGTTCACGTGGGCCCACCTCTCAAGCTTGTCAAGTCTCTCTGGATGGTATTCCTTCCCTCCAGTATGTTGATCGCACAACACATCTTGGTGTCATTGGCAAACTTGCTGAGGGTGCACCCAATCCACTGTCTTTGTCGCTGACAAAGATGTTAAACAGTGCTGGTCCCAGTACCAACCCCTGAGGAATGCCACTCCTCATACTCTTTGTTGTGACATACTCCTGAACAGGCTCCTGTTAACTTTGGTTGCGTTACATCAGTCCCATTTTGCTCTCTTAGCATAGTTGTCTCATAAATGATCCTGCAGGAATAGCACTGCTCACACATGTCTCCGCAATATTTAATGTATTACTTCTGCATTGCAGCTACCACAATGCTGTTGTATATAACTTATTGCTGAGGTCTATGGAAGAAATACACAATTCCTGTAGTGCCCAGGTATCTAAAGATTTTGAAGTTCTAATCTTATGACTTCCCCAAGGTAATGCATTTGGACCTATTTATAATCAAAGCTAGACTCATGCCCTAGCACACTAGACCCTTTTTCCTACTTCAGGAGTAGGCACCTCTCTGTTCTAATCTTTATCCCTGGAATTGATAGTGTCTGTACCTTGCCAGGCTGCCTTTCCCTATGAGGTCTTATGATGATCCAGCTTCCTTTTTCTAATCCTTCTAACCTAAAACATAAAATTACTCCATCTGTGGAGAGGGAGGAGGGGAAGAGCGTACAGCTTAGTGAAATAACATGCCTTCTCTAGTTGCAAGTAAGGAAACCTTTAGGAGAATGTGTCATCATTGGATAGCTACTCTTTGATGCTGCTTGCCTCTGCTCTTAAGGCATTAATACTGCTGGTTTGTTCTGTGTGTGTTCTCTGAATAATTTTCTGACTAATTTTGCATGTTTTGATTCTGGCTTTGTAATTATAACATTGCAGCCACGTACGGATGTGGTGATGGTTGAATTGTTATTCTCCTGTAATTGGGTTGATAAAGTCACTTACTTTCAAAGACCTTTTCTGAGATGATTATAATTTTCTGAATAACTTATTTGTCCTGAAAACTTGTATTACTTGCATTCCACAAAAGGAGATTTTAAAAATGAATCTATCAAAGTCTTTATGCTATTTAGGGTTTCCTGACTTTGAAAATTTCTGCATTAAGAAGATTATTCAGGAGTGCTCTTTATACTTCACTAAGATCCTCACCTTTATAACAATTCAAATTTTACGTGTATATAGTAGATTTATTTTGATGTTCAAATTCCATGTAATTGGTGCAGAGGAAGATGTGTAGGTTTAAAGCTCAGGTTTGGACCATGAGGTCTGGAGCTCAGCAGATTTAAAACGACTTCAAGTGAGAATCTTTCTTAATAGAAATGAGGTCTTACTGTGCTATTCCTGGGAAATGTGTGCTCTTCCTGTTTGCTTAAACATGAAGTCCAGTAGAGTTCACTAGCTACTCATTCTGTGCATAATTGCTGGCTTTATTTCCTGTGGTGGCTACATGATAGAAGAGACAGCTTTTCTGCATATTTAATTTCTAGTTCAATTTGGGTGAACACATTTGCTTGTCAATCAGGTCCCGGAGAAATCTTCATGTCTTACTGTTTACAGTGTTATTCTCCATTCTGCAGATGCTGAAGATCTGTTATCCACACTCCTGCTAAAAGCCCTCTCTGCTCCACTTTTTTTCCTCTCTCAAATGCCAGCTACTCTCTCTCAAATTTTCCAGTTAATTAACTTAATTAGGTTAAATCATGGTCTTGGAGGCTGTGATACTGAGGAACCTTTTTTTGGCAGCTCTTTTTCTCTTGAGCAGTTCCTGTGCTTGTTCTTCCTGCTTCCCACCACTTGTTTTCACTCTGGCAGCACATTGTAACCAGATTCATGTAAGTCAGTCTTGCCTGCCTTCCTTAAAACAGTGAGCAATTCACTGTTCAGGTTCACAGAGTGGCCCTGCAACGGTTACTTTGGCACAACTAGAAGGACAGCAAACAGGTGGGTGGACAGAAACTCAAGGTTAGCAGCAGGGAAAGGGGAAAGAAGAGGCCTAGGCTACCACTGCTTCTAAAAAAGACGTCCTTATATGTTTGAGATCCACTTGTATTTTGTCAGAGCTTCTGAAGGGAGGCATCCCAAAGCTTGGTGCTTGTGCACAATGTTTCAGTGGGTTTAATGCTAGAAAAACCCAGCCTCTTGAACAAACCAACAAAAAAAACCCCCAGACCAGAAGAAACAAATTTTGCTCTACAGACCTCACAGCACTTGACTCCATTGGTTTCCTCAGCACCATGTTCTAGTCTGAGTGGAACTGCCTTAAATATTACCACTGAATTGCACATTAACACATAACTTGCTGGCTGTTATGCCATGGACTCAGGAACATTTCCATCAGTGCACTGTTGATTTCGGCAGCCCCCTTCCCTGTGCTGATGGCACTGTAGAATCGTCATGGCCTGTGATGATACTTTTGTTCATGTGGTTGCACAGTGAACATATGCAAGTTAATCTAATGCATAGCACAACTGAGGGGATAATAAGGTAGAAAGATACTATTCAAACTGGCACTGCCACTGGAAGACGTGCTCATAGAACTACACCTGTGGTTGTTTCTTGCTGGGGATCTTGACCTCACCAGCAATTCTATGTTTCAGTTCTTTCAAATAAATAGCCACATATAATGCTTAATTTAAAATAGCAAAATTGCTCCCTTTTGACTAGTGAGGTTTGACTTTATTTGGGAGCTGATCTACCTTTGAGTTTTGCTAGTATAATAGTGCCATTTGAGAGTATGGGTACGTGTGTGTTATGAGGTAGAGCCTTCATTTCTCACCTGAGTAACAGCCCTAGCACATATAGCTGCTCCAGTCAATGCTCTAGTGTATGCTTAAGTATATCAACAGCCTTTTGAGACTGCTGTGTTTTGTTTAGAGGCTTATATAAGCTATTCTAATGAAGGCTGAAAAACACTCTTCCTTGAAAGTAGCTGTGGGCAATTTTAAAGAAATTAATCGGAGATATCACCCACAAGAAAGGCACAGGTAACATAGGTAGCAAGTTTTCCTGAGGGTTTGTTTTGTGGTGATATGTCATTCTGTAAAGCACAGCAGTGAAGTCAATGAAAATGAGACAAAAGAGAGCAAATAACTGTTTGGTATGAAGACGTGAACAAAAACTTCTGCCTATGTTTCTTCTCCCAGTGCTGGCTTCAGCAAGTTTGTTCCAATCTCTGTAAATCCCTACACTATGGGTGGAATTGAAGTTAATACCCATATTGCTTAACAAGATTACAGCGGTATTTACCCTCGTTACCTGGGCCCTGTCAGTGTTGCTGGGTCACCAAGTCATCAGTGTGTTTGATTATACTGAGCTGAGACTAATTACACTGTTGTACAGAGCAATTGGAGGCTATAAAAGGGAGCTGTTTCTTAGAGCTGCTCTGTTTGTATGTATACACACCCAGAGGCACAAAAGCTTTTAGTGCTAGCTGTGCTTTGTGACTTGCCAGATGAGCACCACTCGGTAGTCTCTGAAATGCGAACCTGAGTGGGTAGAATATATGCTTGTCTGCAGAAGCAAAGGCACAAATCTTTGATCACATGTTCTGTTTAATGATGGATTGGGGGGGGGGGGTCTTTGTGAGTTTTGTTGGGTTTTTTCCCTTCCCCTTTCCTTTCACTTAAAAAGGCTAAATATGGAAGAGTTATTCGGGAATTTTCTTTGTAATTCCTCTGCTGTTAGCCATGTGGTTAATATCTTTTTATGCATAACTGTGTCCTTGGCATAATTGAAAGATTCCTCTGATGTTGTTGCACTCGTACCTGTTTTCGCCAAGGCTGAACTCAACTTTGCATTTTGTGATTTGGGTGTTCTTTGGGAGAAAAAATTAAAGGACTTGGACCAATAAACTACAGCAGAGTTAGCGATAAGAGGTTAAGAAATCCAGCTGCTTGCCCATCCTGTCAGCTGAGGTTGCAGCCAGGAGAGCAAAGCTGGAGGCATAACGCCTGTCCCCAGGCAAAGCACCCGCTCACTCTGGCATCCTTTGCTGACAGTTTGTGTGACTGTGCCAGGCTCTTACTGACAGTGGCCGAGGAGCACACGTGTGTGATGCGATGGGGGCAGTAACGCCTGGCAGAAGAGCTGCAGGCAGTAATATCTGCAACCACCTCAGTATTTTATCTTTGGAAATTCCAGCTCTGTTTGCTTTAACATCACTTCTTTCAGCCTGCCCTTGAAAATAGCTTGCAGCAAAGTCCCTGGCAGAGAAAACAATCTTCTATCTTCATATTTTTACAGGAAGAAATAGTGTCGGTATTTGTGCTTAATTCTTTTAGTAATAATTCTAAAGCCTCAGAATTGCTCTTTAAGTGAAGAATTTAATGTAATTCTTATTGCATGTAATGATTTTTTCTTTATCAATGGCAGTGGTGAACAAAGATTATTTTGTCTTCTCTTTCTAAAAGAACTAATTCTTATTCTGTTTATATGAAACTTTATTTAAAATCATTCTTATTCTCATCTTATTGTGAATGTCATACTTTATTATCATTGGATGTATTTTGATAGGTTTTTCAACCTTTCCAATAAGCTCCTGAGTCTCCTGTTCTTGAAGCATTTTTCCTTTCTCATCTGTATCTTTGCTTTATATACACTAACATCCTAATCCTGCCAGATCCGAGTTTTGTAATTTTGCTCTTGCAGAGCAGTGAAGTACTAATGGCTTCGTAGTAGTGGCACTAAAGAGCTGGCGCCTTGCAGTATGGCCCTGAAGAACAAGGACTTTTTACTTCTGATTTGTACAGCTGAGCAAATTGCTCCTGTCAAGGGATATGTAAAAGCAGTGCTGGTTTATAACTATTGTAGCTAACAATGTATCGGTTATTTAAAATCTAATAGCTTGCCCTGTTATATAGCATCATGCTTATACTGGCAAATCTTCCCACAGCAAACTTCAAGATGGCTCACCCCAACTGGACTTTTGTTTCTGTCCTTCTTTCCCATTTTTTTCTTACAAGCAGTCAGCTACAGGCTGAGGCGATGGTGTAAGATGTTTTTTTAATGCTTTAATTCTGAAGCCTGTGTGAGTTTTACCATGCCTGAATCACTCCAGCTATATCTATATTCAATGAATTTTGAGGCTTTGGAACAGGGTTGTCCAATCTTGATCCTCACAATGTAATTGCAGTTTGTTGGTATTACTAGTGTTCCTAAAGGTAGTTCTAGAAACCAACTCAAAATCAGTGTGCATGCTCCCTTTCTTTTTCCTCTTTCTTGTTCTCTTTATGTATCCTGCACACCTGCTTGTGCATGCAGGAAGTCAGATCACTAATTGATATATAAGATAGTGGTACATGTTTATTAGATCAACACACTTTCACTAGATGTTTAAAGAATTTCATTTAATCCATTTGAAAAGATGATGACCTCTAAGTATAATTAATAGGGTAGAGTCTTCAAGTACATTTTTATTGCAAATTTTCACGTCCTGTATAAGGGAAAAAAATGTATTACCCTAAATGTGAGTACTTAATTCCAAATTGCTTGATGCTTAGATTCAAATACATTGTGGAACTACAAACAAATATATGTGTGTGAATATTATTTAATAGTTTCTTTCATTAACGGACTCTGAGATCAGAATTACAAATGTTTCTTCCTATGGCTAAACACTTTAATCCACAACACCTAATTTATGTGGCTAAGTATGAATTTGGCAGTCTAGTATCAAGCATGTGCTTTTGGCTGTATTGATCTTTAGTATTCTTTTCTTATGTAGATGCAGGATTTAACCTTTTAGTTACTGCTACTTTTCAGTTTGGCTCATTTAAAAAAAAATGGTTGCACACTTTTGTGCTAACAATTATTTTTCTTCATATCCTCACTGAGACCAAAATAATAGTCATGTGAATGTGTGGCTTTTTTTGCCCAAAGCACCAGGTAGAAAGTAGTCATAATCTCTTAATATTATTTTGTTCAGCTTTAAGTAGTTTTCCGCTCTCCTTTGCACTCGACAGAACAAACCAGATCCATCTGACCCAGAGCCAAGAATAACAGTAAGGCCACCTCCTTTTTTCTTCTCCCTTCTCTTCCTTCTTGTCTCACAAAAAGAAAAAAAATATTTTTCTTTATTATTTGTTGAACTCAAACAAGTTAAGGCCCAGCATCAAATATTTTTTGAACCCTTTAACATTTCTGAAGTATGATACCACATTTTGTGTTGATTATGTGACAAATAGTTTACTTATGTTATACTTGTAAAAATTTCCGTTGTCTATATTGGTGGTTAGAAATGCTGCCAGTATGCATGAGTAATGACAAGAACAGCCACCGATCTTCAGATGAAGTCAATATTTGCTTGTGCTTAAAGTTGTGGATATGATTGTGTGGGAGCTTAAAACAAAGTGTTGATAAATGGTAATAAATGGTATGAAGCCATCTTTCGCTGGAACATAATAGTAGCTAAGGTTGTGTTAGAAGCACTATATTACAGTAGTGTAGAAGAATTATGCTTCTTATTTTTTCCTAAAACATGACACTGAATTTAATGTGAATTTACATAATTTCCAGTGTAATAATTAATGTTAGTGGAATCTCAAGGGTGTTGAGAAGAAAAAAAAATATCAAAAAATGCCTATGTGTTAACACAAGAGCTAAAACTTACTTTTCTAGCTTTAAAAATCTGCCTAGAGAATCTTTCTGGTGATGTTTTGGAACCCTTTTTATGGTTTTCTCCTTATTTTTGCATTAGAAATGCAGTTGGAAAGCATGGTAGGGTGCGACAAAGGAAAAATTCTTGAAGCATATTTGGATTCTAGCTTATGATCTTCTAGGTTTCACTTTTGGAGGGGATTTGATGGACCAAGCAAGACCAGAAGGTTCATGTGTTCAATGTTCATTCCTGCTTCTGGCAAGAGGAAAAAAGCAGAGCTTTTCAGTTTTTTGTTTCTACATTGAAGTAAGAAAGGGGAGGTGGGGTGGGTGAAAAACTCTGATAGTATATACTGCAACACAAATTTGCATACTTACGAGATCTCTTGCATGTGAACAGCAGCTTTCACAGCCATCTGTTCTTTTGTTGGGGTTGTAGCAACTTGCATCAATTTCAAATATACACTGATGTGGGCTAAACATGTTTAATAAGCACCTATTGAAAGCATAGGTTACAGAAAGCAAATCCTGCATTGCTTCCAGACAAATCTTAATTATTGTGGTATACATACAGTCAGCTAACTTTTATCCATGCTCTGTTGTTTTTCTTTGGTAAGATTGTGGCTGTTTTGACATGTTTATCTGCTGTTATTGGCATATTCAGAGATCAGGGATTCTTACTGCAGTGAGAGAAGGAGCTCTGCTATAGCTAGTGTCAAGAGCTCTACCCTTTTAGGTGGGCAAAAATCTAGGGAGAGAGGAGAGAATGGCAACCTGATGTGATCTCTCTGTACAAAGGAAAAGCAGGTTTGGGGAAGGATACGATCTGAGTATCTCTCAAACTCAACCTCTAAAAATCTAGTGGTGTCTAATAACTGACTTGGACTCTCCAGCCTTTAAACTAGGAGTCTATACTTGTCTCTCATCTAACTACCAGTCAGCTCTAGAGCAAGAGGGCTGTGATACAAACATCTGGATGTAGAGTTGAAATGATACACTCTAGATCCCTTCAGATAAAATCCATCTCCTTTGTTGTTCCTATAAATGAATGTTAGGAAAGGATTTATGCCAGATTCTCTCCTACTGAATCTGAAGTCCATCAAGCAAAACATTCAAAACAAAAGAGACTACTGGAGTGCTTGAAGGTAATTAGATTACTCTAGGAGGTGCTGGAAAGGACGGGTTCTTTGGCTTGCATTATAATTCTGCATCTTTTTTTTTTTTTTTTTGTGTGTGGTGTGCCTTCCTCCTCAAGTTTCCTGTTGAATTTCTTATTCTAGAAATGTGAAATATTGAGGCAGACAACCTAAACTGAGTGTTACTTACTGAGCTAATACTGATTTTAAATTATTTTCTCTTCAGATCTTTACTCTGGGCTAACACAGGAAGGGGAAGCAAGATAATAACTCTATATGTAGATGGTGTTGCTAACCTTCTCCCAATTCCTGATTTTCAGTAGTACCTCACAGATTTCAGAGTATCTGTCTGTAACTGTGAATGTGTCATAAGTTGCTAACAAGTACTTCTAAGTATGAAAACTAAAGTATAAATATTTTTAATCAAAATCATTCCTAAATTATCGTAGTTGGTGAATGAATAAGCATCTAGTTAGTCATTACAATTTTTACAATGACATCCATTCTGGAGAGAACTATGACCACCCTGTGACCCAGTGACCAAGATGTCGCAACTGCAAGTATTTAAATGTATGAAGTATCTAAGATGTAACAACAAGAATGAATTGCAGAACTCGGACAAGGAAAGAGTGCTTCAGAGCTGAAGAATTTCAGGCTTATGTTTTCCCTGGGCTTATATTTATAATTTATAAATACAACATTATTTTAAACATCCTAACATAATTTCCTTAATGGTACTTAATCACAGGAATATACAGTATTGATCAAGCACTGGGTGCGCATATAAGACAGATCTGAAGAGGGTATAAACGTGGCAGCCCTACTTGCAGATGTATCAGCAATATATGGCACTGTAAACATGGGAACTTCCTTATCAAAATATATGGCATGTTGAAAATTTGTTTCATACTAAAATCAACACCTATGAAAGGACTAATAAATCCATAACTGAACAAGAAATTTTTTTCACTGTAGACCCTTGTGTAGCTGCTGAAATCATGTACATGGAAAAATCCAAACTATTTTGAGTGTTTGTGCTCTTCAGGTTTCAGTTACCGTATCAAAATTAATACTGTGCAAATCCAGTTGAAACACAAATTAATTTCTCCCATTTCTGGAATTACAAAGATAATAGACAGTTTGGTATAATTTGGAGAAAAGTGCAGGTCATGATTGCTTTTGGTAAGAGTGACTTTATCTCTGTGTCCTTTTTTCCAGGGACCCATCAGACGAGAAGGTATTTTCTGATCTAAGTGTAGAAGTTAACAAATTAGAAGTTGAATAATTAATTCAAAGCATCATGACTATACTCAGTTATTCAGTAGCTGAATATACATACCCAGTGTGGTAAAGATTTTCACACAAGTGTGTTGAAAGATGTTTTTCATTTATTATTGGATGCTATAGATTATTGTAGACTCGCTGTCCCCATTCAGCTGACCAGACCTCAGGGAATTTTTTTGCTGTGTGACTTTTCAGAAAATCAATCAAAAACTAGACAACTGGAGTTGTTACACTGGCAGCTCGTTCCATTTAATGAGGGGTTAAAAAGGAAAGCTGGTGCCCTTGAACCAACTGCCTGAAGTAGACTGGCAAATCCGGAGATGTTTAGCTAGTCTTTGAATGGGAATTAGCAGAGTAAACCTTCACAATATATATTCTCAATTTTAGTGTAAATAACATCTAGTTACATAGACAAATTATGTGTATGTGGCTGATTTGTAGTTAATCATGAAGGAAGCCAAAGTCACAGGGATGAACAAGGAGTCACACATGCACAATTTAAGCCTGTAGGTCAAGATAGCTGGAGATTTTAGGCTTTGGGACTAATCTGATTTTATGTTCACATTTGCATATCTAATGAATATGCATTATCATTTGCATATATGACATGAGGTCCCTAACATGAGGTCTTAGCCTAACAGCGTATTTCCTCAGCAAGAAGCAAAATGACTGTGCTTTAATCTTACAAACACTGGAATCCAATGCATCAGAATTAGACACAATCTCTGTACTGTGTGTAACTGCAGGAAAGTGACCCTGCCACCTTTAAGTCTGCAAAAGCTGTTTGTAATTCCTTGGAATGACTCCCTTCCCACAGAGATAACATTTAGAGAACATATTGAAGGTTAGCACTCCTACGTCTCTTAGATCAGTGCTTTGCCTGGGGTGCTGGACGTCCTTCTCCTGGGTTCTCTGTAGCTCAAATTCTGGAGCAAATCAGACCAATAATGAAATTCAGCAGTTCTCTAGACAGGCTTGTGTTTGGCTCCCTTTGGGAAGAGGCTGAGTTGCTCGCAACAGCTGTCGTGTTATGGAACTTCCTGTAGAGTAGTGCTAAACCTTGAGATTTTCAGTTTGCTAGTTCTGATTTTTGGCTGAACGCTCAAGTTTGTTCAGTTACAAAATTGTGATTTCAGTTTTCATTTAAAACCAAAAATAACTTTTAACCCTTACAGAAATGTAGAAATCTGAAACTCTGAAACAGTACAAACTAACCTCTACGACCTTCTAAAATTTTTAAAGATTAAAAAAAAAAAAATCAAACCAAACCCCACAAAAGTAGGAGGAGTTGGAAACGAAAAGCACATCCAAGCCTTTCGTTTAAATGATGAGATGTTTAAATGGAAATAAAGAGTGTTTCTTGGTAACAGATTTATCTTATCTGACACAGGGAGAAATGTAAGACTCAAAAGACTGATATACAAAATGTTGAATACTTATATTGTTTGGCTACAGTTGTGCTGCAGAAGCCTGTTCTTAATTTTTTTTTTTTGTTTCTTTTTGCCCATTTGTTTTCTTTTTGTTCACTTTGTCAAGAAAGTCTGGAATGCTACTGTTTTCTGTTAGATAACCAACAGCTGCTTAAGGCTCATTTTCTTGGCTTTTCTAATGAGATTATTCTTTTGTTAGATCTTTTCGTCCTTCTAGAGTTGGCAAGAGGGGAATTTTCATAGTCACGGTTTATTTAGGAGCTCTACACAAGACCTAGGATTCTACTTCTCCAGATAAACAACCATGGAGCAAAAGCACAGTTGCTACATTCTCTCCTACTCATCTCCTTTATCAAATGTCTTACTGGATTGAAACATTTTGCATGTAAATAATAGTCTTGGGATTTTTTTCCTTCTGGCTGTAGTTCTAGTAATTTCTGATTAGGATTGATTGCTATAGCTTTTTTCTGACACAGGAAAGTTCATACATTATCCTGGCATGGCTCTTTGTAATGGAACTTGCTGTTTCTGCTTTGGGTATTATTCAGCTGTTTTAGTTAAGTAATTACTGTTGGACACTGTGTCCAACAGATCAAGTCCAAGTATTAAGGTCTGATTTTGTTTTTTAAAGTGGTGGGTTTTTTTCCTCCCACTCCCTCCATTCCTTGTTTATTGAAAAGTGCTGTCCAGCTTCTGGCTTTACTCAGTCACTAACAGCAATGTCAGGGTGAGGCCTTCTCAGTGCAAGCAGAATGCCGGGTAGTAGCCAGATACTAATTACTGGAGCTTTGTTTGCTGTAACAAATACATTTGGGTCCCCTTCAGATCTATCTTTTATTTATTGGCAACCTAATCCTAATCATCAGGTCAAAAGAAACCCTCCACTCTCTGGAGGACTGGGCCTGAACTTTGTAAAATTTGGCCAGAAGAAAATTATTTTTGAAGTTGTTGCAAGTTTTGGGATTCTGGCACATCCTATTGTCTCAAGTTTATTTTAATATTTTAATGAACACCAACAATATAACATACTGATTATTATTATCCAACAATAGGAAATAAATCTTTATTGCTGTCTAGATATGTTCCAAGTGACAAACAAATATTCTTCCTAGCCTATTGAGAAACTTCATAATAAAATGTTTCCTAGGTATGCCTCTTTGTATTATTCCTTATTTAACTTTCTGATGCAGCTGCCGAGGATCCAGACATAAAGAAAAAAAATAGAAATGCATCACACTTACAGTATTTTATTTTCTTCATTATTCAAGGTGCCAAAAAGTTGTCTTTCAGTAGAATTTGTGACACTGTTCCATAAGTCTAGCATTTTTTTGGAAACTATTGAAAGTTTGTGGATGGGATCATGCCTGTTTCCCATGGCAGCAGACTGCTTTAAATTAATGGTCACATTATACTTCAGAAGAAGATTGATACTTTTTTTTTTTAAGGTAGGGTTTTCTGCTTGTCTGAATAGACCTACCTAGTGTCACTTGTAATTGAGGTAATGGGATTGCCTGCTACCTCATTACAGACCTTTTGTACTGAAAGATTGTGGAAAGTGGCAGCAAATGTTGTTCTTACAAGCAGCATATGAAATAACATAAGCATCACTGAATAGGACAATTTTCTAGGATGCTTGAAAATTGGACTAAATGCACTGCCTATATGAAGGACAGACACCAAGTCTCGCTGCAATGGGCAATGTTCAAAATAGGTTGAGTGATGGGACCTGAACTGACAGATGTACTGAAAGATATAATATACTTATTGTTTAATCATGGGGATAGAGTAGAAGATGGAAACATTGAGTATAAGAAGCTTACAGTAAGAGCTACTGCTTAATCTGAGCAATAGCCTCTGAGGCTTCTTAATCTACTAGGGGAATTGTATGGATGCAAAAAGTCTGACAAGACAAATAAAAGAATCTTGTAAGTCAGTGAAAGTCTAGATTTTAATTTCTGCTGTTCTACAAGGGACTGGGGAAAGGGAGATGGAGAGGAAGGCAAGAAAACAGTGCTCTACATTAGCTCTGTTCATGAGTTAGGAAACAGAGAAATGTGTCTAAGATGTGCTGGTTTTTGCTTTTGGAAGCATGTTAATTGCAGGCTTGGAATCCCCAGCCTTGACTGAGGAGTCAAGATGGCTGCGCTGCTGATTGATGTAGTTTGTGGTTACATATTGCCATGGTGTCAAAAAGTATCAGCTAGGTCTGAGAAAAACATGGTAAATAAATGTCCCTGTCCCACAGGGCTTCTGCTTCAAAAGTTTTGAAAGAAATTGAAGGACATAATGATACCCCTCAGGCGGAGATAACTGCTGCCCATAATGATGTGCTGGGTAAGCAGGACTGAAGTAGCCCAGTTTTAATCAGTGGCAATGATGTGGGATGGGTGGGATTGGAAGAAGAAAAATGTAGTAGGTCCTAACATTCCCATCTTCATACTTTAAAAATGTGAACATACTTAGAAAGCTGGGCTTTTCAACAAGCATGCTTGTGTGGGAGTATATCAATGTTACACTTGTGGCCTCAGAAGGCAAGGTAATGCAAATAAATGCCAGTAATCTACTGGTAGGTAGAGGGACCACAAATAAAGCTTCCCCTTATGTACGGCAAGAACACATTGCTTATTGCAACATGTGTTTGGAGAACCATAAATTAGTATAATTTTTCCAAGCTAGAGAATCATAAAGGTATTTAGCATATTTATTATTCCTAACATAAGTCGTTAAAGTTGGAAGCCATGTAATGTAAACCGACTGCTTTCCCTGACCTGTCTGTCATGTCAGTTGTTGAACAGTACATTAACTTGAACAATTGCAGCAAACTTGAAATGTTGCATGAAACATCCAAATTACATCAGTAGGAAAGGTATTTTAAGAAATTTAACTAGATACCAAAACATGCAGGTGCTTGAAATTTAATTGCTCAAAAAGAGTGATTGCTAAACATTTAGTAACTTTATTTTTGTTCATCATCTTTTGCTTAATGCATGCTAGTTCCATGAATGCAAAGCAGTGGAATTTTTAGCAGAAATTTTAATAAACACTACAAAAGACAGTTAAAAACTGTAAACATTTACAACTCTTTGAAAGTCTGTAGTCTATGTATGGTGCAATAATTGAAATTTTTCTGTATTTTTTTTTTATTATAAGGGTCTTAAGAAAAACGTCTATCCCTTCCAAGTCCAGCAAATCTTGTGCAAGAAAGACGTGCCTTATGGGGGTTTCTGCAGTGCTGAAGACTGTCAGCCATAAATATTCAAGCAATATAAATCGTAACCTTAAAAATTAATTTAACTAGATAATAATCACTTTTACTATCCTTTCTTTGCTACATATGCTGCTGTTGCTCCCTTAGAGCTCAACATGTGTTATACTTACTTGCAGCTTTAACTTCTCTTTTACTGTTAAGTCCTCTCTCCCATGTTCTTCTCAGCTCTTCATCTTCCTGTCATCTCTCACTCTGTGTCTCTGCGTTTTTCTGAATTCCTAACTGCAAACGCCTAGCTTAGAGCTTTAGTTGACTCTGGGGGCAGTGGTGAATAGGAAGCATGACTGCATTGTCAAAAGGAACCACAGAAACATGGGAATAATTATATCCTTTTGTGGCTTCATGCCTCTTGAAAGAGATGGCCAGAAATCATCTTTGCCATTACAATAAACTTTTGTAAGAGTTGGCAATTTAAGATAATCTTTATCTTTCCTAGATATCTGCTCTGCTTGCAAAGTGAGGACCTCAGAGTTTTTGCTCTGAGCATATTTCTTTCCAGGCTGTGTCCACTTCCCTACCAAGAATAACTTCAGGACTCAATATTTAAAATCTAAACGATGAAACTAAAATATGTTTAATTAAAGCTTATATGACTAATTATTTAATCTCCCTTTTGTTCTCCTCCCTATGATCACAAACAGTGCTGGAATGTCTTCCCTAACAGGACTAACACAGGTTTCTGTCAGTCCACTCTCTCCTGTTCTAACTTGCCTGAATTTGGTGCTTTCAGTACGGACCTGTTAGCCCTGTCGGGGACTGTCCCAGGAATGTGCAGAAAGCAATCAAACAGGAATATTGTTGTCTTTCACAGTTAAGTGTAGTAAGACTTGTTTAATCCTGAGAGGAATTGTTCTGATTGCAATACTTGGACAGTGTTTTTATAATACGAAAGTGATTCTGTGTGGAGGGATGAGAGGATGATTATATTAATGAAAAGATAGTTTCAACAGTGTTAACTAGGTACCCAAGATATTTGAAGGCTTTTCACAATATTTTTCAGTAATCGTTTAGTTTCACAAAGTCACACATCTCAATGCAATTGGTGCCACTGGAGTTAGCATGTCTGGATGCCTCTATGGGTGTTCATGCTTGGCCACGTTCTCAAATAAACACAGTCAAGAGTTTCACACTGGTGATCTCTCTACCATTTCCTCCTCTATCCTGTTAATTCCATAACATTCCAGTGAATTTTTTGGTAAAAAGGTATCTTTAAGAAAATATAGGAGGGAAAGTTTTCACTCTTTCAAAACTATGGCACAGATGAAAAAAATGTAGATTACATAAGTAAAATTATTTTAATATTATTTTTCTTTCAGTTTGGTTATACCTGTTTAAAATTAGAAGTATAATGAAAAATGAACTAATAAGGAATGATATAAGTACCTATAATCCTAAACTGTTTTTCTATATATATTAAGCTTATAAGGATTTTGTGTATTTTAATATAATATTTTGGGACAAATGAGATAAAAGAACAAAAGGTAATTTGTCAAAAAAATGACTCGATTGTCAGTATACAAGATACTGAATAATTCTCTGTACAAGCACTAAAAAATCATTAATTTTCTGATTAGTTTGTACTGTCAGTGTTTTCAATGTTTATACAACTATTTCAGAAAAAT
>Ga0181612_157370_pt1 | contig 15506 bp, 7 predicted proteins | sample HoacroProtozoa21_FD_119630 | JGI IMG/M metagenome (GOLD analysis project Ga0181612, IMG submission 119630) | Hoatzin crop microbial communities from Cojedes, Venezuel. Combined Assembly of Gp0051906, Gp0051904, Gp0051908 | reverse complement strand
TGCCTTGTAAATACCTGAGATAGATACAGACAGAAACTGTACCAGGCGCAATCAGTTATGCAAAACTTCATACAAAGCCAATTGCACCTATATGCTGTAGTATCACCCACCTTTTCTAGCATCTGCAGCCAACCACAGTCAAATATTTGGCACATGTATTTTTCCTTTTGAAAAGCGATGGGAACACAGGACATTCGTTCTTCCTTGGTGTCAACAGGTCTAGGCACATGGCCCTTAATGTCAGGTACTGTATATGCACATATTTTGTTCCATCGCCTTCCCTAAATACGAGTTTGCAAGTTTAGTTTGATTCCTGTCATTAGCCAATAAAATTTGTTTCCTTGTCAACAATCTGCAAAAATCGTTACATAAGCAGTACTAAAACTAAAGGGGTAGTCTTTACGTGTGCTTATTAAAAATGCGTACAGATTCGTTTAAACTGCATAAAAATATGGCTGTTGTGTTGCTTTTATCTTATGGATTAATTTTTTAAATGTCTTTTTTTTTAGACTATAAGTAGCTTGTTTTTAGCATAAAGATCAGGAGTGATTATGCGTATAATTGTCAGTTTGCATGTATGAAAAAAATAAGCATCTAAAACACATAGGTGTTATTTACATGACATTCCTTTTACATTTTTGTCACTTCCCATATATATGCAGAAGACGTTGCCCTGCTTGGTTTGTAGAAGAATAGCTGGGAAGTAACTTGATAAATACTTCAAGGTGAATGTCTGTGCACGGGGGGAACTATGTAAAGGACAATCTGGGCAAACAGTACGTGTGGGAATGTATACAATGCTTTCAAAGAAGCAGATGAATAAAATTGTTGAACAGCTTTCCCATACTAATGGGGTGGTAGCAGAAAGATGAGAACCTGATGATTCAGAAGCAAGCTTGATCAGACTACAGAAGTTCATATGATAAATGTTGCTTGTCATAGAAGCAATTGTACTTGATGAATAGATCTCTGGTGCCTTTAGGGAAAAACAGGTGACTCCTATTTGCAGATGGTTAAAAATGGGTCTCCACTGCATTAGCTAAGCCCACCAAAAACTAATGCCTGTCTTTTTAGCTATTCAGACAGGAGTAGATGTATAAAAATTCATCAAAGACCAAAAGCAGGTAAAGTATAACTCGGCCTTCAGCATACTGCTAACAATTTAAAGACCAACCTTAACTAAAGCACTGTTTCAGAGTAAAAATATTAAAGGTTAAGATTTTAATCCAAATTTGTTGTTTATGATCATATTTAGAGGAAAGAGACAACAAGATCAGCCTACAGTTATGTCATGTAAATGTATAGTTTAAAAAACATACAGAAATGGAATGATTTGAGGTTTCATTTAGACAATTAGGCTAATCCTCATAAATCTGCCACCACAAGCACATTTTGATCTGAAATTAGCTTCTTCCAGCCCCACTCCCAATGAACAATTTGCAGGATTGTGCTTAAATCACAATGCCAAAATCACATATTTACCATACTGCAAACAACAGGCAGAGAATATTACTTAGTGGTTAGCATAATGAGAAAAAAACAAAAGCGCTTTGCAATACAGTCAAAAACATGGGCCATTTGAAACACTTTCCTTCTACGAAAAATGAGTAAAAAAACTTGTATGTTCTCTGGGATACTGTAAACTCTACAAAGTACACTAAAATTCAAAAAAGGGAAAATTATGTAAAATAAACCAGTAAAACATAAAAACTGTTTAGTGACTAAATCATTTAACATTGAGTATCTATAAATACCATTACATGATGTATGAAAATGATTTGTATGTATTCACGATAAAGAACTATCAAAACTTTCTTGAAACAAGTTCTTATTTGTGTTTCTAGGGCTGAAAATATCTTCACATTAGTACATATAAGTCACATTTACATATTATAATCACACCATCAAAAGTAATTTTAAGGAAGGCAGAAAACTGATAAGTTCAAATTCTTTCTATAGATACAATTTTCAAGTACCAGCTCTTTAACAGTATGTTCAATTAATGAAATAATTATACAGGCATTTAAAATGCACCTGCAAACCTGAAGCCTTACAATTCAGCCTACCTTGAAAGAGGAATGGTCATTGTCTAACAGTGGTTTCTGTTTAAGAACAAAAACAAAGCAGAGAATATAGTCAATACCCACTCCTACCCTGCAAGCCAGGTGGAATTTAAGCGGCAATTTGATGTTCTGTTTAAGAGACAGCATTTGAAAATTTGGCCTATTCACAAAAGAAAGACAATCAACTGAAAGAAACCAAAAAGAAAGGTGGAGGACCTAAGACACTGGCAGCCTTCTCTGTTCTTACACTTACTCTCACGCTTCCACACCGAGGGGAAAAACCAAACAAACTATGACGAATTATCTAAAAGCATTTATTTTTAATTATATTAGAAATTAATTAACATGGGTATGTGAACATTCGAAGAAAAAAAAAGAAATAGCAGCAAAGGGAGTTTTGAGATGAGGGAGATAAGTCCTTCATCTCCCTGGCTCCTGAAAGAGAGAGAGAACACATTAAAAGTGTTGAAAAAGTTTTCCACTGCCCTAACTGTGCCATGTTGGGAAACACATGCAATTCTTTCTGTTCCTCAAGCACTCATGATTTTCAGTATGTGGTTAGATATTCAGTTAATAATATCTGAGTATAGCAAGCGACACTCACATATGCCAATGTATTTAATTTGCCTGTTTCCAAATGCTACAAACCCCACATTTTCTTTAACACTTACAATTCCTTTTCCAACTTCTTTTATACCATTGTCTTGTCTGGCTGAAGCAGAAAGGTTTGGAAAACCTTTTCAAGTACTGTCCTGTAGAAAAGAAAAGCAAGTATCACGAAAGGGCACTACATACTCCAGAATAAACCGATAAATTCAAAATAATGCTAGTGTAAACGAGGAGAACGCCCACACAGAGACTCAGCTGACCTCTGCTCAGGATTCCCAGTGTTTTCAAAACATTAAAGCTGCCCACCTCACGCAACGCAAACCCTTGTCTGAAGAAGTGTTCAGGCCTGAGAGTTACCTGTTAATTTAAGATTCTGTGCCAAAAGTCGCTAATCAGCACATTGCCAGCTAGGTGCCATCTTTTTTTTTCAGTGGAAAACAGAGGGTTAGCATTGTTCTCCTTGAAACGTGCCAACTTTCAATACTCTTCTCTTACAAAGCATTTCAAAAGCACGCATGTTGTAGGCATGGTCCTAATCCTATAGCTGCTTACACTGCTGTACACTCCCCACAAGTTAGACTACAAGTCATAAAACCTGTGACCTTGCTACTCCAACAAAAAGATGGGGCCCATATTTTTTCACGTGTATACTTCACAAATTCCACCCAGAGCCACTGCTTTATGCTTGTGAAAAATGACAACCTGATGACAACCTTTATCTTCTTATTATATTGCTGTCTCATTAGAATTACAAATACGTAATGCAAATCAATTACTTACAAGCATGCCCTTCAAGAATTCTTCATTAAGCCTGGTGCCTTTTGCTCTCATCTTCTAAAATACAGTGTCTGGTGAAGATCAGAAAAAGTTCTTTCTACAGAGGAGCACTGCAGATGCTGGAAACTATTAAAGGAGTCGACGGTGCGAGTGCTGTAAAAGTTGCTTTGATGGTATTTCCATTGTTTCCTGCAGACAAATCTCCATCATCAACTCCACCACAGTGAAATAAAAAAATGATTTTTGAACCCAGACGTGTCTGTCAGTGGTTTCTTCAAACATAACATAACACTGTAAGCTAATTCGCTGTTTGGCATTCATTTATATATATTTGCTCTGCAATTTCATTGTTTCAGATGCCATTAGAATGTGCCACCTTTGAAACAATGGACAACAGGAATGGGATGAAGTGTGAATGCTCATTGCAGACAGAGCTAATAATATTTCTTTTGAATGCCATCAACTGATATTTTTCTATTCAAATGTCGCTAAGACTTGATGCCAGGTAGCAACATTCTGCATCGATGGTATCACAGTGATTCTGTATCTGAGAGGTGGTACTAGCATCTGAAGTCTTCAAAGGAGGAAAATCCTACATTTGTATTTAGTACTGGCGCCCACCTCAAACCCCAAAGATCAGTATCAACACATATCAAGGGATTATTTTCTATTGATTACCATTTCAAATCTAAGAACAAACCAACCACTGCCCCTAGCTTACAACTGATACTTGTGTGACACTGACAAAGTAATATTTATGAACGCAGAATTATTTATCTCGTCATTCCCATTTCACTGTGAAAGTGTAGCCCGCTCTATCCTCAATTTCATACTTTCTCTTAGAGGATTTTTATACTAGGTTTTTAAAATTAATCACTGTCCACTTTAGCTTTCACTGAAAATCCCAAATTACTCACTAAATCAAACCCGTTTCCTGGCAGCAAAAAAAGCTTAGGAGCATGAAACTTTTAAATCATGTATCTAGACATGAACAGATTTTAGTTTATGGATGTGTTCCTTAAACATCACATAATTTAAAAATTCTCCACCCACAAGAAGTTATCAATAAACAAGTCGAAACAAAAACTAAAGGAAAAATCTTTTAAAAAGAAGCTTTTTGTGAGCCACCTAACCTTTTTAAGAACAGAGTTAAATTCATTATTTTAAAATACTAATTCTGAAACTATATCTATTTTCTGTAGTGCTGATGAAAATTATGACAAAAAATTTCTTTCAATGTTTTATTTTAAGAGTATTTTCAAATCTTCATTTTAGTTTGCTACATGAATATTTTGGTTATTCTATGGGCTAACTACAAATTATTTAGAATTATATTTTAAGTACTGCCTCCAAAATATTGCTGCCACAACTGTTGGTTTACACTTTGCCATAACTCACTCATTCAACAGTTCTTGAAAACCTACAAGTCACAAAAGAAACAAGAAGGCCTCTTCCCCCTCCCCAACAGTCCGCAAAACCCAGAAGGTAGTTTTACATCCCCTCCAAGCACACATTTTGAAGCTGGATGCTATCTCTCCGAGCCAGGCAACTACTGCAAGCAGAAAGTCAGTGGCACAGATGAGGTACAATTTACATTTTAGCAATTTGTGCTATGTAACTGCAGTAAAATGATAATGCTGCCCACGCCATACTGCTGTGAACCTAAAGATTTGATTACCTATCTCTTTAGACACAAATGTCCTGAATATAAAAAACACAGCCTACGTCCTTCCCTTCTCCTATCCTCCCAGTGAACCAGAACCCCTTGCAAAAGACAACCAACAAAACCAAACAGAACCGCAGAAGCCATTGCTTTCATCTCAATGCCTCCCTCATCTACAACCCAGAAAACAGAATTTTCAGTTGACAGAAGATTCTACAATAACAATGTAAAGATTTTTCATATACTGCCAAAACGTATTTTTTCAGAAAAATACCAGTAGCAATGGGTTTTATTCTGTCATATTCTCTAAATGGAGAACAGAAAATATCACTAGCTGGAACTTCTGTTAGCGACCTGAAAGGAGGTCAGGAAAAAGCAGAAAAATAAAGAGTGGAAAATAACCTGATTTTGTCCTGTTTAACGTTAAAAAGCAAAAGCTTCCCTGTTGAGAGAAGACACTGCCTACAGCCTAGCTTTCCTTTCTGTGACACTGAACTTGTCAAAGAGCGGGCCGTAGACTGCTGTGCCAGCTATCACCCAGGGACTCAGGGAGGTCTGAAGCTCCTCCTTGGGCGAGACACCATGAAAACGTGTAAATGACACAGTCCCTGCTCGGGAGAGCTCACAATCTAAGAAAGCAAAATGACATACAGGAGTATGGAAAAATACAGCTAAACACAAACAAACTTTGTATACATATATATACGGTTACATTCAGAAAAGCTCTTAAAATAGCACCACTATTTCTACCTGCCCCTCTGCCTAGCCATCGTTACTTGGGTGACTGCTTAATAGGGATCACAGGGGATGCGGGTCTTTAGGAGAGATTTCAAGGAGAAGGTGGCGGCCTTATGAATCAGTTCAGGGAGGGCACTCCATGCATACGGGACAGCGTGGAAGATGTTATACTGAAAATTTGAAATTGTGCAGAGCAGCATTTCTCCAGGTCAAAAGTTCGAGTGCTGTGTGTAAGATCCCTATTCCCTGAGACAGACACAGTGTGGTTATGGGAGTAACATTTGGCCGTTCAGAAGACAAGCAAAATCACTAACGTAGGACTACACTGAGGATATGTTACTGGCCACGTACAGTCTTGTGGCTGCCAGTTAGCACAGTAACTGCGAGGAGATGATATGGAAGGGTTTGGAAAAGAGTTGGATACAAAGGAGGAAAAAAAGGCAAGATGAAGGAAAGGAGACAAAAGGAAGAAATGTGGGGAGTATTTTCAAATGTAGTCTTCTTTGAGTTCTTAGTGTGTTTGCAATTTATTAACCAAATAACTAAAAAACATATACAATAATTAATGTACATTTGACACCATAAAATAAACTGGACTATATGCCAACATTTACATTATGTTATTATCCTTCACTATGGAAAGGTGAGAAACAGGTTAAACAAGAGACAAAATGCTTCCCCTTACCCTTCTTCTTCCGTACTGAAGCTTGGAAATAGAAAGGGAATGAACTGTGAATCAATTCTGAAGGTAATTTTTATATGCTAAATCCTTGTCTGTTATTTTGAGCAAAAACATTTTTCTTCCATCTAAGAAGTTAGTCTCTCCCTGCTAGCCTCTACTATGCACGAATCTATCAAACTACAGCAGATAAACAGCTTGGTAAAAGCACAGTTTATCAGGGTTTATAGCTTAACTAGAAAAAATTGCTCCCCTGCGGATATTAGGGATATACGTACATTTTTTTTTTTCTAAATTATTTTTTTACAGCAGTAATTGGGGCAACTTATTGATACCAGGGCTTTCAAACTATGATACCAGGGCACTTTCAAATCTTTGCAGATTGAAGTGGAAATGAATCATTAGCACACGTTATCTGCCATATTTTGGATTAACTCATTTGAAAGACAACGACTGAGATGGTCTGCTCAGTATAATGGAGAACAGAGTAGCTAAAAACATGTCAATAAAACCATAAGTAGAGTTCAGAGCCAGGCAGAAGAAGTGACTGTAAAGACTGCAAGGTGTATAATTAATTTTTTCAAAAAGGGTGTTTTTCAGCTTAGCTAGGAGAAATTACAAAAATATATACTCTAAGGGAAAACAAATGGGGAATTTCTATTTATCATTTTCTTCTATTACGTAACAAGGGACATTCAAGAAAATTAAAGGCATCACATTTAAAACCAATAAAAAGGAAATACATCTGTACACAGCACATAATTAGCCTTTGGAATTCTTTACCACGAGACATTATTGAGACCATGAGCTTCTTCAGTTCGGGAAAAAGATTACACATATGTATTGATGAGAACACCCACAGCGTTCATCTACACATACTTCCTGTTTAGTTTGCACGCGTATGTTATGAAACAAATGCTTATTCATTAGATAGTTCAATGGACATAAAAATGTGGGTGTTCTCATAGTTCATACAGGTGTCCAATATATACACATATACATGTAAAGATATGTAAATTATATATAAATACACACATACAATCTGTGTTTTATGTCAGAAGACAACTTTTAACTGATGATAGTGGAACATTTTCTCTTTGGAAGCTTGTTCAGTTGTTGTGCAATTTAAGAATTCTTGTTCCTTCTGATAATAGCCCTTTTACAGGACGAATATTAAAATAGGTAGAGCACAGATGATGTTCATAACAGTAGTCATATTGTTTGCTAGGGTGGCAAACGTTCAGAGTACCACAGAACTGGTATTTCCAGTCTTGTTTAGGAAGAAGACAACTTTCTGCCATGCTCTAGTATTACTAAAACTTTATTAGGGGACTTTCACTTCTGGAACATGCTTCAGGACTATTCTTCAGAATAGCAAAGATTTGCCACTATAATATTTGTCCCATCTGGATAAAGATCCAGAGGGCAGATGTGCTTAAAGGCTGACGTATGTCCCATGGCTGCTAGTCACGAGAGTTGCAGTGGTTTCTGCCAGCTGATGAGAACAAATAGCAGATCAAGTACTATAACCTGAATAGGGGGGTGAGAAAGCTAAAATATGATGGTCTTGACTACTATTAATAAGCTATTTTCCCCTATAAAAGAGTGCTGCTTCCCTCTGCTTTAAGAACAGTATCTGCTAGGTAAGATTGAAAAGTAAGCGAAATAGAAGAATACCCTCAGTTTGAAAGTGATTTGCAGAAAGGGATAACGAAGAGGGAAAAATGCAGCCTAAGTATTTCTGTCCCCTTAGGAAAGTGTGTGATAAGCCAGCCAAGCTTTACAACCTCTGAGCACTCCATGAAAGCAAAACAAATCAAAATACCCAAACCCAAAAAGTGGCTCCAGAAAGAACTTTTTAATCCTGGACAAAAAATTACGGAGCATTCACAAACTGCTGAAACCTTTAGTCAGGCTCCTAAACTTCCTGGCACAGAAAAATCAAAATTTGTGAGATCTGTTAGAACTAAATAATCAGACTGTTTTCTTCTGGTCTTATTTTGGTCGTTATACCATAGAGAAGACAGTAAACACTTCAGCAGCCCTTTGCTGGGAAGAACTCCCACTGAAGCTATGTGACTTCACTCATTAAAGGATAGACGTGGTCCATCTGCCCCAGGAAACACGGACTTTGAGGAAAAAACAGTGGCCACAAGGCTTTAATTCCTTCCAACTGGCCTTCATGTAAGTCCACACCAGAAACAAAAACGATTACAAAATGTAAGTATTTAAATCAATATATGGTTATGTGGAAAAATAGGTTTATTGTATGATAGACACTGTTACTGTGCAATGAGGGACATGGTTTGTTTTTATACCCAATCACCACTTGCTAAACACTCTGTTCTAGTGTAATAGCCATATATAAACATGCACTGGGGCTTTCTCTTTGTATATATGGTCCATTCATAACATATTTATTAATCTAGCTGCAGAAATTCTACGTTTTAATGACCTAACAGATTACAACCAGGAAGAAAGGAACTATTATCTTCCTCACTTCTAGAAAATAAACCAAAATTCCCAAAGAATTATGCATATCTAGAATGTGGATGATCAAGAAAAGGAATCTACAATCACAGTTCTTAAAATCTGTAAATAAAAGAATGAATGCTCAATATTTTTTATTACCAATAATAAGAAGAATTAAGTTTATATCATGCACGGAAGTCAAAGAGATATCATAATATGCACTTTTTCAGATCAGAGTCTAATGAAAACAAGTTGAAGCTGAAGCTGCTTTAACACTGTCAGCTTTTTAATAACAGCTTCTGGCAGCTTACCTTTATCCACTAATGAGAGGCCACAGAAATTTAAAATAAAACAATATTAGAAAAACTGAAAATTTAGAAAGCAAAGCTAACAAAATATGATACGGCATTACTTTTTAGTAGATGTGCCAAACTTCGATGATGCATAAAATGTATCAACATTCTCTTGCGTAGCAGTAAAGGCACAAGTTTAAACAAAAATTATTCATGCGAATCATGCATATTTGAACTCTCCAAAGATGCAGCATTCTTAAAACCTTTGCTGTTCTATATACTGTACACAGTGCCGTTCCTTTTAGTCAATCTAACATATATACATATATATAAATTTTTTTTTCTTACATTTCTATTAAGCCAGCATGCTTGTCAAAAAACACTTTCTTACCAAGCTCTTCAAGCTCTGAGGTCATTGACTTAGACCGCAAGGTCAGTGCAGTGGTTGGAGCTCGCTTGGGAGGTGGTGGAGCTTTGCATTAAACAGAAGGATATACAGTGTAAATAAAAACACATCTCTAAACCACTATCTTCACATACACTATTTTATATTTATCTAAAAGAATATGCTACATTAAATAAGGTGATAATACATACATACAAGCGGAGGAAAAAACCCTGAGATGCTTTTCATGTACTGAATTTCTATACTGTTTCTAGTTTCAGCGTAGGTTGTTTGACACATCAGCAAGCTTTTATGTAACAGGATACATAGAAACATTTAAAGCTAAATAACTGCGCTTCTATTTTTCAGTAGAAAAAAGACTTTCTAGAGAAAGTGCCTCACAGCAGTGGTGCCCCTCCTTCTAAGAAATGTACATAGCCAAAAATCTCCTGGAGACCAGCCAATCTCTGCCAGCTTAATTTCATCTTTGAAGAAACTGTTAAATCTGAGAAATACAAGGAAGAAGATTCAAATTTATCTTAATAGTTACGGTGAGCCTAGGGAAAACAGGTGATCCTCAGAATAAATATGATCCAAAAATATCAGGGCAATTATCTAGCACCGAAACGAAAATCCAGCAGGTGTTTCAGTATCCTGATAACCAATGTTTCTGGCGGTCAGAAGGGAGCGTAACATCAGAAAAGATTATGCCAATGTTGGTAGGAAAGTTGGAGATTTCCAGTAAACACAAATGGCTCTGGGACACCAGCAAAAATCAAGGATTTCTAAGTGTTTTGGTCAATACTATACATCAGACTGCACCATTTTGACAAAAGGTGGCAAAGCAGTTTGATAGAGTGATGGAGGAAAGTAGCAGACAACATTCTTCCCATATCGCCTATAGCCACTATGTCAGCGTCACCCTTTCCCTGTTAAGCTCCACCATCTTCTTACAGAGTCTTGAATGACAGTGTCACAAAAAAGCAAAAATATAGCTCAGGTTCAGTGCCAGATAGGAGGTTGCGTAAGTACCGCACACACAAACTCCAGCCTGAGAAGTGACACAAGAGAAGTGACAACAAATCCGTGAGGGAAACCACACTAAATCCTGGATTGTTAAACAAGGCTGGGTATCTGACACTGGCCTCGCCGTAAAGGAGACTGATGGCAAGAAAATCCTTCCACACAACTCCCAAGGCACAATGGCAATTGCCAGGTAACACGAAAGGCTACCAACTTGCGTCAAAAAGGGACAAGATTCAAAACTGAGTGTTTCTGGCAAACAACACATTATCAATAGAAAGCTCCGGAAAGATGACAAAGAACAAAGGGTTTGTTTTTATACAGGCAGCTTCCCTTTGGGTTGTATACAACAGCACTATCATTTAAGGCCAATATAACACATCCCAAAAGGCAGAGGTAAAAGGTTTGTTTAAAATTTGTGAACAGTAATTCTATCAAGCTAAAAATCACGCAGGACAAGGTCTCGACATCACTGACTTTAATAGAGCCTTTTTTTTTTTTTCCCCTCAAGGTACATTATTTTTTTTGTTTAAAAAAGCAGCAGATGCCAAGAGCACTCACAATTTAGACAGAAAGTTTCACTCGTGGACAGAGGGAGCCCTCGAGTGCCAGGTCCCAGCCCGCTCTGATGTGGCAGAGCCAGACGGCTGTGAGTGACAGTTCAAGAAACTGGTGGGAGGAAGAGGGATTTGCAAACACATGGTGCTGCTGTACTGAACGCTAGTTAGCAGCAGCAATCTCTTCTGCTTAATGGTAATTATGAGGACCTAATGACTTCCCAGAGCAGCTTTTACACCTGAGAAACTCAGGGGTATCTAAGGTGAAGGAAATAGTGCAGTCTCCTTTTTTTTTCCGTTTGTTTTGTTTTTTTTTTTTTTTTTTGTGAAGTTTTTGTGGTGGATTTTTTGGGTAGGTGGATGGGAAACACACTGAAATTTTTAAGTGAGTATCTCAGTCTTATGACACAGGTTAACCCAGAACCTCCATTACAGTTAATATTAAAAAAAACCCCTCTAGACTTTTAAACTGGAAGAAACCCTTTTCCTGCTTGTACCCAGACAATTCTTTCCCAAGTCTTTGTGGCACCTGACACCATCCTAACCTCTCTTGGAGCAGCTGCTTGCTTGCCAGCAGCCAAGGGGCAGAAAGAGCAGCTGTGCATGTCTTCTGCTTCTGGGAGGAGCAGGGATTTTTCCCTGCCTGGAACAACCCCTCTACTTGGAATTCATCTAGAGGAATTTTCCCACTAAAATGTACTTTTTCTCTAACAGAACTTCAGTCTAAACTTATTGCTTATTGCTGACTTTTCCGATTCTTATAGAGGACCTTTCTAAAATACGTGTTTTGCAAAACTGTAAGTTCTCAACTATTTCAAGAGGAGTTAAAATAACCTCATGTCAAGTATATCTGGAAAATAATAAAACACCTGTTCCTTGTGCTTTCTGTCTCTCACTGCTGCAAGAAATTTTACTATGAGATCTTCAAACATACAAATGTATAAAGATCCATAAAGATGACATTTCATGGCAAGCATGACAAGAGAATATTACCCTTTTGGTCATATATTAATGCATAAGTCAACAGAATTATATTACTCTAAATTTAGCAACAGAAGAGTATTCCAAGTTTTAGAAGTGAAATCTAGAAACCAGAATTTTTAAAACAGTACTTTCGTGTCCATCCTCTGTTTTCTGTGGAGTAAGACCAAAAAGACTCCATTAGGAAAAGAGAAAAATGTACCTTTCTTTCTAGCTGTGTCATCTGGATCAAGATTCCTGGTTACTGTGACAACCTTAAGAACTAGGTGATTGCCCCCTTGTCGAATCATGTTCACCACCTGCCTGTGGCCAACTTTCACTACATTCTCATTATTAACCTGCAAAGAAAGAAAATAGTATTTTAGATCAAAATGCAGAAAACGTCTGTTATTTCAGTTTTAAAAACAGAAGGTGGAAAGAACAGGAAGACACAGAATTTCTAATTACTGTCTTTTAATAAAAATACATATTTAAGAATCAGCATCCAGCTGGCAGGAAAACAAAGCTAGCTCTTCATGAAATATGTAACCAATTTCCTTATAATTACTAGTTAAAAAAAAAAAAAAGTTAATGAGTTCAACCAAATCAAAAAAAAAAAAGTTAATGAGTTCAACCAAATCCTTCCCTTTACATATTTTATTTCCAACAATTAGTGTGCTACAACTCTGCATTTGATACACTAAAAACATTTTCTTAAATGACAGTCATTTTCCACGACTGCATTATCCACAAATGTTTACATGCATTTTATGCTCTCTAACATCACCAATGAGATATTACGAAGCTTTTCTTCTCAGATCACCCAGAGACAAAAATTTTCACTCCTGAAGTAAATTCTCATGTTCAAGAGACATTCTTTTATTATCTGCACTCTCCTCATTCCGCAGCATTGGATCTGATGTCCTGGAAGCAAAGGCAACAGACCCATAGCAGTCCCAAAGAGTCCTCACGGAAGAAGAGGAGAGAACTATACGAAGCCTGACCAGCTATTATGGTCGTGCCAATTAAACTTTAAACTGCATTGCAACATAAAATTTCAAAATGTATAGTCGCTGGGTAATGCCTAGTGCTACATCATCATTTTTGCTGTATGTATCTTTCCATAATATTAATTAATAGACATAGAAGAAAGCACTGGCATAAAAACTGTAAATAAGCATGGATAAAAGTAATATATTTATTCATTCGATCTATAAGAAGTCACTGAAAGTTGTCTGAATGATAGCAGCATGTAAGACTGAAGTGCTGCAAGTGCTATTTGAATAGAAAAGATATTGAGGACTGGAATCAGTGAAGAGGAGATGCTGCCAGAATACATGCTGGGAATTTGATCTCTATCCAAAATTTAACTGATTCAGTTATATTTCACTGAGATCACTCAGTGCCTTCCAAAATGAACAGTCATTTTCAAAAGTAAGTGTTTTTAGCCTGCTCTATTTATTCTGACAGGCTGGGCATCTCACACTCTAAGGAATTTACAGTTTAAAACAAAATCTCTCATTAAATATTATTGCCATTTAGCAGAACAACAAGCACAACTACATCCACTCCAACTTGAAATCCTTTTTCCATCCATGCTATCAAAAGAAAATCTTGCCTTTTCTTAAGCTTTAGCTATGACAAAATGCATTAGGATGAAATAACATCTTGGTAAACCATATTTTTAATACAATGCTGCAGTCAGAAGTCTCCAAGTATGGTCCGTGCACTATGTCTATAAGCTTGAGATGCTTTTTTAGTTTCACATACAATGACGTAGGTGCAACACATGCTGAACATCCAGACCTGTTGAGCAGGCAGATATGAAGTTCTCTGATTCTGTAGGTGGAGTATATAAAAGAATATTGATTTGAATAGGACTGTCGCTGTTTTGCTTTATTTTACACCCTCTTAGCATCTGGTATTTTAATTCCAAGATATGATATTTATTTAGCTGGACCAATGGCATCTATATTTAATCTGTCTAAAACATCTTAGCAGAGTTATCCCTTTACTTCCAAATTTGTTCCAGTATTAAAACTTCAAATATGTAATTCTTTTCCACAGCGAAAAAGTTCATGCAATTAAGAACTACGGAATGCATCTACTCTATCTTAACTGGCATTAAATTTTAAGGTTGGAAGCCAGTATGGATTAGAATATATCTCCTAATGCTGTAAAAAAATAGAGACCTCCAAATAAATCCAAAGTTAATATTAATCAAACACATGCACACTTCACTAGTGTAAAGTGATAAATGTGTAAAATGATAAACAGCTTATGCAGTATACCATCTGTTCGCATCGTTATGTGCAATGATATTTAACATTTAGAGCAGGAGCAAATCCATACGACACATTTTTTAAAGCTGTCTCAGCAACAGAACCTGTAAATGACTGTTTATAGCAGCTTTGTTTAAAAGGCACAGTTACAGAAGCTGGTACCAAAAAGATTTATATCGCAAAAATAAAAATATTGATAGGAGACCCAAAGATTATTTAGAATTATTTAACTCAAAGAGTTTACAGAAATACTTCGTAACAAAAGAATCCTGAAGTCAGCAGAGCAGTACCTGATCTTCACTGTCTTTAGCACCTCAGTGGGTACAACTGTAGCATCATTACAAAGCAACAAAAGCGGAATTGCCAACAGCTTATAAGGAACTAGGAGTTCAGTGACGGATTCGCTATTTCTTTTTACCTTATTCAATATTTTATACATAATTCAAATGACTGCAGAAATGGTCATTAAACAGTAAGATATCAGAGTTCTAGCAGGTTTGTTTGATAGTTTTACTCTGATATTATTCAGCAAAACGTTTTCAGGTGTGAATAATTTGATGAGACTGTCTCCCTGCTTCCACCTCAAGCTTTGGCAGTGGGGAGATGACTACTGCATCTCATCTAGGCTTTGTAAACGAGCTGAAGAAGGTAAAATTCTACAATCAGCAAGACAGATACCTATTTCACCTGTGCCAATTAATTTAATAATCGCATGTGTACTTGGTATTAAATGTCCTTGCATTCTTTGAAACTTTAAAAAAATATTTTTTCTTTTAGTGGCAAAGCGTTTAACAGGACGTTCTATAAACAGTCACACTAGCAAAGTTGGTTTGCAGGCACAAATTTGTGTTTCTTCCTATTCTTCAGTCCAATCTTTCGGCATATTTTCTGTGACCTTTCACCGCAAAACTTTAAGTTCTTTTTTTCATAGAATCATAGAAAGTTTAGGGTTGGAAGGGACCCCTAGAGGTCATCTAGTCCAACCCCCCTGCAGCAAGCAGGGAC
>Ga0181612_132997_pt1 | contig 15506 bp, 12 predicted proteins | sample HoacroProtozoa21_FD_119630 | JGI IMG/M metagenome (GOLD analysis project Ga0181612, IMG submission 119630) | Hoatzin crop microbial communities from Cojedes, Venezuel. Combined Assembly of Gp0051906, Gp0051904, Gp0051908 | reverse complement strand
CCTGAAAAGAAATCCGGCGTTATGAAAGATTATCTAAAAAGAGATCCATACGCCAGAAAATCATTCGTTACCGAAAACGCAGATGCGCAGTCAAAATACGCGGAATTAAAATATTTTGCCATTGCTACGGAAAAGGATAAGACTTTGCTGAAGATCAAGCTGATGACAGGAAGAACTCACCAGATCCGATGCCAGATGGCTTCCCGCGAAATGCCGATTGTCGGGGATTATAAGTATGGAGATCACAGTGGAGAATCTGAAAAGATAGCTCTCTGGTCTCATGAGATCAGTTTTATCAGTCCGACCACAAAAAAGCGTGTGACCTTTATGAGAAATCCTGAACTGGAATTTCCCTGGTCGCTGTTTGCCGAGTCATTAAAAAAAGATCCTTCTTGATGAAGGATCTTATTTTTCTTCCAGAGCTTTTATTCTGGCACGTATATCACGTATTGCCTTAACACTCATCGGAGTTCCATTCAGATTGAGATCACGATCGACCTGCGCTTTCAGTTTTAAACGATCTCTGAGAGCTTCCAGAGATTTTTTCTTTCCGATCAGCTCGCAGGCAAAGCTGTCTGCTTCCATTTCCTGAAACAGCAGAGGGTCGATATCGGGCTCCTCCTGATTATCTTCCTGAAGCATGTTCGGTTCAGCGTCTGCTGAAAAGTGACCGCATTCGATGTGGCCAAGCTCTCGATACAGATTGAATATGGCCAGAGACTCATCGTGTTTCAGAGCGGCCAGCATAAGAGCGGTGACGTTGATCACGGCCTTGTCTGGATACATTGTCGTTGCACATTCGGAAAAGCCCGCATCGACGACCGCCTGGTCGCTCATAATGATCTCACAGACGAAATCTGGATCATCGCGTTTTTTGAAATCACCGACGATACTTCCCTGAGGAATATAATCGTTTTGGACCAGGTAGAGTTTGTAGTTTTCTTTATTCATATTATTGCCTTCCTGTCAGTTCGAATTGAAAAGTTCACCCTAGAAACGTTATTTTGTCAGGAATTGATTGCCCTGACAACAGTTTAAATCGAAATCAGTGTCCGGAACGAGGATGCCCCGGATAAGAGGTTTGAACTTTCGGCGGATATATGGTTTAATATAAAACATACTCGACAAAATATCAACGGGGGAAATAAATGAAGATAGGAATTATTTCCGACACTCATGGCCTTTTGAGAACTGAGGTTTTGAAGCAGCTGAAAGACTGTGATGCCATTATTCACGGCGGAGATATCAACAGACAGGATATTCTTGATCAGCTGGAAAATATTGCGGAACTCTATGTGGTGAGAGGAAACAATGATAAAGAGTGGGCAGAACATCTGCCGCTTTTTCTCAGCATCGAGTTTGATGGCGTAAGAATCTTTATTACGCATAAAAAGAAAGACGTACCCGAAGATTTCAGCGGATTCGATTTGGTGGTCAACGGACATACACACAGATATGAAGAAAAGAAAATCAATGATACCGTTTTCTTGAACCCTGGCTGCTGCGGGCCCAGAAAGGAAACACAGCCGATCACAATGGCCGTCCTTTCTGTCGATAACGGAAAATTCAGTATTTCAAAAATTGATATAAAACATCACTAATCACAGGGAAAGGGAGTTCTGAAAAATGGATTATTCAAAATTAAAAGAGTGCAAACTGTTTCTGCTTGATATGGATGGAACACTTTATCTTGGAGATGAAGTATTCAACGGAGCCATTGATTTTATTCATACTCTGGCGGACACCGGCAGAAACTACATTTATCTGACCAATAATTCTTCCAGAGCTGGAGTCGATTATGTCACAAGACTTCGCAAACTCGGTTTTCCTTGTGAGATGGAAAATGTCTTTACATCAGGTATGGCGACCGGTCTTTATTTAAACGACAATTACAAAGACAAGAAGATATATCCAGTGGGAACAAGAGCATTCATGAGAGAACTCAAGAGCTATGGCGTGGAATTTTCCTCTGATGAGGCGGATGTGGTATGTGTCGGTTTTGATACGGAGCTGTATTACGAAAAACTCGACAAGGCTGTCCATTTTCTGAGAAAGGGAGCCCCTTTTATAGCGGCAAATCCCGACTGGGTCTGCCCGATGCCTGCCGATGAAGTTCTGCCAGACTGCGGAAGCATCTGCGCGTTGCTTACTGCTGCCACCGGAGTTAAACCGACTTACATAGGGAAGCCGGACAGAAACATGGTGGATATCATATCAAAACAGACTGGAATCCCCAATGAGCAGATCTGCTGCGTCGGAGACCGTCTTTATACGGATATCGCTGTTGCACAGAACGCTGGCGCCGTTTCAGTATGTGTCCTTTCCGGAGAGACCTCAATGGATATGATCGACGAAGCGGAAAGGAAACCGGATTATATCCTCAAGGATGTAGACGAGCTTGCACACATCCTGATTCAGTAAAAAGAAATCTCAAAAAATCCTTTGGTAAAAACCAAAGGATTTTTTAATGAAAATCTGAAATGTCGATATTGTCCTTGCAAATTTTATCCCATGAAAAAATGCTGATTAGGTCATTGGCACTAACATCCTCGGGGCGATCGATCAGACCAGCCCTGAATGCCAGATAACCGAGTATCTCTTCTTTTGTATGGTTTTTGCGTAATGATTCCATGTTGAGGTCGCCTTCGCGCTTGGACAATTTTCGTCCATCACTGGTTACAAGAAGAGGACAGTGGCTGTAAGAAGGTTCAGTTCCGCCCAGAAGTCGGATCAGATAGATCTGACGGGCAGCGGATGAAAGCAGATCGTGGGCTCTTACGATGCTGGAAATGCGCATATCGTAATCATCATAGGAGACGGCCAGCTGATAGGCGAAGATCCCGTCTGACCGCCGGATGATAAAATCGCCGAGCTCCTTCAGCTCAAAGGACTGGGAGCCGTAGTGCCTGTCTTCAAAGTGTATGGTTTCATCTGGTACGATCAGCTTCCAGGCGGGTTTGCGTCCTTTGGCCTGCAGTTCCTTCTGCTTATGTATGGTAAGATAGCGGCAGGGACAGCTGGAGTCATGCGGCTCGCCGGGGTGCGGCGCAGAAGCAGCAAGGCGTTGTGACCTACTGCAGTAGCAGGGATAGATCAACCCTTTAGACTTCAGATCCTCAAATACCTCTTCATACTGCGCTGTACGATTGCTTTGCATATAGATATTAGATGAAGAGGGAAACCAGCCTTCGTCCCAGGACAGGCCCAACCAGTTCAGATCCTCGGCCATTAAATTTGCATATTCTTCAAAACTGCGGTCGGGATCAAGATCTTCCAGACGAAAGATCAAAGCACCGTTGTGCGCCCTCACATCAAGCCACGCAAGAAGCGATGACATGATGTTTCCAAGATGCAGCCGACCGCTTGGGCTCGGCGCAAATCTCCCTCTGTATTGTTCGGACATAATAAAGCTCCCTTTGTGGTCGTTTATCTAATTATAACATCCGGAAGGAAAACTGAGAAACATAGTTTAAACCCAAATTATAATTGCCCGAAGCTGCTGCATACTGTATAATAATTATTTACGGAAATTGTTCATTATAAGGGAGGCGCTCGGAGTGTCACAGAAAGTTAAAACCAATGCTATGCGTCTGCTTGAGCAGGAAAAAATTTCTTATAAAAGCTATACATATCCATGGGACGGAAAAAACGCACCTGACGGTATAACTGTAGCAAATTTTCTTCAGGAAGATCCGAATCGGGTGTTTAAGACCTTGGTCACTGTCGGAGAATCGGGACTTGTTTACGTCTTCGACATTCCGGTCGCAGAGACACTGGATCTCAAGAAAGCGGCAAAAGCGGTGAAGGAAAAGAACATAACCATGATGAAATCGAAAGATCTATTTGTGAAGACCGGCTATGTTCATGGCGGGTGTTCCCCAATAGGCATGAAAAAGCAGTACAGCACGGTTTTCGATGAAACATGCATTTTATATGAATCGATCATTGTGTCCGGCGGGAAAATAGGATGCCAGCTGGAAGTTTCAACCAATGATCTTATAGATGTTACACGCGCAACGGTAGAAGATGTCATTGTGAGGTCATAGTTCTATGCAGAAAAGTATAATCGTTAAAGGTGCACGCTCGAATAATTTAAAGAATATTACTGTTGAAATACCGAGAGATAAACTCGTGGTAATGACAGGTTTGTCCGGCAGCGGTAAATCGAGCCTTGCGTTTGATACAATATATGCAGAGGGTCAGCGAAGATATGTGGAAAGTCTGAGCTCTTATGCCAGACAGTTTCTGGGACAGATGGATAAGCCGGATGTTGACTATATCGATGGACTGTCTCCTGCTATTTCCATTGATCAGAAAACGACGTCAAGAAACCCGAGATCCACAGTGGGCACGGTTACGGAGATCTATGACTATCTTCGCCTTCTCTGGGCGAGAATCGGAGTCCCGCACTGCCCGAACTGCGGAAGAGAGATACACAGGCAGACCATTGATCAGATCGTCGATCAGATTCTTACTTTGCCTGAAAAAACAAAAATACAAGTATTGGCTCCCGTAATAAGAGGAAAAAAAGGAGAACATGTAAAAATATTTGAGGATGCTAGGAAGTCTGGGTATGTAAGAGCCAGAGTAGACGGTAACGTATATGATCTGTCGGAAGAGATAAAACTCGAAAAAAATAAAAAGCACGATATTGAGATAATCGTTGACAGACTGGTCATTAAACAGGACATCACGAGAAGACTTACCGATTCAGTTGAGACTGCCTGCTCGCTTTCAGATAATATCGTGATCATCAATGATATCTCAAAAGACGAAGATATTCTTTTTTCACTGAACTTTGCCTGTGAGCACTGCGGTATTTCGATCGATGAAGTTTCACCCAGAAGTTTTTCATTCAACAATCCGCTGGGCGCATGCCCGAAGTGCTCTGGTCTGGGAACTCAGCTCCTGATCGATCCGGATATGATCACTCCGGACAAGTCTCTCAGCATTATGGAAGGTGCAATCATGGCACCGGGATGGTCTAAAGTCAATGAAGACAGCATCTCGAGAATGTATTTCGATGCGCTTGCCAAAAAATACAGATTCAGTCTTAAAGTTCCTTACGCACAGCTGGATGATCAGGTCAGGGACGTCATCATGTACGGAACCAACGGCGAAAATCTCGAGCTGAAATTTAACGGCAAAAGAGGATCCGGGATCCTGCATCAGCCGTTTGAAGGAATTATCAATAATCTTGACCGACGTTATCGGGAATCTCAAAGCCAGTCGTTTAAAGAAGAAGTAGAAGAGTGCATGGCCGAGATCCCTTGCCCGGAATGTAACGGCAAAAGACTCAGAAAAGAGATCCTGGCGGTTACAGTAGGGGATCTGGATATTTCATCCTTTACGGATCTGCCCATCACAGAAGCGCTTTCGTTCCTCAGAAATCTTTCCCTGAACGAGAGGGACAGTATCATTGCGGCTCAGCTCCTCAAAGAGATCTGCACCAGACTGGAATTCCTGGACAGCGTCGGACTCGGATATCTCACATTGTCCAGATATGCGGGGACCCTGTCGGGAGGTGAAAGCCAAAGGATTCGGCTTGCGACGCAGATCGGGTCAAGTCTTATGGGTGTTTTGTATATTCTCGACGAGCCTAGTATCGGACTGCATCAGAGAGACAATGAAAAATTAATTACCACACTAAAAAATCTCAGAGATCTTGGCAATTCGCTGATTGTTGTGGAACACGATCAGGAAACCATGAAAGCCGCAGATTATATTGTAGACGTCGGCCCAGGAGCCGGTGTTCACGGTGGAAATATTGTAGCCTGCGGATCTTATGAAGATATCTGCGGCTGCAGAGAGTCCATAACAGGACAGTATCTTTCCGGTGCGAGGACGATACCGATGCCAGAAAAAAGAAGGAAAGGCAACGGAAACAGTCTTAAAATCATCGGGGCCTATGAAAATAATCTGAAACATATCGATGTCGAATTTCCGCTTGGGAAATTTATATGCGTGACTGGTGTTTCCGGAAGCGGAAAATCATCTCTTGTCAATGAGGTGCTCTATAAAACGCTGGGTGCTCAGAAAAACAGAATGAAATTACGACCGGGAAAATGCGAAAGGGTTACAGGCCTTGAATATGTTGATAAAGTCATAGCCATGGACCAGAGCCCGATCGGACGATCTCCAAGATCCAATCCGGCAACCTATACCGGACTGTTTTCCGATATTAGGGACCTCTTCGCTAAAAGCACTGATGCGAAGCTTAGAGGCTACGATGCCGGAAGATTTTCATTCAATGTAAAAGGCGGAAGATGTGAGGCCTGCTGTGGAGACGGTCTTATAAAAATTGAAATGAACTTTCTGCCGGATGTGTTTGTTCCATGTGATGTCTGCGGAGGCAAAAGATACAACAGAGAAACACTGGAAGTCAAATACAAGGGCAAAAATATTGCCGATGTGCTGGACATGACGGTCGAGGAAGCACTGAAGTTTTTCGAGAATCACAAAAAGATTAGAGACAGACTTCAGACGCTGGATGATGTCGGGCTGGGATATATTAAGCTCGGACAGTCGAGTACTACTCTTTCCGGCGGTGAAGCACAGAGAATTAAATTGGCAACGGAACTGTCCAAGAGGTCCACTGGCTCAACGGTATATATTCTTGATGAACCTACTACGGGCCTTCATTTTGCCGATATCGATCGTCTTATAAGGATACTGAACCGGCTGACGGATAAAGGCAATACGGTTATTGTTATTGAACATAATCTTGATGTTATTAAAGTTGCGGACCATATCATCGATTTGGGACCTGAAGGCGGGGAAGGCGGAGGAAATATTGTAGTCTGCGGAACACCGGAACAGGTCGCGGCCTGCAAGGAAAGTTATACGGGACAGTTTCTAAAAGAGGTACTCTGATAGTAGTTATTTAATAAGTTGGAGCATATTTAATGGACGAAAAAGAATTAGTTGAGTTGGACGGAAGTATCGAATCGGTAGTCTACCAAAACGAAGAAAACGGATACAGTGTGCTGAAAGTTCTTTCTGATTCCGGAGAGATGGTTACAGCAGTGGGATGCCTTCCATATGCCTGCCCGGGCGAAAATATCATTGCGGCAGGACTATGGACGGAGCATCGTGTACACGGGCATCAGTTTAAAATTGAATATGTACAGCGCATGATGCCGTCATCTGTCGAAGGAATCTATGAATATATTTCCAGCGGCGTGATCAAAGGGGTAGGACCGGCGACTGCGGCTATGATCATTGATAGATTTGGGGTGAAAACTTTTGATGTTATTGAGTCTCATCCCGAAAAGCTTGCGGAAGTTAAAGGGATCAGCGAATCGAAAGCTCGCAAAATCTCAGAAGACTTTCACAGACTTGCAGGCACAAGAAGACTCCTGGAATTCATCTGCTCATATGATCTGAGTCCGGTATATGCAATCAGACTGTATAAGATTTTTAAAGACGATGCGCTGATGAAAGTGCAGGAAAATCCGTATATTCTCTGCATAGAAGATATCGGTGCAAGCTTTTCGGATGCCGATTATCTTGCCTTGAATCTAGGAATAGAATACGACAGCATAGAAAGGATCAAAGCGGCCGTATGCTTTGAACTTGCTTATAACGAACATAACGGTCACTGCTTTATTCCTAAAAAGAAATTGGCTAATGCCACTGCAACTCTGATACAGGTGGATGAGCAAAAAGTCATTGAGGGAATTGAGGAACTTACGTCTGAAGGAAAGATCATAGAAAGAAAATTAAGAGATGATTTTGCCGCATGTTATTTAAAGTCGGTGTTTGAGGCGGAAGAATACACCGCAAAAAGAATCGCGGAGATGCTAAATAATCGCCTTGCTGTAAACTTCGATGTTGATGATTTGATCAGTAAAGCAGAAAAAAATATCAATATTGAATATACTCCACTTCAAAGAAGCATCATCGATCTGGCTTTGAAAAATCAGATCATTGTTCTGACGGGAGGCCCCGGAACCGGAAAAACGACATCGATTCGAGCTCTTTTGACGGTGTTCGAGAGCTTGAATATCGATACGATGCTGGCAGCACCTACTGGCCGTGCGGCAAAGAGAATGGCAGAGTTGACAGGTAGGGAAACTTCAACGATCCACCGGCTTTTGGGAGCCCATGTTCCTGAAAACGGGGAAGGGACCGTGTTTGACAAGGATGAGGATGACCCTCTCAGCTGTGAGGCGCTTATTATCGATGAAAGCTCCATGGTGGATATTGTGCTTATGAAAGCAGTTCTTATGGCAATTTCTCCGTCGTGCAGACTTATCTTGGTAGGAGATGTTGACCAGCTCCCGTCTGTCGGACCGGGAGCCGTGTTCTCAGACATCATACGAAGCCAGACAGTGCCAACAGTTCGGCTCACCGAGATCTTCCGTCAGAAACAGGGCAGCCGAATCGTGCGGAATGCACATGCGATAAATAACGGTCGGCATCCTGATATGGGCGAAAATACAGGAGATTTCTTCAGACTGCAGCGAACGGAAGCCGATTCGGTGGTTTCCACGGTTGTCAGCCTTTGCGCAGACCGGATCCCAAATAATATGAAGATTCCGGCAAGTGACATACAGATTTTGACACCAACGAGGAAAGGGGAAACAGGTACTGTTAATCTGAATAAATATCTTCAGAATGCGTTGAATCCGAGCGGTGAGGATAAGCAGGAAAAGATTTTCGGTGAAGTAATATTTCGTGTTGGCGATAGAGTAATGCAAACAAGAAACAACTATGATATAATATGGAAAAATGCGGATGGAACAGCATCGGGACTGGGTATTTATAACGGTGACATTGGAACCATAATGGCAATCGAGAGTGAATCGATGCTGATCGATTATGACGGACATATTGCGAGATACGGCTTCGAAATGCTCAATGAAATAGAGCATGCCTGGGCGATGACGATCCATAAGTCGCAGGGAAGTGAATACAAAGTTGTTATTTTAGCGCTGAACTCCGCTGCCGATTCTTTGCTTACCAGAGGAGTGCTGTATACTGCGGTTACAAGGGCTAAGGAAATGATGATTGTGGTGGGAAGCGATGCGCTGATCGATAAAATGATCGATAACGACAGAAAATCAAGAAGGTATACCAATCTTCGTTCGCGTATTTTATATTATAATGAACTTTTGCAAAATTAATTATCTCTTGAGGTGAAATAGATGCTCGTTTTTGAAAGAGACCTGGCAGTCGATATGGGAACATCCGAGACACTGGTATATGCTCAGGATACCGGTATCATTCTGCGTGAACCTACCGTTGTGGCAGTGGATAAATTCAGTGGAGAAATGCTGAAGACCGGACAGGAAGCAGAAAAGATGTTCGGACGTACTCCGGCAAATATTATTGCAATAAATCCGATCCAGAGCGGCGTCATTAACGATTATGATATGACAGCTCAGATGCTGCATGAATTCATTAACAGGAATATGCAGTTCAGCCTTTTTAAGCCTAGAGTGCTTATCTGCGTACCGAGCAGTATCTCAGGTGTTGAAGAGAGAGCTATCTGTGATGCAGTGATCGAGGCCGGGGCAAGAAAAGTTTATCTTTTGGAAAGCGCTGTGGCAACAGCAATGGGTGCAGGAATCGACATTTCACAGCCGGACGGGCATATGGTCATTGATATCGGAAGCGGTACCACGGAAGTGGCGGTGGTCTCTGTCGGAGGCGTCGTTGAATGCGCATCCATTAAAACCGCGGGCGCCAGCTTCGATGATGCGATCATTAAATACGTTCGCAAGCAGTACAATGTGACGATTGGAAAATCTACTGCTGAAGAATTGAAACATAATATAGGCGGCGTAATGAGAAGGCAGGAAGAACTCTTTGACGAAGTGAAAGGCAGAGATGTGGCTACTGGTCTGCCGAAGGTTGTAAAAATTTCATCGAACGAGTTGCTGGAAGTTTTTAAAGAACCATTGGTCGAGATCCTGGAAGCTGTTCATAGTACTCTGGAACACACTCCGCCTGAACTTGTGGGTGATCTTTCGACCAACGGCATTGTGATGTCGGGCGGAGGAAGCCTTCTGTACGGAATCGACAGATTGATAGAAAAATCTACAGGCATCAGAACGGTGGTTGTCGATGACGCTCTTTCGTGCGCTGCCTACGGTGCCGGAAAGATGCTGAAGCATCTCAATGACATGCAGGACGGCATGCTCAATTTTGCCAGGAAACGTCAGCTGAAAAACAATTAAACACGACAGTAAAACAGAAAGGCCGATCAAATGATCGGCCTTTTCGTATTGCATAGGTCTTAAATTTTGCTGTTCATCCAATCAAGAACATCATTGTAAACCTGTTCATGGTTGATCTCGTTGAGCATCTCATGACGACCACCGGGATAGAGGACGAGGCTTACATCCTTGACGCCTGCCTTCTGATAGGCTTTGTAGGCTTTGGTCGGGCCCTTGCCTTTTTCTCCGACCGGATCATCCGAACCGGACATCAAAAGTATCGGCATATCCTTGTTTACCTTGCTGATGTTCTCAGGATCGGAAACAAAGAGTATTCCGCCGAACATGTCACGATATAGACTGCAGGTTGCGGTGAAGCCGCATTCCGGATCGGCATCGTATTTTTTGACAGCTTCTTTATCGCGAGTAAGCCAAGCAGTTTCACCGGGCTGGGCGTCAAAGCCCTTGTTATAGCCGCCCATTGAAAGATCGGCAATCTTCTGGCTGACGAATTCAGGACCGTTTTTATTTACAGTGCTCTGGGCAATGTTATATCCGATCTTGACGACCGCACGAGCCTGGTTGCCGGTTCCGCTGAGGACGGTAGCATTGAAGTCCAGAGGATATTTGATGATATACGTTCTTGCAAGAAAACTGCCCATGCTGTGTCCGAACAGAATGTGCGGAACATCAGGATACATGTATTTGACCTGATTATAAAGGCTCTTCATATCAGCAACAACGTATGCCCAGCCGTTCTCTTCAGCAAAAAAACCCTGATTGGATTTGTTGCCCATGGTTTTGCCGTGACCGAGGTGATCGTTTCCTATGACTACATATCCGTTTTCTGCAAGGAATTTTGCAAAGTCGTCATAACGATTGATAATCTCGGCGATGCCGTGTGCAATCTGAACAGTTCCTTTGATATTGCCGTCACTGGGATACCACATTCTTGCGTATACTTGGTTCTTCCCCGTGGAAGAAGGAAAATAAAATTCTTTGAGCTCAGGCATGGTAAAATCCCCCCACATATGATAATATATGATTTAAATAATTTTATAATTTTATTGAAAATATGTCAACAGAAAGGTGCTTTAGTATGAATGGTTACGTTATAGCTTTAGATCAGGGTACAACAAGCTCAAGAGCAATCGTTTTTGACTCAAGCGGAAAGCCAGTCACCATTGCGCAATATCCTTTTCCGCAGATATATCCGCATCCTGGCTGGGTAGAACATGATCCGATGGTCATTCTCAACACCGAGATCGAAGCGGCGGCAGAGGCCTTTGAAAAGAGCGGCCTTTCTCCGACCGATATTGCGGGAATCGGAATCACCAATCAGAGAGAAACAACTATTATCTGGGATAAGAATACCGGAGAACCCGTGTACAATGCCATCGTGTGGCAGTGCAGAAGAACTGCTTCTATCTGTGACGAACTGATGGATGCCGGTATGGATATGTATATTAGAGATACTACCGGACTGCTGATTGATGCCTATTTCTCCGGCACGAAGATCAAATGGATCCTTGATAATGTGCCCAAAGTAAGAGAAAGAGCCGAAAAAGGAGATCTTCTTTTCGGAAACATTGATACCTGGTTGATCTGGAATCTTACCGGCGGAGAAGCTCATGTCTCCGACTATTCAAACTGCTCGAGAACGATGCTGTTTGATATTAATAAACTCCAGTGGGATGAGGATATCTGCAAACAGCTGGGGATCCCGATGTCGATGCTTCCGACGCCGGTCCCGAATTCCATGATCTACGGTAAGGTAGCTCATGGTGTGAGAGGACTTGAGGCCTTGGAAGGCGTTCCTGTATGCGGCAGCGCCGGAGACCAGGCTGCGGCCCTTCTGGGACAGGGATGCATTGAACCGGGTTCTGCAAAGAACACTTATGGTACAGGCTGCTTTACGCTTATGAATACTGGAAATCTGTCCCCGAGAAGCGCAAACGGACTTGTCACCAGCGTGGCATGGTCTTTAAACGGTGAAACAACCTATGCGTTGGAAGGCAGTGTCTTCAATGCTGGAAGCACGATACAGTGGCTCAGAGATGAAGTGCAGCTCATCGGAACCGCAGGCGAATGCGAGCTTCTTGCGAACAGCGTTCCGGACAACGGAGGAGTCTATCTGGTTTCTGCCTTTACTGGTCTTGGAGCTCCACATTGGGATATGTATGCACGCGGCGCTATTGTCGGCCTGACCAGAGGATCGACTAAAGCTCATATCGTAAGAGCGGCACAGGAAGGTATTGCCTACCAGGTAAAGGACCTGCTTGATGCCATGGAGCAGGACTGCGGAAGAGAACTGTCAGAACTGAAGGTCGACGGCGGCGCTTCGGTCAATAATTTCATGATGCAGTTTGAATCCGATATTCTCAGAAAACCGATCGACAGACCGAAGATGGTTGAAACAACCGCTTTCGGTGCGGCATTCCTTGCAGGACTTGCGACCGGCGTGTGGACCGATATAAATGACATTAAGAAACTTCGTGAGTCTGACCGTGTCTTCACGCCATTAATGGATGAAGATCTGGCAAATACTTATTGCAATGCCTGGCATAAAGCAGTAGAAAGAAGTAAGAACTGGGAAACTGAGGATAATGCATAAAGATTTTATACCATGCAATCTGCTGATCCCCAAAGAGGAACTGCTGAATATATGGAGCGTAATCGCCTGTGATCAGCATACTTCCGAGCCTGAATATTGGGACACAGTTGATGCTATTACCAATGACAAGCCTTCGGCCTATCATCTGATAGTGCCGGAGGCCTATCTTACGGCAAATTTCGATATTGATAAAAAGACCGATGATATCAATCAGTGCATGAGCGATTACCTCTCATCAGACATCTTCAGAGAATTCGAGAAGAAGTTTGTAATTGTTGAGCGGTACCTTCCATCCGGAAAGGTAAGAAAAGGTATTGTCGGAGCACTGGATCTCGAAAGCTACGATTATAAAAGAGATTCGAAATCGGTCATAAGAGCTACCGAAGGAACCGTGGAGAACAGGCTTCCGCCGCGCATAAAGGTTAGAGAAAATGCAATTCTGGAGATGCCTCATATCATGGTTTTCATTGATGATGCTGAAGATCTGGTGATGAGTACGGCGGTCAAAGGAAAAAGGATCTATGATTTTGACCTTATGATGAACGGTGGTCATATTACAGGCTATCTTGCCGAAAATGAACTGCAGATTTCCGAATCGATCGGGCGTTTATATGACAAGGCCCTTAAATATCAGGAGGTCGGCGAGGAACTCAAAGATCCGTTCGTTTTTGCAATCGGAGACGGCAATCACAGCCTGGCAGCCGCAAAAGCGTACTGGGAGGAACTCAAACAGTCACTAAACCAGGAGGAACTTGAAAAAAATCCGGCGCGTTATGCCATGGTGGAAATTAACAATATCCATGATGATGCGATAGTTTTTGAGCCTATCCATAAAGTGGTCTTTAATACCGATGAAGCAGATTTTGAAGACGAACTTTGCAAATACTTCAAAGAGCGTAAGGGAAGACCGTTTGAAATAAGGACGGTGGGCAGCAGCGAGAGGTCGTTTATTGTTCATTCAGAGACGATTGGAAGACTGATCGATGAATGCGAAAAATTCTGCGAAGATTACATAAGCCGATTCGGTGGGTATATTGATTATATACACAATGACGATGAGGCTTTGCTGTTATCCCGCCGCAAAGGAAACTGCGGTATTCTTCTGCCTAAAATTGACAAGGAAGATCTGTTCCATTCCATCGCTGCCAGCGGACCGTTTCCCAAAAAATCATTCTCTATCGGAACGGCGGATGAAAAGAGATTTTATCTTGAATGCAGAAAGATTAAATAGTTTTTAAAATAAGGATTAGGAGAGATATAATTTTCCCCCTAATCTTTATTTTGAAAGAGATAAAAATGTGAATTGATTATAGCAAATTATTTGTTATAATAGTTTCACGTCTAATGAGAGAGGTGTCTTTTTTGAGTCTAATAAAAGCATATAACTCTATAAGTCTGGTATTAAGAATCGTGATCGGACTGATTATAGGATTGATCCTAGCACTGATTATTCCGGGAGCATCCTGGATCGGCCTTTTCGGTACAATATTTGTAGGAGCTCTTAAAGCTATTGCACCGATACTGGTGTTTGTCCTTATTGCAAGCTCGCTGGCCGCGTCGAGACAGAAACTGGGAAGTCAGTTTATCAGCATTATCGTGTTATATCTGTGCTCGACATTCCTCGCCGCTGTTACGGCTGTTCTTGCAAGTACTCTGTTTCCCGTAACACTTCAGCAACTGGGAGAGTCCGCGACGGAAGCAGCCCCCACGTCAATCGGCGAAGTGTTTCAGACACTGCTTACAAATGTGGTGTCGAACCCTGTAAGTTCTATCGCCGACGGAAACTATCTCGGAATTCTGTTCTGGGCTATAGTTCTGGGCATTGCTTTCAGAGCAGCTTCCGAAACATCTAAGAAATTCCTGGCAGATTGTTCGGATGCGGTCACCAAAGCGGTCCGATGGATCATTAATCTGGCGCCTTTCGGAATCATGGGCCTGATGTTTACGGCTGTGTCAACAAGCGGTCTTAGCATCTTTACGGATTACGGAAAACTTCTTCTTGTATTAGTTGGATGTATGGCAGTTTCTGCCCTGGTTATCAACCCGATCATGGCTTATGTATGTATTCGCAAGAATCCTTATCCGCTTGTGTTCCGGTGCTTGAAGGAAAGTGGAATTACAGCTTTCTTTACAAGAAGCTCCGCGGCTAATATACCAGTCAATATGACTCTTTGCGAGAATCTTGGTCTGGATAAGGAGATTTACTCCGTTTCCATCCCGCTCGGCGCCACTGTCAATATGGCCGGTGCTGCTGTTACGATCACCGTTATGACTCTGGCGGCTGTACATACCATGGGTATCCATGTGTTTATTCCGGTGGCGATACTGCTGAGCGTCATGGCAGCGCTTGGCGCTTGCGGAGCATCCGGCGTTGCAGGAGGTTCTCTGCTTCTTATTCCGATGGCCTGCTCACTGTTCGGTATTTCCAATGATATCGCGATGCAGGTTGTGGGTGTCGGATTTATTATCGGTGTCATTCAGGATTCCGTAGAAACGGCAGTCAATTCTTCTTCTGATGTTCTGTTTACAGCATGCGCTGAGTTCAGACAGAGAAGAAAAGAAGGAAAAGAGATAAAATTCTAATAAAATAGCGAGGATTTTTGTACCGACCCCCAAAAGTTAGACCTAACATCTAACGATTGGAGGTCGGTATTTTAATGGCAAAATATGGCTATGAATTCAAGAAAAGGGCTGTCATGGCATATCTGAATGGAGAAGGTGGGTATGGG
>Ga0181612_155644_pt1 | contig 15507 bp, 7 predicted proteins | sample HoacroProtozoa21_FD_119630 | JGI IMG/M metagenome (GOLD analysis project Ga0181612, IMG submission 119630) | Hoatzin crop microbial communities from Cojedes, Venezuel. Combined Assembly of Gp0051906, Gp0051904, Gp0051908 | reverse complement strand
TGAAATGAAAAATTGAGCAAACTATGGACACATGGGGAAAAAAATCTATACTTGCTACAGGCTTTTCACGTCAGAACCAGGGAGCTTGAGACTGCTAAGTGTCAGCACCACGTGCTCTATCATGAGTCAGTTAAACTCCTCCTGTTGTTGGCTACCCTGCGAGTGCAAATGACAGGGGGGTTTTGTCTACAGGATTGCAGCTGGGACAATTCCTGTAAGAAACCATAGGAGGAAGTTTCTGGGTTTATAATTTGCTTTTATTAAATCTAGATTATTCCACAAAGCCTGCTGCATTGGAAGCTCATCATGAAGTCTACCATAGCAACCAACTAAGATTTAGGCAATGCCATAGTCTAGGTAGCCTACTCGTTGCGTTTATGCTTTCCTGTAACTAATTTGCAACCGTGAAACAAGGGTACCAGTTAATATCAACTATATTGTATTACTGTGGTGTAGGCATGAAGAATTAAACCGATGCTGCTTAATTAGTATAAGGAAGAAATAGCTTCCAGTCAAAAGAGACCTGCTAATCAGCTGTTTGAAGGCTCTGCATCCACTTCTGACTATCTTGGAGATAGATCCATCCCTTCAATTTTTAAGAAGTAGTTTGATAATTTCTGTTCCAGCACTTGCAGTAGAAGTCTTATTATGTTGTACAGGAAAGACACAGGCCTGGAAAACTTGCAAATAATTCCAGTATGTTTTGATTAGATTTGGGATGGCAAAAAAAGGTAATATGGTTTGCTTATAAGGCTTCTCTGGTGAAAACTAAGATGGGCTCTATTACAAATCTTAGTGGATTTCAAACCTCAAAATCTTAAAGTTTTCTAAATTTGCCCAAGTGTAATTCTGAATGAGGCCATCAGACTTGATTTGAATGAGAGAAAAAGTAGACATAAATGAGCCTGAGTGCTTAAGTGAGACAGAGATGATAGGGCTGCAAATGTTTCTATAATTTTAATGGACATGAGATTTATGTGCTAGGCAATCTGCAGTATAATAGAATTTTCACAAATTTGTCTTCTTAAGAATTTCTCTCTTTTCTCTATTTGTCTCCATGGGTATGAAAGTCTATTAATAATAAATAGTATTATACTGAAGATTTTTTTTCCAGTTTTGACCCATTGAGCCAAATGAAACCTTTTCATGATAAATCAAGTGCAGAAAGAAAGATACTACCTGTCTAATATTTCAAGTTGCCAGGTCCCTGGGCCTAATCTCTGCTGTAATGGTGTGAACAGCGGGTAGTCTAGGGAAGGGAAACAAAGCGTACAGAGAGGCTAATTCAACTCAGCATGTAAATCGGGGAATGGCAAAAATTAGTCCTTCAAAATCTGCCTTCTTCAGCCCTCCAGAGGATTTTAACTTCTTTTTGGAAGATGCTCTTGTAGTAACAAGAAGCCTCTAAATGTCTGATACCAGACCCAGAATATAGACCGAGAATTCCTCTTTTTCTCACTCTTACCTTCACTCCAGGAAGAACACCCATTGCATTTTTGCAGCCACTAGAAATATTTTGCCTGTCTCAGTGCTTAGATTTGCAGCAATGTTTAATGAATGAGTGGCAGTGATTTGCTTATCAGGCCAAGTAACCATGCAGACCTTTTCGACAAAGCAAGGTCAAAGTGAGCCTTCCTCATGCCTTTTTGAAAAATGATTGCTGGAATATAAATGCCAAATCTAGTTAAAAGAATCAGCACAGCTGGCTGTAAAACCTAAAACATTGCTGGGATAGTCACAACTCAGAAAGCTTGATAAATTCAAGTGGATGGGAAAAGGAAGTTTCTGGAGGCAGCATAATTGCTTTTCAGGCATTTCTGCTGAGTCTTCAGGCGTGGAAAACGAGCAGTGGGATGTGTGTGGTGTGTTGATGTGACATTTGAGTTAGCCGCTCAATGGGACAAGAAAGTCAGAGGATTTTGATTTCCTAAGTGGGAAACCGTGTTGGTGATTTAGGAAATTAGTCATTTTCTTGTCCATAAGGCAGCAAGGGATGCAGTACAAGGGCAGCAGATCAGTCCTGTCCCGGGGAAGTGAAACGCACTGTCACATCTTCTTCGCAGTTGCTCGGCAGAGGCAGTTTTTCCATGCTGACCAGCAGAACGTGTCTATATCAGAGTAGGATTGTAAATCAGTTCTGAATGCTTTGGGAAGATATATGTCACTTAAATGCAGTTAAAATACAGCATAATTTGTAACTCTGGTTTTCTTTATGATCTGCTTTAAAATGCAGATGTACCTAAGATTTGTTGAGTCAGATGTGTATCTGGGTTGAACGGGTGTCAGACTGCCGATTTACCTGACAGCTGAGTTAGAGCGACTTAATTGTGGACCTGATTTCTGAATATGAAAAGAGGCATTCATAACCTTTTTGTTTGTGCTCCAGCTGGTAATGAAAGACAACTGCTTTGTAAAACTGTAACAAATTGGAAAAGAATGAGCAAGCAAGAGAACATTTGTGTTCCCACTACTACATACAGATGGTAGCCAGTCTGAGCTGTAAATACTCCTGCACTGTAAATCTATGCATAGTGTATTATTTATAGGCTATTCTTAAACAGTATATCAGTAACGGTGTATTGATATATAGATTTTTTTCATTCAAATATGATTATACATAGAATTGTAGCACCGTTAAACTGAATGCAAAATAATGTTAGCAGGAGAGAGTACAAATAAGGAGGAACTGTACTGGGGATTTGAAAACAGGAGACTTCTCTTTCACAGGATAATAACAAATATTGGCCAGAACTCTACCAACTGTGGCTTGATGTTTGAGAAATTATAATGGATAGAGTTTTTCAGTTAGGATGCTAAGGTTGGGCTGTAAAATCTTTATGTAGACATTTTAAAAAGAGTTTAATGCTGACATTGCACCTTGTCCCTCAAAAGGAGGATGAGTTACAGATTTTGAGAGACATTATACTTGTCTTTTTTAATGCCTGATATTTCATTTATATATATATATTTAATTTAAAATGCTGTGTCTCTATCCATTCCGTGATCTCTGGAGAGTGATAATGTGAGAGATTGTGATTTAAGAATTTTGAAGCAAACTGATAGTGTATTTGCCTTGAGTTTATATTTGAAATACCAGCAGTGTGGTTAGTAGCTACTGATGGTATTTGGTTTCTTATTCAGTATACCCAGATGAAGTGCACTGAAACTGCGTCACACCATGAAAACATATGTGACTTCCCTTTTGTTTTTCTTGGTAATTTTCCAAGGGGATCTTATAGCTGAGGAAGAATAGCAACTTTGAGGAACAGAGTCCTGAAGAGACTGATGATCTGTTTGGTGAGATATGTGGATTTGTGTAAAATGAAAGTCAATATTTAACTTCACACCCCAGAACAAGAAACCATACAGAGAAGTAAGGTTGTCACAAGAGCTCATTCTGAAATCACATTATGATTTTAGCAGTCTCCTGATAGCCAGATGAAATTAAACAAAGGGAAAAACAATCTATCATGTTAAAACCAGAAATGAGGACAATCTGTCAAATCTAAATCTGGAGACAGCTCTCTTTAAAGCTGGAAGTGGTATCTAATTCTGTGATTTCATTCCAATGTTAGTTGCTGCTCATTAGAGTGAAGCATGCCGTATACTTTGCAAATACAGTTTCTTTTTCTGCTTAAATAACGTCCATAGTCGAGTTATAGTTTCACTGAACACTCAAATCCCTCAAATTTATTGGAATTTTTATGGGACTTTTTTTTTAAGACTTTGGTTTTATATGACTAAGTAGCTATAAAACTAGATTAAAAGATCAGCATTGCAAGTTAGTTGTGACTGATTGGAAACAGTGCGTGACCTGGCTTTGTTCCCTGTTTGGCTGAGTCTCATTCCCACAGAACTAGAGGGAGTCCACAAAATAACTGGGGATTTGAATTCCTAGAAGAATAAAAAAGGCTTGTGGAGAATAGTACAGGACAAATGAATGGAAGATTTACAGGAACAAAGACTTTTCTTGCCTGAACTTTGAGAGAAAAAAAAGTAAATATCGGATTATAATATTTATGATGGCAATATTTAATTTTGGTATAAGCACTTATAACTGTCTTATTCTGAGAAATGGTGTTGATCAATGAGTCTTAGAGTACACATGAAGAAAAATTGTAAAATACTTTGTAAATGTTGTAGAATTTGTAAACATTTTAAAAATATTTTGTGATGTATATATGTGTAAATTTTTGCAGTCAATGAGATTGGATGCATTTAATGCGTAGATTAGCTTAGTTGTGGTCAGGGGGTTAGGAGGAAGAAGAAACTGAATCAGTTATTTTTTCAAATAATTTGTGTCATATTCTGAACTATTAGAAGATGAAGCCTAAACTAACACATGTGAACAGACATCACTGGAAATAATTCGTTAATGTCTAAAATATGGAAATTTGTTTTTGATTTTTCAAAATGAATATGATATTAAGGAAAAAACATACTGTTTCCCTTTTAAGTATTTTGTTATCCAACAGAAAAGTTACTCTGTTTTGAGGGTTCCGTTCAGCACTAATGCTTTGGTGGGAAAGCAAAGAACTCATGACTCTGGAAACTCCCCCACTCTTGTTTTGTTCAGGAAAAGTTAAGAGTCATTCAGTAAACTCTTATCTTTTGTGGTGAAAACAGGATTGTGGTTTCAATGGCAGGCAAGCTGTCAAAGCTCATTTAAGAAATAAAACACAGTCTCTTTCCTGTGCCCATCTCCCTATAGTTGTATTTTTAGTCTAAGTGTGATGGGGAGGATTATTGTTGGTTTTTATATTCTTCTAAATGCCAGCAACATGCATGTATCAAGTTTCATAATGTGCCTGTGAAGATATTTATTTAAAGCAACATTGTCACCTTTTTTCTTTAAAGGCAATTCTATACCCTCGCTAGAGTATATTAAATGTTGGATTTCCAAGGGCTTATTAAATATTCAGTAGTTTTCTTTTTCTGTAGTCAAGTGTGTCAAGGGCAAGCCTTCTAAGTCCTTGAATGAAACTCAAATGAACTAACCAAACCTTAAAGCTGCGATTGAATACTCATGTTAGAAAATATACATTACACAATGAGGGGTGCTGAAGGAGTAGATATTGAGATCCAACCCCAGAACAAGTTGTATCCAAACAGGATGCAGACTCTTTCTGGGAAAATACTGAACTGATGTGAGAGGTTTTATTCAAAACTTAACTATGAAGCATGAACTAAGGGTGACTGTGATTACTGTGCATTAACAGTGCATTAACCTCTTCACTAACTATGACCTGTCCATCTTGGAATACTAAATGATGTGTAGAAATAGCCTGTTTTAAGGGTGTGGGATGGACAGGTAAAGCCTATCATGAATATGGAGTAGTATGAGTGATTTTGTGAACATGAATAACACATCTGAGCGTGAGGATGAATATCTAGCTCTGTTGGTGTTTTATTTGGGCTGTGTCTAAGCTGAAAAACCTTAGAATGATGGAAGTCAGGTCCTGGCTCCATCACAGGACAATGTCAAATTATGCAACCAGTCCCCTGCCTGGGTTTGCATTGGAAAGGAAACTTGGGCAGGCAGGCTAGGTGCGAGCCACAGCATCCTCTGACCAGGTGCCTTTTCCTACTGTGAAATCCAGACACGACCTACGAGATTGTTTTCAGGTCATTTTCAGCCACAATTTTAAAAGTGACCTTAATTTCTTCAAGGCATTTTAGGACCTATGTGCGAGGTAGAACATGGCATTGACTGCGCAGAAATTCCTACAATTGCAGTCCTAGAATTTGTTGTCATTTTTAAAATTGCATTAAATGCTGAGCAACTCAGTTTCCCAAGGAACAATTAATTCAAAATAGGAATCATGAAGTTTTCTGCTTCCAACAAGTTATCTGCAGGCATCTGACAACTGCTTTAGATTTATGTGCTTCATTAAGAATCAAGTTGGAGAAGGTTAATCCTGTGAACATTAGTAGGACTCGGCAGCAGAGCTTGGCTGGTGATCCCATCAACTAGAGAAGCTGGGAGCTGGAATCTGTATCAGCGTCATCTGAAATGTGATGCCAACACACATGAACAAAGTTGGGTGCACACTGGGAGCAGAGGAAATCCGCAGCCTACTGAGAGCTTTAACTACTTAATGAGGAACGTTCTGCATGCTGTGTATTACATACTGAACATTTTTGTAACTTTTAACTGCTATCTTCTGGCAAAAATTTGAGAACTTTTTATTAATTCAATTTGTATTCATTTCAGTTTTGAAAAAGGCTGGTTTGGTGGCCCTGGAGTGTCTGTACAACCATTCTGTCACTTAGAAAAGTGTACATCAGGAGAAAAAAAGAAAACCTAAATGAAGAAATATAATTTTATCTCATCCATCAAAACAACCAAGAAACAACTATTTTTTAAAAACTTCTAAGAAATTAGAAAAGAATCCTCATTATTTGGATCTTATTTGAATTTTTTTTATTTATTTTTTTTTTTCCAAAGAGTTTCAAGTCTTGTGCTTGGGCCACAATCTTTGATTTAAAAAGGGGGGTCGGTGAAGCTGTTTTGCTGTATATAAAGTCTGGATTTGTCTTGCAGCTAGTCAAAACTGAAGTTTTCAGAACTTCTCACAGTGAAAGACTGCTAATGATTCAAAAAAACCTGTCTCTTCCTATGACCCTTCTGAAATGATGATCAGGTGAACTCCTTGCAGATTTGTATGCTTTGTGAAAAAGAACCCCAATAGTTGTATGTGGTACCCCAATTATTGTGATCATTAGCAGGACCTAGGAAGAGAATTTGGTTGGTCCCATCTGTAAGAGAATCTGGGAATTTGGATCTTTCCGAACTTTGTCTGAAATGTGGTGTTTGCACAAATGAGCAAAAAAGAATATGTTTTTAGAGGCTCATTACCTTTGAACTGAGAGAAGATGGAATTAGGATGAAGCAGAAGGATAGCATAAAGTGAGGACAGCACATGACAATTTCATTTCTGTCATTACAAATGTTTGTGAAAAACATGCTAGAGTCTTTTCGACATGTTACCTAGTATTATGTAAGATAATATTAAGGAAAGTAAATCCCTAAGCATTTTTCTTTGACTGATAAAATATTCCTTCTTGAGTTGGCCATTGCATTTTCTTCTTGAGTTTTCTCTGAACCGTCTGACTATTGCAGTAACATTTTATGTATTCTTATGTATGAGGTTTCATTGTGCTAGGTGCTATGCAAGTCCTGTCCAGAATGTCCTGATCCAAATAATTTACAGTTTAAAACAAAACACAACAAAAGATAAAAGGAAGGAGTGTCTTTGCTCAAAATCAGTGATGTAAATGCTATTGTGTGCATGGCGAAAGGTGTACATCTCGTTGTTTTACATTGCTGTGAATGGAAATTGTGGGATTATCAAGAAATCTGTCACCAAATTGTTTTTTCTTGCCTTTGTTTGTTCTTACCTCTGAAAGATGATTGCCTTTAGAATAACAGAGTAGGTTACTCAGCGGATTTTGGAAATGACTGAATATAATTTTCTTTCAGGGATAATAAAGCACCATTGAATGTAGGTGCACAGTTAAAAATTTCAAGCTGCTTTGCCAAGTGCTGAGTGCCAAATGCACTGTGGCCTTTCACAATGTCAGTGTTGAGCAAAACAGTAATAAATAACTCAGCAGGCAGTTCTACCTGTAGTTAATCCCTTGGTATCTGGCATTTTTTTAGATGGGATCTGAACCAGAATGGACTCTCTTTCTGAAATACAGCCCAGAAACAGGTGCTAATTACTTGCATACTACTAGGTTCAGTGTATTGTTGAATGCATATTTAATCCTTATTGTATCTGAGTTGTTGGTAAATTTTAGTTTGGCTAGGTTGAATGTAATTTTGTGTTCTTTTTGGAAAAAAAAATGTTCATAGTTGCCTGAAATTGCCAAAGGGTTGCTGTTAAAGACGTTGCCCAGTATTTTATCTATTAAAAGTTCCCACTCTGATGGCAAACTACAGTGCTGACTTAGCTTCGGTGATCCTCAACCTCCACAGATTTGTTTGCTTTTTCCTTCCTTCGCTGTGTAGAAAGATGCTGGAGGATGCTCTAGGGGCGTTCCAAGGGTCATTCTTAGCCCACTGGTGGCTTCGAGTCTAATAAATTGTCTGTCCATGTTATGGAAAGGTTTGCAAAGGTCTGCTGAAATTAATTCACTTGCTTAGGTTCTATAAATCTGGTTGTATTTGCTGACTCTAGTTGTCTTACACAAGACTGAGGCTTTTTTGTGTGTGTTGGTGTCAGGTGCCAGGAATAGACGAGCTATGAACATGCAGAAATTTTGTAGTTAAGGCAAAGGCAGAAAATCCTGTTCGGTGAAAATCAGCCAGACAGTGTAAGATTGTTTGCTTAGCTTGTGACTAGAAGTTCAGACTGGATGATGAGTGTTCAGTTCAGTCCCTGAGTCAGTTCTTTCTGAAAGTTAACAGATTTAGAGCGTTTATAGTTGAGGGACTTGGTGCAATAACTTTACTTCATTGATTAAGGAAAGGAAGCCATAAACAAGCTGCAAATCTCTGATACAGGTAGATATATGGGGGTTTTTTGATAGATATATATATCTTGTGAGTCTGAATGCAATAAATTTGCCAGGCTTGCATTGCGAATTCAGAACTGTTTCTCAGAATAAAAGCAATTCTCTACCGGTTGTAGAGACAACATTCTGTTGTCTAATTGATGTTCTGTGTTAGAAAAATGCAAGCATTCAGTATTGTACCAGCCCAAATGAACTCCTGTGGCATGCAATACTAAATCTGTGTGCTAATATGAAATTTGGTGATTGATACCCAAAGTACTCAAGATCAGTTTTGTGGTAATGTTGCAGCCTGGATTAAGATGACAGAATGGAGGCTTTGGTTATGGCTGCTGTTCCGTCTCCCTTCTAACTAGATTTTTTCAATGAGATTCAAGATTTTGGTGTGGTAACATACCAGCATCTTGCTGCCACATTTTGTCTTGCCTGTACCACTGGCACCCGGACTCAAAGCTGCCTTTTCCAGTAGGCTGATTGTAAAGGTTATGAAATTGTTTGCTTCTTGCTGGTCTTTTTTAAGGTACTCGGTTTCAGGTTGGGGATTAATGTTAAAAAAGAGATTCCCTGAGTGATTTGTAAGGAAGATTGAGGGAAACATAAAATACGTAAAGTTTGTTTACTAAAACAAATAGTATGAAAAAGGATGAAGAGCCTGCCTCAAGCTCTGAGATCTCTATCATACATTTTAGTTTCACTAGCAAGTGACAGTTTAAAATTATAAAAATCCAAAGCCAAAACAGGTAGTAATTTGCTGCCATTTTGAAAGAAAAGTGTTTCTTTGTTGTATCATGCAATTGTAGAATTTCAAGCTGTTAGATATGTAAGGAAGCACATAGGCACTAGGTATTTTCAAAAACCTCTTCAGGCATCTTTTTATCCCTTTGGGCCCCTAACACCTTTGAAACTCTTTAAGTCTTCAGAAAGTTTTTTCTGAGATAATACTGACTATAAAATGTCTGTTAAGATGAAAATCCAGAATAGCAAACACATTGATAACATTTCATAAACCCTGGCTTAGGGAGGCATTGGACACATTGTTCATGTACCACGGCATTGCTGTTCGAGTGCTAGCATGGTGGTAATGTACTGTCACTTAAAAGAAGTTAGCCATTGTAGCAAAGCAACAACTGCCCTCAAAATATCTTTTCATTTGACATGTTTTACTGAGTGTAAGAAAGTTTATCTCCCCTTCCAGCTGTTTGGCTCAGTGTTAATTTTTCTAAGATCCTGTCCTGGGTGTCCTCTTCAACGCTTGACTGCGATGACTGAGTTGAAGATCAGGCAGTAAATGTTTTTTAAGTCCTTAGTAATCCCCTGTGATGGCTGTCTCCAGGTTATATAGCTGTGTTTTATCTATTCATGTGCTCTACTAGAACTGAATTTGTATTTCCCTCTTTGTTCTAATTGTCCTGGGTTTGTAACTTTGATAGCAGGATTGTGGATCCTAACACACTGGCAAAGCTCTGCCACCTCAATGAGAGAGATTCTGCTAGGTTTACTATTAGTGCTGTCTAAGAGTATGAGTGATGGATGACTGTGAGCATAGCAGGCTGTGCAACCAACTCTACCTGTAACATGGAAGGCATTTTCTGTCCTGTGCTTGTGAATCGTTGAAAATCCAAAGGAAACACGGTGTTTGGATCTGTTCCCAGGACCCTCGGAGGTGCCCTTCAGGCCAGGTGTGAATTTCTGAACCATGATCTCAAGACCATTAGGGTCAGCCCTGTTTTCTGCTATGTGAGAGGTAGACAGCCGTTATTCTTGTTGTGGTTGATGTGTAGGGGCTGTTAGTAAGGTACTTTGACAACCAAATGGAATTCAGATGATTTAGCACTGATTAAAGAATTTGTTTCCACTTTCTGAATGAGATGCAACCTGTCATGGTGTCCATCACTAAGACTTTTCCTACTCCCAGACTCCTGGACAATGTGTGAGAGCTGTCTGCTGTTCTCTGGCTTAGATGCAAAGTTTTATGCATACAAACTTGTGAATCATTTGGGGACGAATCAGTAAAAGATTTATAACGGTCACTGACATTGTTAGTATTAATGTGAAGGTTCTGATGTCCCTTTTTCCCACTTTTCTTTTTCAGTTCATTGCCTTTGCCTCTTTATTCTTCATCCTAGTTTCAATCACAACCTTTTGCCTGGAAACACATGAGGCTTTCAATACTATTATAAACAAAACTGAACAGGTCATCAACGGGACAGAAGCTGTGCTACAGTATGAGATTGAGACAGATCCTGCCCTGACATACGTGGAAGGAGTCTGCGTGGTGTGGTTTACATTTGAATTTTTAGTACGTGTTGTTTTTTCCCCCAACAAACTTGAGTTCATCAAAAACCTCTTGAATATCATTGACTTTGTGGCCATCCTGCCCTTTTATCTAGAAGTGGGCCTGAGCGGGCTCTCCTCCAAAGCTGCTAAGGACGTGCTTGGTTTCCTCAGGGTGGTAAGGTTTGTGAGGATCCTGCGAATCTTCAAGCTCACTCGCCACTTTGTGGGACTCAGGGTGCTGGGCCACACTCTGCGAGCCAGCACCAATGAATTTTTGCTGCTGATAATATTCCTGGCACTCGGTGTTTTGATATTTGCCACCATGATCTACTACGCAGAGCGGGTGGGAGCCCAGCCTAATGACCCATCAGCAAGTGAGCATACACAGTTCAAAAATATCCCTATTGGCTTCTGGTGGGCTGTAGTCACCATGACCACCCTGGGATATGGAGATATGTATCCACGGACTTGGTCAGGCATGCTGGTGGGAGCCCTGTGCGCGCTGGCAGGGGTGCTCACCATAGCCATGCCCGTGCCTGTGATTGTTAACAATTTCGGGATGTACTACTCCCTGGCCATGGCAAAGCAGAAACTGCCGAGGAAGCGGAAGAAGCACATCCCTCCTGCTCCTCAAGCCAGCTCACCTACCTTCTGCAAGACAGACTTGAACATGGCCTGCAATAGCACACAGGGGGACATCTGCCTGGGCAAGGACAACCAGCTGATGGAGCACAACAGATCATCAGGTAGGATCCCACTGAAAATGCATGTTCTCTGAAAACACTTTATAGACCAGTGTGTTTGGTAGGGGTCAGAAAGCAGCCAGTCTTTCTGCCAGGAGAAGATGTAGGTCCCACCCTTCTCCCCTCCAGTGTTTGCGTGTGTCAGTCACATAGAGGATGAGATAGGTGTAGCGATGTTCCCAAACCTCTATGTAGCTGGTCTATACAGTTTTGCTTGCTCTGTTGAGAATGCTTTCCTGCTGATGATATCAACCTTTTTTTTTGCCTGTTGTTTGTTGCGTCATATGGATGTTTCTTGTTTTTCTGCATGACTGTGACTATTTGAGCAGCCACCGTGTCCCACCCTGTTGGACTCCATGGTGTTTTGCCTCAGTGTCTGTCTCTTGTGTCAGCTTTGCCTGTTCCACATCGTGGCCTGTTAAGCAAGATCCTACAAAGAAGCAGTCATTTAAAAGGAGCAGGTGCTTTACATCAAAAGCCCAGCACTCAAAGGAAATAAGAAGAAATTATCTTTCTAGCTTTCTTTCCATTTGGCGTTCTGCTTCCCTGGCTAGAAGAACCTCCTTCATCTGTGTTAGATGAGACATTGCATGATATTTACTATTAATTGAATAATAATAGCATAGCTGATGTAAAGTTTGTCAAGACAAATGAAAATGACAGCTCCTAGCAACATCATTGTTGAGTGTTGATTTTTATGATTTATATTACCTTATTTTGTTAAGAGTTCCAAATGATGGGTAAGGAGTAGTCTGTGCTAATCACTGTGAAGATGCATATCATATGACAGCCTCTGCCCCTCCAAGCCACTGCCCCATATTCCATAGCTCTTCAAATTAAAGAGTGAATTTTATCTCTCAGTATAACGAAAAGAACTTTTTTAGCAGCAAGGATTTTTTTGTTTGTTTCTTGAATGTGTTTATTCTGAAGCCAAGCATAATCTGATTACAAAGCTCACATACCAGTCATTAGACTCCTGTTGGAAAGCTGCTAAAGAATAATAAGAGCAAAACCACCCATGACTGGTGTCATTCAGTAACTGAAATTTATTTTTTAAAGAGTCTGGAAAATCGGTCTATGAAAAATATCCGTCTTTGGTCTGTTGCTTTGTTACTGAATAGCATTTCTGTTCAAAGCAGCTTGGTTTCAGTCTCCGAATGAGTGTTCACAAAGTTAACACAGCTTTTTGAACATCCTAAATATATTTAAGAGGATGGAAACCCTTGAAAGGACTCACACTGAGGGTGGAATATAGTTAGTTTTACAGTGCTTTGACTGATACACACTTTCAGACAACGTCTTTAAAGTGTTAATGATAACAGCTTTTTCATGCCATCAGGTCCTACTAAAGGTATGCCAGAATGGAGGCTGCTCAGTGTGATCAGAGCAAAGAGACACTTTTCTGTGTCTGCAGCTTTATTTACAAGGTGTTATAATCCTTGAAGTCAGAGAGAAAGGAGTTATGCAAAAAGGACCCATTTTGAAGAGTTAACTTTCTCTTCAGTAGTGCCACCGCTCACATGGTGCACTGTAACGATTTCTGCTAGGGAATGCTGTTAGAGTCACCAGGGATTCTGGGCCAGACTTCGAGGCTGAACATAGCCATTTGCATTACCTGTTCAGAAAAACACATGCTCAGGCTTAAATGCAAAGGTAAAGCCGAAGTCAATAACATGCTGTTACCTGTTATGTGCTGTATTGAGCAGAGATTTTTTTCTTGAGGTGGGGCCTGAATCTGAACTAGTAGATAATTTTAAAAGCTAATCCTTTGGGAGTGTCAAATCAGGAGATGTAAGAGTTTGGTTGTTTGACAAAATAAACTGCACAGACCAAAGACAGCATTTAATGTTGGGTATTTATGATGACCAGCAGTGCAAGTGTGATAAGTATAGAAATGAAAGCTAAGTGTGTTACTAAAGAGGTTTTAGTGCCACATGTTGAAAATTCAACCCTTCTGGAGGAGGGGTTGTCTTTAAAATATGCTAAACAACATATTCTAAGCAAAAAAGTCTAACACAACCTCTTGTTTAGCAAAAAGGATAGCCAAAAGAGTAAATACTTGCTTGAAATATCCAAGGCTGACTGTACTCCAAGAAGTTACAGTCCATAATAGGCAACTAACTCAGCCTTGATTTGTTTATTTCTTATTTCATGTTAGTTTAGTAGAACTCTGTATGAGCTTTAAAAAAAGAACAGGAAAGTCAAAAAATCATTTGTTCTTGAATAAAAAATAAACTTTTTGCCATTTTGTACTGATTAACGGTGAACTGCAATCTTGTTTTCTTCTAATGATTTACCTTATAACTATTTTTGAGTGATGGGAATATCCGGCATTCAGCATAAGCTCTTTGTGATGTCTCATTTCCTCATTCATTATTGTCTGTAAATGGGCATGGTGCTTTAACCAGTGTTATCAGGTGAAGACAGTGCAGGAAGTGAGCAGCCACTCTCACCTGGTGAAAGGCTCCCTCCCATCAGACGCTCTAGTACCAGAGACAAAAACAGAAGAGGGGGAACATGTTTCCTACTGACAACAGGTGATTACACGTGTGCTACTGATGGAGGGATCAGGAAAGGTATGGACTTCTTTCATTAGATCATAAAAGATTACTCAGCAATGTGCTTGTGAAAAGCAAGCTTAGAGTAAAATGTTGTGCACAATGGTCTTAGAGGAGAGACTGTACTCACAATGTATCTTTTTTCTTTGTTCCTAGCCATTCTTTTCTTGTTTTCCTTTTAGAAACACTCATCTCCTTTAGTCTTCACAAAATGTGCTTGACATTGGACGCTCCTTTCACTTGTGTCTTCATTTGTCTGTTACCTTTAATGGAAAAGCCTGCAGCTCAGACCTTGCTCATCCAACCACTCATCACTCAATACCATTTGTCATTCTAAAAGAAAAATTAATTATTTAATAACTTTGGTCTGCACTTAATAACTTAGTAAAAATTACAGCTGAATAAATTACACTTAAAAGGTTGAAATGTCAGAAGTAAGCAACATTTTTGTTGTGAAAACAACAAAGCATATCATCTGAGATGCTATTTAGATTTCTTTTGAAGAAAAGTTGGAATTTATAATGCCACAAAATGCTTCCTCTTTGTAGCACACCAGTAATGCTAAAAGGTGACTGTCTACCCCAACCAGAATTCAACTAAAATAAACAAAGTTTGATCTTGCAAAGTGCTAAAATTGCCTTTCTAGTTATTTAGCCTCTTTAAACCTCATTCCTCACTGTTCATTAGGACTGGGTTCCCCAGGGCAGAGTTTCCAAAACTTTCTGTCATTATATGTATCACCCAGGCAACTTATGGTGGGGCTGCCACGTCAGGCCAAAGCTAACCTCAGGGCAAAGAGCCAAAACCAGCAATGCCAGCAGTAGACTTACAGTTCCTTGGATAAGAATTGCTTTGGTTTCTTGGTAAATTGTAGTGTTCCAATAGGTTTCACGTTCCTGAGTGCTAGTGTGCAGTTGCTCACCTCAGAATTCATCTGCAGTAGCCATGTGCCACTGGGCAAGCATTTTTGGCTGAGATTTTTCTGCCCACCTGCCCCACCCCTTTTTTTTTGTAAACTTGCTTTGTGTACAGCAAACATAGCTGTCACAGCCAGCCATAGACCTTAAAGGACTTCTCTTGGGTTATTCTGCAGATGCTCTTTTTATGTTGCAAAAGTATGAGCCCAGTAGGTTAAACCTGTGAATCACAGAATCACAGAATGGTAGGGGTTGGAAGGGACCTCTGTGGGTCATCTAGTCCAACCCTCCTGCCAAAGCAGGGTCACCTACAGCAGGCTGCAGAGGACGTTGTCCAGGCGGATCTTGAATATCTCCAGAGAAGGAGACTCCACAACCTCCCTGGGCAGCCTGGGCCAGGCCTCCGTCACCCTCAGAGGGAAGAAGTTCTTCCTCATGTTCAGACGGAACTTCCTCTGCTTCAGTTTGTGCCCATTGCCACTTGTCCTGTTGCTG
>Ga0181612_145606_pt1 | contig 15507 bp, 5 predicted proteins | sample HoacroProtozoa21_FD_119630 | JGI IMG/M metagenome (GOLD analysis project Ga0181612, IMG submission 119630) | Hoatzin crop microbial communities from Cojedes, Venezuel. Combined Assembly of Gp0051906, Gp0051904, Gp0051908 | reverse complement strand
GATGTTATCTGAACCGATTTGTTGTTAGAGTAATTTCTTTTCTGTGCTGTTGATTGGCTTTTTTGCCATAATGTGTTTTAAGTTTTTTCATTTAAAACTGTGAAATTGCTAGTAAAGAAAGGATTACTAACCATGGAATAGGAAACTGTAGTATGACTGTGATTAGCCCTTGTTTATGACAGAAGGAGTTACTGGCAGTCCTTCCTGCACACTTCAGTAGAAATGAGTTTGCTTTCCTACTGAGTCAGCACATATTCTCATCATCCCTGTTTTTCTAGGCAGAGAAATCAAGGCAGAGATTGTGTAAACATCTTGCCCATGCCCTGTGCGATGACACTGGTGGGCCCAGGAATGCAGTCTACTGTCTGAATCCAACCTGCACACAACCAGCCCTGCAGCATCTCCTAACTCTCAGTTGAACTATCTTCACTAAACCTGGGTTATTCAGTGCCAAATCAATTATAATGTTGCTATCTGCAGTTCTGGGAAAGGCTGTTGTTCAGCTGGGCCTCAAAGTTTGAGATCGTTGCCTAGTTAGGGACAAGCTTTGGTGATTGAGAGATTGCCCCAGCTCCAAACAGATGGATGTGTAGTCCATGAGATCAGGGACCTCGCATTCAGAAACGCCTTCTGTCATAAATGTACATTTTTAAACTCACTATTATATTAATCTTTCTTCCCAAATAGTTTCCCACATAAAAAGTGTATTGACTAAAAAACATGAACATCTGACAGCATTCCAACATGACTGCGGAATAAGTCCCCTAAGAAAAAATTATATCCTGTATGTTGATATTGTGCATAGGAATTACCAATGACATCCTGCTTAGGGGATTGGCAGCCATTTGTAAAGTTCTTTCCTGTTAGTGTTCTGCATAATTTTATGTGCACAAGATGAAATCTCTGCCCTGTTGAGTCACATGGTAAAGTACCTCCAGTCCCCTTTTCAATTCTAAAAGTAAATTCCTGATGGTTTATGACTCCTCTTTGCATTTTTGCTTGGAGCTGCTTTGTTACCTTCTCAGGAGAGAAGAGTTTGTTAAATTTGCTTGTGGCATTTTTGATCTTAACTTGCAGTTTCCTACCAGATCCACAGATTATTTCTAAGAGGCCAATGAAAAAGAAAGGAAAAAGTAAATCTTACTGTCTGTAGGCTTAAAGGTTCTCATACAGGAGTCCAGCATAACTGGAACATGTTAAGGAATCTATAAATCAAAAGAAGTTGACATCTGTTTGCCTAAAACCTTGACCTTGTTCTTGCAGCTTCCTACAAAATGGATTCTTCAGCTCCCTCAATTGAATATGAACTGCACAGAAAACATTTGCAGTCTGATGTAGCTTTTACTTACTCAGAAGAACCTTTCCTAGCAAAAGTTTATGTCATTCTAAAAGTACTGTGAGTTTCCAAGCCCATGCTGCAGGCTAGCCCCAGGATGCTCAAAATTTGGCTAAGGTCTGTTCTAAAATTTAATTTAAAAAAAAAAAAAAAAAGAGAAAAGAAAGCTTTCTAAGAAATTTGCCTAGATTTCCTGAAAGATGCTCCCGTGTCCGTGTTACTATCTGGAGTTCATTAGGTAAGGTTTGTTGGTTTGTCCTCCCAGTGACCAAATGGAATGTTCTTTTTGGTACTAGGTGTCTTTAAACCTTAACAGCTGTTCCTATGGAACAGCGAAAGGAGTTCTCTGTTTGTAGCCTTCCCATTCCCCTCACCCCAGCGCATGCTGCATATCACAATTTGTTTCACTTCTTGTAGGAAATCGGAATTGCAAAGGGGAGCTTAAAACTGCAAGGGAAAAGCAAACTGGAGGTTTGAATGAGGCACAGCAAGGATTTTTGAGTCTGCTCCTGTTCAGGCTGCATTTTGGCACTCTGACTCTTGGCCAGTATATGTCCCTGTTCAGCAGAAGGAATCATTCAAGCAATCTGTGCTAAGACTTGTCGAAGTCTAAATTAAAATGCAGCTATCTTCTCCTGGTTTTGTCCTAGGCTTTTATAGTGTGTTCCAGCTAGTAAACTAGAGAAGGGGGGACACATACACACCTAAAAAAAAACCCATGCATTTATTTTGCTGATAAATGAGATTATTGATTACGTATTTTACATGTCTTCATCTAGGAAATGAACATTTTAGATCATTTGTGTCTCAAGAGAAAAAGAAGCTGATGATAAGATGACTTCCACAAAAGGACAGTCCCTCTAGCATCATTGTCTTTTGAGACAATGTAAGCGTATGTCTCTTTTTAATTAGTCGCATTTTTGATCGTGATCCGATGTGTGTCACTTAATCCACAGAATCTCCACAGAATGGTTTCAGACTTCTGTCCCATGGTTCCTAGGTACATTGCATTTTATCACAATCACCTTCGTTGTAAGAAAACCTGTTAGTTGTGCTCAAACTGCTTTGAAGTTGAGAGCAGTGCTGTCATGAGTCGAAACGTATATGACGTATTTTCCCAAATAGTACAGAAAAGAAGATGTACAAGGCGGTGCAGGAACATATAGTGCTATGTAACTCAAAAAGTTTGCTTATTTCAGGGAGCAGAACCATTGACTAGAATTCAGATCTCATAAATTAGACTGCCTGTGCTGCAGCTGACTAGCCGAGCAACCTTAGGCAGTACTTGTATTCTTTTTGTACATTTTGCCCTTTGATAAAATAAGAATAATGTGACTGCAGAGAGGTACAGTGAGGCTTGAATCATATTTTCACAAAGTGCTTGGGGATCCTCTAAGGCAGGGCATGTATAAATGTGATTATTTATTATTTCTTCATTTTAATCTTTTCAAGTGCGTAAATATTGCTAGATTCTGTCAGCTTGGATGCATATAGGTGCAGTAAAATCAGAGATACATTTTCCTAAATAGCAATATTGATGTTGTGGATCTGTAATGCTAAGGGAGTTGGACAAAATTCAGGGTTACAGGTGCAATGATAGCTATTGCAGAAGTGGGAGTCTCCAATACTGTCCCTGAGGAGAGATTCACAGGGTCTTCGAAGAGCTTTAGGAATGGACAGAGCAAGCTGGTCTGCTTTATTCACCTGCTTCTTATGTTTATTCTTTCATCTTTTATTGTAAAAGGATTGGTATTTTACTCTTTAATGCCCTTGGATTATATTTTATTTTTCAGCTTGAAAAGTAATTATTTGCAAGAAAGATTGTGGGTTTGTTGGCTTGGGGGGCAGGGCAGAAGAGAGAGGGAAACTGTATTCTAAGAAATGTTTTCCAGAAATACTTGTGACATGCTACAAAGCTGACCATTGCAGAAATCCTCCTATAAGCTTCGCAAGGTGTGCTCCCTGTTGTTCAGAGGATTGCAACTTTTTAAAAGCGCTGGGGCCTCAGAAAGCAACCGTAATAGCCAATACTGACAGATGGCATTAAAGACGCAGGCAGGGAACCAGCATGGATTTGATACCTTCCTACCGTTACAAGCTCTCTCAGTGCATGCCTCCTGGGTTAATTACTTGAGCTCTCACAGAAGGAATCCTGGCTCCTGGTGCAGCAGCTTGTCACAAGTTGTGGAGAGAAATCACACACGATTTTGAGCTTGTAGCCTGCAAGTGTGTGTCACCCTGGTAACCGTTTGCACCTGCAAGCATGAGTCAGAAGAGCTGAGGAATCACAGGGTGGGTTTTTTGTAGTCTTCTGAGCATTGGAAATTCTTCGTAGACAAAGCCACGTAGAATAGAGCAGACCTTTATTTTGACATTCCAGTTGTTTGGTGGGCAGGACCAGGGCACCTACTCCGGTCGTCTCTGTCCCACTGCAGTGCACACGTATGCCAGCTAAGGGTCTGTCTCCTCTATTTATCTTCAGCTGTTTTAGATGGTGATCATTATATCTACACATGGTGTATAGAAAAGCAAGACAGAATTTGTCAGTAACTATAGCATTTCATTATTAGGGTTGCCAGACACTTGCTAAAAAAACATAAAGACAGACCTTTTCTGTAGCTTAAGAAAGGCACTTGTCAGAAGTAAAGCATATCTTAAAATTCAGAGTCAGTACGGAGACCATGCTGATAAGCTGGTGTTTTATTCTGCGGATATCTTTCTAGTAAGAATAGTATTTATCCTATTAAAAAACTTGCTTGATTTGAGGAGCGGGAGCTTATAAATTGGATAGCTTCACTGGCTTTAGAGGGGAACTGACAATTAACACCAGCTGAGGATCTGTTCTTGAAAGTTTTACCAATGAGATATTGCTGTTTTGTAGCACCTTTCGTCCCTGTGTCTCACAGTGATTTGCAAACATTAATTAAGTCTCATAGCACCCCTCTGATGTATGTAAGTGTTGTTAGTCTCAGAAATGTGTGAAATATTCATGACGAAATAGGAGGTATTCAGAGTTTAGCCTCCTCACAAGCTCAAGGATATTAAGGAAATGCGAAGTTTTTTGAGATTATCTGCTTCAGAGAATTTGTCTGTCTTTTCCTTTCTTTGCATATATCTGGTCACAGCCAAAATGTTTAGAATGTTTGCATATAGCCTTCTTGTTTTTCCATTTTTCAACAGGAGTGACTGGAGTTCTTTCACATAGTTGTTGTATTTTAATTCCTTGTACTTCCTAATTAGCCAAATCCAAATAGCTGTCCACTATACAAAAGGAGCTCAGGAGAGTGATTCCCTATCTACTCAAGAAAACTGCAACTTTAAGTGAGATTTATCTGGGCAAAGATTTATTATGAAACTGTAAATGGAGAACGAAGCTGTAAAGCAGGAAAACTTGTTATTTTTTGATTCTACCATAACTACAAAATACTATTTTCCTCTTCATACCACTGTGGGGGTGCCTGCGTTAGTAGCTCGGATGAACATTGGGCCATTGAAGTGAAGCTCCACTCCCTGTACTTTAATTCATATCACAGAGAGGTCTTTTAGCTTGTGAAATGCATTTCTTTGGTATGAAACAGAACTAAAAGATGTACCTCATTATAAAGATTAGACGGCATTGAGACTTAGCAGCAGCAATTTCATGTCCCAGACCCACTCCTCTTCCTCTGCGCTAAGGGGACCTACCGCATGAGTCCCGAATAAACCCTTCTATAACAGAGTTTGTATTCTCAGCTCCCTGGTCTTTATGAGGATGACCAGAGTTTAAAGTACCAATACAGCTCTTGTTTTGGGTCTCTTTCACCCCATGTGGTAGGGAGGGGCTGTCAGAGCGAGTTGAGTGACCCATTATATTTTCTACACCGTGCTTTTTTGGTTAGAGTATGCTTCAGCCTATGTAGGGGTCTGTTTTGTTTAGTCTGTGCTGTTTAAGTTTTGATTTGTTTGTTTTAGTAAGTAATTATGTTTGTTTTCCTTAAACCGGTTTGCATGTTGTGCAGCTCTAAAATAGTTAGTTTAGGTTTGGCTGATCTAACCTTGCTGTGGTTAAGCTGCATGTATTTTCCAGACAGTTAATGGTCTGTGATTTGATATAGTTTTTCAGTATAATGGAGAAAGCAGAAGGAAGGGGAAGCTATGGGTATTGAAAAAAGTTTTTATTGGACTATTAGAGCTGTCCATGTGATCCACTGGACTGGGATCTCACAAGTAAGTAACATAGAGGACTGCAGTGAAACTAATTTACAAGATACTGAATGATTCATTACTTCCTATGTCTACTGTAATCTATATAATTTATCACAACTTGCTTTGTGAACTTTGTTCACTGTAGAAGAGTCACAAACCCCTAAACTTGCTATTTCAGAAAGCAGGTGAAGTCATGTGTTGAAGTACTTTGGGGACATTTCTTTAGGAATGGTTGGCTTCCTAATGAAAATTTTTTAAGAAAAAAGAAGCCATGACCATTCCTGTTTCTGAGGTCATTTTCCACTATGTAAACATTTTAAGCTAGGAAATGTCCCTTTAATATGCTGTCTTTTTCAGTTGGTTTGATAAAGCTTTAAAGATGGGAGGCTGAATTACTGTGCAGAGCACTGAAACAAAACTCCAAAAGACCAGATGAAAGTAGGCTATTTTTAATAGTCTATCCTGCTGTGTGGCTCAGTGTAAAAGTAACCCCCCTGCCCACACATACATATCACAAAGTAAATAGTTTGATTGTTATTCTGATTTGCTTTTGGTTAACAGTTTGTGATAATGAAATTTCATATCATCAGACAGATTTACTAAAGCTGTGGGTGGCAGCGGAGGAAAGGAGCCTCTGTGGCTGCGTGAACAGATGCGAGCGTGCTACTTTTTAGCCCTTCTTTTGTTAAGATGTTCAATGGACGGAGTGTGATGGGTTAGCTGAATTTGGGAGACATTTTTTCTCTTTGATAATTTGCCAGTAAAATTTTTGTTTAGTACTATTACTCTGTATTTGCCATGAAAATTCAGTGCTTTGCATAATCATTCACTGGTTCGTAGTGGTACAAATGAAAAAAAAAGTGTTATCGTTTTCTTATTATTCATAGAGCAATAGTGGTACCAGTTTCCTACTCCTGAAAGACTACAAGCAGCCTGCTGGAAATCAGCTGCAGATTTCCTTGGTCAGAAGATTATACACCAGCAGAAGGCTTATTTGAACTGTGAATGGTGGTAAGCTGCAGTGTCTAGTTCTAGAGATGAGCTCACAGTGTTCCCCACCAGGTGCTTTGGTGTTCCATCTTGGACCTGTCTGTCTCTGTAAGGGACTGTATAATGACAGTCGAATGCCATTTTCCCATCTTGCGGCTGTCAGGAGATTGTGCAGAGAAGGATATATTGGAAATTACATCAGCGTTCATATTACAGACCTAGGGACACGCTGCAGAAATGTTCTGCTGAGTCATGCTGATAACCAGCCCAAGTGTAAATCGTAGTTCTGCAAAGGAAAATAAAAGGCAGGACAGAAGGGCAGGTGGTTCTCTGATGAGAAGGAAAACCAAACTATGAAGCCCAGCAGGATACAGTCACACCTCAAGTGCAGCTTTGTGTGGAGAGAAGAAGGAGCAAAACGGGGTGTTTTGCCACTGAATATTTTGGAAGTGGAAGACTTGAACCAAGCTTAGAGCACTGCAACCTTTCAGCTCCCTAGTATGTTGAAGAGGCTGTCACCTAAGGAAATATTAGGCAGAGAAGAGGAAATCAAATATATTTTATAGCTGTTAACTTTAAACAGCAAAAAAGATGGAAAATTTGAATTTCTATTCAGGGACACACGATAGGCGTAACGCCATAATCATTAATCTGGAAAACACGAATGTTGTGTTTAGATCTAATCTTGTTAGGATCAGCTCCCTATTTAGTTACTACTGTATTTTAAGAAGGCAATTTTTCAGCTCTCTGCTAATGTAATTTATCACCTACATTCGAGTCTGTGACAAGATACTGCCTCTTGTGTTATGCATAGTAATTGCTGCTGACCTCTTTGGATTTACTCTCTGTGTTCTTTCTATAGCTCGAGTACTTCTGCTCCCAGATCTGCTTTTCTGGCAAGGATATTCTCATGAAACCAAAGTGTCATAATTTCTCATCACATGCAATATATACAGTCTGTGGTTTTCCTTTTTGTAAAATGAAGCATATAGAGACTTGGTAAAAAGTGTGTTACATCCTCAAAATGAAAAAGGTAAATCTGATGTATTAACTGACTAGAGGAATGACATGTAGCAGGGTAATTCATGAGGGATTAGATACAAAACAGTTGGCAATCAGGTTGCTGATTAAAAGCTACTTGCTTACCAGTGACTGCTGGATGCATAATTAAGGCAGAATCTTTACAGACTTCAGTTTATGTAGAATGATTACAAATACTCAGTATTCGAGCAGTTTGTTCACATGATGTTTCATTATAGGTTTCTTTAGCTCTTTCATCAACTAAAGGATATAGAAGGCACAGCGCTAACAATTTAACCACAGGTAGAGTTCCAGGCTCAATTTCTCAACCTGAGATTCTCAGTGTAATAAATTATCAAAGTTTCAAGTTACACTTAATTTTGAGAGATCTGAAAATTAAAACTCTGCCCAGTTTTAATACACTGGTAACCTAAATTCAATCAACTAGAGTGAATGTAGGATACCAGCTATCCTTTTGGCTCCAGGATTTACCATTGCGATACTTTCAGAGCAGTTTTATCTCATCGCCACCCAGGCAAGTTCCACATTGCAGAAATTTCATTGGAAAGCAATACTCTTGCAAAATATTACACACAAGGAGTTGTGTACAGGAAAATTCTTCATCTGCATATTTCTATTAAATATAAAAAACCCTGAAAAACCCTGTGTGGATTCTTGTGACATATTTTAGAAGTGAACACAGAGTTCTTCTGGATCCTCTGGATAGATATTTAAAATTCTTTTGGATTCTTACTATCTCAGATGCTCACACAGCGAGAATTTGCAGCCTCTCTGCTTATTGCTGAAAGTGAAATTCTCATGTTAGTACAACAAAGATCCAGAAATAATTGCAGTCTCATAATGAATATGAACATCCAGCTGGGATTTAGATCCCAGCGTCAAAGCGCAAAGGGTAACGCGTTAAAGCTGAATTCTCATTAGTGAAGTGAAACTCCATGTGGTGGTAGGTGCAAGATGTCTATGCTAGTTGGAAATTAAAGGAGCAAGAGAAGAAGGAAATAAGCAAAGCTTCTGAGAACATGGCCTGGAAAATTATAAATGTGTTTGTTCAGGAAGATATTTTTAATGAAGTGCCTAATACCCTAGTCATACCAAATCATTTTTCTGCCGCTTGTATAATTGAGGTTAGAACTGCTCTAATCTCATCTCCTCCTTTTGAATTTGATGGCATACATACACACATTGTCCTGAAGACAGTTCTGTTCCATAGCACCTTTTAGTCTTCTGACACTTATTCAGCTCTGTGCTGTAACACAAACAAAATTGTGCACAGGTTTGGCATAACAAAATTTTGTCTAAACAAGCATTCAGTTTGAATTTCTTTTACCAGATGAGTCTACAGAGCTGTAGCCACAAATATCTTCCTAATTAAAATGCTGTAAAAATGGATATATTTCTAAGAGGTAGCTGTATGTGCATAAGCCAGCCCACACTGTATATTGTGGATGGGGAAGGTTTTGAAGACCACCTTATTTATCAGTGCATTCACTTCATCTATCTGTGTTGTCAGCTAGGACCGCTGACTTCTGTGAACCTGCATTGAAGTAATTGCTCTCTTGGTAACTACAGCCATCACCTGACAAGGCAGTCAACAATGACATCTTGAATATCTAAAGGGAGAAGAAGCTAAAAAGAAAAGTGACAAGCTCTGGGAAGTCTGTCCTGTATGCAGATCAGCTCAGGAAATAGGTAGTTCCACAGGTAGACAAAAAGGGTTTTGTTTTCAAAGCATAACAAATACATTTGAGATTTCACCGGTGGAAAAAACATTCAGTCCAAATAGTTTTAGGCAAACTTTATATTTGATATATATCTGTACTAGTAAGATAAATTTTGTTTTTTAAGAAACAAAACCCCCTCACTAATAACAGGACATTAACAGAACTGCTACTGCTTCATCTCTTGGTACCTATGAATTTCATTGAGAATGTACATTTTGACCAGCCCTCCCTCTTGCATGCGTGTTGCATTCAGTTTTTCGATTTAATTCTGTTAACTTCTGCAACCTCAATTTCTGCAAAGTCAAACTCATCTGGAGTTGACATGATGACATCTGACTGCTAAGATCTTCTATTCAGCACCTTCTGACCCTAGATCAAGTATCATTTTAAGTTAATGATATTTAAAATATTAAAGCCACAAGTTGAGGGAAGAAATGACCTTGTGGAGATTCCTATACTAATTTTGCTGTTATCTTCAACAGTAAGCATGAATGCAAATGATCTATCTCCTAGCATATATAGAGAATATGGAATTAATTTTATAAGTCAGTAGCTACTAATGCAGATCAGAATGGTTTACTATCTTTATATCTCCACTGGGAAAAGAAGGAATCCAAACATCTGTGCTTGAAATAGTAAATCTAGAAACACAGGTGGGAGTGGATATCTACGCATTGATCAAAATGTGCGGTCTAGTACTGGTCTGTTGTGATGTGTGGCCAATAGCAGCTTTTTGGAACAAGTGGAAAAAATAAACCTCATCTGTCTCTTATCTCTCACAATGTTAATTAGTGTGTAATTAATCTGCTGCATGCAACTTTTCAAAGTGAGAAGCCTTTCCTCAAATTTATTTCTAATGCAGAGGATAGTGTTGTCCATAGACAGGATGCAAGCAAAGTACTAACAAAATTCAACCTTTTCAGTCTTTGAAGAGCTCTGTCATGATGCTCTGTAATAAGCTAAAAAGAATTCTATTATCAGGTTACCTTTCTACACATTGAGACAATGGAGTTTTTGAGGATTTATGCTAACATAAAACAAGACTTGTATGGGTGTTAAATTCTTTATGACTAAGATTTTGAGGTAGCATTTGGGTTTCCATCTCTCTGGAAAGGACATCTCCATCCTACAGGAAGGAATCAATGTTCAATGAATAATCAGTTACTGATCCATAAACAAGGTTATGACCGCTTGTACTGTTGTCTTTCATTCATAGTGTCAAACAAAGAAATGGATGGGTAACTGAGGATTGTATAGCACACTTTGCAAAAGTAGTCTCAGATGATAATGGTGGAAACGTTATTTTCATAATCTTGTTAATGTTATAATTGATGCTGTATACTGTTATTAAAAAATGTTGATGGTTAATTTTTTAAAATATTATGTACCTAATGTATTGCACCTCATTCTGGTGTATCAAAAAATTGTTAGGAAGAGAATATCAGCTTCATTTAAGAAGGAACTTAAATTGGATGCCTGTTTGGTTACATAGCTAAGGATAGTCCTGGACTTTATGACTATATCTAGTGTTGTCTTTGGTTGATCACAGGGGAAAGAAGTCAATATATTTTGATGGAGAACTTATACCTCTGAAGAGATTTTGATGGTGGGTAAGATGGCACAAAATTAGTTAAATGGAATTCTCTGGATTTCATCAAAGTAAATGAGACAAAAATCTGGCCTGGAGCCCTGAAATATGTCCCTGTACTGCTCACTTCTTATCGGATGTGATACTGTTTTCACTATGTTTTTGATGAATGTATTCTATGGTAAACTTCCTCCTTCAGAGACATCTTTTTTGAGCTCTCCTTTATGAAGTGCAAAGGCATTCTCCCTGCCTTGTTATCTAGGTCCCATTCACAGTGCATAAAATTATGACATTTTATTCTTTATGTAAATGTATTATAGGGAAGTAAAGCAAATAAAATGTAATGGGAAGATGAGCTTTGATGGTACTGTAGAAGGAATGCAGTATTTCAGTGAAACAAGTGACAGCCAATAACGCTGCCCTGTTTTATCTTTTTGAACACATTTTACATTTCATTCTAGTGCTCTGCATTAATTCACATAATATACCTGTTAATAACAGGTTTATTTAAAACTCATTAAAAGTTATGAAAAACAAGATTTGCATGGAAAAAGAGGTCTTTGGAACTTTCTGCCTTTCCCCTTTCCTCCTTTTTTCCAACCCTGAATGTACACAGCAAAAGGCTAATATGGCAGATGTCAATCAAACTTCTGTTGGCATTACTTGTCAGTGTTTCTCAAAAACCTTCACATAAAGAAAGCAGGCATGGGATCCAGGCCTGCCAAACTCGTGAAGGCTGCAAGCCTAAGGCAGTCCTAGCTGACACTGTCGGGAATTTGGAACCACTTAAAAGTGTCTCCAACATGGTAGAGAGGCCTCGTGGTCCAGTGATTCTTGTTTCTGAGCATGTGAGACCTTGGTGCTTGTTGGAGGTGCCACGCTGAGAGCCCCAGAGGGAGCGACTGTCAGCTGGTGTGCCGAGAAGCGCCTGCTCTGATCCTCTGCCATGGTCCCCCCCAAATGCCCTTGTGCATTTGGGGATCCCTGCCAGCACTAGAAATGTAGCTTTGTTTCTCCTGGTCATTTAGTTCTTGGCTGCATTCTTAATCCTGCTCACGAGGAGGTATAGGAGTAGCAACTGTTAAAAATCTGGGGACGTGCATACCTGCCCATTTGAAACTGGGGGCAAAAAGCAAGTATAAACCATCAAGTATGCTAGTCATGCCTCAGTATCCTGCCAAGTATCTAATAGTCTTTTCCTTGTAGCTGCCCTACAGTAAATCTTCCATTATTCATTGTTCTATTTACACTCTAGTGTTATGCTATAGTACGCAACTGTTTTGTAAGTGACATCTAAGCAGATATTACTAACCTCTGCAACTCTGAATGCACCATAACCTCTTTAACCCATTTGCCTTATCCTATCTATCACATTTATTTATGGTTTTTCTGTGACACAATATGAAGTCATGGTTGCTGCAGGAACTGCTGCAGTTGTGAACAAGCAGCCGCGTTGCTGCCACTATACCATGCAAGGGCAGAGGGACAGCACAGGCAGCTCTGCGAGGGACAAGAGCCATGCTTGTCGCTGCAATCGAGACATCAGCTTTCTAGCTACACCATGTTTTTGGGGTAGTCCTTGCAGCATGCTTTCTGGAGGTCTAAGCATTAGATGCTGTTAGCTGGCTGTGAGGAATAAATATGTTTTGCTTTTGAAATGACTAGATAGAAAGTTGTTAGCTCTCTGCTGGCAGCAAAGGTGTTTTGAGTGCGTCGTCTGCAAACTAATCGGCACAGCACTCTGGGACCTTTCAGTAGGTCAGCTGTAAAAAGTCAGGCTTATTAAGGAGCATTGGGAAGCACATTTCTGTCACGCTTGGAATCCAGCTGTTGACATCAGTGTTTCATTGCATCACGAAGCAAGCTAGTCCCAGGCTGTTGGCATTTAACTAGGTAAACATCTTCCATGAACTGGAGGAGGAAACATGAGTATGAGGCAACCACGTGTTGTGAATTATCGGTCTTCTTCCTGGGAAACTATTTTCTGTATTACCTGCGGTATTCTCTTCCCTTTTTTCTCCACTTCCATAATTTGAGGTGATCACAGCTCCCTCGGTGCTCCTGCCTCTGCCGTTTTGTTCTTACCTGCTGGAGGACCTGGGAGAGTGGGGGCTTTGCTGCGATAGCATGGGCTGGAAGTACAGGCGGGGACTCTGCTTCCCAAATCCATCCACGCTATCTCCTTGACTTGCTACCAGAAATGATACCTCACCATTTTGAAGATGGGGCCTCCTTTTTCACTTCATTTTCCTCAGTAGCCTGCTGATCTCAATGAAAAAAGAAAGCAATCCTCAGCTCCTTGCTCCCCTCTAGCAGTCCATAGTGGCCAGAGTGAAGGAGGAAATTCTTTTAGAAGAGAACAACGCTGGCAAGCATAGCAAAGGATTGGGGCGTGGCGGGAACAGACATAAATCTTTTCCTTTTAGTAGTGAGACCACTTTTGCAAGGGTTTCAAGGCAACTCTCAGCACATGTCTGCTCTACTTGATGCGTCGCATTTTTTATGTTATTTTATTTTTTTGACAATTGAGGTACAACCAGTTATAACAGCTACTTATTTTCATTGTTTGGCTTGCAATGGAGAAACTGTCAGATTAAACTAAATTCTTGGTTATTGATTTTTTTAAACATTATTTTTAGGGAAAAAATGCTCTTTCAGAAGTGTAATAAAAAAGGCAAACTAGTAGCAGAAAAAAAAATAAAATAAAGGTACTGCACAGGTAGGACTGAAACAACCACTGCAGTACAAGTTGTTTTTTTCAGTCCTAGAAAGTAGGGGTAGTGATCCAAAGTTAATGATAGGTCAAGACAAGTGGTATTTTATGGAACTCCCTCAGTGTGATAGTGCTTAAGAACAAGCATTGAACCTCTAAAGAAAGGACTAGAATAGCTCAATAAATTAAAAAGTATTCTTTGGTAAAATGAGTTAGCTGAAGAACTGTGTGGATCTCAGTCAGGCAGTTGTTCCTATGGTATATTCTATATCCTATATATTCCTCTTTGGTATATTTCCATGCTTCTTGTGCTATATTTGTAATGTGCTATGATGTAACAATTGTGATTTGTCTTTTGTTGTGAAAACTGACTGCCAATTTTATTGCGTGAAGCTGTTTTAATTATCTGCCCAGAAGAATAAAAGACAAATTAAAATTCCTAAGGGAGTAGCAGATACTTTTGAAATTAGATTGCTTTCACTTCCACAATCTCTGACCCACTGTCAGTCTTGTGAGGTGAAGCAATTGGGTAGATGTTGATGTGAAAGTGAAGGAATGGAAAAGAGTGATATACATATCTATTAAATTATTGAAGATTCCGAATTACTTTCTTAATGATATTTCCTCATGTTAATAACATATTTCAACTCTTGAGCTCAATACAGTGCAACAAGTCTTATACAATCACCAGCATTTTACAATTAATATATTAAACTCAGAGAATGTGTATGATCTTTTAATACAGTAAAAGATATCTCTTCTTTTTTATACTGTTCACTACTATTTCTTTCTTAAGCGCTGAAGAACCTCATTATAAGTGAATTAATACATAGTACAGCTGCCATTCATATCTTTTAATGTACTTCACATTTTTCCTTTCTGATAATTCAGGTTGTATGTCTTGCGGAAAATTCCTCTACAGGTGCATATACAGAGATTGGCTAGGCAAAGGGCCCAAGAGCCCTTTGAACTGAGGCAAAGGAGACAGTGTGTCAAGGAGTGACTGTACAAGGCGACTGAGAAAAGAAACTAAAGGAGGAGGGGGCTGCTGAGGTTTGATAAGAAGCCCAGGAGCCAGCCTTGGGAACCAGTGATAAGACAGGAGATGTGTTGGAGTGAGCGAAAGTGATGATGACGTGGAGACTCAGAGAAATGCTTCAAAGAACTTTTGTCTGAGGACATAGATGAAATTGGTTTCCTTTTTCCGAAGAAATATGGAAGGCTGAGATGCTTGGATCTGGGATAGGGATCCCAGAAGAATTGTAGTCGTGATGTCTGTTCTGAAGAAGAAGAAGATGGCAAGGCACCAGAAAGTAATGCCATCACACAAAATTTACAGGAAGGCATAGCTTATCAGGCTCATTCTGTGAATGACCAAGTACACCCAGAAAATATCCACTAAATAACCCACACCTGTCAGTCCTAAAAATCAGTGTTGCTTGCAATTCTTCAGAGAAATTAGGTAGCTTGTATACATGCCTCAGGCATCCTCGCAAAGCGGTGATGTATTTTTAATGAGAGTTAAAGTATTCATAGATAGCAGCTGAGCTAGACAGAGACAGAAAACTCCTTTCAACTAGAAAACCTGCTAGACAGGCAGGTTAAAAGCCCAGACCACCATATTGTGTCAGCATGCGTGCCGCTCACAGATGCTGGCGTCATCCACACGTGTGCAGGTGGCTGCAGCCAAGCTTGTAATTCACTGACGGACCTTTCTGTCTGATGTCAGGGTCCTTCAGCTGTTGTCTGTGTTGAACTGATTTATAACTTCTTGACGTCAAGCCTAGCAGGATGTGTGCTTTATGGGCTTTCAGTGGATGTGCCAGCAAATTTTCTAATTACATTTGTGTCGAACTTTTGTTTCTTAGTTTAGTGCTGCAGTGTGAAGGCAGCAAATTCTGGGTGATGGGATACAGCAAGAAATCTTTTATTT
>Ga0181612_173602_pt1 | contig 15508 bp, 9 predicted proteins | sample HoacroProtozoa21_FD_119630 | JGI IMG/M metagenome (GOLD analysis project Ga0181612, IMG submission 119630) | Hoatzin crop microbial communities from Cojedes, Venezuel. Combined Assembly of Gp0051906, Gp0051904, Gp0051908 | reverse complement strand
GTGAAACCCTGGCACAGGCTGCCCAGAGAGGTGGGAGATGCCCCATCCCTGGGAACATTCCAGGCTGGGTTGGACGGGGCTCTGAGCAGCCTGGTCTGGCTGAAGATGTCCCTGCTCACTGCAGGGGGTTGGGCTGGATGGCTTCTGAAGGTCCCTTCTGACCCAAACCATTCTATAATTCTATTGCTTCAGTTTTATCTGAGAAATGGCACCTGCAGAAAGGTTGTTGCCCACTGTGGTACAGGAGAGCCTTTTCTCACTGGAACCAGGAGGAGAAATGTGCTGAACTACCACTGCTGTTCCTTTGCTGACAGCCTCCAGCACGGCTGAGCACCCTGCAGACCTCAAGAGAAGTCACAGTCACAGCCCCAGCGCTCTGCTGCGATGCTGGATGACGAAGCATTGTTTTTCCTTCCCTATGAAATGGATTTCTTTCCAGCAAGTGTGTTTGTTAAACAAATACCCAGATGCCGTATATATCTAATGCCAGCGCGGCCCTTGTCTGAGCCAGTGGGATTCAATGTGCCAGGCAAGAGATAAAATGATAGGGTTCCTCTGTGGCCCCACCCACTGGAATGGGAGGTGTTGCAGAATTTATTTTATAACCATGTGTTTTATGTCTTTTTCTTTCCATCAGCTGCAGAAGAGCTCCATTGACTGGAAGAAGGGTGGCCGGAAAGTCGATGTACTGTCCCCGGAGCAGAGCTATGAGGATAGAGGGTTCAGGCAGCTGGAGAAAGGACTCAGCCTCTTGGTGCAACATGTGCTGGGGAAACCTCTAGATAAAACAGAGCAGCTATCTAACTGGGAGAAACGGCCTCTCCGGGAGGAACAGATCCTCTATGCAGGTCTGGTCACCGACTCTGTGGCAAGGTGCTACAGATTGTCTGTTACAAGCTGTGTTTGTCTGTCGCCAGGAAAGTTGTAAAGTAGCAAATGAAGAAAATGGCTTTGCAGATGAGCTCCTGTTCAGAGAAGCCAGCACATGCTGTGTTTGTCCTTTTGCGGACATGGCTTTAATGGTTGAAGTTTAAACTGTCCAGTGATCCATTATTTCCATTATGAAAGAATTCCTGTGCTTTGCAGATTTTGTCTGATGAAACATCACCTCAGCGGAAACTCCTCTCAGTAACTGAAAGGAAGAAAGTCCTCTTCCTTCTGCCTCATTTCACCGCCTTTCTGGGGAACAAGCACATTGTTCGTTTGTCATAGTGAAGTGCTCATTAGAGCAGGGTTAAAAATGGGTAGATGTGGTGTCAGAGACTGCAGCACAGAATTGGAACTGTGAGGGACCAGGGGAGTTTATTGCTGATTACCCCAGAGTCAGAAGTCTGGGTCTAAATCTTTTCCTGGGGCATCAAAGGACAGTCTGCTGGAGTGAACCAGCCCTTTGTTAAATTCAAGTATCCTTGAAGCTGACGCAGTTCCCACAAAAGTTAATCACTAGGACTTGTAAAACTGGCTTGGAGACTTAGTTCCCGTTGCAAGGAGCAGAAGCCGCATGGCAGTGCGTGTGGGCAGGTGGTTGCAAACGACTCGGTTATTAGTTTTTAAGATACTACATCTAATGGGTAAGTTACCTTCCCATAGCTGAGATGTGGTAATAAACCGTGGGCAAGCCGCTGCTCAGTAACAATGGAATGTAAAATCGGTTGGCTGAAGCTGTCTTACATGGTGGGTTGAACAGCGCGCTACATCTGCATTACGTTGGAGTCGGAGACAGCAGCTCCTCTGAGAGACAGGAGCTCCCTTGAGCTCCTCTGCCCTGACTCCTGGTGAGCATGTGCTGCTCACTGAATCAGTGAGAGAGTGCAGGGTATGATAGGAGTAAGCTGGAGCTTCACAGGTTGTTTGCATTCAGTGGCATTTACAAAGGTGAGGGCTCTTCCTTGCATCAGGAAAGCCTTTGTTTTACCGTTGAATGAAACCAGCTGAGGCTCATATTCCCTTTTTTTCAGCTTCGGATGCATACTGTTTGCTGGAGATCTACGAGAAACTCTGTAAGGATCCAGCAAGCTTTGGTCTCAGTTCAGACCTGACTGAGAGTCTGGTGGGAAAACCAGGCATAAAACCCAGGGCAAAGAAGCAGCTGAATAAACAAGAAGTACCGTCACCTTCTGGACAGGTTTGTAAACACCTTCAAAGAGCTGCATGTTGCTCAAGACCCCTGCAAATCATATGTTGCCTTGTCTCTCAGTCATGCTATTAGCTATGCATGGCATGCCTGTTTGCAGTCCGTTCTCAGGACTATTGCAGAAACATCTCCCTCGCTCCTCCCCTTTACTGGTAAGATGTGCTTTCTCCTTTGCGTGCCTTGGTTCAGCTTTCACTGCAGTTTTAGGTTCGTCTTCACAAAATGTCGGTGCAGATCTGTGTGGCAGAGTCTAGCTAAACTTGCTGGTAGCAATGCTTCTTCCATGTTTCCTCAGTGGGGTGGGTTTGAATTCCGTGGCTTAGGTGTTGCATCAGTGAGGTTTCAAACTTCCTTACTTTTGCTTTTAACTGAGCTTCTACACTTTGGTTTCACATTTGGAATGCCGCCTTTATTGTGTCTGAGTAGAAGCCAGCAAAGTTCAAAACAAACAGTCGATGTCTTTCTGCTGATGGCTTGTCTCTGTCTGCCTGCCCACCACCCCATACTCCGTGCTTGGCGATGTGTGGCGTGGCAGAGCCTTAGAACTCCGCTGGCCGTAACTTGGAGCTGTGTGACTCTGCCTAAACATATTGGAATGTGGCTGGCGCCTCTCTCTCAGTGATCGAGTTCTACTTTTAAAATACAGCCATCCTGTTGTTTATGCACCTGTGAGAACATCAGCAGAACAACAGTGGTGTTCGTTAGCTGAGAAGACTCACTCTGGCTGTGTGTCCTTCTGAGTGGTCCCAAGCACATATTTAGCTGCTGAAGTAAATACTACCTTCCATGGCGGGACTGAGATGCTGTTGATCATGGCCACCTTTTCAGGATCCTCCTTATCAAGTGTGTGTAAATGTGCAATATCCATTAGTCTGAGTCAGGCAGTAAAACACAAAGCTGCTCGGCAGTTTCCTACACACTCTGTGTTCATGGGAATATGGCATCTTACAACAGAGCTGACTGGCTGCTGCAGAGATGGGAAGAGTAAGTACTTCAGGCTTGAATTACCTTGTGAACTCACGGGTCATCTTTGTGTTCTTTACAGTCAGATTCATTAACCAAGAGGTAGTTGGTAAAACCTGGACTGGGACTCAAAAAAGCAGACTTCTCCTGTCTCTGCGTCCTGCATGGCTTGAAGCTCTCTTGCCGAGTGTTTCCTCGTCCGCTGTCTGAAGTGGGGCTAATGACACTATTCTCCTTCATAAGCTTTTTGCTCTCTACTGGCATGAAACGTGAGAAAAAAAGCTACGTATGACATTGCTGGCCATTGAATAAACACTAGCTAAGAGCCAGCTGCTGCTCCTTCACATCTGTTTGACCAGAAGCAGCAGCACAGGGTTAGCGTCTTCCAACTACCTCAACACTGAGGGCTCAGCTCGCTCCGTTATCACAGCACTCTGATGTCTCAGGGCACAGCTGCATCCACCAAGGTCCTTGCAGGAGCTGGTGACAGTCCAGTCTACCCAGTGCTGCAGAGCTCTGAGTGCGTGTACCGGCTGCTGGGAGGTGCAGCATCACACAGCCTGAGCGCTCGGAGCTCAGCTGGTTCACACGGTCGGCCCAGGTGTAGGTGCGTGGTGTGCCACAGCATTTCCAGGCCCGAGTTAACTCCTGCACAACGAAGCTGCAACGCTGCAGTAACTCTTGGGTCCCAAAGACGGTGTAGCCCTGCACGGGTGATGGCTGTGTCCTTCAGTCATCCCAGCTGATTCAGGTTCCTGGAGGCAAAGCTGACCGTTGGAGGTTCCTTAATAACTTCCCTTCTCCCTGAATTTAGCTATTGTACTTCTGGGAGCCTCCCAACGACAAAAGTCTCCAACTGCAGGAACTCCCCCAGCAGCAGACATTTGAAATAAAATAAACAGAATTCAGGCAGGGCCTATTTTTAAACTTCCGAAGATAACAAAGCTGACGTGGTTGCTTTGTCTACCTGTTTCTCCCTCTGTCTGTCAGATCCCCTTCCCAAACCATAACTTTGGCACGTGTATGATAATTGCAGTCTGATTCGATAGGGGAAGAGCAGTCTTGAAGATGTGTTTCTGCGACTTCAGGAAAATCAGTGACCGTGCAGAGCATGGCAGGCCAGGTTGGCATTTCTCCAGGGAAAGGCTGCAGATCCCCGCTTTGGCTGGCCAGTGAGTGAACGGCTCGTGCAGTATGAGCCCCATCACGTGCTGCCTCCTGCCCAAGTGGTAGGTGGGCGATGCAGAAGGACGTGAAGGAGGAGCTAGAGGTGTTGCAGAGCATGGGGGAAACTAATACAGGTGGCAGAGAACAGATGGGGTAGTCATAGCGGGTGGATGCAGGGAGGCAAAACGCAAACGTGCTGCACATCAGCCTTCTGTTCTGCTGCTTACGGGTCTCTTGCCTTTCTGTAGCAACGCAAAGGATCTGATAAGGAGAACTCGTGTCCCCCTGCTCCCATCTCGGCGAAGGAGTTCAGCGTGGTCTGCGATAACATGCTGCAAGGCCTCGGGCGCTATCTTCGCTGCCTTGGTGTAGATGTCCAGATGCTGGAGAACGAGGATGACCATAGGAAAGCTGCTGAGGTCAGTCATTTGTGTGTGTGCGGTCATAGCTCCCGTCTGCACCCCTGAGTAACCGCGCTGGTTAGTCACTGGTGCCAAACAGGCAGCGGGCGGGCAGGGGCTGCCCAGTGCATTCCTCCTCCGGTGGCCCTGCTGAGACCCAGTTCTCTGGTCCAGGCCAAGAAGCTGTGCCACGTGGCAGCTGGTATCAGCTAGTCCCTACACCGTGTGAGTTTGCTTCTCCATTCCCAGGAGCTGGGAGGTGAGCAGGGAGCGCTGTGATCTCAGCCTTATTTGTGTCTGTATGTGCGTGTCATTGACACCTGGGATGTTTCAAGTCATTAGAAGAACACAGGCGGAGCGTAAAGATGTGACCTGCAGTCTCAAGTGTCTTTGGCGGGGAGGTGGTGGTAGATTTGCAACAAGACACAAATCAGAGAAGGGAACCCAAATTCGCTTTGGTTCCTAATGGATTCCAGTTTGGGCTTGCAGGGAAGGTATTTGCCTGTCTTGTGCCTGGGTCAGTCAAGCAGAGCCATAATCAGAAGATGGCTGTTCAATATGAAAAGAATGTCCATAATAAATAACCTTACAATGTCCTAGCTGGCTGCCACCTTGTGAGATGACTCAGAGGTGATCAGCCACAACTTACAGTGGAATATTTGGGAAAGGAAGAGTCGCTGACCTACATGGGGACAACGAACATTGATCTGGACTCCCATAACAACTTTGACCCCCTGCCTTTCAGGGGAGGGACTCATGCTTCTACATTTCAGACATACTTCTACTGCGCCAGAAATGGAGATATCCAGCCCACACAGTGTGTTGCTATCAAATGTGCGCTGAGCACCCGGCCTGGTGCACAGGATGTTTCCTCTTCAGATGTCTGCTTGGCCTGAATCCTGGGCAGGCTCTAACTTCTGCAGAAATAATTAATATCTCATCTCTGCCAAACTTGCACAAGTCATTTAAACAAACAAGTTCTCACTGCCTCCCCCCAGAGCCCCGTCTCCGCTTCTCGTCCTGATACCTTATCGTGCTGTGGACAGGATGTTTTACATTGCTTTCTCTATGGTGACCGGACAAACATCCTTTCACTATCAGAAGCCCTTGGAGTGTTACTGTACTGCAGAGCCCTTGATCTGTGCTTGGATAATCGAAGATAAAAATAGACTCCTCCCACCGGGCTTTGTATCTGGCTAGTCCTGATTTAATAAAAGTTGAATGTTGATGACCCTACACCCGAACACTTGTAAAGGCTATTGTGAAGGCAAGGAGAAGGTTTGGACCCTGGTCACTTCATATAAGATGGACAGTTCAGGTGTTGTCCCAACACAGTCTCAAACCAACGTCACCAGGAGCACGTGAGTGTGTACAGAGTTAGTGTTTGTTCTTCGTTAAAGTCATTTCCCTAAAATGATTTATCAGTCAGATTACACATCTCCTTGTGCCAAGAACTCCTGAATCACCTGGCATTTGCTCCTTGTTGTTCTCATTCCTATTGCTTGTTAAAGTGACTTCAAATATTGGTAGGCAGATGGGTCGTCTTCTTCACCCTCTGTTATTTGAGATCAGCCTTAAAAGCCTGAGAGCTTTGTAGGTTGTGCTTGGGCAGCTATGGATATTTTTTGTTTTTTCTTTTAGACTAATGCGTGTGGCATTAATTGGTTTGAGAAACCCCCTTCCCAGGCTAAACTTGAGCTCTGTGTCCCGTGTACTGCTGTGTGTTGTGCTGCTCTTATTGGCTAAATGTTTTGTCTTGGACAGCAGTTGGTAAGTTTATCATGTCAGATCTGCAATCTCGGATCTGCCAGCCCATGAGAGCAGGACCTCTAACACCACAAGCCAGCGCGTTCCCCCGTTTGCCCATATTTAGCTGCCGTGAGATGACACCAGTTTGCATTCTGCGTATTTAATGGTGCCATTTAGTTAGGACTTGACTGGAGAAGGGCCTGGTTAGAAGTGATCTGTCATAAGCGCAGACACAGAAAATCTTTAAAAATGGAAAAATAGTAGAAATTCATACTGCGAATTTCTCTGGTTAAGTCTGTCCTCATGCTGAAGGCAAAGAGCTCACAGTCCGTCCGTACAAAAACATTTTCGCCTCTGTTCGTGAGCAGGAGCCTCTCTGGGAAGAGCAGCTTTGCGTCCAAGTCCGGGTGCCGTGTCGTTTTCCGAGGCTGCTCATTCGGCGGGGTGGCAGTAACATTTTTACTGCGTTGTGCTTAGACCCTAGCTGCTGTAGCGCGATGCACGCCAGTGTTGGGCAGAGCGGGTGTGCAGCTGGGGGATGAAATCTGTACCAGATGTGCTGGACGAGCTCCTTTACCTGCCTGAGAGCAGCCTGTGAACTGAGAGCCGGGGGATTCGCCTTCTGCTTTCCCTGGAACACGTCCGTGCCTGGCAGCACTGCTGCGGTCCTGCGCCTCGGGAGAAGGCCCTCTGCGGGGCTGTGGGCAGTGGCCCAGGCTGGCCCAAGCCTGGCTCCCTGCGGTGTGACAGAACAGGGGGGCCTCTCCTGAGCAGGGCTGCGTGCATCCAGCCATCCTCAGCAGGGGCTTCTGACGCCAGCCAAAGGCAAAGAAGGACTTGGTCTGGTAAATAATGCGGAGATTTGATCTCCCTTAGGCAGCATCCTTCTGTGTGTGCAGCTGCCATTTGCGTTTTGCAGCCGCCCTTTGCATTTGTGCTTATTCCTATAAGCAACATGTTATTTCCAGTTAATGCTTTTTTCTTTACTTAAATCACGTCCTATGCCTGTTGTGTTTCTAGTCAGGTCTTCCACCTTGTCTTCTGCAAACTCCTCTTTGTGGAGGGTCTTAAACCTATCTTTTGGGCCTTCCAGATGGATAACTGGGAGGAGGTGGGAAAGTTTCAGTGGATGTTCCTCTTCTCTCTGCAATTTTGCAGAGTCAAGTAGAGCAGTGGGGAGCTTCTCCTACTAACCTGAGAGGATCACCCACCAGCCTGAAGTGATTATAGTAGGACTTGCAATGTTGTGCTTCAGGAGTGGAGCAGAAGCTTATGAGAAAGTTTTGGTGGTTGCTTAGGTCGCTGAATTCTCAGAAGAGACTTGGTGGAGTCTCAAAGCCCCTTCAGTTGAGTTGTGGGTTGGTTTATTTTGTTTTTTGACGCACTGTGCTCTAGGTCTTCAGAATCATCCTCATCTCTAAGAATGATTTGCACACTAAGGCAATCCTGGTATCTTCTGAAGTGTGATAATATCCAGGAGGCTGGTACAACTGGCTGCTTGCAGCCCATGGTGCAGAAGGTTCCCTGGCAAGGTTACACCTACTCCCCCCAACTCCAGGTGAATCAGCGTGTTGGAGAGGAGGGCCAAGCTTGGATGGATCTCCGGAGCCAGTCAGACCAATGTGCACCTGGACCTAAATTGCCCTGGACTGGTTTGGAGCCGTGGGACACAAAGGGGACTTCTAATACTTCAGAAAGCAGAGCTTCGTGCAATGGGGGAGTCAGATCTCGTCTCAGCTTTGAATGTGCTTTTCCTTATTTTTAGTGTAAATGACGTTCTTCAGGTTTGCTAGTCTTTTTACCTCCCCGTCAGTCTGCAGAGTAAATTTGCAGAGGACAGCTGAAAAACTGTTCTGCCTTGAAGATCAAAACTTGGCTTTTGGTGTTTGGTCAGCAGGAGGAGAATGTCTTGCATTGGAGACCTGGATACAAATGGGTCTACATGAAGAAACAAAATTGGGTCAGTGGTTTTGGTCCCATACTTAAGGCCACATTACGAAATCATGCAATAATTCTGTGCAATTTATGGTTTTGGGGAATGCTGAAGAGAAGTCAAGGGTCAAAATACCAGCAGTACAGCAAGTGCACTGTAGGGCTGGACCAAGTGTGTTCTTAGCTATTAAGCCCTTCATTTACTGTCTGTTTTAAAAGGCTCTGAGATAACAGGTAGGGGCTTCCGGGATGGATTGAGGTTTGTGATCCACTTCCCCAGTAGATCCTTCTCCGTGTGATTTCCAGCACACATCCTGGAGCAGATGCTTTCTGTCCGCTCCCTCTTTGTCTGCGCTGGGCCCTTGCTGTGGGGCTCAGGATGGCGGCTTCGCCTCTGCCCTGCGAGGGGCTCACAGCTTTTCCCGGGGTGCTGCCTTGCCGGGGGAGCGCTGCGCTTTGCCTCTCCCCGGACGCGTAGCATTGCCCATGGTGTGTCATGTACGGGCTTGGCAAATTTTAAACTACAAATCTGCAGCCTTGTGCTGCTGTTTCTTTGGCCTTAATTCAGGATGCTCTAGGTTGTCACGAATCATTCTGCTGCTGGTGCTGGCGTCGAAACACAGGAGGTCTCTCTGCCCCCTCTCAGCAGTCGTTGCCCTTCCCGGTCTCTCTTGTAGTAATTCATTTGAGTTCGTTCCTCTCTGCAATATGAGAGTTGGCTGAACAGACAGACACGTTAAGGGCTAAATAATAATACCAGGTTATTAGGGAGTGCTTTCTCTCCAGAAGGCCTTAGCCTTTTCCAGAGGAAGTTGATATTATCTTTTTAATAGATTGTGAAACTGAGGCCAGTGCCCTCTCGGCAGCACTGGAGATGGAGCACAAGTCCCTGACACCCACCCCAACACACTACTCTGACCGTTCTTTTCCTTTGATTTGCATCTCCGAGCACACATGTCCCGGGTGGTCCCAGAACTGCCTTCCGTTATTTCTTTTGGAGGAAAAGAAGGAATTGTGCCCTTTTCTTCAGCCCGTATCCTCCGTGGTTTCAGTCAGATGTGTGCTATCACACGGCTTTTCTGGCTCGGCGTGCTTCTCCCAGTCGTTGTTCCAGAGGCGGAAAAACATGCTGGAAGAGTTATTGCTTTTCTCCTTTTTATTTGATGTTCTTTGCCTGTCTCTGCAGAGCCATTTAGATAAGGGGATTTATCAAGCTTGAACTAATTAACCCTGGATGCAGGAAGTCAGAATGGAGTGTTCCAGCTGTGAAAGCCTTAGCCTTACCCTGAAGCGCACGTGGGTCTGAAGGAATTTCTCATCTCTCTTCCCCTGTTGGCAGATCACGGGGGTGAACTTTTGCTGTGGCCTTGCTGGGCTGCTCTCGCTGATGGGCCGTGAGGGTGGTTTGTTGGCAGGGCTGTTCAGTAACCCAAACTGCATGTAGTAGGGTTGCATGCAGCACAGGGTGTCTCTGCTGCCGCTTCAGGGTTCCTATTCTTGGAGATTTTTTTTCCGTTGTTGAGAGGGAGGGTTGATTTTGATAGAAATCCAGTAATTTTGCCTGTAGGAAGATGCTTTAGAGGTCGTTGCCAGTTGCTTTCTCAGCACAGAACTGGCAGCCAAAGAGGGACTGCAGGAAAAAGAGAGAAAAGCGGCTACCTGAAAGGTCAAGATAGGAGAAAAATGGTTGCTTAGCAGACTGCAAGGGGAGTTTGTGCCTTTAGAGCCTTCTGCCCCTTGTTTCGTGTTGCCAGAGGTCCAGTGGGTCTTAGGAGAATAGCTGTCCAAGACAGAGTTTAGGAATGGTGGTTTGGTTTTTTTGGCGTTCCTTGGCTGTGCTTGGTGGTGTCAGACTGTCTGGGAGGTGCAGCAGGACTCTGATCCCAAACATGTCCTCCTGCCAGGGTTACAGAGATCCAGAGAGAGCTTCTGAAACTCTGATCTGGATGAGAGACCTCCGTGACGCACATCTGGAAACAGTGACTAATGAGAGGGCCAATCCAAGCTGGAGAAGAGGAATAACCTCGTGCCTACCTCGAAGTGCCGGTCTCTCGTCAGCACTGGCAGAGCTGAAGTGCTGGTTCACATGTGGGAATCCTCCTGTCGCTACGGCCGTGAACCTGGTTCCCTCCTGCGGGAGAGGCTGAAGGGATGGCAGGGAGGGAGGGGTGACATTTAATCATAGGAAGATCAGTCACACTTTCATCCTCGTGAAGAATTGCAGTTCCAGATTTAGTATCTCCTTTTGGCACTGAACCGTTTGGAAGTGTCTCTTACTCTGTTGCGAAGGTCAGAAGTGCGGGGAGCGAGTCCCCTGATAATTCAGCGCAGACCTTTCCCTTGAAGGACAAGGCCTCTGATAAAAGCACAGGATTGCGAGTCGGGAGGTGATAAACTCGAATGGAGACATTCTCTGCAGCCTGGAAAGGGTGCACAATTTCTGTATGTCTGCTCTTGGGCTGCTGGGAGAATAACACCGTCTTATCTTTAAGGAGCGGAGTGAGCTGTTAATGCCTGTGAAGTTTGCAGACACATTTAATGGTACATTTTTTTGCTGGAATTACCTGCTTAGGTTATCTTTTCCTTTCTCCCCTGTGCATTGCTGTGCAAGCAGAACTGCTTGCTTCTTTGTGAACCAGAATGGGGAAATAGAAATAGTCTGGGTTAACGGGGGGAAAAAAAGAAAAGGAAGGTTTTTGGTCGGATTATTTAAAGGTAGATCAGTTTCCTGGGCCATCTGCAGCGCAGATGCGCAAGCAGCTTGTTCCAGCACACGTGAGGCCAGGCGGGTGCTGGCAGAGAGGGGCCGTGGAGCCAGCGAGCGATACCTGGAGCTGCTGTTGCTGTCGAGAGCCTGTTGCCGAACCAGACCCAGATACTCTGGGCCGTGTGTGTGTGTCAACACCGGGGAGAAAGACTCGGTACCGCCCGCGCGTGTTCACTCTGCTTTGACTGAAAGGCGAGCTTGAATCCCGTGGTAACTTCAGCTCATGTTCATGAGGATTTTTACTGTTTTTTCCAGATTGCCCGACAGGAAGGAAGAGTCATTTTAACCTCTGGACTCCCGTACCAGACTGTAAGTGTTCAGAGCTTCTGGCATTTTTCTGGCATTGTATCATTGCGTGGTCTGGGATGCACAGTGTAGCGAAGAGGAAAAGTCAGATGTGAAAGCAACAGCTGGCTTGGCTTTTTCATGTTTTCTGCACTAAAAACTACATTAAGGGTCTTGAGAGGTTTGCTGTTCTGGATGACCAGAGCTCGGGGTGAGATTTCTTTTGTCCTCAGTACTGCATCATTAGGGAGAGCGATTGCTCTCCACTGGGGGCGGGGGGTGGAAATCCAGCCAAGCAATCCAGAACAAAGTGTTTCTGTTGGCCTCACTGGCAGGTGAAAGGCAGCTCGATTCCCATGCTTTTTATCACAGAGATTCTTGTTTACTGACTGGCTCCACACTGACATAGTTTCAACACTTAAAACATTTCTTCAGGCTTGGAAGGGAGGGGATGGAAGCCACCAAGCATGGGTCCCGATGGAAGCTGTAGAGGTTTTGTGTTCCTACAGATACACAAAAAACCCAAAGCAAATCCCAGCCCTACCCTCAGCACCAGATGTTCAGAGCCCTTCATGAGACGCTTCAAAACGGGGTGTTGGTGGGAATGTACGGCACCTGTCAAGTCAGTGGTTGCAATGTTACGAATCAATGCCTGAGGCAGGTCCTTTGCACTTTGTTATTGCCCAAAACTTCATTTGGAAGAGTGAAACTATTCTCGATTACACACATGAGCCAGAGTGCAGGACTTGGTTGTTACAAACTGTCAGTATAAAAACTCCCAACTGCTCGAACAGCTAGTTGGAGTGTTTGTAGAATGTAGATTGCTGACTTCCTACATAATAGCTGAGCACTGAAGAAAACTCCCCCCATGATGAGACAGAGTGAGGCAAGTGTAGCTGTGCCGCGGTACAGCTTCCTTATCCAGACTGTGGTTCCTGGAGCCTACAGCTGATGTAATAGGTAATTCAGCACCCAGCATAATCTTATTTGGCAAAGCTTTCACTTCAAAGTACTGCGCAGGAATTGCAAAAGGAAAATAACTGCTTCCCAGTGTACAGTACTGTCCTGGGAAATCTCTGGTTCCCGTTGTTCCTTTGCCTTTCTGTGCCCTACGCGAGGACGGGATGGCTCTCCTGGGCACCTTTACTTGCAGGTGGCTGATCCCACCTCACTATGGGTCCTCTTCATGCTCATAAAGATGTGTCTGGAGCTTCCCAGTGCTTGTTTCCAGATACATATCTCTGCTAAGTGTGGAACAAACAGCGAGGGAGGGTCCGCAGCAACACCTTTAAACACACTGGCCACCAGTGACCTCCGGGTGATGAGCTGTATAAACTGGGAGGGTTGAAGCGGCAAAACTGTCGTCGGACACCACCTCCATCGTTGTGCTTTTGCATACTGTGTGTTCTGGCCAGCTTTCATGTGAACGCTGTGATTAAACTCAGTTTCCTCTTGCTACCCCTGTCAGCACCACACCACTGAATTACAAGTTCAAGGGGACTTGGGCAATCATGTTTCATATAGATGTGTGAAATGCTGCGGTGCTTCAGCAGTCTCAGAGCTATTGCAGCAGTGGCGAAGTGTTAAATTACCAATTGTGCTGGTTAGATCAAAATTTAGACTGTAAACACATACTAACTCCAAATGTTATTTGTAATTAAAACCAAACCAAGTGTATTAGGAGAAAACCCACAGATCGTGATGCATGGAGTGCCTCATTTGTTGTCTTTTCGGTTTATGACTTATCTTGTGCAGCTGCAGTCCCAGGTCGGAGAAGGAAGGTGTTTCTCTGTGAACTGCTCAGAAAAGGCAAAAGAACAGGCCCTGCAGGTTCTGAAGCACTTCAACGTCCAGGTCTCCCTGGCAGATATCTTCAGCCGCTGCCAGGTAGGACAAGGCTTGTTTGAGTTACCGTTCATGCTCGCTCGCCGTTCCGTGCACAGCAGGCCCTGCTTCAGCTTGTTGGTCTCGCGCTCAGTGTCTTGTACTTGGTTCCCAAGATTTCTGCTTGAACTTTGGCAGCATCTTGCAAGGCTGTGAGGCATTCGGAGTGTGCTAACATCCGTCAGAAGTGTTGATGACTAAGTCAGGAGAGCGGAGGCACTGCATCTGCAGCTTGGTGGAAACTCCGCTGTTTTTCTGATTTTTGGTACTTGGCATGTGTTTTGGCATTGGCTGTCGCAGTTATGCTCTCTGTGTTGCTGCGTTCTCTGTCTAGGACACATGCTGTTTTAATTATAAACCAAGTTTAATTACGGCTCTTTGATTCTGATAACACTTAATTACTTTAATGGGAGGATTGTTTTTTTTTAGGACCGTATTTTTTTTCAGGAGCTGTTAGGTTATTTCATGTCCATGCTAGTTGATGACTCCAGATTGTGTTTGGCACTGGATATCTGTGAATTGTTTTTAAGAAGAAATTTTAATTGCGTTAGCTCAAATCTCCATCTCTTCCAATTTCACTGTTGTGTTTGTTACAGTAACACGCTGAAACCTATCCCTTCAAAAACTGTAATATAAACCAACTTGCGACTTCCAACATCTCTCATCTTATCAGTGTTTAAAGAAAGAAAAAGAAGAAACTGTAAATCTGGCTAGAAAAGGAGCTTTCTCTTAGGAATGGACACGCCAGCTGAACGCTTCAGTGAAGTCTGGCTCCGTGCCTTGTGGTCGAGCTCGCGGGGTCTCCTGGCCTGGTGGGACTGCGCAAGCGGTGCAGGAGCAGCGATGGCTTCGGAGCAGACGCACCAGAGAGTGTTTGCTGGGCCTCTGCTTGTGTCTGGTGTCGGTGGCTGAAGCTGTGTCTGTAACTTAGAGAGCAAGGGAGAGTTGTCCAGCTCTGCGGGTTGTCTGGGAGAGGAGAATGAGGTAACGCCATGCAGATTGGGCCGACGTATGCGTTGATCTTCCTTCAGGATAAATCAGGATAAATTTAATATATCTTCCGATACAAGATACTGCGTTCGGTCTTGCGGTTTTGCTGTTCCGAGGACAGATTGCAGTTGTTATGTAGTGGCGTGCAGCCTTCTTTGCTATTTTAAAAAAGCCTTAAAAAAACCTTGTGGATTCGCCGATTCCCTGGGATCCCATAAAATAGCGATGTTCTTTCTGATGGTCGTTGAAATACCACAGGAATAAGCACACATAAAAAACCATGCTGCAGAGAGCGGTGATATCGGTAAGAAATGCAGAAGGCTGCAGCATGCGATACGAAACTGACCCCTTGTCCATGATCTGGAGTCTGGAACTGTTTAACTCCATGGCTTTTTAGTACGTGCTGTCTTAGTTTACAATATAAATAGGGGTAATCAGTCTGGCTAGGAATATATACTAAGTGTTCTCTTACTTCCAGGAGAAATCCCTTCCCTGTAAGTTGTGGTGGTGGAACAGCTGCGTCTCTGATACCGCGAGGCATGGGAAGATGCTAGCGCTTGTCAAGTTGCGCTGCGGTCTGAATCGTGTATTTACCTACATTTAAGGCTCTGGCATTTTGGGGCTGATTTTGTTCAGCTGTCCTCTACAAACTGTGTGAGCTTCACAAGTATGTTGTTGCTGCTCTCGAGGAGAATCCAAGCTCCCAGAGCCGTGCGTGTCCGGCTGCTTCGCCCGGGGTGCCACTCTCCGCAGGCCAGTGTGCGGGGGCAGCGGGGGTGGCAGGGTGAGAAGGATCAGCCTCTGTGACTGCAGAGTATTGGCTGCCCACGAAAAAAAGGGCAAATTTCTGCTTCTCTGGGGCCACTGTGGCCAACAGAGACCTCAGCACTTGGGTTGTGAGTTCCTTCTAAAACATCCTAATTCTCTGCAGACCTAATTGGGCTTAATTAGGATGGAGCCTACACCCTTAAACTGCTGAGCTGTGCCTTCCATGCTGCCTGCTCTGGTCTTTAACCGGGTTACAGCCCTCAGGGCTTGCCAGCTGCTTTGAGGTCTGGCACCTCCCTGCAGAAGTGTGGATTGCGGAGGGGGACGGAGGGTTTGGGCTGTCCCTGTAGCTCCGCGCTGCTTCGTGCGAGCCCAGGCATCCCGAAACACCCCAGCGCTGATGCCTGCGTGCTCGGTGGCGGAGGAGGCGGCCGGGTACTATTCCTCACCTACGCGCGTCAGATCATG
>Ga0181612_144356_pt1 | contig 15508 bp, 15 predicted proteins | sample HoacroProtozoa21_FD_119630 | JGI IMG/M metagenome (GOLD analysis project Ga0181612, IMG submission 119630) | Hoatzin crop microbial communities from Cojedes, Venezuel. Combined Assembly of Gp0051906, Gp0051904, Gp0051908 | reverse complement strand
AACACATAGATGGTGACTGGAACGTAAGTTCTTGGTCATCTTAAACTCCTTTAGTGTATGGATACCTTTTTTCAGAGATGGATAGCTCTGATATATTCTTCACAAAGCTTGTAGATCTATCTCAAACGCGAAGATGAGCTGTCTGAGCAGTTCTTTCTTTTCCTTACAGATAGTTCAGAAGTTACCCCTCCTGTTCTTACGGTAGTGGGGGAAGCCACCCCTGTCAGTATTGAACCGTAAGTACCCAGTAGATTCTTAACCTGGTAGTAAATGTGCTTCTTTTCTTCCTCCTAAACCTTCAGGCTGCTCCGTGTACTGTTGTTCCTGTTGGTGACTCAAAATATAAGTTGTCTTTATTAAGAATTAATCCATACAATAAATAATATTTCTTTGGGCAAACATACCTTGTAACTCTGGTAATGTTAACGGCTTTCTATTACTGCTCATCTGTCTCTGGGCTGAAATACTGTTGGGTAGCTAAAGGTGAATCTGTCCTGTTTTGTTGTATACAAACACTTTTTTGTATGGGCTTTTTTTTGTTTTAGAGTGGGGAAATAATGCTCCTTTAGAGGAAAGCCAAAACTCAGTACGGAAAAACGTAGTTAGCTCTCCCATGGACTGGTCAGATTGCAGGGTATCCATGCGGTGTGTATGAGCTGCAGTGCAGCTGGGAACACGACTTCGTTCCTCCTGGGCTAGCTCAGTCTGAGAGCACTACAGCCAATTGCATACAGTGTGTGTGGCCTGAGCTAATAAGCCACATTAGTCTTTTTAGCTGGCTCTGTGCTGGGAAAGCTTGGACAAATGTGGGCCCAGCAGCACCAGAGAACACAGTTTGGAGATATGAAGCTGGTGTTATGAGCTTAGACTGGTGCTAGTCCTGTTAAACCTGAGCAGAGCAGCAAAAAAAGCAGAGTAGTAAATGTCTCTGCACAGCTTATGCAAACCCTCTGGGAGCGTTATCAGCTCAAGTTCAGTTCTGTAGAACTACAGCAAGGTAGTTCCAATTCATTAGTATACCTAGGCTAGTCAGCTCTTGCGAAATCTAAACATGGAGGTGCGTGGCATGGAAACACCCATATGGCAGAAAAACGCCCACGTGGCTCTGCATTGCTGACTGTGCAGTCAGGAATCTCTGCTCTGACTCTGCAGTGTGTCCTGCAGCATTTGAGATACTTAACTCAAACTCTTCCCAAATAAATACCAGGCTGCTTTTACTTTTTCTTCCAAAATGGCTTATGTTTTAAAAATTCACTGGAGCATTTGCTGTCAGCATTTTTTTCCTTGCCTTTTTTCCGTTGTGCCTTCCTGTTTGAAGCTGAGGTTTTTTTGCACTTTTGGCAGCAGGCTGTCCTGAGCAAATGTTGAAATTGGGAATGAACACAGATTATTCTTCTCACCTTTGCAAATCCCTTCCAGGCCAAGCCCATTCATAGAAATATTCATAGAAATATTCATAGAAATATTCATAGAAATATTCATAGAAATATTCATAGAAATTCATAGAAATAGAATGTTTGGTGTTTTTTAAATCTGTTTTGAAAATGGCTTAATTAGTATTTTTGTTGTTGGTTCATTTCATAGCAATCCAGGGGAACCTCTTCTTGAACAGATATTTTTTGTTTCCCCCAGGTCTTGATCTTTGACCTCTCCATCATGCAATTGTCTTTGGCTGCTGTGTCTGTTGGGTTAAATTGCTGAAGTTCATGACATAAAATTCGCTGCAGTTTTAGTCATGTGTGAAAATTTTCAAATTTCTTGCTGGAAATTTCAAAGCATAGTAACTTAGTAATGCAAGTTCATTTCCGTTTGCCAAAAGGGAGTTACATGCAAAGGCTTGTCTTGCTATCATCTTAAGTCTTACTTAACAGATGCTTATGCTGGTAGATAACTTTTAACCAAGATGAATTAACAAACTGGTGTCATTCTGTGTTGTCAGAGTAATCAGTTTGCTGCTCTGAAGCTAGTTTGTGCAGCGCTGTTGTGGTCAGTTATGGAGATGTATTTTCTGTAAAGGAAATATAGCAGGAAGCACTTTTTTTTAAGAAAAAATATGTTTAATTTGATTTGTAGTCTAGGCTCTGTCAGAAGTTGACTATAACTTGTGATTGCCCAATATTGTGTTCTTAATTGCTTGTGCTTTGCCAGACCTGCTGCTAATGCTTCTCAAAAGGTCATTTCATTGCAGAGATTTGGAATAGCAAATGTGATAATGAAGCTTAATTCCTCTATTTGTGAAGTAGTACAATAGTTAGCTGGTGTCACAGATCTTTGCGTGACTGGTTCTGTCTACCGGTTTTGCAGTGCGGTTGCTTCAAAGTCTGAAAGTCCCCCCTCAGGTAGCCAGCCTCTGGTGTAGCTGTGGTGCATCAGCTGTGAGTTGCCTTCCCAATTCACAGCCTCCGTTCTGGATGGTACCACACTTGGGTGTATACTGGGGCATCCCAGGAGCACCGTCAGTGCTCACAGGCAAGTGCTTTTGCTGTGCTGAAATCTAGGCTTCATCAGTAAAGGAATCATGAAATAATGTAGTTTGAATGGACCCCTGGAGGTCATCTGGTCCAAGCCCTTGCTCAGAGCAGGCCAAATCAGATCAGGTTACTCAAGTCAACTTGTGCAGTGGAAAATCTGCTTTTATTTAGATGTTGCATGTACAGAGTCTAATTCTTAGGCTTTTCTAGCCTAGGGATGCCGTATTCTAAGTTTAGTTTCAAGATAAAAATTAACTTCTGATAGCCCTTCAAGCCCGTCTTCTTTCCCTCCAGCTTTTCCAATGTCCTCTCTCCCTCTCACATGTGAGGCCAGAGGAATCTGTGTCTTGGGAGACAAAATCTCTGGAGTTCCCCAGTGCAGTAACAGCTTCTTGATCTGTTTCCATTGACAGCACAGTGTCAGTTGCTGTCAGTCATCCCTTTTAGGGTGGATCAGAATCTGTTACTCATTCTTACACTGTGAAACTGCATGCCATAACAATAAGCGAGACTAATCACAGTGAGCAAATGAGGCCTCATTAACATCATTCTGCAGTCCATCACAGTGTGCTGAAAGAAGGACTTATCAGGGTGTTTGTTTTGCCTTTTTTTTTTTTAAGCAAGGTCTTCTTAATTTTGCATGAAGTCTGTTGCTTTTTATTTTTGATCTGGATTGTGCTGTTTCTGTCCAAGATAATCAAGACAGGTGAAAGAAAAATTGAAAACTATAGTGTTATAGTCTTAATATAATAATATATTAGTACCTGTAATAATATATTAGTACCTGTAAAATGCTCAAAACCAAACTTTGAGGTTTTCTTGGAGTTCTTCATTCTCCATGAATGTTCCACTTTTTGTGTGCATTTGAAATTGAGTTACTTTTGAGAAGCAAATCTGGAAGCAGTTAAAACTGTGGGCATCAGAGAAGGGACATTTTCCGCTGCTTTATTTCTCCCCTGCCCATGGCCATGACGTGAGATGTGTAATGTCCCTATTGCTTTACCTTCGACAGGCATGGGAAGTAGTGTTTTGGGGAAAATGACAGATAGTATATGGCAGCTTGTCTGAAACTTTCCTGCTACATCCGTCATGCTGGATGTCATCACCTACTGGGAGGAAATTAGCATTAGTCTGTGCATGTAGCAGATTCTGCTTGTCCAAGTAGGAATCCTGTCAGTGTCGAGCCGCTCCTGAATGCGGGGATGAAGTCAGAGCAAGTGTGTATGACTCTTATCTTCTGCATCTCTTCACTTACACACACCTGTATTGTAAACCATTCCCCCAAGAGTGAGGAAGTAGATCTGGATCTGCTATAGATGCGAAGAAAATAGTTTGTAAAATCTCTTTTTATTTTCAGTTAGAAGACAGCAATTTGTTTTGAATGCAAGCTTTTCGAACTCATGACATCTCATGGTGGAGATGCTTACTGATAATATGAAAGTGATGTATTAGGCAGAAAAAAGGGAATGAAGATGTTCCTTCTTCCCCTTCCATAACAGAAAATGATATCCTCTTCCTTCCCTTTGATGCCACAGTCTTCTAGGACTTCAAAACATCTTACTGGAACATTTGCTAGTATCTCTTTGCGTTGTTGTGTGGGTTATATGTGTTGTTTCAAGGCCTTCCCACACCTTTTCCAGACTCTCGCTTTCTTAATAGACATGCACGTGTAATTTCAGAACAGCAGAAAAGTCTGGAGGCTGACATTTCTGAGATGTTTTTGTACTATTCCTTATTGTACCAGATCATTATTTTTCTCTGGTAATTGTGTTTCCCCTCATGCTGGGCGGAACCAAGCCGAGACTTGAGAACTATAGCAAACTTTGCCCTGGACAGAGAGTTGTAAGTTTTTTCTAATGAAGCAACTCCAGAGTTTAATCATCTTGTGGGCACTGCCTTATCTACTCTCTCAAAAAAGAGCTTATTTCTCCATCCTTTACTATTTCAGGAGCTACCACTGTGGTGCTAGTAGACTGGCATCTGAAAGAGGAACTTTTTCGCATTAGGCATAGATATCTGATTTCAGAAGAGAAATATTTTTGTTATATTCTAAGTGGTCTGAGCAGCAGCTGTTTTCAAATATCTTGGTTTTCTGATATCTTGGTTTTCTGAAGGGTCATTTTGCTAGCTTAGCCTGGGTGTTTCTTTTGCTCTCTCTTCTAGACCTCTGAATTGCATGCGTATTTGCTGTATTACTTAGAAAGTTGTCCTTGGACTTTACGGATATACTTCACACTAGTTTGTGTAGCTACTGCTGTCTCTCTGTGTGTTTTGCCACTGAGTAAGAGACGTAGAACAGTGACAAGGGACATCCATGCTCTCACTGCTTGCTGTGCTGTTGCTGTAGACCTCCAGACCTCTGGTAGAGCAGTCTTTCAGTGGTGGTTCTTTCCTATCTCCATGCACAAAATAGTGTTTGCTAGTACGGAGCAAATCTCTGCGTATGGTCACTTGACTTAAAGCTAGTGTAGTGCTCTGTGAATTGCATGTTGTGAAAAATCCGTCTGCTAATTCAGAATCTAGAAGTGTGAGATTGTTTCTAAAAGAACGGGATTTGTTTTTGATACTGAATGAGCAATGCAGCTTTCGTGGTTTTATATTTTTTGTTTCAATTGTTAGAAATAGTTTCTAGAAGATACTAGCTTGTGTCAGGATAATAAAGGACCAGACTTTGAGATTGATCCTGCTTTGAATGGGGAGTTGGACCAGATAGTCTCCAGAGGTCCTTTTCAACCTATATGATGCTATGATTCTGTAGTAATGGCTGGCGAAACATGAGCACTGAAAGAGGCTCACCTGTCTTAACGCATGAGGAGCAAGCTTGCTGTAAGAGAAGTCCGTGTGACAGCCTCTCAAGAAGTGATGATTATTCATAGCTAGTAATTGTTCTTGGAGCAGTTACTAGGGGATCCTAATTTAAATACAATTTCAACCGTTGTTGTTAAAGACAATGGAAACTGGTAGTGGATGTAAAACCTCTCACCTTTTAGGTCATACTTATTAATATAACCTATAACACCTGAAAGCTGTTCATGTTATATGCCAGAGCCTGCAGCATTTCATTTTCTTCATAATTAGTGCTTCTAGCAGAGATGAAGACTTTCTGGATATTGTAAAGAGGGCCTGATCATTACTTTTTACCTTTTCTGCAGGCGAATAAACGTAGGAACTCGCTTTCAAGCAGAAATCCCATCACTCCAAGACAGATCTCTGGCAGCAGTTGATGAACATAAAGCTGAGCTGGTGTGGCAGCCATGGGGTGACCTGGAAACCAACAAAGTCACCCAAGAGAATGGTAAGAACATGGGAGGCTGGCAAATAGGACTGAATTGTAATAGTTGCTTTAAGGGTAACCATGTATCTACTGTAGGCATAACTTAAAATCTCTCAGAGCTGCCAGGCAAGTGACATGTTTTGAAGATCACTCAAACAGTCTTAGGAGTAAAACTTGTTTGTCGGGTCGCATGTGGTGGTGGGGGGGAGCGGGAGGTTGATAGTATTTTTTTTTTTTTTAATTGAGATAACATGGGACCATTTGTTACTGCTCAGGCAAAGAGCAGCCTTTTGCTCAGTGAATCTTCCTTGTCTTTGTTAACATTTGAATGCCACATGCACTCATGTTTTCAAGAGATGTTCTAGACATAATAGTATTCTGGAAAAATCACGCTGTAGACCAAAGTCAGGATGATGAAGCAGGAGTTGTGGCAGCTAGTAGCAGACTTGGCGAGCTGTGTGCTGTTGGTGCACATGGGTTGTGGCACATGTAAATCCTGAAGGGAAGTGGGCAGGCTTGGAAGAAATCTTTTGGATGAGAGAGAAAAAGGGGTATTGTGAAATGAAAATTCACAATACAAGGGAGGGATTCAGGAAATCTCTGAGGTGAAGGGAGATGGGAAGACATTATAGGAGGGAGGAGATTTGCAAGAAACTCCATGTATGTAGTGCTGTGTGCAGAGTAATGTGGTGTGACCTTGTGGTCTAATGAATTGTTGTGTCCAAATTTACAAGGACATTCAACTTCTCAGAGAGTGTCACTTTCTGTTAATGTCTAGCCCTGCCTCAAAATAGCTAATTAATGATGTGAATCCTGTAGGAAATTCCATTTTAATCTTAACTGGGTTTTTTTTTTTTTTTTGGTGCCTCTGTGGAAATAGTGGAAAACCTGCTAGCTGCTGCCTGTTCAAGCATTTTTCCTGGGGCTGGAACCAACCAGGAGCTGGCGCTGCATTTCTTACATGAAGCCAAGGGAAGCATTCTGGTGAGTCTTCCTAGCTTTTCACCTTGATGTGGTAAAAGATGTTAATGAAGGCCAGGTAACCCGTCACTTGATGAGAGGAGAGCCTTGCAAACTACTTCCTATGCGCCTGGCTCCCACTGTTTAGTGTCCCTTGGATGTCCCTAAAGTGGATTCTGCCTGATGTGCAGTGCCCTGTTTACTTATTGTCCTGCACATTTTCCACCTTCGACATGTTTGGCTTTTTAGCAAACAGACTGACAGTCCACCAGGGCGAGTGAGCTGACTGCTAAATGAATCTTAACTGTCATCTTCTTGGGAAGGTGACTGTGTTGGAAGGAAAAAGAAAAGGCTAGGACTGAAGCTGAGACATAAAGTGCAGTGTCTTGCTCCTCTTACTTTTGACAGATCCATTTAACTTTGCTGTGCATGTCTCTAGAACAGCTGTGCTGCTAATTTTATATCAGTATTGTAGACATGATACACTTTCATAAATCCTCTTTAACGCCCCTGGGAGGTAATACCAAAGAGCAGAGCATAGCGTACGGCAGAGGGTTGTCATCCCTTTATAGTTCTCTGATTGATTTAACCTGGCATAAATCAGCCGTGTGCTCAGGAGTATCCCACACTTTTGCCTGGCTGCTTGTTTCCCATCCCCTGTACTGCGCCAGTGCTGACGCTTGTGAAACTATATTGGCCTGCATTGGAGAAGAGAACAAGTAAAAAGTAATTTGTGTGTGTTAAGTTTCTGATAGATAAGTTCCCAGAAGCAGCCCACTGTTGTGAATGCTGCTGCTGGCATTAGGTAGGAGCAGGGCTGCCTCTGGCAGCAGGAGCTCGCTGTTCAGGTGGTTTTAACTACTAGTGGAAGCACGGCTCCATTCTCTCCTTCCTGCTAACTTTGAAAGCACTTCCAGTTTAAATGGAAAGGAAAAAGCAGCTTGAGAGGCTGTTTTTTATGTGGAATCTTTCAGTCACAGGACTGCTTTGTTTTATTTTGAAATATTGCTTAGTTAAGTGAGATAAGATCAAAATGACACGAATGTTTGACAGACATCATTTAGGGCAGCATTTTTGGACCAGAGTATATCTCTGAGGCCTTCAGTAAATGAGAGGAAACAGCTGCATGGTCTCTGCCTATGCAGTTAACTCTCCCAGTACTGTGGTGGTTGCGCTGGAACATGTCAGTTTGCAGAGACATGAAGAGGTGCTGAGAGCTTACCCCTTGCCTGTGGCACCCAAGACTCAGTGGATAGTCAGGAATGTGGTTCTAAAGTTGTCCCAAATGTTAAACTGTGCTATGGTTCTCTTCAGTTAGCTTGCCAGAAAGCAGGGGGTTAACAGTTGCCTGATCTTTTGTTTTAAATAGCCCAAACATTAATTTAATTTTTTTTGTGTGTGTGTTTATCTTAGGGAGCTTTGACCAAACTGCTACTGAAGAGGCCAGTACGGTCGCCTACCCACCCTTTGGCAGATTATCACTACACAGGTTTGTTAACCAGAATAACTTTGCGCTGCCTGTCTGTCATAAAGGAGTTTTTCAATCCTTTTCTGGTCTTTTGGGGAAGAACTCTGTAACATTACAATGAGATTACAAGACCCCTCCTCTCTCTGATAAATCAAATGATGCCTTGCCAGGAATTTTGCCTGTGCAAACTATGACACTTACAATGTAAGAAACACTGCATCTCTCAGAACATGTGCGTGTGTGTATTTGCATATGTGTGTGTTCTGGTTTCCTTTATGGGGAAAAGGGAATGTGATCCCTTACGGTAAGCCACAGAGAATGCAGAAAGATAGCTAGTATGTACAAGAAAGACTTGGTAACCTCAGAACTGCAGACTCCTTGGCATGAATTTCCAGGGTGGAGTTAAGAGGGGGTTTTGTGGAAAGAGTTTTCAAGCTTGCTGAAGAAAGCTCAGCCAACTATTGATGCCTGTCAGTGTTTCTGCAAAATTTAAATGCTGTAAACTGCCTTTGTAGTCCTGTACCTAATTAGAAAATAGTCAGCCTTATGACACTAACTGCAGTGATCTAAAGCGACCCTACCCACCTGAGAGACTTGATCTGAGGTGGTAGAGAGACATCTAATAGCTGGCCACAAAGTGTAGAAATTCACATTTCTTCACTGTTACACACTCCTATGATAGTGGTTGAGAAATATTACTTGAGTAATACCTATAAGGCAGGAGGAGATTCCAAAATGTGTTTATTATTAGAGGCAAGGGTGCTAGGTAGGAGTATTTGAGATGTGTTACATGTTCAAGTACAAGTGGATTCCCTGCACTGCTATTTCCCTTGCATGAAATCTCATGACTGGGCCACCACAAAATGTGTCTATTTCACTTTGCTGTTTTGTTGGAAGACATCTTAGTTCATCTAATTGATTGTTTTTTGCAAGCTGAACTGAATTAACCTGTGGTAATAAGTACTAGATCTCCCACCAAGGAAGGAAGCGATGAGAGGAGGGCTGAAGTGGAGCGGTATGGGAGGGGTTAACAGCACCATTGCATGTGTGTATTGGTCTTATTTAAGGTGAACATGAAGAAAAAGTACATAGAAGAGTAAACATTTGAAATTGCAAGGGCTTCAGTTGCAACTGTTTTTTTTCCTGCAGGATCAGACAAGTGGCAAGTTGCTGAAAAAAAACTTTTCAACAAAGGCATTGCAATCTACAAGAAGGACTTTTTCTTAGTCCAAAAGCTTGTAAGTTACCTTTTTTAATGACAGCAATGATGTATTGTTACGTGTTTGCTGAGCATTCAATACAGGGAGTTCGATCTTGATTTTTCTGAAACCTCGGTATTAAGCATTAAGTCCTACACTCAGAAGATTTCAGAGAAATTTTATCATCCAGCACAGCATAAAATCTCGCTGGATAGCTAGAACAATAGTGTTCCATTTTGCTGCTGTTGTTTGCCTAACCCTTGTACTTACTGCATTACTTCCATTAGTGCACACTGAAGATACCGCTTCTGCAGGGCGTATTTATAGAGTGCTGGTAATGTTCCAGTACGGCTTAAATGGCTCGCTCATAAAACTAAATAGAAACACATCCTTGTTACTGATGGAAAGGACCAAAGAAGGACATGTGAAGGATGCATCATTTAGGATTTCTCTTTCCAGTTTTCTGTGGCGGTGATATAAAAACAATCACTCCCATCTATTTTCATGAGGTGTGACACTTCAGTGGGGGGGAAATCAGTGAAGGAGAGTGCAAAACCAGGAGCTGCATACGTATTTCCTGAATAAATTCCCAAAAGGCATTTAAGTTGCAAAAGCCCAGAAGCTAAGAATATATTCCAGACTTCCAGAAAACTCACTGATGGAGACTATGTAGGTGGTCACAGGTCTGTACTGATAATTGTCTACCAGCATATGTGTATGAAATGCATGTGGCCAAAATGGGACAGGGCTGGAAACCTTCCTTTCCATTTTTGGATCGGTATTCTGGTCTGGTCTTCTCTGAAGTGCTGCTGGAAAATAAAGCTCCCCCATAAAACTGAAAGGCTGCTCTCAAGTCTGACAGCTGAGTTGGAACATTTTGGAGGCTAAGAGGTGCATTAAGCTCATACAGTGCCAGGTTCTGTCACCTTTACATTGACCAGGTTTTCTTTGGAAAGTTGGTCCTGTAGTTCGCAGTGAATAACAGTGGCAAGAGGGGATGTGCTGTGGGATGGGGCATACAGGGGAATATGACACAGAAAAGAAGGCTTTAACAGCAGTTGCGGTGGAGTGGAGACCACTGAGGAAAGAAAAATACAAAGTAGATTTATTACACCTTTAGTAATTATTTATAAACCTTAAAATCATGTAATCCATTGGACTTTTATGTTTTTTTAAACACCAGATAAAAACCAAAACAGTGGCTCAGTGTGTGGAATTCTACTACACATACAAAAAACAGGTGAAAATTGGTCGGAATGGGACCTTAATCTTTGGGGACATTGATGTTGCTAATGAGAAATCTGTGAAAGATGAAGCTGAAGTTGACATCAAGGTAATTTCCTAAATTTATCTTTCCTATTTTGGGCTGTGGCGTGAAGTTGTATTTTGTGTGTTGTCTCATTTGGTGGTAGAATTAAGAGCAGAAACAATCCAACAAGTGTGGAGGAGTCCAGATTCACAAACTTGTGTCCTGTGTCAGATGATGACATTCACTTACAGACACCAAAATTAACAGTTCCTTTATCTTCTGGTGAAGAGTTCCCATAGGTTTGCACGTGTTCTTCCTCCCAGAAGGGACATTTACAGTGAAGAACAGGGTCATGAGGAGGAGGAGGAGGAAGAGGAGGAAGAAGAGGAGGCAGAGGAAGGGCTGGATAACAGAAGGAAGAGCACAGTTCCTCTCAAAGATGAACAGACACTACAAGATGGTGTAATGGTAAGTGCTGCATTGTGCATGCTGTGCTTTCTGTGCCACCTTCACTCTGCAACTAGTGTAGGGAATACCAGGTGGATGGTTCCTGATGCAAAAAGTTTCCACCTCTAACTCCCAGAGCAAGAGACTGGGCTGAGGTAGCTTGAAGTGTTACTAGCAACCAGACTGTGCTGTGGTGGGAGAACTGGGGATGAGTAAAGGGGGAAAAAGCCCCAGTGTAATTCTTTGTGGTTGGTGTGTACATAGGACCATGGTGAAAAACGCCCTGAAAATATCCTGAAGACTTTCACATTAAATCAAACCTTGGTCTGGAGTAAATGAAGCACAGGAGCTCAGCCATTGTTTTCCTTCTGATGGCGGGTTTAAATTTCAGTTTGCCTTAATGGTTCCCCTCTCTCCAAAGGCCGATGATGCCAATATGAGGAGTCAAGAGGCAACTGTTACAGGCAGAATTGGAAGGAAGCCAAGGGACACAACGATGAAGCCTCAAAAGCCTATTGCTGCTCCAGTGCAGAGGAGAAGGCGGAAACAGAAGATAAAATCAGAAGCTAGCAGTAAAACTCAGAACACAGAAAACACATTTCCATGTAAAAAATGTGGCAGGTAAGAGCAACTCGGCTTCCAGCAGTAGTCACAGAACTGCAGTAGGGCATCTCCTGTGGAAGCTTCTTCTCAAGTGAGCTTTCATTCTGTCTATTTAGGACAGAGGCACTGGCAGTAATTTTAATGACTTATTGCCCCAGTAATGCTCACAGATTAGGGATTTTTACATATATTCATATTAAGATACTACTTGGGTAATTACCTGTTGCTGACTGTTTTTCTTCAAATGGAATGAGACACCACGTGCATTTCAGCTCTGTGCAGTATTTGGTGTTAAGCTGCACTTTCAAACAGCTGCTGCATTGCCCTTCTGTAATGTCTACATTTTTGTTACGAGTAATTTCTATATATTTGTTAGATCACATATTAAGAACATGTTATAGACTGACTTGTTATGAACAGTGGTGTAGCAATACAAGACAGTACCATTGTTACAGCAGCAGACACTAGGCCGGTGGGTACACAGTTCATCTGGTTAAACTTGCACCCATCTTTTGTGTTTGTAAAATATGTTTGTGTTTCCTCACACAGTTCTAGTTTTTTTTTTTTGTAGGTTTGTTGCCAACAGATTCATAAATACCAAGAAAATTCAGTTCCCTACAACAATTGTTTAATCTTAACAACAGGGAGTCCTGTAATACCAGCAGTTATCCCTTTATTTTAAAAAGGCACCATTTAAAAAAGTCTAGGGGATGGCAAGAAAATGCCGTCTCCATCTAAGTTACATCGGCGGGGGTGTTGATGGGTTCCTGCTGTGGCTGGGACTTGGCTGGCCCTGCCAAGGTGCCCTGTCTCTGTGCCCTCGGGCAGGATGTGGCGTGGGAAGGGGCAGCTCCGTGAGACCTCAGGCTGTTGGGATTTGGTCCTGGCCACTGACAGAGAAGCAGGCAAGGATTCTCGGTGTCGAAACTTGTCTGTGACACTTGGTGCCAAATCCAAATAGTCAGTGGTGAAAGATGGAGGGATGGATCATGGAAGTGCAGAGGTAGGAGGAAAAAGCTCAAGTGTTTCTAGCTGTGTGGACAAGGGCCAACGACATTTGGCCCTTGTTCACCTCCATGTTTATTGTATTTTTGCAGCATTGGGGGAATGCCTAAAAACCAGGGCCCTGTTGTGTTAGCAGCATGCGCATATTTCAGATACCAGCGCTGCCCCTTTGAATTTAGAAAATTAAGAGCTGCATGAGAGATATGAGGAAAAGGCCGTTTTAAGAAACGAAGTGAGTGAGGTGGTGAGGTTTGAGGGTGCTCGGGATCTCCTGCTAGCACTCTGCTGAGTGCAGGCACGTGTGGAGTCAGAAGTGGTGTTTGCTGCAGGTGCTGTATGGCAGTGCCAGCGCGAGTTCCTCTGCCAAAGCTCACACACTTGAGGCTGGAGCAGCAGAAGCTCTTTCAGAGAATGAAGGAAGGAGGCTGTAGGAGAGACCGATACTAACGTACGTGTGTGCTTCCTCAGGGTGTTCTACAAGGTGAAGAGCCGCAGCGCTCACATGAAAAGCCACGCGGAGCAGGAGAAGAAGGCGGCCGCACTGAAGCAGCAAGAGAGAGAGGCGGCAGCGGCGGCGGCGGCAGCAGCCCACAGCCAGGCCCGGCAGGAAGAGAGCAGTGAGAGTGGGAGCGGCAGCAGTGGGAGCAGCAGCGGGAGCTCGGATGAAGATGGAGAAATATAGCAGCAGACCAGAAATGGATGGAGTAGCAAGGCTGGACCCAACCTTCCTCTTGGTGGTCTCGTTTTTTGCTTGCACTTTTCTTACCCAAACCATCAGGTCTCGGTTTCAGTGCTGCCGTTGCCTCATGCCACATGTTCCACTTCTCCTTGCCAGTACTGACCAAGCCGGAATGATGGATAAAAAGATTTGTTTCAACTTGGATTTTTTTTTTCTAAACAAATAAGATTCCTATTCTATTTATAATGATACCTGAGGTACATAATAGAACAATGTCACCTGCAGTGGAAGTAAGTTCTCTCTCAGGTCAGTCAGACCTTTCTTTTTGTGCTTGTTGGGAATCATGAGAACATGACTCTTGGAGACCAGAACAAGAAAATGATGCTTTTCTCTGAGCTAACTGTATCCAGTTACTGTGACACTGGTGATTTCTAGATGTTTCCTTTCTCAGCAAGTTCTCCTTCCTGTTATGCTTTCCTGCCTTTCTTTTTGAGCATTTATTCAGGCAGCCAGCAAGTTTGGTGGAAAGATGTTGTGCACTTTTGGCCTCTGCTTCACAAAAAAGAAAAGTGGGATGAGCAAGACACTCTTCTTCCTTTTGAGAGGAAGTTTTATTTTTTTCAAAAGGAAGCCTGAGGTGGTTTCTTTTATGCCATTAAGAATGCAACAGTGGATATGAAAATATCCTGTGGGATTAGAGTAGCCACAGGCCTTGTGGGTTGTCTCATCTTGGAAAACAAAATAGTCTGCCTTTGATTAACTTAATGGAAAGTAGTCTGGGCTTCACAAGTGCAATTTGAAATGAAAACTGCTGGTTTTGACTTTGCATAAATGGGAGCAAGTTTGTTTAGTGAAAATGAACGAAGGCCTTCTCATGCACTGGATTGTGTGCACCTCGGAGGTGGGAGGAATGGGCTCTCATCTCCAGCAGTCTCCTTAAATCCCTCTGTGAACGGCTTTTACTTCTCAACACATCCATTTCTTTCTTGTGGCAGCCCTCATTTATTCCTTGAAATTGCCGTCATCAGGAGTTTCGGTGGTGGGGCCCTGGTTTCCCAAATGCTTGCTGTCAGACAGTATGTCTGTGCAGGAGGAGCTTGTCACTGATTCCCACACTGGTGGCTGGGCAGCCCTGCCTGCGGGGTTGTCCTGCTGTGAGCCTTGCTCTTGGCCGAAAGGCTGACTCTTCCTTCAGAATGGACTCATGCCAATAGCCCAAAAAGTCCAGCCACCAAAAGCCTGCTGGGGAAAGAGAGTTAAGAAGAAGTCAAGTGGTCCAGGTGACGTAGATGTTAGATTTGCACGGGATTGTTCTGTACATCTTTATAGCCCACATTTACCATCATTTTGTGAAGGTGTGAAGAATCAGGATGTAATTCCTCGTGCTTCATGGCTGGTCGGTCTCAGCCACGTACTCCGGCTGCCCAGCTCCCTCCCTCCAGCCAGTGCTCAAAGCAGTGTGGATCTCCTGGGCGCTGGCACTGCCCCAGCTCTCGTGCGCGCTGCTCCGGCGGTGCGGCACCGGAGTAGCCAATCGTTCCGGCATTCCCAAGCAGGGATCCTAGCGAGGTTGCTGTACGTGAACTACAGAGCGTTCCTCTTTTTTAAATCTTGACCCTTCGAGCTGCTAGATAAGTTCCAGGTTAACTATGAGAAGTGGCTCTAACTCCAGCGTGCCGTCTGGCCATCTTTTCCTGCCGCGTGGTTTTCATGCAACCATGATCGCTTCACTCTCTGAAGTCTGGGAGGCTGTGTATTGTACCGTTTGCTTTGACATACGTATGCTTTTGGATAGAATCCTTTTTCCTAATAGCAGAAACAGTTACTACTCTTTTAAAATAAGTAGGAGTATGGTTAAGGACTGCACTTTTTTCAGTGTTGACACTTTTGCCTTTAAGTGTTCAATTTTCTGCCAAGGTTGTGTTTTTCATTCCTAACAAAACTAGGTTTCCTCTCAGCATTTGGATGACTGTTCCATGTCCCTACATGCATGGGTCTTGGTGACTAAGCAAGCTGTGGAAGCAGATGGCATGTCACAAACTGTTAAAATCATTCAAAAACTACAAAGAACTAAAAGCTTCTGATCTTTAAGAAGAAGCTTAAGTGAATCAGTCTTCCTGTGAAGAGTTTCAATGTTGATTGTTATCTTTTTT
>Ga0181612_130853_pt1 | contig 15509 bp, 9 predicted proteins | sample HoacroProtozoa21_FD_119630 | JGI IMG/M metagenome (GOLD analysis project Ga0181612, IMG submission 119630) | Hoatzin crop microbial communities from Cojedes, Venezuel. Combined Assembly of Gp0051906, Gp0051904, Gp0051908 | reverse complement strand
TATTATGGTGCCTGAAGGAGAAAATACTTCTAGTGCACACTTTGTTGGTGAATTAAAAACAAAAAAAACCAAACCCACAAAAAAAAACAAAAACCCCAAACCCCCCCCCCCCCAAAACAAAAACCCCTAACAAAAAAAAAAAAAAACAAAAAACAAATGGGGTGGGGGGGGCAGGAGGGGATTGTGCTTCAGTGTTCATACTACCTGTCCTGTTAATCAACATAGAAGCATTAATTATATTTTTAATCTGGATTGTCCTCCTCCTTTAGTGACACCTGACCTGCGATCCATGTGCAGCCTCCTACAGCACACTGTTGGTCTGTAGTCACTACTGTCTTCAGGACTGGGCTAACTCATGTTGGTTCTGCTTGTGTGTTCACGTGTAACTTCCTAAATCCTTGAACTCATTTTAATGTGCCTCCCATTTTTCTGTTATATTTTAAAGCTTCCTTTGGAGTTCGTAGACTGATAGGAGTAACTGAAATAGAAAAAGGCTCCAGCTACGGCAACCAAGAATTCAAGAAAAAGGAATAACTGACAGCTGCAGTTCAGCACATATAATCAGACTGTGGTATCTGATTAACTTCAGTTAAAAAACAACAACAAACACTTAGAAACTATGTTTTTCTTAATAACTGATGACTAATATTAATGAATAAAACTTGAGCCAAGAATGAAGAAGTTGGAGACATCAACTGAAGAGAACGCATCAACTTTCTGCCTGTTTAAGGATTACTTTAGTCAAAAACATGGGAGAAAATCTGGAGTGGGGTAGAAGAAGAAACTGATTTTTCTTGCTTTGTTGGGGGACTTGGGGGTGGGGGGGAGAAAAGAGGGCATTGGCCATGGCCACGTGCATCTTCAGATGGCTGAATACACTGGTTTCTGTCAAGAGCACTACACTCACTTTTACAACAGGAGCCACTGAATGTTTCCTCTTGCTAAAGCCAACGTAACGTTTATTGATTTCCAACTTTTTTTTATTAATGAGCCAGGAAAAAACAACCCTTCTTACATTAATTGACAGACATTCACTGGGTTAGAGTCATTTTGGGGAGGCTGTGTTGTCATGGCTACGGATGAAATCCTATTTGTATGTTACACTGACACTTTTTATTTTCAGGCAACATCTTAAAACTTCAGTAATGTGAGAGAATGGATAGTGGAGTTTGGAAGCAGTGTGTTACTAATCAGCACATACCGTAGAACAGATCCACTAGTATTAAAACAGTATCAAATTCTCATCATGCCTCCTGCTAACTGCTCAAGGCTGTTTCATTTCAAAATATTACATCAGTCTTGAGTGTTTTTTGCCCTCTTTCGCATCATGCGTGTATGATCATGTTGAATCTGTTTGGGCTTGGGTTTTTTTCTGAATTAATGGTGACTGTGGGATTGGGAGTTGTGCAAAGGAGGAAATTTATTCAATTGTCCTGATGTTTTCTCCTTTCATTGCTGTTCGCATCTCTCATCACCAAAGTCCAGTTCAGCCAATGTCTCTCAGTAAACTGGGAGGCAGCAGCAGAAATCAGCACAATAGTTTTCAAAATGTCTTCTTTTACACAAATTTGAAAAGGAGGGGTCTGTAGCAAACGGATTTCAAACACTGGCATCTCTTGAACTTTTCATGAGAGTTTCGACATTGATTCAGACGGGGCCAGGATCTTACCCGGTGGGCCGTGATGATAGGGTGTGCTGCACTTTCTACTTGGTCGTGCTTTAGATGTTAATGTGAAGTATATTGCAAGGTGAGCTGTGCTGTTATGCATTAGAAAGAGTATGGGGTCTCTTCAGGGATTTTAAATATTTCTAGTTTTGCTTGTTGACCTTTGTTTTTTTTCACTGAAAATTAGAGATGAGAATCATGGCTGTACCTGTCTCTATTTTTTTTTTTTCCGTTCTTTTTTACAAACACACGTTCTGAGATTTTTGTAGATTGCTGCTGTAGGCATAGCTGGAGAATTATGTGCAAACAGATGGGAATTACCTGTATGTCTGAAGGCCACAATCTGCACTTGGAAATGCTCAGAAGTTGGTGAAATGGGTTGCAGATCTACAGATGAGGGCAGAAGCTGACCCTCGGGGTTTGTATTTTTAACCCAGCTGCCACTACAATATTTATCTCTCTTTTGTAAAGATCAGATCTCATCAAAGCACTGGTCGTTATTTTCGTCTTTGCTCTAGTAACCAAGACAAGAGAGTAATAATTTCTCTTCTTTTCATATTTACTCTAACTGTTGGAATGTAACCTCTTCTCCCACAGGTTTTTCTGTTTTCAAACACTGGAAGAACAATTTTGTAACTTAGAAAAATATTTTACTTGGGGTCATTAATCACTGTTCTGTCATGCACTTGATTTTTATTTGTGGTCTTTTCAACAAGAGGATTTGAAGGATGACCTGTGGTGTCTGCCTCCTGTTAGACTCATCCTCACGGAATCACTGTACCCGTAGCCCCAGCATTAGTATGTCATCTTTGTCCCCTCAATAAATCTTCCCTAAGATAGGGGATCCAAGCTGTTGTTAATGGTAGTGGAATTTGGAATATGCTTTGGGAACTGAGGAGAACAGGGCCTAGCCATGACTCTGTTTTCCTTGCTGGATGTTTTTGTACTTTGTCTTTAACTGTGGTTAGACTTTCAAATGCTGATAAAGATAACTCTCTGACATTTCCCTGTTTTTTAGCCAGAGGACTAAAAGCAGTGGGCTTTTCTTTCTTTATTCTTTTTTTTCTTTTCTTAAGTAATTCAGTAATAGATACAATTCTTGCTTCTTAGAAAGATGTTACACATGCTGTATACTTGCTTCCTGAACCTGATATTGAGTATATATAAATTGTACTGGCTTAGCAGAGTGAGGCTTGCAAAGCGGGTTGACCATTGACTATGTTTTATACTTACATTTTGAGCAGTATCTTAATGGGCATGACAAGAATTTCACAAAATAAATCCCTTCTTAATACTGAGAAGAGGGGAGATGCTTAAAGGAGAAAGGAATTAATAGCCTTTCTCTTTACGGGATCCTTTTCTCCTCTTAGTGCATGTAACTCCCTGTTAGGAATCATGGGATTAGTGCATGTACATCAAGGGGAGAATAATCAACACTACGTATTTTCTTATCATAACTTATTGGTCATGCTTTCTTTTTGAAAATATAATAAATACATCATCAGTCATTTAAATTTTGCTCTTCTAAACAGACATATCGGTAACCATTTGGAAAACTGAAATATACAGCAGTGCACAAAACAGAACAAAGCCAACACAAATCTCTTCATTTTGAATTTTATCTCCTCGAATAGGGGTTTTTATACACATGCACGCGCACATGTACATGGAGTATGTATAAATTAAAATTACTGGAAATAGCTGAAGTTAATGTCACTAATGAAGATTAGCAGGTGGCTTGGATTGGAAAAGTGAGCATAGATTTTATATCTTATTTTCTTCTGGTTTAATAGAGCATAGCTTGTATATTTGACTACCAAGCCCTTTGAGAGCAATAATAAACAAAAATATATCATGTTTTTCGTCTTTTGCTTTTCAACCATGCTAGGTTTAATAAACTTCAAGCTATGGGAGTGTTTTGTCTCTCCACCTTTCAAAACTTTCATTTACTGCTTGACTGTTTAGACTGACCACTATGTTCTCCAGTGTGGACTTGCAAGCTAACTGCCATGGTGTCCAGCATTGACTCCAAAGAGGAACGGTTCTCAGGCTCATATGGACGGATGCTATGCTCTTGGCCTCGGCGGCACTTGTCATTGTCACCAAGAGCAATGATGTTGCGCTCAAAGCAGGATTTGCTGTTCCAAGGGAGCATCATGTGGACTTAGATCTAAGAACCTGGTCGGAGAGTTTGGAGACTGCTGGCGTTGTGGCATCTCCCAGTTAGGAAGGCACAAAAAGCTGGTGCTGAAGAAGGACTGGATAACTCGTATCCAGAGGTCTTGGCTTGATAGGGATCACAGTTCTCTGTTGCTCGTTGTGGGCTGAATGTGCTCTTGCGATTGACTTTGCGTTACTGAGCAAAATATCTGTCTCCGGCACAAAGAGCATGGGCAACGTTGCTTTGTTCTGCTTTAACTTACCTTGAAGGGCTCTACACTTAATTGCTGACCAATGATTATGACTACTACCTTTGTCCTAATTGCCTAGTATTCACAGAAAAAGCGAGCGTGTCTGCTCACTTGCACGTGATGCCACTTGTCTCCATCTGCTGATGTCTGTATATTTGCTTGCCTGTATTTTCTGCAGATGGTTCGGTTATGAGCTCTTAGCTGGAACTTGGAGCTTTCCAGTTCAACCAGTCCTACAGAAACCATTTCATATAACTGGGTTTTTGTCTTCCTGCATTTTGGCGCTGGTTGGGGCGCTCAGTAGGTCTGAAGCGGCATGGATGTGTGAAGTGGTAACGCAACCTCGCTGCTTCAGAGCAGAACTTTATTAGGGAAGAGGAGTCCTTCCCAGGCCTGCGCAGGTAGGCGAACACCACCCGGTAACAGGTCCCTCTGGCACTGATGAAGCCAATAAAAGAGAGCTGGGACAAGGTCTTCACTAACAGTCAGAGTAACTGTCAAGCACAGGGGTCACTGTATGTCTGATAATTGCTAAAGGTACAGTTTCTGTCTGGGACTACCCCAAAAGCTGATTTTTGCTTCACATACATTTTGATGAAAGAAATGTGGGGTTGGAGGCTTTTAATAATGCTGACTTCAGACTATGCAGAGTGTTTCAGATTGCAGACAGATAATATTCACGTATTTTGGCATCTCGGAGAAGTATGTATTAAGAAGTCTTAAGGCCAAGATGGGACAGACCTAGCCCAAGTATGTTTCATTCAGACGCTGGAGGCCAATGCAGATAAAAGTGCAAAATCCGTTCCTAGATTTCCTTTGAAAACAGGATACAGCGGTGGAGCTCACAGCATCTCCTGGATGCCTGTGCGCTTACGTCACTTGGTGTGAAGTTTCTGGTTCACAGCAGACAATTACTACACGTTCTGGTTTATGCCTGTGGGGAGAAGTCCACCCCTGTAACGGTAATGCTGAATTTGTACTTTGACCCAGTTTGTCACAGCTACTTGTTTCCGTATTTCTGAACCTTCTGATCCAGAATGGGCTGCTCCACAGCTGCCAGCGCCGAGTGAAGCCAGGATCTGAAGCAGGTAACAGTCATGCTGAGGGCTGCAACATGCATCACTGAAGGGAGGAGGAACACTGCCAGGTGCATTGCTGGAAGGAGGAGGAACAGAGACAGATCGGCCAAGTTCTTGCCCTGAGAAAATGGAGCACTTGTCAGGAGCTTTGCAAGCCAGAGATGTGCGTGTGTGTGGGCAGGCAAACTCTGACCTCTAATACGAATGTGGAACCTCCTTGTGACAGCTTCCAGGGTAACCCTTGCCATGCTCACGTGATTTGGGTCAGAATTTGTCTTAAGGGCTTGTTAGAGATGGCAACTCTTGCTCTGCCACACTTCTCCCTACTTACCTTGAAGACTAGTTTATCTGACAGTCTCAGCAATCTCTGCCTCGCGATCCTTGCAGGTTGTTGGTTGTTTTACCTGCTACGGTTTTGAGGGAAAACTTTCTGGAAGTCAGTTTTACTTTCTGGTAGTCAGTGTTACAGGGTCTGCGCCACGTTTGGTAGCCACCAGAAAATACCGTGAAAATATTTCACACTTTGGAATCGGGAAGACAGTGGATTGGCATTGTAAGCCAAACGTGTCATGTTTTTCCTGTCCTCGGCCTCTCTACGTTTATGGAAAGCTGCCTGTATTTCTTAAAATGTTATACCTGTAATTACAAGCTACTCTTCGGTTTTTGAAACTGTGAAGAAAGTTAATTTGTGCACTTTCACTTTTGAGAGCAGTCTAGTGTCGCTGATTGTCTATTTCTAAAATGCTTTATGTGAGCAGAAGCAGCATTGTATCTTTTTAAGAGGAAATGTATTTTAAAAATAGACACTTCGGCAGAAGCTGGAATATACTAGTACTTTTAAAATCTAAATTGGAGGTGTTCTTTGGTGTGGGGGCTACCACTACCAGTTTGCAATCTTAGGCAAGTTTTATTTCTTTTTTTATTTCGGCCAAGGTGTGTTTTCAAGGAAAACACACCGATTTACCAGTCACACTAAAACCTGGCTTGCGCAGGAAGAGCACGCAGCAGTGGCTAATCAGGAATGAATTCTTTCTTCCCCAAGGCACGAACTGGCTCTATAGACCTCCTTTATTACTTGCATGTGGATCTGTGCCGAGCGCCACGCTGTGCCCCTTTGTGTTATTTTGCGTTGGCTCTGCCAGAGCTGTACCTCGCGAGAACCGAACGCCTCTTGCCTGAGTGCCAGGCAGCCGCTGTCAGCTGGCGCGTCGCTCGCCCCGGAAGATCACCAGCAAGTACTGTAGCTTTAATGAAAACCTTCTCTCTGAGAAAGCTCGTCATCCTCAACCTGATTGAGTTGTTACAAACTTGTCATTTGCAGGGAAGTGCAGGTACCAGGTGATCATTATTAGCCAAATCTAATGAGTAATAAAACTGTATACAGGGTACGCATTTACTGAGCATGTGTATATATTTTTGTACATTTTTACAGTCATTTCCTACACTTGATTTTACAGCATTCAGAAGAGATGCGCCGGAATCTGGTTACAAACAAGAAGCTATTCAGAAAACCCAACCCTGTCACCTTACTGTAGTTTCTACTGAGAACTGTTCCCAAACAAATACGCAGATTTACAGTGCTATGCAAATATTACTTTGTAAGTTGTCTCTTTAAATTTTGCTTAAGTAGTTCATGCTGTTTTTACTGGGCTTTCAGAAAAAGATTAATGCAAAAGACTCGTCTTGTAAAATAAAATAGCTTTGGCTGTGTGAAAGTACTGTATGCTAGAATCTCATTCACGCTTTCAGTTGCTTATTTTGACTGTACGTCATTTTGTACAGAATAGTCTGGCATGGAGGGGTTTTTAACTGTGCTTGAATGAAAAAGGGTGGCTGCCCAGAGTCTGGTGTTCTGCAGTGTTACTCAGTAAGTAGCCGGTAACGTAACTGGGAGATCTGCATCCTTTTCCTGTTTGGCACTCTGGCTTTTGTAACTAAACATGCACTAAGGGCTATCTTCTTTTTGGTTTGGTTGGTTTTATTTCCGTTTTTGCTTTTTTGGTCTCATTCCTGCAAACTGGTCCATGCAAGGGCCACGTGTCTGCAGCAATAATCTGAGTGGATCACTTTGTGGGGACTGGGAGCCTGGGAGTAAAGAACAAGCTTAACCCTACGGCCATTCCCTGCACTAAGCCAGTCGAGACCTGGAAAAGGACTGTGCATTACTGTAGCACTTACAGAAACAGTATATAAGGTTTTGCATGGTTCTCCAAATGACCAGGATGGAGGGGAGGGATGTTCCTTTCCTGAAGAATCCTCCAAAATACACCCAAAGCTGTATGATCTGAGAAGTTGAGACTCCAGCAGGGTAAGCTGGCTGTACGGATAGATGCTGTAGATTAAATCGATTTTTCAAATCTGTCATCTTTCAAATTTCTGTTTTTCACTGGAAGATAAAGAGCTTCCTCCTTCCTTAGCTGTACACCACGTCATACGCTCCCAACTGAAGGACAGCCAAGACGCACTGGAAGATCATTTGGCATTTTTGCTGCCTTCCCCATATTTTTATCAGAACGCTGCCCAACAGAAGCAGATCTCTGTAATTTCTACCTCTAGTATATCCCTGGCCTGCCTCTGTACCTGCTTGGTCCCCACAGACATCAGCTCTTCTTTAGGGTATTTGTGCCTGTAACAAGTGGCAGGCAGGTGATAAGATCATAGAATCACAGAGTGGTTTGGGTTGGAAGGGACCTTCTAGATCACCTAGTTCCAACCCCCCTGCCATGGGCAGGGACACCTTCCACTAGACCAGGGAGAAGTGTTCTTCTCTAGCTAGGCTGCAGGCGCTGAGGTCTTGGTTTCTCTGGTAGGCTTTCCCTTCCCTGATCCCTTGCTCCACTGAATGTTCCAGGTTGTGCTGAGCGGCCTGAAAATGACAGATCAGTTGCACTGTGTGTCACTGTACTGGCAGACCTCTGTGCCAAGCATGGGCTCTGATTCTGAGTACACAAGCAGAAACTTCTTTTTTGTTCCTTTTCTACTTTGCACAAATACAGCTTTTCTTATGTCTGTGTCTCCATCGAATCTCCTCAGATCCATAATTCGTTTTTAAAGGCTGCTGGTTTTGATCTGGAATTTTTAATGCTCTGTTCCAGGACTATTCTTTTCACCTTACAGGTGAAAAATGTGGGTTGAAGTTTTTATCAATACAGCATAATAAAAAATTAATTTGATTAAGATGTTATGATCCTTAGCACACGCGTGAAAAAGCCAAGCCATGTTCCCTAGTGCCTGTTGTCTTGCTGTGCGCTACAGAAGAGACATTACTGTTGTTAATTCTTGTCCTCAGAGGTACCTGTCTTCCCTCTCTGCCCATCCACCTGCCCTCCTGCAGGTCCTCCTTCCTGAGCTGCTTCCTCTTGTGGAACCAGCCAGTGTCAGAGGTCATGACCACCTGTACTGGAGGAGAAGCAGTCAGGCAGTGGGGTGGAGGGACAAGGGTAGGTTAATGGGGCAGCGTGTCACCACAGTGTTTGACGGCTAGCACTGTGTGAGGTGGCTGTGGAAATGGAAGAAAACCTTCACTATTTGGATGAAGGCACAGGGAATGCTGTTGGGTGGTTCGTTTCTGTACTAAGCAGTCCATATTGCAATGACTTTTAGGTTGTGGGAGCTTCTTACATGTTCTCTTTAAATTACAAACGCAGGAGGAAGTTGACTGTGGTGGTGGTGGCACTTTCTGGGTGTAACTCTTCTAGATTCCTTGATCTCACTTATTCCACCCTTTTGTCTTCCAATACTGCATTAATATATTTGGAAAAACAAGCTGGTAGAAGCAATGGTGTGTTCTCAACACCAAACACAATCAACTGCTGCACTGGGAGCACGTTCATGTTTGAGATGTGCTACACTGCTGACTGCGGTTTCGTTGGGCAGAGGGCTTGGAGGGGGAGGAACAGGTGAGTGCACTTCCTACGTACTTCTGAAGCTGGAATCTGTTCCTGAGAGGCTTGGCAGACTGAGTCCATCTATGAAACAAAACTTTATGCAAGTAAAACAGATTTTTCTAGGTAGATGTAAGCTTCATAACTGTGGTATGGGTCAATGAAATACTCTCTGGGATTTTGCCACCCTATGGATTCACATCCATGAGCCTGTAATTTTATATATATGTGTCAGAGTCCAGTACTCTCCGAGTGGGTTCTTATAGATACCCCACGTGTGGAGGGTGTAATGTTTAGTATCAACTTTACTTATCTGAAGATAGTTGCTATTACACAGGATTTCCGATTTAGCAGTGTGCTACAAATTATACTGAAAACACAACACAAATGTAAGTTACGCTCAGCAAAATACAGCAATTGCAATACACAGTTGAAGCACAATGCCAATGTGATCTCCATCACCGATCTCTGTGATACACTCACCATCGCGATGCTGGGCATCCCCAGTCACCGGTAAGGAATAGGTGGCTTGAAGACAGCTCAAGCCCATTGCTCTTTTCAAAATTCTTTTGTTAGCTATTTAGTTTTTATATTCTGTGTGGGGCTGAGCTACAGATTCATTCCCCTTATGCCAGTCTGGCTGACTCGCTGAGATGTTTACACCGCCAGTTGATCCACTCAACTGCTGATCGCTGTTTATATGAAAACAAAGGCCACCCTCTGGTCCCCTTTCTGTTGAGCTCAAGTCAGCTTTGCAAGGGCTGTGGTCAGTGACAGCCTGCATTATTTCCTCAGCTTCACAGGCGCGTCGCCCTTGCCCGTTTCCACAGAGCCTTTGTCCCTTCTAGGCGTTTATTGGTCACTCACAATAACATCTTACATGATCTCAGTATATCATTTGAGATGTGGTATGGTATCAATATATTGTATTGATAGGTTCAAGGTTCTTGAATGTGTACGGAGGAGGGTAACACAGCTGGTTGAAGGGCTGGAAGGCATGTCCTGTGAGGAGCGGCCAAGGACTTTTGGTTTGTCTCATTTGGAGAAAAGGAGGCTGAGGGGAAACCTCACTGCTCCCTACAGCTTCCTGAGAGGGGGATGTGGAGAGGGAAGGGCTGAGATCTTCTCCTGGGATCCTGTGATAGGACTCATGGAAACAGTTCAAAGCTGTGCCTGAGGAGGTTCAGACTGGACACGAGGAAGCATTTCTTTACCAAGAGAGTGGTCAAACCCTGGAACAGGCTTCCTAGGGAGGTGGTCGGTGCCCCAAGCCTGTCAGTGTTTAAGAGGTGTTTGGACAATGTCCTTAATAACACGCTTTGACTTTTGGTCAGCCCTGAAGTGGTCAGGCACTTGGACTAGATGATCGTTGTAGGTCCTTTCCAAATGCAATATTCTATTCTATAGATATGGCCCCTATAATGCCAACATCATTGTGTTCCTGCTGCGATCAAGGTATGTGCCGAAGGGGCAGGATTGCAGTGGGCTGTATGGTGAGCCTGCTGAGGCTGGAGCTCTTGCCACCTGAGGTGGTGTGGCTAGAGCAGGGATTCCTGCTCACTGCTGGAAAGGCAAAGCCTGTTGCTTCCCAAGGCAGTTGCTAGAAAACAGACTACCAAAAGCAGATGCCACCTTGCCGTCTGTGGTAAATGCCTCTGCACAGGCACGTAACTGACAGAGTATGATGGGCAGGGAAGAACATGGTATGGAGCACAGCTGACTCTGAGGACAGGTTGTTTTCTTCACTGTGACTTGTGGTGTGAACTGCCTTTAGTTTTCATCTCACTCATGTAGGGCAACATTTGCAAAAGCCACATTCAGCAGTGGCCTGGTTGTCCTGTGACATCCCTTTTTATTTTCTTGTCCAATAAAGTTATAAGGGGCTACGTGCTAGTAGTTGCTCCATTTATGAGGAAAATCAGTAGAAGAGAGACACTAGGCAGGATTTAAGAACAGATATAAATTTCCTCTCACCTTGGCTGCAAGGAAGTACAAACCCTACAAATGTTTTCAGGAAAATGCCATTTCTTCTATGCTTCCTGTCAGCTCAAAGCTCCTTGTCAAAGGCAGGCAAGTGCTAGACTCATCTTTTTTGCCATCTTTTAATTCAACTGTAGCAAAGTTACATAGTCAAGATTAGGGCTGGAAGCTGCATCTTGTAACTGTAGACCTCTACCATGCAGATACACTTCAGTGCACTGTTACGGGCTGCTGCTTCCAGTCTGCGGCGAGAAGGCTCCCGTGGCAGTGGTTCAGGCTTTCCCCTGGCATTAGCGTTTCCCAAATCACCCCGGGGAACTGGGAGCCCTTTCGTGGTGGTTTCCAGAATGGAGGACAACGCTGTGCCTTATTCCACCTGGTCAAAGCTCTCCAATTTATAATCCAGCCAGGCAGGACTCATGGAGCAGAATGTGGGCCCTGCAGCTTGTTTGGCCAGGAAACATTTCCATTTACGTGGTGACATTTAAGATGAGTTTATCTGAGCTAAATCCTGTTCAGACCATTGGGGTGAGTGGGGTGTGTGTACTTGTCTCCTTTGGGATGAGCAGCCAGAAAACAGCCCCGTGCAGCTGGTACAGTTACTCTCACCTCTCTGTAGGCAAGAAAGGACAGCAGGTGGAGGACTGCAGATGTAAGGACCACCCTCTTCTGCACTTTGCAGGCTGCAGAAGTGGGGTCCACTGTGCCACAGAGCTGAGCTGATCCCCTGAGGCTTCCTGGGGGAAAAATCCTTCCCATTGCAGTTACTCCTCTCTTCACACAACCTCTGCAAGTGTCACGTTTGAGCAAACAAGGCCAACTCATTTCACATGCAAGTGGGCTTTCTTCCAGCTGTAAGGTATGACTTAAAGCAATTGCACAAAAATGAGGCATAAGGAAAATGTAATTGATGCCAAATGGGTGGGCTGAGCTCTCCCTCTTCATTAGGTCTTTTTCCCTGTTTTGTTGCTTTCTTCTTCCCATGTTACATCCAGCACATAATCATGTAATTCCCATCATTTTCAAAGCTTCATTCCAAATGTCTGGTATTTCACAGGTCTATATTAATTTTTTTTTCTTTTTTAAGAATTTGAAGGTTTTCAGTACAGAGCATTTATTGGGGTTATAATGGCAGAGTCTACCTCTTCTGCAGTACGGAAGGATGGGGAAGCATTGCTTGCTCTCTCTGCCAGCAGGTAGGTTCAGAGCAAGACTCACTGAGCACGATAAAAGAGTTTGTCTGGCAAATCCCGTATTTCTTATCATCTGGTGAATTTAATGTTAATGGCTCAGTAGAGGATGGAAAAGACCTTCTCCGACTGCTGAGAAATGCTTCTGTGAAAGGGCTTCTGAATATGCTGCAGCTGTGAGGAGCGGACAAGACACAACCAGGTGCTGCGGAGTGGAACCCTGTATTTTTGGGAGGGAAACTTGCTCACATCAGGGTTAGTTCCCTGTCAGATGGGAACAAACAAACAACATCCCCCCACAACCCCTGGCCCAGAACCGCAGCAAAATGGGAAACCTGCAAACTTGTTATTTCCTGAGACACCGCACTCTTTTGTTGGCAACTGTACAAGAAGGCAGCTGGCCTGTCTAAATTAAGTACCGCACATAATGGAACATAAATTATTCCTGTTAACTCCAATGCAATAACATGGTTAAGGAGAACAAATTGCTCTGAAGCAATATATTTTTTTTTTCCTTACTCTCAGAGGGATCTCTCAGTGAAGCGACCTTGGAGCCAACATCAGGTCTGGGAATTTCACAGGCACTGATAGGATTAGGCATGTGACTTCCTTTTCCATCTGATGGGAGTCAAGTGTTTAATCCCCTTGGGCTTCTCTGAGATTTCAGCATGGATTCAGAAGCAGCACCCAAACCGTCAGTACACCCAGGTTTGCCTCTGGCTGTCCCCTAGGTGAGAAAAGATGTGCTAATCCACCCACCAGAGGGAAATGGCCTTTCCAAGGAAGAGAACTTTGTGTGCAACCTGTGACAAAACAGTACCCGCTCCTGCTCAAGATATACAGCAAAACAAAATACTGTAATTTTGTACAGTACCTCTGCAAAAATTAAATAATTGAATTGCACTTTTCCACTTACAAGAGGAAACCTGTTCTTGTTTACCAACAGCTCAGGTGAGATGGGTTTCAAGCTGAGTCTTGCTCAACTTCAGTTTGGTGCTTAGGGCAAGATTCACAGTGCTTTTCCATCTTCAGGCACTGCTGAAAAAGACTAACGTAGGGTGTTAAAAGTAGTGAACACTTCTTTACAGTGCTGCTAGAGGACTCTGGATGTAAGTAGCATAATCCATTAGAAATATGTACTGCCTTATTATTTGGGGGGCAGCAGCGGTCAGAGGAAGAATCGATGAGAGACTCATCCTTTCTCACATGTCAATGATATCTTTTGTTTTACAGCTGTCTTAGTAGCTTTATTACTACGAGCACCAATGTCTAATGGGATCAAACCCTGAAACAGAAATCTGCAGCAGAAAAAGCCCATGCTGCCTGGATGTCTTTGTGATCTCAAAACATACGGTACTGTTGTGTCTCTGGTTGCTTAGTCCTCCTTCTTCTCTGTGAAAACACATATAGACTGAAATTAAGAGGTGGCAACAGCCAGTTTAACCCTCTGTGAAGTATACTGTTATGGTAATTAGGGTATCAGGCCTTCCCTTCAAAAGTGAAGGCTAGGGCTAACAGAGCATCTTACTGTTTGATGGTGGTGTAAGAAAAAAAGTCTCTTCTTAATAGGACTCCTGTGAATATTTCAGCTACCACAAACCATGCTCCATCCTTGCTCCCACCAATGAAAACATCTGACGTCTTCAGAACTACATTCCAGCGTGCGTATAAAAGCTGTCCTCACACTCCATCCAAACTCAAGATGATGAGTTTGATTATACCTGTCATGTCACTGCAGAATGCAGTTCTACTGATCCAGAGGAGGAAAAAAATAGACTCTGAAGCAAAGGATTCTTATCTGAATATTTACTTCCAGGCTTATGATGATGGCTTTCTGGGCCTCTTCTTCAGATTTCATTATTCTTGTAGTACTTCCATTTTGCCACCCAGGGAGCACCTGCCTAAGGTAAGCTTGCAAGGGAATCTCATTTCTAATTAATACTGCATTTTAATTTAATAACTAATAGATTTTGACATGCTGATTTTGAAATGAGCTTTCCCTTGATGAATTAGAAGAGGATTTAAATAATGTCATAACTCGCTTTAAGATTCCCTCCTTCCCTTATCCCATCAATTTTTAATTATATCTTGGATGTGTGAGCTCTTTCCCAGGCTGGTGTGATGGACAGAGATCCTTATTGCCTAGAAAATAAAATTTGAAATTTTATGGTCTAGCTCTTAACAGCTTCACCCGTACTTTTCAGAAGCTAGTCCTAAGCAGGAGGATAAATGAAAAGAATTAACAACCCGCAACTGGTCTGTTATGATATGTTTGTGCAAAAACCATAACTAGTTGGTAAAGGTCTATTTTATTAACGTTTCCTGTAATGTTTTTTAAAGTGACTTATAGAAATGACCACACATCTATGTTTCTAATAGTGTATTAAGTGAAAATGAATAGAATCATGATTATACGCTGGAGGAAATGGTTGTCTTTGTCTTGTCAGTACAGTCCGCAGCTGTGGGTGTACAGGTGCCTGGACGACAGCGTGTAGTTGTTAAAACAACTTAAGTAACAGCGATTTACCTCCTGAGCTGTGAAGCGGGAACTCTCTGGCTGTGACAGAGGTTCCATAAATCGTGGTTTCTCCAAGCCTTCATGGCAGGTCAGGATGGGTTGCTCACATCCAGCAATGCAGTGCTAGCGGTGACAACAAAGCTCCTGTACTCAAACTGTGCATGGAAACCTCCCGTGATGGTGTCTTACCTCCCCCTTCTCCAGTGCGGCCAGTGTTCAAATTTCTATCTTTCTGCGCTTCTAACTTCTTTTCTCAGCATAATATAACTTTCCAGATAAACAAGAAACAAGCCTTTTTCTTCTAAGGTCTTCAGTCTCAAGAGGAATCCCAAAACCACCTTGGGCTCTGCCTTGGACTTTCTCCCACTCATACTCGTGGCATAAATGGCGTAAATGAGAACCCTGCTCTCGAGTAGGGTTCTTGCTTTCAGTTTTCATGCAGCAATAGCTGACTATCTCTCAATAGGTACTATGGCTGCACGCTCGGCAGGGATGTGATGCCGTGAAAAGCCGGAATTGAAGACTCAATAGTCGTCAGACTGTTAAGCAGGTATTCTTTATGGCGGCGCCGGGCACACCGGGGATCTCTCCTCCAAACGTGTGCACTGAAAGGACACACTTACTAGGTATTTATGCTATGTTAATGTTCACACTCATTACATTTGCAAGAAATGCTTATCGTAGTTTTACCGAGAACTCATTAGTATATGGTAATGTCTGTCACGCATGTTTGTTTGGCGTCTCTCAGTGATCGGCGGGGTCTTCAGATTATCCTGCAGCC
>Ga0181612_107849_pt1 | contig 15509 bp, 3 predicted proteins | sample HoacroProtozoa21_FD_119630 | JGI IMG/M metagenome (GOLD analysis project Ga0181612, IMG submission 119630) | Hoatzin crop microbial communities from Cojedes, Venezuel. Combined Assembly of Gp0051906, Gp0051904, Gp0051908 | reverse complement strand
TTTCCGTGAGTTTGGCGAGTTCTGCAAAATCCACAAGTTCCACGGTCGCTGCTCAGGGACTGACTGTGCAATTGGGCATTAGACAGTGAGAAGAAAGTGATATTGTGTATTTCTTATTCTGTATATTCTAATTATTCTAATTATTATAATTATAATAATTATTATAATATGATGTGCTTTGTTTTCTTATTAAACTGTCTTTATCCTAATCCACAAGTTTTACTTTTTGTCCATTCTCCTCCACATCCCACGGTGGGCAGAGAGGAGTGAGTAAGCGGCTGCATGGTCCTTGTTTCTGGCTGCCGGATTAAACCGTAACAGGGAGGAGGGGAGGTGCTGCTTTCTTTCAGTTCCCTTTCCATACACTATAAAAAAATGAGAGAATGTTTTTAGTCTTCTTACCTAAATAGCTTGGAGAAATTGAAAAGCAAATGGATTTTGAGCTTAAATTCGGATGATATGAAACCAAAAACTTTACAATTTATGAGCCACTTTGGACGTATTTCAGGTTCCTCCCACTTTATTCCCAATCTGCCTAACCTATCTCTCTTACTCCACTCCTGAAGAGGAAGATATATGGTGATGCTTAAATCAAACAGCTGATGCAGCAACATTATTATTTAAAGCGTAGCATAAATTTCTAATAAAAATTTGAAGCATCTGTATCTGTCTTTGTATTGTCATTACAGTTATGGGGCTTACAGTCATCTAGTTCAGTTAGAAGAAGACAGAAGTGAGAAGTTTGTGGATTACAGAAATACAGTACTTTGTATATTTACAAATAATAAACATTCATAGCATGGTACAGAGGAGTTAATGACCTAACAGTAAGGCAGCTCTATGAAAGGTGTTTGATCCAAACTCTCGCCTGCACCGAAGTTTGACCCAAGTTTATTTCTCTAGGTCTTAAAACTCTAGCTTTGAAGCTGAGTTCCTTGGGTCTGTTTTCTTCTTCTACAACTTATCAAATCCCCCTACAACTCTTCCTTATTGGAAGGACTGTTTTCTCTTATATGGGAAAACATGCAGAGCTAAAAAAGAAAGAACAAAGGGATATATGAATACTTTGGTGTCTCCTGGTAGAAAGCTGTGAAGTGTTTTGTACTGTCATACCACATTTATCCCTTATCTTTATAGGACAATACACATACTGTGAAACAAGATGTATTTCAGTGAATATTTATCTGAAAATCTGCACTAGTTAACAAAACAGATAGCTGTTTTAAAATTTTGTGGTTCCCTTGGACTTCCAGCAAGGTTTTGGTGAAGATTTTCAGTGCTATTAGAATACTTTACTGCAATATTCCACTTTATTGTCCTGCGTGGCCCTTCTGGAGTGACCTTTCCTCCAGAGTGACAAGAAATTATTGTATTTCAATGTCTCTTTCTGGCATTCCTTCTTGTGTTGTGTCCTTGGGAGTCTGGAAAATACTTCCTCCATACCATAATATTTTTCCTTCACTTGTCTCATTACCTAGCATTTGGCTGTTGAGAACCATCAGTAGAAGAGATGCTGGGGTAGGCCTAATGGTAGTGGTGTGTTTAAAATATCAAAACAGAGGTTTCTAAGATGCCTAGAAATTTGGAGTTTTTAGATATAATTTCATAAGTCAGCAGAATAATTAAAAAATGCTCAGTGGAAAACTGCTAATTTATTGTAATACCAGGCCTAATGATGTCTTCTTTTGATATTCATTTCAGTATGATGTTCAGGTTCTCAGATAACACTGCAAACAGTATACAAGTCACTATACTGTCCTGACAAGAACCATATAAGAATGTTTTCTTTCAGCCTTATCTGGGGATTGTGAACATAGGCTTGGAGTTGACTTGCTGTTTATGGGATGACAAATGGGAAAATTGTTGTATTCTTTTGCAATGGGAGCAATGTTGTATCCTTTTCTGATTCCTTCAGAACCTGTTTTCAGACTTTGGCAAATTTTCTGGCAGTGATAATTCACTGCTAGGATTTGACTTTAGAGTTTGTCTTACTGTATGTTAAGGCTGATCCTCCAAAGAGCTGAGGTGTTTAAAAAGACCTTTATACCAGTTTCCACAGTAAGCTAACAAAGAGGAGAAAAGATCATAGCTATTTAAGACCTATGTAGAAGGTCTAGAGGGCAATAAGTTGATCCTTCAAGTTTTATGTGGCTTTCAGATCTTCACAGATGAAAACAGGAGAGCTAGAGCCCAAAGAAGGAGGAGCTCTATATATAATTCTGAGCTATTCAATGACCAGGCATGCTGGGGGATCTGGGCCAGTACATTAACAGATATTTCTCCAAGATGATGTTTTTTGTTATATGGAAGTCATAAATAATCATTCATAAAAATAATATGGCTGTTGTGAAGTGGTTTTTTACCTAATAAATTGAGAATAAGATCTGATGGAATCTTGTGAAGATTGCCACCAGATATTTTCATTTACACAAAGCATTTTTTTAATACAGAAAACCTTTATTACTGCTGAAATCTTAGGAGTATATAAACTTCTGTATATGATTTTTCCAAATGTAGTATTTGTTCATTCACCTTTTTAGTGAATCATATCCTAAGAGCTTTTATTCAATACTGTAGAATGTGCTTGCAGTTTTGTCAAAAATGCCACAAGTCATTCTTCTTTAGAATATTGCATATTTATTATGTGTTGGAAATATAGCTTCTCCCCTTCTTTTCTGTATTTTAATTTTTGCGAAAAAATTACCCTTTCTATCTGTAGTGATTCTAGTATTTTTGCTTTTGATATCTAATCATGCAGTAGCATCTCACAAACATGATTATTGTGTTTATCAGTGTAGCATAGATTGTTCACTTTCAATGGCCAAGAGATTCTTAATGGTAACTCTTATCTTCCTGGTTCAGTTGTTTTGAACTTTTGATGTCTGTAAACTGATAATATCTTAATACTTGTTTCATTTTGGTGGTGTTGCTGGATTTACTATCTTTGAGAAACAAATGCAACATAAATGTGTTATATACTAAAGTAATTCATTTACTATTATTAATGTCTATTGCTATTTTCCATGATTGTTGGATAAAATTTGAAAAATAAATCTCTTTTCAAGCATGACAAGACCTAAAAAGCTGTGGTTGTTTCTAGAAATGATTACAGTACATGGTGCACTGTTATTTCTTTTGTGTTTGAAATTGTGTTAGGCCTATAGAACTCATTATGCCAAATTTGTCATGAAATAATTTGCAACTTAAGGGGTTGTGTGACTGAGGGTTATGTGTTACAGAAATGAGAATTTTTTTAACATTGGAAAATGTCCACACCGATTCAAGAAAGCTGTAATGTCTTTCTCAATTTTAAAAGACATGAAAATCTTTTCTAGGATTTGACTTGAAAGTGTTCAGAATGTACAGTGTCAGCCTGGCGTGCAATCACTGCAAGTGTGGGCACAAGCAGCAAAATTTCTGACTCCAAAGATTATGGCCTTGGATATCAGTGCATTTTCTTGGTGCTCTGTGACTTGTGAAAATGTTGATTAGAGAGAAGATAATATTGCAAAGAGGTGATGATCAGTTAATGTTTGCCCAGTGCTTATATGAGTGCTCATTAAAAATCGTGGATGTATCTGGTGGTTTTTTATTTGTCTGTATGTGCGCAGAAGATACTAGGAGCTCCAGAGTGCTAAAAACAAATTTAACCAAATAGCTTTTTAAATTATTATTATTCCTACAAACATGCGTACAACAGGCAGCATACAAAGTTTAAATGAATACTTACTGTGAGGTGATACAAAAGGATAAGCAATGCTCCACCCTGTCATGGAAATCGGCAATGACATGACATTGGAAAATCCATGGCAATGAAAAGGTCAAAACATACTTCCATTCGTGCAGATTTAATTGAGAAATTTGTGTAAATACCAATGGAATTCTTGATCTGGAAAAACCTTTTTATGCACTATTTACTCGTCTCTAAGCAAAATTTAAATATTTTTCTGATTTACTGCTCCTGAGAGATTTTATTTAGGATGCTTTTCTGCAGTTAAGTAGAGATGCATGTTTTCCTGTAATGCTAATCGCATGGCTGTCCACCTTGGAAGACTGTTCAGCTGTGCTCCTCTTTCTGGCTTTCATGCTCAGGTCTTTTCCGAACACAAAGCTGAGATGTGGCTGAGAGTGCACCTTGGATGAGAGTTTAGAAACAATCTTGGATACCATAAGATTGGTATGCTTTAATTTGCTATGTTTGATCACTTTGATTTTATAATGTATTCCAAAGAGCAGCTGTAAATTGCATTTTTATTCAAGTACGGCTCAAAATTTCTTCAGGCTAACGTAGCTTAATCTTCCAGTAAGATACAGGCAAATAGTGTTGACACAGTTAATACAAACAGCTTTAAACCCAAGTTGGAAACTTCTCCTGGGCTTGGAATTAAATACAGCTCAAGTGCAGTTTGCTCTCATCCGTAATGGCTAGTTAAACATTGTTATACTCATTTTATTCCGAAGACACCTCTTGTAACATGTTTTAATATATCTGGCCTGCAGTACTGGTCAGAAAGCAACTGCTGTTGGCAGTTATTTCATTTCTAATGTGCAATAACACAGCAGAAGCTATTCAGTGAATCACAGAAGTCGCTTCAGGGAGCCCATAGGCCATAGAACTAATTTCAGCTTGTGAGTAAATAAAAGATGTGAAAATACAGTTCCCACTTTCTCAGTGGAATCAGAATGACAAGGTCAATAGACACGGATTACTGAACTGTACACGTTTACAATATTGGTACTTGTACCACAAAGAGTATAAATATACAAATCCTTCCCACTCTGTCAGTCTAATGAGAATTGCGTTGTTTAGAAAACAGTGATACAATGCTTCAGATAAAAGAAACATCATTTGCTTTTGTTTTAATTTGCAAATAATTTTCATGATTCAAATTAACTAATTTTGGAATATATCCTGGTAATGGCCATAAAGACTGCTTTTTATTTTCTGATTCATCCTGAGAAAAATAAAAGGATTTGTGGTAAAGTTGCCAGTATGAAAGTAAAGAGAAAATATTCCACCCATTTCCCCATATTTCTACATTTCTGTAATAGTTTATTTACAAAAAATATTTCACAATATTAGAAACAAATGAAAAAAAAAACCCAAGAAAGTAAAAGAAAAAACTCATTTTTGTGGCGTTCTGGTTCCAGTTGTTATCTGAGTTATGAGAGGTGGAATGTGTACTAATATTTTCTTTGGTGGCCATTTTCCAGGTATATGAGATTAGAATATCTTTCTTTTTTTCTTACAACCTATGAATTTTCATATTCTGAGGATGTAGTTTGTAACACTGAATCTAATATAACACAGCTGTAGCTACCAGATTTGCAATTGGCCTGAATTTTGTCCTGGGTTATCGTTTTATTCTGTTCCTACATCAACGAGTCTTTTCTCCTTGGTGACAGAACTTTCGTTTCCTCCTCTACACACCTCCCAGACAAAGAGAAAACCTTTCTGCCCAGCAAAAAGAACACACAAAAGCCATGCAGACCAATTAATTAATAACCCCCCCCACATATTTACTGGCAATGATTTCTGTTTCTATTTTATCTAGGCAACTAGTAGACACAACCCTACTGTATCCTCCTTTGTCCCACCTGTCTTGCTATCTATTTAGACACTGAAATCTGTGCAAAGTCAGGCAACAAGCAAATCAAGAATTTAGACTCTAATAAGTTAGAATCTCTACACTTGACTTCTTTTGTCTAAGTGTTTGATAATATCATTTAATTGCATTTCTCTGATGAAATCCTGTGGCAGGACTTCTTATTAGCATATTGACTATCTTGGAAATCCACCTTTAGTGCTTATGAGACACCTTTTGATGGATTTGGAATGAAAATCTATACCATTATAACAAATATCACTTAGAGAGCTCCTCTAACAGTCTGAACTTTTACCTATGTCATACACTTTGTATCATCATCAATTGACTTAATAATTGATATTTTCTTCCTGCCTCACTGGATAAAGATTCTCTGCAGCTTAGTAAAGCTCATGAAGTGAGAAGAGCTGTTGTCTGTATAATGTCTTCCTGATTTACTGTAGAAATGGGTAGACTTGCCATAAATGAAGGTGCAATCCAGCGGAAGAGAAAGGAAATCTTCACAGTTGAAGCAAATTAATATGCTGCCATGAAAAAAAGGAATTCTGACTACCTCTGAATTTTACAATGGCAGGTGAGCCACTTAAACCAAAATTCTCACAATATGAATTTTCATTTTCTAGAGCACATCATGTTTGTTTTGAAAACATTCTATCTTGTGCTCTCAGCTATAGCTAAATCCAAGGGTCTTCTACCTTAAAAAATATATGGTGCTATCTAAGGTTCAGTGCTGTGAGAAAATCAGACACAGGTATATTAGAATATGCATTTGATGTAAAGGATCCTTTTACCTTACATTTTCTCACTTCCCTGTTTGCTAATTGGAGAGTATAATCCTCTTTTCTCACAGGATTGTGCAACACTACATTAATTAAGGTTTGGAAGTTTTTCAGATTCTAGAGTACTGAGACCCTGACTGAAAAGCCCCTGGGAAAAGGAGTGATTCAGTCCACAAGGAGGATTTGAACACTGTCCAATAAATAAGGCTTATAGATACATATTGAAAAGCACAGAGAAAGTATTGAAGAGCTGCATGCCAAGTAACCACAGTCTCTCCGCTGTTCTGTGCGGAGGTACAGTATGTGATTCCAATACATATACAACACAATGGATTTGCAGCTTGCAAACAGGGACGTGAACGTGTGAGTTTGAAAATGTAAACTCACAACAACTGGATAGCCAGTTTGAAGAATTTTTTGAGAACAAGGAAACAAAGAAACAGAAATTTTAACTGAACTATTAGTGCTAGAAAAGAAGAAACAAGCTGAAATATTGTCAGTATCAAGCTGTGAATTATAAAAAAAAATACCTTCTCTGAATTTATCTCCCCAGTTTTTTACGGTTGTAGGATGATGATTAATTTCTACTTTCTTTTTATTTTCTTTTTTTTTCTTCTTTACCTGTGTGGAAAACCATCAGAATAAATAAAGGAAATGTATTCTTTTGGCTTCCTTCTAATGAAGCTGTTAAGCAATTAATTAATTTTAAGCATGCGAGTGACCTGGAAGGCTTCAGCAGATCCGCATGTAAGCTTAAGGTTAAACATATGTTTTGGTGCTCAATGTTGCCTAGTAGATGACATGCAGGAAAACCCAAATGCTCAGATGAAGAATGGTTTCAGTTAATACGATATTCCACAAAGTGGTGTGAGTTTTCTTGTAGCACTTTTATGGAGGAAAGGTGCCTGTAGCTGTGCTTTCTAAGAGTTGCCTTGCACAGGTAGAGAAAGGCAGTTCCCAAAGCGAGTCAATTTGCTCGGGCAATGCCACAAGCTTCCTCTCAGTTACCACTGCAACCCACAGAAAAGTCACTTGAATTTCAAACAAAAATAGAATTGCTTTATATCTGTGTTATATACAAGACCTTGGAGCTGTTCTTTTGTTCATGAAGTTGAATATGTAAACTCCAAGTTGTCAGGTGTACACTGTGAGCTGACATCTATCTTTCGTTTTTCAGCACATTAAGTATGTTATTTTTACAATATACTGGACTTGATTCTATTGTCATTGACTGCGATAAAAAAGCTTCCAAACATAAAGATTACAAAGAGGCTTAAAAAAAATTCTCTGTAACTTCTGGGTTGCAAATAGAATAGCATCAAATGCAGATGTTGTATGTTGTTCAACAGCATCTAATTCAATCATTGTTTAACTACTATGGGGAGTAGTAGGAGCTCTATTATTAATGGCCCTTTTGAATTATTTGAAAAATAATGGGATACAAGATTTGTAAAGAAGACGTACCAGAATGCAATAGCCTAACAAGTAATTTGATTAATTCAGTAAACCTAACCTGTACATTTGAATGTCACACATGAAATCAATGCTTCTAAGATGATCATGAGCATTACATTGTTATTTAGCTACTGCATACATGAGTCAGAAAAGACAGACACCATTGTTATCAGTGAAAGAGTAAATTAGCAGTGTTTTTTCAACTGTTCTTTAATTCCTAAGAGAGAACTGTGGAGTTAATACAGTTACTGGAGTTACAGGATGGATTTTCGATGCACCATATATAAAAAAAAAAAAGCCAAAATACATTTGTAGATAGAGATACACCCAAAGTTCTGCAGAGCTTCCCCAAGATGATACAATCAAAAAAATGTCACTATTAGAGCAGGTTGTCCTCTGCACTTGAGCATAAATGGAGTGAACGTGTCAGCTCACATTCTGCCTTCTCTGTGACTCCAGATATTGAATAACAGCACTGTGGCTAGGTTTTCAAACTCTGTTTCTACAAAAGTGTCAGCTTTTGTTTCAAATGCACCAGTTCTTATTTTTGCTTCCCCATTCACCCATGATAGTTCACTAGTCAGTTTGAGAAAAAAGTTTTAAGAATTCATGCCTTGGTGATATGGACACCTGAGCTCCCTTGTGTGTTTCAATGCAGGAGCTAAAAAGCGAAGACGGGTGATTTGTAGTGTACATAATACACAGTTGGGTACCCCAGACGTGTGTCTATTCCTTTGTCCATGATGTTAACAAAAGGCAGGCATGCTGAGTAGTCAACCAGTGATATAAAATATTTGTCAAATGGATAGGTTTACTGGAAAGAACATACTATTTTTACTCTTCTAAGGTATTAGTAAAATTAACAGATAAATAAAAATCCTAGAATCCTAGAATAGTTTGGGTTGGAAGGGCCCTTTAAAGGTCATCTAGTCCAACCCCCCCAAAAAAATCACAACTGACTGGCACTTTTCCTATGAAATTTAATGGTTAATTTCTTTTAATTGAAAATGGAAGAACTATTCTTTCTTTCATTCACATTAAGTTATGTTTAGATTTTCTGGAAATGTCTGTGGACCTGAATTTTCCAAAGCTACAATTATGAACTTGATGTAAGTGAGACTTCAGCCCTGAGTTTTGGAGATTTGTGGATTTATGTGGGGTTAATACCAAAATTATTTGTATTTTAGTACGTGGAGAGTATATTGACAGAGCATACTTCCATTTGAGGACTATTTCTCTGTTATAGTACAAGGAAAGCATTAGTATAATAATACATTTGACTTGTAAACATTTATATAAGAAATATATAGTGTTGAAAATGCTAAAGACATAATTTTAAATTACTTCTACTCTACCTTTTCTCTCTTTCAAAGAAATAATATATAAAAAAAGTTGTGTCCTCAAATGTTACAGAGCAGAGAACAAAGGGAAATTAAGAAATTACTGTAAAAATACTACAGTAAGAAAAACAAGAGCCTGTAAATGCCCAGAAGACTGGCACCAGCATGTGTAGCCAAGAAGTAGCCATGTTCAAAGAGCAATTTGAAAGATATAAAACTCATCCCTGTGCCAAATCTTGGTATTGAGAAGGGAAATTTAGAAAACATGTTTTCAGACTGAGTGCTTCATTGGCATTGTTTCCACCTCTTTACATTTCAGACAGAATTTGTTTCCTTGTGTTTTCAATAAAATGCATGTCCATGAAAACCAGAAACATCATGTGTCAGATTAAAAATTGTTCAATGAAAGAGACTGTGCCTTTGACAAGACAAGAATCAGGAGTGAATTAACTAACTGCAGGAAGCACCTAAACTGCTCTCAATTAATCTACTAAGATTTTGCTTATTTTTAATATTTGGGATGACATTTTTCTTCTAGTTTTCAGTAGAAGATTTGTTTAACACATAACATGATGCATGACTCATACTGCGTTTCCAATCTTATACACTAATTGTAATCACCATGTGATGAGAGTGCATGGCTTGTTAGGCTCTCGTGAGGGTAGAGGAAAGAAAACAAACCGTTATAAGAAACTATTTAGAAGGCTGATAGGCATAGCTCTCTAGGTAGGAATAATTTTCCACTCAATACACGGTTGGGACCCATACGCAAAGAAGGGACATGGGAAAAGAAAAAGGCTGACAATTCCATAGCAAATTTTAGTGCATCTATCACCACTATTTCATTCATACTGCTTGTTTGTGGTTCAGGAAAAGCACGCTATAGGAAGCTGAAAAGGAAAGACTTTATTACAAATGTTCCATAAGCCAGATTCTGCATTACTTTGAAGTGCTAACTACCTTTAGCTGAAACAACAGTAGACCACTTAGGAAAACATTTGTGATATTTACATATGGCTTTAATAGATGAATGCGTTATACATGAATATAGCTATGCTAGTGAATTCCCGATGACAGGTTGTTTAAACCACATTAAAAATGGCTCCAGTCTGAAGACTGGTAAGTAAGACAAAGGGGCATTGGACATGGAGCTTTCTCAGTAGAAGCTCTTTCCCTTCCGTTGGCTATGGTACTCTGTGCTAACTCAGTTACTGTGATGTCAGGAACATACTATAAACTATTTCTTAAAAATATAGCGAGTTTTGAAAGGTGGCATGTGTTCTATATTTAGGAGCAGTGGGCCTTTCTTGACTATTCACTTTCTAAGTACATGTCTGCAAGGCTTTGTATTTATTGGCTACTTGAGATCCCTTCTAGTCTTCAGGCTTCTAGACAGCTTGGTAGACTTAGTATAAGAAGTGAAAAGGTATAGTTTTCCCATTCAGGCTGCCATCTGTGGCATCATTCACTGTAGATGGTCACCTGAGCAAAAATGAGGAACAAATGAGGACCAGTTTCTTACTTCAGTTAGTAGAAAAGTGTTGAGGGCATCTAAGTCATGAACATGTTGTAGCAATGAGCTTTTATGCATTCCGGTAGGGTTTGCTATGCTTCCAATCTATTGTCTGCAATGTCTATCCTGCAAAGGCCGTTGCAGCTGGACTCTGAAATTGTCATGTTGAAAATTGTCTGGGTCACAAGCCTTTTCAGGGTGTATCTTTTTGTAATATTTTACTCCAAACAAGCCAGATTACATTCACAACATTAAAGTAAAAAAACAGTATTACCCTAAGAATGGGCAAATGTACTAGAGAAGCAACATAATTAAGGTGAATGCCTGGGACCTGATCTCCAGCATGAACTGTAATGTTTTTGTAAACAACTTGTCTAAAAATATCTTAAATAGAAATATATTGCTTCTACTGCAGAACGGCTACTAGGACCAACAGATCATTGTATCTTAGCAAACTCATATTTTACATTTTGTGTAAAATCCCCGTGCCTTCAGGCTCGCACATTGTGTAAGGAGTCCCATCAGATATACATGAATACCCACCAATGAAATCAGTTCCCTAATCTGGAAAAGCACGTGTCCTCTTTGTTCTTGTTGGTAACTAGTTCCTCCCCTCTCCTGACAGCCCCCAGATTTTTAAAGCTATACCTTTAGGGAGGAGGTGTAGCCACAGATTTTGATTCACACTGAATTTGAAAGACAGAATTCTTGACAGTACCGCTAGCACCACACTGGGCTATGGAGTCTCCAGCTAAGCACTGCCTCAGAGGGGACCATGTCAATTACTGAGTTGCCAGTACCACCTCCTGCATTGTCTGTCCTTACTTTGAAGTGTTCTCCTCTTCAATGCCTGGTGTTTTTCACCTTATGAAATATGACAGGGTCACAGCCTAAGATAGTACAGCTATGGGCATGTTTTGCATTACTTAAGCACTGCAGTGGACATGAGGTTTCCTGCCATGGGGGGAGATTTTCAAAGGCAGTTTGAATTCAGCTGTCATGGAAAATCAAGAGGAAGACAGATCACTCTCAATGCATTTCTGTAATTTAACTTACATATACTGAGAAGTGCTATTTCTGTGAGTGGGTGTGGTCTTCATGTAGTAACAAAGAATTTTCTTTTGGGAAACCTCCCTTAGGTTAGTGCTGTCCCATTAGAAAGAGACAAATCTCTTGAACTACTGTCTGGTACTGCTGGATTCATTCTGTTCCTTGCTGTTCACTGGATTTCAGATTTCTCTTGGGATAACATCTAATTGCAAATTTGATTGTCTAAGTAAAGCTTCGCAAATTCATCTTCTTCTGTGTGGCAGCATTGCTATATAAACAAATCCTTCAAAGTGTTCATGTCTCATCAGAGAGTACAGTCCTCTAAACAACAGTATTATGTTGTCCGGAAAAAATGTGAAGTAATGCTTATGGATTATTGTAGGCAATTTGATCCAGGAAGATGTCAAGAAGAAACATTTTAAAATATTAAATTCCAAAGTATCGTAGAGTGCACTGATGATTCATTATTAGTATACATATTTCAAGCAACAGTATGGCACGCTGCTGACTTCAATCCTCTTTTGGAGTGCTATGTTTTGGTTTTGAAAGATGCAAGACTTAAAAGACTAAATTCGTAAGTTATATTCATTTTTCTCCTTTATTAGTTAGTAAACTCACAAAGCCATGATTCTGCTGGTCGTGGCACTACGGATTCAGTGCATTTCATCAGAAGCTTGTGAAGCATTCATAGCTAGCAGGCCAGACAATGCAATTGTGTCACAGATGCATGTCTAAATGCACAAATGCACATGTGACGTGTACATTTCGAAAAAGAATGTGTGAGCACATTTTTAAAACTGAATAAAAAGTAACTTTGAACTCTTTGTTCTCAGTGTCTGTAGTTCCACTCTGTTCTCGCTGATGTTGAAGACGCTCTGGTGCTTAATCAAGCCAGGGGTTCCAGACATGCCTGCAGTTTTAATTTCTAAGAGCAGCATTTTATTGTGACAAGCCTACTGCAAAGGATTATAAGCTTTTACCAATTTCTGAATATTGATAGGTGGGTTGACATTAAAAAAATCTAATACAAGTGCATGGATACTCACAAGCAACAGCTCTAAGTCAATACGAAGGGAAGGGGGAAGGTCACTTGCCTTAGTTATTATGCTATTGAATTAAATAGCAGACAGAGCACCTTTGAAAATGCGCCTTTAGTATTGCACTTGTTTGTCTGTTATTATAATGCATTATAGAAGAACTGTCATGCAATTTCACCTTTGATATAATTTTAGATTCTTTATTCTCCAGCCTGCATTTAGCTGATTCTTTTTGTGCTCTGTTTGGCATCGGGTTTCTCTACTTAACCTGTCACATCTAGATACCTGTTTATTCACTGCAAGTGTTCACTAATATAAAGCACAGTTTTCTGGGTGCTGTCACTGTTCTTGTACAAAGCAAAAAGACCAATGAGAGACACCATCACCACCCTTTATACTCAGCTGCATCTTTATTTTGCTGTTCTAGACAACCACAGATTTTTGCAAAAAATAGGATTAGAGGGTGTTTTGAATTTTCTAGACATCTTCTCAATAAGGTAACTGCTTCACCAGTGGCAGAGCAGAGTTCCCAAACCAGACACTCTGCAGTGGTTTCTTTCTTATATGGTTTCTGTTCAGCAATTATTTGGAAAAATCTATTTTGTCTTTTTTTTGCTGTGTCATTCTCTAGATGTATAACACATGAAAAAATATGGGGTCTCTCAATATCTTAGCTCTTGAGTACATCTTCATGTCCATTAGTGAGTGATCATTTAACTACATCACTGACTGTTTACTGTTCAGGGTTAAAAATGTGCACATTTAGCTAAAGTCTTACAACTTTGAAAATACTGATCTCTGTGAAATATCTGTCTTTGGTGTCTGCCTGTATCAAAAGTATTGGGTAAAATTAATTCCCAGGAAACTTATTAACTTTAGACAGGTTAGCACGAACGCAATCTGGCTAATACTATGCATACTAGTTATTTACAATTTTCTTTCTGTATTTTCAGGAATGAGTCTAGAACACCATAGTTTTCCCTATCTTGCTACATTGACTTCATAAACCCCCTTATGAAATGCTTATTATTTGCTCATCATCCTGACATCTGCCTCTCATGGATCTCTCACCGGTGTTTTCCATATGCTTCTTCAAATGTGGACCACAAAACTCAACACAGAGGTCGTTTCCTCTACTAAATTGTATCAGAGGTAAAATTTTCCCTGCTTCTGCTTGATGTTCTTCAGGTTATGCTCTAAGTGTTACATTATCTTTCTCTGCCATGGATTGCTTTCACAGCTATACTGATGTAATTATTTACAGTGACCCATATGTCTTCTTTCGAATCACTACTTTCCAAGACACTTTTAGCCATTGTTGACATATAGCTTGTATTCTTGGTTTCCAGATGGAGAACCTTGAAGTTGGCTGCTGTAAGATTTCTTTAACCAGATAGTTCTGTTCATTGTTTATGTGCCACTGCACAGACAAATTTCTGCCATATGTCCAGCCTCCTTTTGACTTCACTTACTTTCAGCTTGAAACTGATGGACATTTTACTCAATATCAATTAACTAGCATTTAATTTTTGACAGAAATTTTTAATAATTCTGTTCTGTCAGCATCTCAGCATCTCTTGCTAGTCTTTGGTCAGGGTAAAATAGTAATAAAGCCTTGTACATTGTCCACTAGTGTGTGTCAGCCATTGAACTTTAATAATGTTAATATTGTGTGAGACAGTAACACTGACAGTCTTTCTCTGGCTGTGTTCTTGCTCCAAATATACAATTAGTGTATGAATAATTAACTGGAAAATAAAGATGTTGATTTTGGTGAAGTTTCACCAAGGTTACAATAAAGAAAAAAGTGTGAGCAATATGATTTATATAAAGTTAGTAGATAGAAACAATTCAATATATACATTACGTTTCATGTCTATATGCATGTTGTAACTGGAGCAACTACTCCAAATTGGCTTGGATAGAAACGCTCTTAAAGGAAGAGGAAACAAAACACTTCCCATGTTTGATAACACGGATGATTTAAACTATCCTCTTTGTTCTGCAAAAGAGTATTAAGAAAAAGAAACAACTCTACATGTGAATCAGACAGCAGTAAGAACAGAAATAAGATTAGGAAAAAAAAAGGAGCAAAATAATAGTAATCTTAGAGAAGTGAACATTATGTAGAAGACAATCCAAAGCACACAGTCAGAAAGCAAAATCAAAGATGCAGTCACCTGAAAAACACATAAGGCTTGTAGAATTTACCTGTTTATACTGTTCTTAGTTTTTTAAATGGGAAATTTTACGATATATGTATGACATGCCTGCATAATTTGCACTGAATATTTCCTATAATTCCAGTCTCCACATAGTGTTACCAGGTGGGAAGAAAGGAAGATGCCTGAAACTACATCTTAAAAAGACGCCTGAAACTACATTTGATGCTGTTTCCCACTCTCTATATGCACACATACAAGTACACATATGTATGAGTAATTTTTGGGTTATTTACCTAGAAGTAGAAAACTTAGATGGATTTTCTGACTCATTATGAGGGGTTTGCTGTCAGTGTTTTCCTTCACAGTAGACTATTCGTCAAACTATAAAATAGTCAAAAGGAAAGTAGCCTCCAATGTATGAGTTGATAACCCAATATCCTGTCTCCATCTAGACTAACAATGGTTAGCAACATGGAATGACCCTCTCATGGTATATTTCTAGCAGTCTGGAAGACTGCATTTTGAAAGGTATACTTAATAACCACCAGTAAATTCTAAATAAAC
>Ga0181612_144685_pt1 | contig 15511 bp, 3 predicted proteins | sample HoacroProtozoa21_FD_119630 | JGI IMG/M metagenome (GOLD analysis project Ga0181612, IMG submission 119630) | Hoatzin crop microbial communities from Cojedes, Venezuel. Combined Assembly of Gp0051906, Gp0051904, Gp0051908 | reverse complement strand
CCAAAACAGGATACTGAGACCCAGTTCCATTATCCACTGCATAAAAATTAGGTTGAAGATAATTACTAGAAACTTGATCCAGTTGAGATGCTGAAGCTAATTTGTTTTTTCTTCTTCGTGTGTGAAGCACATATTCCTTCATCAATATAGAACTTGTCAATAATTTATGGATTTTTTTTTCTCTTTTAAGAAAGAGTGTGGTCAATGACACCCTTTTCTTCAGTCCACATTGAGATCAATGGTAATATCACCACTGACTTAAGAAATCAAAAATCTCACTTTTTTATGTGCCTTAAAGGAACAATTGAGATAGCTTTTGACAAGTGTCTTAGATCAGACACATTGAATTCAACCCATATTCTCCCACCAAGCAAAACAAAAGATAAAGATCAAATCTGGTGATAAGGTAAAAGACACCTCAACTGTAAAATCGGTAATTCTTAAGAATGAATAGATTCAAATGGCATATTTAGTGTTCCATGGAATGTATGTCACCTTTACAGATACGTGTTAAAGAGGTGCTGTCATGTATTTCAAACCTGCTGGAAAAGCACCATTTTAATTTTTATAATGTGCAACCTAGAGAATAAAAAAAAAAAGTGGCACATAGTGGTTTTAACGCTCCAAATTGTCAGTAACCATTATAGATAATTACTACTTGTGTCACTACCAATAAGTGCCAATTTCAAAGACAGATTATGAATTTGCACAAAGATTATACAACTTGTATAACAATTATAATGGGTCTCATTTTTCAGAGCTTTTAATATGTGTTACCAACTTATCTCATTCTAGATTTGGTCCCCAGATTTGAAAATTGATTTTCTTTTCAGAAGTTTTTTTCCTATATAATTATAAAATTTTAGAAACCTCTGCTACTATATGCTTGTCCTGTTGTCTTTAAGTTTACACAACTTATGTCAATGTTATTATTTCTTGGGGTTAGGGCATCTCTGTAGGCATCAGCTATTGAACAAAGATGTTTCCATTATTTTCCTTGTGTAAGATTTCCCTATTCAATCACACATTTGTTTGTTTTCATATCTCTGGATGATTATGACCGTATGCTGCGATTTCTAAAATGGCAATTTTACAGATTCCAAAAGCAAAGGTTGTCTCATGGCTAAAGACCAATACATAGTTAGTACGGAGCCAATAAGCGTGGTGCAATGCTCTGTGTCCGCTGTAGTTTAATTACTTATTGAGGTCATTGTCCTCTGGATGTGATTAGCACAAACGATAAAGTGACTGTCTCTAACAATGCTTGATATATGCCTATGTTTTCCTTTTATAGAAAACTTCAAACTTGTTTCCCTTCTGAACTCAATTTTACACATATTATTTAAATTAGTTTTGTCTACCCATTGATCACCAAACTATCTCCAAATTTTTTTGATATGATCATTGAACCAGATTGAAAATGATTGACCCTCAAAGCAAAGTAGTCTTTTCAATATTGATAACACACCATAGTCAAAAATATGGTATGTGTCTGAAATGGTGAACGAATTCAGCGTTAGAAGAAGTGAACATTTATCACAAAGTGTAATCGAATTGCAATGAGACCAAAATGTAATCATTATAGATTTTTAAGAATAATTACAAAATAATATAAAATTACATATACATACTAAGAATAATTATTTTAATATGCTGCTGTGAAGTTACTTTGTAGAAATATCTCAGGGAATTTGAGAAAAATGGCATATTTCCCATGATGTTGTTTCAACTTTTGTATAAAATTTTGTTGTTAATTGTATGTATTCTACAGCATACTCCATGGGAAAAACACAATTCTCCAGAAAATCCAGTTGGTTTTTAGAATACTGTCTGTAGGACTCCTGTGCTTCTGTAAAATTTATTTAATTCGTAATGAATCCAAGTGGCTTTCATAAAGATATTGAGATTTCTTATGAAAAATACACACTAGAGAGCAAGGTGTATAGTGTATAGTAAGCATAGAAAACTAAGCCAAGATATAATTACTTCATAGTCAGTTGAAAAGACATTTTCAAAGATCACATTAGAAAACAAGAGTTGGAGTGATACACTCATGAAAAAACTGTGTAAAAAACTCTCACTGTTTTAAATGGAATTCCTCAAGACTCCAAATCTGTACTGCATTTCCATCAAAGAGGGTGAGATCTAGTAATTCCTTCTCATAAGAACACTCAGTGGGGAAAAAAAAATCCACTTATATGTAGAAAATGAGTGATCTTATGCTACATTTTCTGCCTTTATAGGCTTTTATAACTACAGAGTAAAGTACGGGTAGTTTCTTATATTACTTGACCGTTACTGATAGCAGAATGCAAATGTGAATCCTTCTTCTTGTGCTACACATTTACTCCTTGAAAAGGTAGAGGTGATGCACATCAGAAGAGAAACACTGACAGATGAACTGCAGCATTGGTGTCTTAAGCAAGTAGGATGGTCAACTTGGCTGTAAATGTGCCTGAATCGGTGTCTTTAATCATTGCGGTTTGTGAGGCAAACAATGCAACATCGGATGGTCCTGTTTGTATCCCGGTTAGCTAAGCAAGTCTTCTTTTTTTCCTTTCTTTTTTTCTTTTTTTTTTTTTTTTTTAATATTACAAGAAACTGCATCATGCAATGCCATTAATTTATTAAGGTCCACAGTAAAAGCAGTTTGATGTTCGGACTTCCCAGTATTTCAGAACGGTGACCGGTAACAAGGCACTTGCTTTAAATTTCCAGAACAATTTCAATTTCTTATGCCTAATTTATACTCATTTGTTCTTGTGCCAGGTTGCCCTTGATATGAAATACCATTTCTCTCTTTTTGATACATTGCCTCTTCGTATATCTGTAGAGTGCTAGCATATCAAACCTTGGACTTGACTTTTGGTAGGCTAAAAGCCTAGTTCGTCTCTCCCATAGTATCTATTTCTCTGTCGGATCTGTAGCTCTTGTCTGTATCTGTACCAGGAGTGATCAGAAGATGCATTTGCAAAATTTGAAAGCCCTTTGAGCCTTCTGTGGTGGCTAAAATGATTGTCTCTCTCTGCTGACGGCGAGAAACCTGTGCCCAGTGTCCTCAGTGGGACCTCGTTTCCTCGCAAAGCGGTGTGGGGGTGCTTTGGTGCTGAGTGGTGCAGGCTCACCAGCATAGTCCAACAGTGAAGAAAATCTCATCCTCTCTTGGGTTACCTGCGGTGTAATTACAGAGAGTTTGGATGTTTCTAATCTGTCTCAAGTGCATAGTAAAAGGGTTTAGTTTAAAAAAGCACAATGCTGAGTATTTGGACTTAAAATCGTGACAGTATGGGAGCGTCCTGAGCCCTACTGATTTCTATGTGTCTGAATAGCTGAGTTATAATCTGCAGGAGAATGGATGTTTTAGAATGGAAGCAGAACAGAAGTGCTTGTAATTAATTTCCAAGTTATTCGTCCTTGTGCTGGGCACACTTCTTTTACAGTTGCAGAAACATATCGACTGCCTGGATACGGGTTGTACTTTGGATGGTGCATTTAAGGGCTAATGTGGGTGAAAAATAAGGTCTCAGGAAGCTCTGCCAAAGGAGACTGCCACTCAGTGACAGAAATGTTATTTAACAAATAAAAACAGAACACACAGGTGAAAATAAGGAGGCTGCTGAAAAAATTCTTTAGGAAAGAGAAGTATTGATGTTTAGAAAGATGTCTCTGAAATAATTTTCACTGTAATTTGAACAAAACATAGAGCAAACCCAATTTATGTAAATTGCATATTATGCCACTTTGTGTAATGAGTATGTTACAATGATTAAGACTCTGTGGTCTCATCACTAAAGTGAAAATTTTGTCACTGATTAGAGTGAGATCAAGATTTTTTCAGTAGTCCAATCTGGACTCATTTACAGCTACTATGAGACAGCAGATGCTCTCATCCTTTCACGACTCGTAACTCTCATCTCTGAGTGTGACTGAATTAATTCTGAAGAGCACTTTGAAACTCACATGCTTATCCAGAGAATATGCATGGTGGCACTCTGGACAAAATCAGTGAATACAATGCAGAATTTTACCACATGTACAGAAAAACACTTAAAACAATCAGTAAAGAAATATATCTGAATACGATATCCCCGGTTTAGTTTTCCAAAGACTAGAAGAAATCATGCATAAAACTGAACTGAATTTTAAATTAAAATTAAATCCTTTAAAATGTTTAATTATGAAAAAAAACATTTAATAATGCATTGACAGTAAAATAACACTTTGAAAATATTATTGGTATTTTTTTTTTACTGTGTAAAATAACAGGGAAAAAGTGAGAAAACACCTCTCTCTTTCTAATCCCATAGCAAGTCTGGGAAATTTCTTTGCTTATCTTAAAAAATAAAATGAAAAGAGGACATTAGATGTTCTGTTTTTGTGTTTTTAAATTCAAAGCTTTAAATTATGCCACTAGTAAAAAAAAAAATAATTCAGAAATGCAGCATGATAGAAAGTCAGAGTTATATCTGCTTAAACATTAATGCAAGGAAGACTGTGATTGTGTGCCGACAGAGCCGCACAGGAAGAATGTTTCACTTTGGTTAGTTTAAAATAGAATCTACAAAGAGTGAAGTTTCTTGTCGATGTCCTTGCAGACAATCTTATTGTTTTTTATAAAATCAAAGACTTCATTATATAAGATGTTGCAGGATATATAAACATCTCACCAACTGTTGATATTTCCTCCTGCCATTTAGGAAATGAACTGTCATTCAGGAACAATAAGCTCTAATCGGGGTGCGTGGTGGCTGTAGTACAGTACGTAGTGTCTGATGCATTTTTGCATGCCAGAGTCCCTTTGACTATGGGTTTCTTTGCAGGCAGGCTTAGAACTTTTTCTGACATTTCTAATCATATAAGGGAAAGGATGCTGGTGTATGTTTCGAAGCGACTGAAGAAAAATAAATGTAGTTTTGTAAAATGTTAGGAAATTTGGTGTATTTGGGCTTATTTTAAGTTGGTTTTTTTTAATAGCAAAATCAATATGGATATATAGAAGCAATATACACAAATCCAAACAAAATACACTTGTTGAAGAAAGCCAGATATATTGATGAAGAATGAATGTTTTTATGACAAAGGAAATACAGGTTTAGAATGGACATATGATAAATGCTCTAGTAATGTACTAGCAAATGGAAAATAAGACTTTACATTTATATTTCCTTAAAATAAAGCAGTGTATAAAAGCACACAATTGTGACGAGTATGAAAATAGTGTTTTCAACAGTGTGGTTAGCCTTGTTTATCACAGGCATACTGTAATATCAGCAAATGACTGTGGAATTCATGACACTTTATTCTCCTATTCGTCACGTTTATTGAGATACAACTTTTGGAAGTGAGACCATAAATGTTTCCTTTACCTACTCAAAGACATCTCTTTGTTTTTTATTCAATAGCTGTGCTGCCATTAAAACAATGAAATGCCTAATATCTGCGATGTATAGATGAGTAGGTGCAATAAAATATGCACCATGCATTATAATTTACCTAATCATGCAGCAAGCTGCTTTTTAGGATAAAGCATACATCTAAGTAAAGCTAACGTAGAGTATATGATGCGTTGTTGAACTCAAATGCAAAAAAACCCAAAATCATACCAGTAAGTGCAAGAATAAAATCACGTAAAAAGAATTGTTTAATAAAATATTAAACTTGTCACATGAACAATAACATTTGATTTACCCGGATATTTAAACAGTAGGATTACTTGAAAGTTACTATTGTTGCTATTGATCTATATCTGTCCAAAAAGGCAAAGTCATTCTTATTTTCTAGACAATTTTAATCTCCATTCTGTTTCAGGAATTGCCATATTGGATTAGATCAGAGGTCTGTCTAATCCAGTGTTTTCGTTCTGACCTTAAGAAGTATATTGTTTACTGCATCTGTAGATACGGGGGTAAATGTGAGGTTCTGATTTGCTTTACCTAGAATAATTTAGATTTTTTTTTTTCTCCTTTCTGTTCCTGTAGATCTTAGAGTAACTTCTGCTGGATACCCTTAGTCCTGAGGTTTTATACATACTCTAAAAGAAAGGTTATTGATACTTGTGAGAATTCGGGATATTCATCAGCTATGTGTGTTCTTTTTGGATCTTATTTTTTGCCTCAGCTTCTTCCAGGAACAGTGAGTTCTCTTCTGCTATGTGGAAGAAAAAATATTTATGATTTTTATGAATGATTGATGAATTTTTCCCCCTGTCCACTTGTTACAAGAAATGGAGATCAGCAGCTCCCAAACACTTCCAGACTCTCATTGCATAAGTTTTTATTGCAGTTGGTATACCTGATAAAGAAGAGTAACCTTTTTCTATCACCCTTTAAAGTAAAACAATTCTAACCTTTTTGCGCATTTTTCCATCTCTCTGATTGTAGAATCATGGAATCATAGAGTGGTTTAATTTCTCTGAACCTTTCTCTGAGATTTGAACTCCCTTTTCTGAAACTCTGACAATTCTTTAACACTTTTTCTGAAACACAGTGATCAGTGCCGCACATATTCTGAAGGAGATGACATTTTAGATGTATATGTGGTCGTTTCTTGTCTGTAATGGCACATTAAGGAATCGATGTTTTTTATTCCCTCCTTTTCTCTTTTTTCCTTGTCAGTTAGTTTGAAAGGCAGTGTAACTTGCTCCAGACTCTGTATTTGAGTACCAAACAGAAACTGAAAGGAGATATTATCACTCTTTTTCATTTCTGTGCTCCGTATCCATGTTGCCTTCAATTATTGCTGTCTTTAAAGGTTTCTGACCCAGCCAGAAAGAATATCCTCTCTTTTGATACGTGATTTTGTTCGGGGAGAAGTGCTGGCGTGGGGACTAGGGTAAGGGCTTGCTATGCTTTCCTCTGAAGGAGTGGAGCTGCATGAGGGGTAGCCAAGGACCGGTGGGAGGCCTGTGGTTCTACTCACGTTAAGAAACCCTTTAGTTGCCTGTAGCTGGTTGGTGTGGCAGTCTCTTAATTTGCCACCCCAGATTAAACCTATGGCCAGATATAGGGAAAAGAAGGAATTTTCCCTTATGCCAGACTATTTTACTCTGTAGGGTTTTATATGATCTTATTTCAGGTGTCATGTGGGTATTTTCACCAAAAAAGTTCCATCCCATTGCAGGATCTCAAGACGTAGACAGTGTCTTTAATTACTGCAGGCTTCCTCCTCTGTCATGTTTTCATTTTAAAGACTTTTGATCTTTTATATTGAAGGCCCTGTTCTGGGATCAGTTGCTGAGGCATGATTTGTGCATTGAGGGGTGTTTTACAACTTGTGGACTGGACATTGAAGAATTCTGCACTATCAATGTATCTGCTGTGTGTCTGGCTTTATACCACTGCTGTATCTGTCTGATGAACTTGGTGGAAGTGGCCTTCAGTGACCACTGCTTTATAGCCTGAGTTCCTAAGTGTGTGTGGAAGGGGAAGAGAGAAAAGCAAAAGGGATGTAGAGAAGATATAAGGAAAGAGAAGAGTTGGAGGGAATGTGAGCAGAAGTCTGCATCCTTAAGGTTGGGCACTTGCTGTATTGAAGAGCGGGGTCTTAGATAAGAACGCTGACTACAAAGGTTGTGCACAGATTTTACTTCAAGTAGTCAGCATATGGCCTGAAATTTATCCTTCCCTATAGCCTGTGCTCCAGGCTACAGAATATCTTTTTCACTCTTTTGTCCTCTAACTTTAGAAACATTACATTGGGTTAGCTTCTAGTTGTACTCTGTGATTTTTGTGGTTTCGACACAAATCTTTGTCCCTGTACTTCTTAAATTGAATTCAGGAAATTAAGTCAGAGGTATAGATTTGGTTAAAGGAGAGCAAGCAATTAAAATTAGATGTTGCAGTGCTGTGGAATTTAAATCCCTCTTAGATAAGAGATTAAGACCTGTCTGAGGTATAAAGGGTTTCCATAATAATGAATTCTTCATGAATATCCATAACTGGGGAAAGACATGGAAAAAATACACACATATCCCAGATTACCTCATTAAACAACAGAAATCACAGCAATTACAGTCCAGGCAAAATATTTAGTTCAAACTGATCCTACAAGTTTGGAGATTATTTAAAAATGGAGCATAAAATTTGGGCTGCTATACTTTGAGGATTTAGTTACAGAATCTTTCAAGTTATTTTTTCACTCCTCTTTAATGTTTTATGACGTAAGTGACCTTGGGAAATGTTTTTTTTGTGGATGTAACAATAGTATTTCAAAGATGCTTTAAGAATTTTATTTACCATCTGTTTATTTCTGTACTTTAGGACTCAGAAGCCAAGATGCTGAATATGCAATAGACACACAAGCCAGGTAATAAAACCAGCTTTTTTTTTGCATCATAGTTTTAGCTTTGTTTCTTTCTTTCTGAAATACTAAGCAGGTCATGAATTCTAAAATCTAATCTTCTGTAAGTGGTAGTAATGAGACAGTGCAGCAGAAGGGCATGGCCTCTTCCCACAAGGTTTTAGTATTTTTATGAATTAAGTAATATGAAGTGTGGAATCTGAGATAAGGCATGAAATTTTTAGGTGGTGCCAGCTGGCATAGCTCCATTAAAATCAATGGAAAGACACCATTTTTCACCACCAGCTTGTGACTCACTCCCAGGGGAAATAAAGTTGTTAATATGAATGTTTCAGTCATGAGCCTTTTAGATTGAACTATTGACATGGCAAGGGCAGATGCTGGAGTTCAAAATCTGAGACAATTTGAGAATTATATTTTGGATCTGAGAGAATCCATAGGTTTTCTCTCTATCATTCTGTGTTTCTTTGGCCCTGACTCATATTTGGGCTTAGTAGAAAGTAGTTGTATAATGTGAAGTTTCTTCTGGCTGTGGAGTAAACTGTGGGTTGCTGCATAGCATTAGGATGAAAACTAGCTTTTCTTAAAGACTCAGGCAGAGAAGGGGAAAATCAAATCTTTTCCCCTTCATTCCTCATGAGACCCATAGAATTGTACTACCAAATCCTTGTCAGCAATATGACTGTGGACGGATGCTGTAGCTACTAAGTTGAGCAAAACCATTTAAGCAGATAATATGCATATCACTTTCTGTCATTTTACTGTAAGGTAGGCGTGAGATGCCATTTTCTAAACTGAATGTGGCAATAACAACAGTCAAATCCATATGTGAGGATGTGTGAATGGGCTTGGAAAGAAGGGAAAGCAGCTCTGGATTTTTCTGGAACCTCTTTTAGGTTTTACAGATTCCTACTACAGGCTCAGTAAGCCCCCAAGCAAACAAAATCTATAATAAGCAGCAGAAACATAGTTGGTTTATCTGAAATTAAGAGAATCAGAGAGGCCATGTTTTGACTTTCCCTGAAAGTATGTGTATCTTTCCCTGCACTTGTCTGCCAGCAATTCCAAGTTTACAGCATTACGGGTGAAAGATCATCGAACTAGGTCAGTAGTGCATCACTATATGTGTTAGATAAAAATACAGATGGCTTATCTACTATCTCTTTGTTTATTATAGCTGTGATTTTGAGTATCACTGTTCCTTGAGGTCTCTGGTACACAAGTTAAATTTACCAGGAGGGGAAGTTGCTGATAATGAAGAATATGCATCTGCAGTTTTTCCATGGGCTTTTTCTTCCTGTGGTGCAGAGGTTTTTAGCAGATGAATGAATGGAAATGCAAAATCCTAACTCTGCAATGCCTATATTTGGAACTTTTTAAAAGGGTGCTGTTATACAGAGTTGAGTTTTATGTCTGTCAGTAAACTATATTATAGTCATTATTTTGAATAATATAGCAAATTAAATAGCATGAGTTATTTAATTTGAAAAAACCCATATGCTAGTGACATATGCTGCCTTGCTTTTTGTTACATGAATTGTCTGTATTTTTTTCACAAGTTGTACATTTCAAATGTAAAGTGCCAGTAGAGCAAAAAACATTGTCAAAACACAGAAAGCAAGTAGATTCTTGTTCACTTTCAGTGATATGTAGGCTGTTACATGGGGTTTTTTCATTACTGAATATGGGAATGTAGCTCTACACTTGGAATTGAGTTATCCAATATGTTTTAAAACACAAATTTAATAGTCTACTTGAGATAACTATCAGAAAAAATATATCTCCATTGATTAGTTTTCTATTCCAAGAGAGTCAAAATTATCGTCTCTATCTTCCCTACAGAATTTTTGTTAAAATTTGAAACTGAATTGAAAGGATTTACTTATTATGGCCAATGCAATGTAGGTTACACCTGTATTGTAATGATGTTTTGACTTAACAACCACTATCATTTTCCAAGATAATTATAACAAGAACCATTTGTTGGCCAAAGGTGGAACAATATATAGGGATTTTATGTTTTACTTAGCAGTATTAATGAGGAATTAAAAAACCAAAACACGCTGCTTTAACTTTTCTCTTTTAACATTTTTGTCTATAACAAGATAAGCAGGGAGAAAAAAGCAAATATGAGGCAAAACAGAATTATCTTATTCCTTCACTGGAAAACAAGAGCGATATACCTTTACGAATCCTGCTTACACAGGATGTGAAAGAGTTTTATTTCATGGACGGACTGGTTTCTCCATTTACATTACCCTTGGATCAGTGCACAAACAAGTTTCTCACTTTGCAGCTTTATTAATGAAGATATTGTTGAGCAAGCAAGCTCAACTCTTTTCCTTCCCAGTGAAAAAGGGAACAGTTCTTTGGGCAGAGATTTGCCCTCCAGGTAGGCCGCTGAAATCTCACCAAGTTACGACTGATCCTCTACTCATTTTAACTATAACAGGGGGGATGAATGGACTTTAAGCTGTTTTAAAGTATGCTGCATTGATTTTAATATGTGCTAAACACTAGCAGCATTTTATTTTTCTGCTTTTCAATATAGCTGTGCTTTTCCCTATGACGAGGCCTTTTTGTTGAAGACACTACTGGCACTAGAAAGCTACAATTTTTATTTTTCTTAAATTCTTAAACTTATTGAAATCACAAGGTCATGGGATATTTCAGGCTGGAAGGGACCTCATGAAGCTTCAAGTGCAACGTACTACTCGAAGAATCCTCAGCTATGAGGTCAGATTAAGTTACTCAGGACTTTATTCAACCAGGTCCTGGAAACCTTATAGAAATTGTATGAATGGAATAAGAATGATCAGGACTTGCAAATTCTTGATATTGAAGAAAATGTACATCCACAATTATTGGAGTAAGGATACTAAAAGGTATATTTTTGCTTATTCACTTTAGTACCTGTTTATGGACATGTTGTCTTTAAATTTGTCTAGTTCCTTTTTAAATCTGCTGCCTCCAACAGCCTCCCGAGGCAACAAATTTCAGAATCTTGCTGCTGTGTATAGACATCTTTTATTTAAACCGTTTTTAGCTGATCTTATACATTCATTGAGTGCTTGCTGGTTCTGTTATGGACTTGTTGACTACATAGCATTCACTCACCCTTGTGATTTTACAGACCTTCAAGCATATGCCATCACCCTTCTCTCCAGATGGAAGAATCTCAGCCTTTTTCATCTCTCCCGGTAAAGCAATTACTCATTCTCTGTACCTTTCTAACTCCACGACATTTTTCTTGAGGTGGAGGACAGTATTCAAGATGTTTGTTTGGAAGAGGCTGCTTGGCCATCCCTTGATGTCTAAGGGATCGTGGATCATGGATGCCTGAAGTCTGACAGAGACAAAAGTGTAAACTGTAGTGTTAAAACAATGGTAATAGAGCTGAAAGGAACTGTAAGGTTCTGATGAGACACAAAGGAAGTTAACTGTTGATCTTAATGGTGGTTGATTGCCATTAATAGTAGAAGTGTATGGTTTGCTAGGCACTGAGGAGGACTATATAAAATCATGGGGAGATGAATGAGGAATTACTTGACTGACTGACTCATGAGACACCTAGACCACAGTCCATGACAGATGTTTGGCTGAAGATCTTTTTAAGATCCTGGAGGTCACCTGATGGCAGCACTGACTGCTGATGGAAGGAAAGAAGAGCTTGCTATAGCAGTGAGCCTGAGGCAGAGAAGCTGTGTGTATGGACCTGGTCTACATCGGTAAGAGTGTCCTCTGGGGTCAGAGACAGTTCTGTAGCATTGTGATCATGGGTACCATCTCCCAGCCACCCATCAGGCAGTGTTCAGGAGTGTGACTTCCCTGCCGTCGCTACACAGTGTGGCTGGTGGCCAGGAAGGTGATGAGTGCTGTAGGAATGGGTGAACTGGCGTGACCTTGGGTCTGTGTGACTGTGTATGTCATCAGTATAAGCATGAGTTTTCTTACTGCTTGTGTGCAACTGAAGCATTAGAAATAAGATTAGCAATGCTAGCTCTAGTGCATAGTTTTATATAATCAGGTTTGGTTGTCAAATCATTCAGTTGCCAGCACCCAATTTATCTGGATGTCTTGCTTGCTTTTGGACTGGACTTTTTTGTGTTTGTGACTAAATATTTCACTTCTATCTTTTTTTTTTTTTCTTAAATACGTGTTTATTTGTATGCTGAATTTGTTTTGCTTGTTCTTTTCCACTGCATTGTTGAGTGTGGTTGTACTGTGATCATTAATGAGTTAGTAAGTGTCCATGATGGTAAGTAATTAACATTTATGATGCTGTTACACTAAGAATAAGGTAAAGACTTCAGAAAGAAAATGAAAGTAAGAAAAGGTTTTATATAGATTTCAGGACATCTGTATATGACCTACAAATCCACGTTCACTGCTTATCAAGACTGGGAACCAAACTGGGATATGCTCTGCATCTCATCAAACACTTGCATTTGTTTCCTTTCTGGCACAGGAGGACGTACATAGGCTAGGACATATGGCTGGTATGTGCCTGAATGTGACAGGGAGCTGACATATGCCCTCAAGGTCTGCTAGACAAATATTCCTGCCTGTCTAGCTCACACTCTTCGGTTAGGAGGCCAGAAGACATTCTGCATAAGAGAAACAGGTTAGTACACCTAATTAAAATTGCTGATTTAACTGAGCAGTCAGAAGCACTCTGTTTCCCCTACTTTCCTTAGTCATCTGTGCAGCTTCTAAAACTACGGCTAAATGGCTTTTCCTTGTAAACCTTCTGAGGGAGGTCCTTGTCCTGGATTTCAAGATTCATATTACCTTAGCAAATATATTCCTGTGCTGCAATAGCTGGATGTAAGCTAAGGGAAATAAAAAAATATGCAAAAAAAGCTTTGAAAGTTGGAAGCCAGCCTTGATTCATGCCAGTAATACAAGTTTCCTCAGACTTAGCTGGAACGGGATAATATATTTTTTTTTAAATATAAACTAAGTCATGTTACATGAAACTTTATTTTCTGGTACCTGTAAAGAGGGCACCAGCAGTGATTTTTTCAACTGTTCTACTTTTTTTTTTTTTTTTAACTACCTGCTCAGGCATCACAAGGCCATTCATTGGAAAACGTGGCTGTAAAATTTGTGTGATAGCTCACATTAATTATTGCTCAATGATGGAAATAATGAATTATTTTCAGGAAAGATTCATGTCAAAATATATATTCTGTGTGGAAACAGACAGGTTTCTTATTTAGATCTCTCTGTACTACTCTCCTCAGAAAACATCCAACTGCAGAAAATTTCCAATCAGAAACTTTCCAAGTTAATACAACTCTGAGAAACATATTGTTTTGATTGATAAAAGAAATATGTTTGCAACCATAAGAGCCATGTGAGAAGGACTTCTGTTGTCAACAGATTTATAGTCACAGGCAAAAAATAAATCATCATTCTGAGCAAACTCGTCACTACATGTAGGTCTTGTAGACTGACACTGGAAATTAAGAAGCTGAGTCAGCCTTTCTTTCAAATTCTGCCAAGATTTTCTTCAAATTAGGTAAGATATGATTCAATGTACATTAATGTCAATTTAACAAACATTTAGTTATGCTATTTACTTATGAATGTTCATTTTAGGAAAGCCTATAGAGATGCAGTAACTCACTTTCATGTCAGTCCTGGGGGACAGGAAGAAACTCATGCGTAATAACTATCAGTCACATAAAGCTAATGAATTCACATTGCTTGTACATAATAATTGTGTATCAAATGTGAAAATATGCAGTAGGAGATTAACAATTTATAAAAGCACTGACAAGATCTCTGAAAGAGAAATATAATTCAGTTTTATAAGCAACGTTTTCAAGTGACTTCTGCTCTTTTTAGGTGAGATAGGAAATTGTAACCTCGCTGACTGAGACAGATGGGTGTTATGATACATTAGCAGATTACAAAAATATAGTGAGGACACAACCCATTAATCCTCTAGATTAATCTGCAGTAGTTAGCTCCCTCTCTGTTCCTGCATTTAGATTATGTGTTTATCACTATCCTAATTCTTTTGTATGTGCACGGGATACTTTTAACATGATGGTTGAAGCCAAAAGTTTAAGTAATGGTATTTTAGCAAAAGTTCTGGGAAATGCTTAGAATTTTAACTCAGTTTCACTGCGTTTGTATTACAAAGTCTTAAAATAAATTCAGAAACAGCTCCAACACTTTTTGACTTTATGCAACTCGAGGCAAAGGTTTCATGCCAGCCTTCTGTTGGCCTCATTTTGGTACCATCAGGAGAAATCGTGTCAGACTCCACGTGTGTCCAAAGAGTCATTACACAGGCTAGAAGTCAGCTAGAGTGAAATGGCACTCTGGCACGCCTCTGCCATCCAGTCTTCACTTATATTTCATTGCCACAAAAAGCGGATGTTATGACGACATCTGTGCCATCAATACAAAATTAAGGGATCCCCTTAGCTGCTAGTCCAGAGAAGTTTTAGAACTCCTTCATACATTCATACAGTGCAGCATGTCAGGGTAAAGATCGTCATGTGTTTCCAAAACAGTGCTTTAAGCACTTTAAAATGGGCAATGGATTGCTTTTGTTAGCAATCTTCTCTTCTGACAAATAATATTATAGTTCCACTACTGTATTGTAATACTGAAGTTCAACAAGAGCAAGTGCAGGGTCCTGCACCTGAGCAGGAATAACCCCATGCAGCAGTACAGTCTCGGGGCTGACCTGCTGGAGAGCAGTTCTGCAGAGCTGGGAGTGCTGGTGGATGACAAGTTGACCATGAGCCAGCAGTGTGCCCTGGTTGCCAAGAAGGCCAATGGCATCCTGGGATGCATCAAGAAGAGTGTGGCCAGCAGGTCAAGGGAGGTTCTCCTCCCCCTCTACTCTGCCCTGGTGAGACCCCGTCTGGAGTACTGTGTCCAGTTCTGGGCTCCCCACTTCAAGAAATATGAAGAGCTACTGGAGAGAGTCCAGCGGAGGGCTACGAGGATGGTGAGGGGACTGGAACATCTCCCCTACGAGGAGAGGCTGAGGGAGCTGGGCTTGTTCAGTCTGAAGAAGAGAAGGCTGCGAGGGGACCTAATATATACTTACAAATATCTGCAGGGTGGGTGTCAGGAGGATGGGGCCAAGCTCTTTTCAGTAGTGCCCAGCTACAGGACAAGGGGCAATGGGCACAAACTGAGGCACAGAAAGTTCCGTCTGAACATGAGGAAGAACTTCTTCACGTTG
>Ga0181612_135366_pt1 | contig 15511 bp, 7 predicted proteins | sample HoacroProtozoa21_FD_119630 | JGI IMG/M metagenome (GOLD analysis project Ga0181612, IMG submission 119630) | Hoatzin crop microbial communities from Cojedes, Venezuel. Combined Assembly of Gp0051906, Gp0051904, Gp0051908 | reverse complement strand
TGTCCAGGTCCCTCTGCAGAGCCTTTCTATCCCCAAGCAAATCAACATTCCTGCCCAACTTGGTGTCATCTGCAAACTTACTGAGGGAGCACTCAATCCCCTCATCCAGATCATGGATAAAGATATTAAAAAAGACCGGATCCAAAACTGAGCCCTGGGGGACACCACTCGTGACCGGCTGTCACTAAAGTCCGTTTAAGACAAATGTATTGATGCAACATCATTGTGTGGTTCCTATACCATCAAAAGACTTTGGTTTTTTCCCTACTCCTGCATGTATAGCAAGGATTTGCGTTCAGTAGTCGTGTGTGAATTTGCAGTTGGGTGTATCTTTGAGTCTTCTGTATAGTAAGTGAGCTGTTTCGCAGAAATAATCTCAGGGAACCCGTGCAAAGTCTCTATCTGCACCTCTGTGGCCTACAGCCAGGTCAACACTTTGCAGACGTGTGTGACTGTATCTTACAGACCTTAACTTCACTATTTCTCAACTTTGTAAAATTGCTTGCAATCATTAGTAACTTGAAAAAATAGAACGCTTCAAGAGCTGCTTACTAGAAGCTTTTATGACGTGGAAATATATATGTTTAACCCCTGTGTGGGGGCACAAAGCATTCTTGATTTAGGGGTTTTTCCATGAAGCAGTATTAATTTTCAAAGGTGAAAGTTCTTCTTGCGAGATATTGCACTTAAACTGGAGATAAAGAATTATTTATCCCATCTGATCGCATTTCCGGGTGGGTTTTGGTCCTTTCCTTAGTGCACAGTCTTAGTTGTGCTGCTTCAGTGTCAGCTAGGAGACAGTGCTGAGATTAGAGAGATCTGAGCTGTTTGACCATGCAGGCTATAATAAAGATCTCAGAGATTTTTATTCTATGTTAGAACAGCAGATTAGAATAATTTGTTTTTTTTAAATAATAGTTTATTATAAAAGTCTTGGGTTTTACAATTAGTAAAGTTATTCAGAGGATGCACTGAAGATTTTAAAGCAGAACAAATATCAAAGCAAAAGGGATTTCCAGCTCACAGAGTTACTGAAGGATACATTTTAGGAAGGTTCTTTTGTTTTACACCAGTTGTTCACTTTCTCCGTTTCATGTTGCAAGTCTTGCATGCTGAGGTCATGCCATGTCACGTTTTAGTTAGTGGTGCACTGAAAGAGCAGTGTATGTAGGTTTTCAAGCCATAATCTCATTTGGATATATTTAAGCAAATAATCTAGTTTTAGGTTGGCTTTTTCTTTCCCTGTCTTAAAGTATTTCTCAAAATCTTCTTAAGCCCACCACTGGCAATGTCACCTCGGAGAAAAATTTAGATTTTGCTGGATAACTACATTGTTCTAAACAAGAATGGAAATGCATTTTAACCAAGGCATTTATTCCCAAGTTCTTAATTAAATCAGTCCTTGCTTAATTTTCTTTTTGTTTTCTTTTCCTTGCCTCAACTCTCCTCTTCATATTCTAATGAAGAGCCATGAATCTTGTGTCCATGAGAGGAGCTTTTATAGCTGTATTTTGTCTACAAAAGTCTACTGTCACTTGAACATGATTTTTTTTCATTTCTTTCAATGTTTTCCTTTTTTTCACTATTTTTCTGTATTTGCTATTAAACTAAGCCACCTTCTTTCCATGATAGTATTTGTCCACCTAAATATTTCAATTATTTCCAGCAGCACTACTCATGATTAATTCATTTCTGCAAGGCAGAAAATCTTTGAGGCACTGTAAGCTCAAGTACTGTATGTTGGCATAACTTTGGGTGCTTTTGCTCCTACCAAAGCTGATAAGCAGAACAAGCATCTTTGTCCCCAGTGCTGACGACCTCAGTATCCTAGAGACTGTTTTTTCTGCTTTTAAGATAGAAGAGGGCTTGGAAATTTTTATATCTCGGGGTAGAAAAGTGTCAGCCATACTTCCTATAACTTCAACAAGCATATGCAACACAGGGAATGTGCATCAAGGCTTTTCTTCCTTCCATAAAAGCATTTTTTTCTTCCTTCATCCAACAGCAGAGCAATGTGGCTGAGGCCATGCCATGTTACAGGCTAAGGTTTCAGTCAGTGTTGACTGCATCTGGCAGGACACAGCTATCATTTCCTTCTGCTTGTAACTCTTCACTCCTGTCATCTGCCCTGGGAGTGCCACACTAGGAGCATCCTATTTCCTGGCCCCATAATTATTGTTCCCTTAAGTGCAGTACATGGGAAGGAGATATTTCCATGTGTCATCACTTTACTGTCCATCCATTATATACACTTTGGATGGTATACCTTGTGTTAAGCCTATTGAAAAATATGTTTCTCTTCTTTAACAACAGAGAAGTAAGCCCAACAACAGAGAAATAAGCCCAAAATATAATTTTCAAAGGCACTTTTCCGGAGCAGGTTTGAATAGGCGAGAAGAGTTCATTCACACTGTTCTAGTGGTATTTTAATGAAATATTACGAACAGACAACTGCTGCAATAAAAACTCAAGCACATCAAAGTTATGTCCCTTATAAACCATACTTTGCAAGAAAGTAATACTTCTCAGGTGCTTTGACGTTGAAGACCTGGATGTACACGCTACCCATATCTGGTATTTGCTTTTGGCTTTGTCCCTACACAGTCTGATGTTTAGGAAAGATTTCTGATGTTATAGAAGTTAGACGAATTCAAATCTGCTCGTTTGTTCAGGCCCTGATGTCCCCCCAATACTTTCCCTCCCTGTTGTACTCAGAGGCCCCTCAGCCTGGCTCCTGTGAGGCCAAGCACTTGCACATTTTACGAGGGCAGCATGCAACAGCAAGGCAGAGTCAGGCCAAGAGTACCAAACATTTTTGTCCTTATCGTGTTTGCTGTTGTCTCTTCTTTTTCTGGGAAGCTACTTATTGCGTCTTGCCTTCAAGGACAGTATTTCATTTTGATTTGTGTGGAACAGCAGGGCAATGGAGATCGAAGTGATCAGCTGCTGAATTGTGTGTCCTTTACCTTTTATTAGAGGTGTTAGTTCACATCTTCATGAAGGATGTATTACGTGATCACAGAAATAGAATAGATTTACCTCTTTTTAAATGCCTTTTATCAATTTCCTCTTGCCATAAAGTATGAATTATTGACAAACCCCAGGCCTTCTGTCACACCTACCTCTCTGGTTTAATAGCCCTTTCCTGCATGCCCTTGTTGCTATGGTGCTCCATTTCACAGCTACAATGCATTATATATTGTAATAAGTGACATATGCTCAGGGCAGCCTGAAAAGTCAGCACATTGACAATTAACAACTTCGAATTCTTGACTTAAGCAAAGTTTTTTGAGGGCATAAGGCAACCATAGTGTTGACAGTAATGGTAAAGGAGGTCATCAGATAATTCTCATGATACCTACCATTTGAAAATAAATCATGATTTGCCTAGAGGAGTCAAGTAAAATATTGAACGTGTGCAGAAGAGAGACAGATTTTTCAGATATAGTTTATTATATTTTATTAACGTTTTTAGTTAAAAATAAACAGAAAAACCTATGTTTTATGCCAGTTTCCTTCTGTCTCATAAGTACAAAATTGGCAGAAAATGTGATGATGTCTTAAAATCTCAGACATTTTTGTGCAGCAACTTGAAATGAAAAGTCTGGAATTTTTCAGAAAAAAAAAAAACCAAAACGGAAACTTTGCATTAGCTCTTTCCTTACAATAACAACTTCTATTCTGTATCTTTATTGTGCACAGAACTGCCAGGATTATTAAAAAACCCAAAAGAAAATAAAAATTTCTGTCTTGGGAATTGAACCTTCGGTGTCTTCCTGTGTAAGTTATTGAGGTGGTGCTACTGCTTGTTTAAGAAGCTAATGGACAACTGTCCATCTAAAAAGCATTTGCAATCACAGGTATATTAACATGGACATTCATTGTAATACAAATCGAAAATTTAGTAAAGCTGCAATATTCAGTAAATATTAATGCTGATAATAACAGCACATATATTATTAAAGTGTAATGCAGTGACATAATAGAAATACATAAAGTAGCATTTGACAGGAGCGGAGAGAAATGGGTCCAGATGTGACTCAATTCTTGCTACGTTGAAACACATCTGACAGGAGTCCTTTTAGGAAAGCCTTACTGCTAATGCTGTGCTGAAGCAAAATATGTTTGACTAAAACCTTTTCTTCTTTTTTAAAACCCTCAAAATGTGGTGTATGAAAGCGAGAAATAAGCATGGCATCAATGTAAAGATACCATTCTCACAAATTAATGAAACTGAGGCGCAGGCCCCCAGCTCCCCTGATGCCTGGCTGGGCATGCTCTGAAACGAACCACCCACCTTGTTTTCAGCGTTCACAGAAACACTGGTAACAAAATGGTAGGCAATGGCCAAGACTGTTCTGAACACTTTAGAGAAAATGTTGAATTTCTGGGGAAGTCTTGGTGGACCTTGAATTTTCTGGCAGTGGTAAGCACCCTGCAAGCCATAACTCAGGAAATCCACCAAAAGGAGGTGTTTGTATCTGTTTTCTTGATTTTTTGCTGAACCCTGTCACTGCTGTTTCTCGAGGTTTCAATGCCCAGCCCTTCTCTGCCTGCCTGGTGCCTATGCTGAGCCCCGCTGCTGGATGGGGTGCCGCGGCAGCTGGCACCTCTCCCTGGCGGGGAGGCCAGGCAGGTGGTGGGCACCACCAGAGGTTAAAATGCTGCTGCTTCCCACTGTACTGGCTCTGAACTGGCTCCTGCCGCCAGCAAGTGAATGAAGCAGACATTGGTGTCTCTCTTACTTTTCCCCTTGTGTCAGCTTGTGATGTTTATCTAGCGAGCAGGAGTAACCTTAAAAATAACTCTCGGAAGAAGTCTAACACCGACTTCTATCTTTAACCTCAGGCAGACTGTTGTCAGCAAGAGATTTTTTTTAATGATTTTTTTTTTTCCCTCCATACCAGCTTTTTTCTACCAGGTAGCCGTGTACTGAGACCCAGAAACACAGACTGTATTCCCAGCTCCTTATCTCTTTCCAATCTTTCCAACACGTACCTGGCATGTCATACACTGCCTCTCTTGGGCAGTGATTGCTCCTTGCTGCATGCTTTTGCACCACATACCAAGTCGACTGGGGTCTCCGGCTGTGTGCGAAAGGTAAATAACAGAACTAAAGGAAAATTGCTAGTGAGACCAAGCTCAATATTTCTTTTTCAAAACATCCTGTTAAAAATCCTTAATAAGAAGCAAGAGGGGAAAATAGTCAAAAGCACAAACTTTTTTTTAACAAGAGTTAAGTAATGTGTGTGTGTGTTCACTGTGACTGCCAGGCAGAATTTAACTCCATGGAAACTTCTGATACTTTAAGATGTGTTTTCAGTCCAAATAGGACAAAAGACTGCGTTTTGAGAACCTTACACTAAAATGCTTCCGTAATGTGTTTGGAACTGCTGCCATTTTGGTCATGTCAGATCATTTTTCAGAGCATAAAGTATTTTTTCTTTCAGCAAAAGAAAACAGATATCTTCCTGGAAGAGGGTCAAAACATTATGATATAAACATCAAATGACATCCATTATTAAGTGGGCTATATAAATAGCAATTACCATTAAGTCAGTGAATGATTTAGGTTAGAAGGAACCACTGGGAGGGTTAAATAGTCCAACCTCCTGCTCAAAGCAGGGCCTAGCTTCAAAAAGCAATCAACTCACTGAGGGACTAGTCCAGCTGAGTACTGAACACCTCTAACAATGGAGTCTCCACAGCCTCTTTGGAGAAGGGTCTGACTCTGTCTTCTCTGGACTCCTCTCTAGGTAGTTGAAGACTGCAGCAGGTCACCCTTTTTCCTTCTTGTCTCAAGACTGAGCAAGCCCAGCTCCCTCAGCCCCCTGTAAGTTGTGTGCTCCAGCCTCCTGCAAGGGGATATCAGTACCTCTCCCCTAGTGAGGGACAGTGTTTGGGACACCAGACGTGCTGTCTGGCCTTTCAGGTGCCCAGTGGAGGGAAATGATTAATTCCCAATCTGCTGCCTACCCTCTTACTAAAGCTGCCCTGGATGAGGATGCAGGGCTTGCACTTGCCTTTGCTGAGCAACTTGAGGCTCCCCTGGGTCCATCCTTGCAGCCTGCCACATTCCCTTAACAGTAGCCCTGCCTTCCAGTAGACCTGCTGCACACAGCAATGTGGAGTCACTGCAAATTTGCGGAGGGTACACAGTTATTTTGGTCCCTGGTAGAGGTACAACAGCCCCAGTATAGTCTCCTAAGGATACCACTCATAACTGGCCACCAGTTTGAACCACTGCCCACTCGAACCCAGCAATCCAGTTCACATTTTTACCCATGCCTAAAGAGAATTAATCATTGTAGTGATCATAAAATAATCATTATATTTTATATTTTAATACAATTAAAAATGAAGGCAAACAGAATCAAAATGGGAACACTGGCTTTTTTTTCCAGAATTGAGATGATGATTCACCATACTTTAAAACTGGTATAAGTGATTTGATATATTCATCTTTCTTTTCTCTGCTTTTCATTTAAAATTATGAGATTGCTAGAATCAACTTCTAAATTATTTCATTTCTAGCCAAAATTAAGTAGACACTGTCTTGGCCTGCTTTAAAAGTAATTATAAGACATAAGAATGATCCTTTGCATTTTTAAAGGACAGTTTCAGCATTTTTTTTTTTGTTGTTAAAGCAATAAGCCAGATATGGTTGCCAGTCTGGATCTGAAATTATGAACACCAAGGAATAATAACACACTGTTGCTCAGTTTCCTGCTTTTTTTGGCTTGCTTGAGCGTTACGGCTGCTATAGAGTACCAGTTTTGCTGAGAATGTGTTTGACAGCAGCCAGACAGGTTCCCTCTGCAGAACCGGCACGAGACCGGCATCTGAGCTGCTACTGCTTGAAATTCGACAAGGCGTTTCTCCAAAGCCAGTCCAAAGGTTGTAATGGCCAAGATTTATCTTGATAATTTTCGTCTTGGCCCATTGGAAATGTTTTTTAGCTTTCAGACATGTACTGGTCAAAGCTTTCCAATGGGATGTGAGCCACAGACTTTCTCAGTCGTCGTAGCTGAGTTATTTTGCTACTCAGCTATGCAGAAGCAGCAGGCCTTTAGGCTAATTAATAAATCATCAACGCATTTGTGGTGTGAAAAATGAAATATTTATGCTTGCCAGAGTAATATTTCTGTCTTGCAGCCCCATGCTCTGTTGATGCCTGATGGAGGATGAAGTAAATACCAGCTGGTGTAGAATGAACAGAATATAATTACTTTCCACAAAGTTAACTGAATATTAAAAATAGAAGTCAGAGAAGCTGGCAAAAAGGAAAAATATATATACACATGCCTGAAAGGCAGGGCATAGCCAATACATGAAGCGAACATTTGCTTAACTAGTGCCATGCGGATGGAGAACCCGCAGGATCCATATTGTGTACAAATGTGTCACAAAGAGGTCTTTTTGCAGAGCAGTTAGTGACCAGCTGGAGCAGCTAAAAGGCCTGAAGGGAAGCCAAGGATGCTCTAATGTTCTGGTTGGTCACCATTAGGGGACCAGTGAAGGACTTGAAGCATCAGATGTTGTTACTTTTCAAAAATGTGTCCACTATTAAAAGAAAGAAAATATTACTTCTAGGTTTTAAGGCAACCAGGAGCTAGTTTTTTTCTTTGTGTTCTGACACAATAGTAGATTTAACACAGCTGTGCTGGGTGTGATTTTTGCAATCACTGCCCCAGTCCTTCTCTGTGAAGTGAACATGTGAGCAACAGGCCAATCAAACCCCTTGAAGAAAAACATTCTCATGTAACAGAAAGAGGACTTAACCCCTTATTTGAAGTGGAGACACTTTGCAATAATCAGCTAAAAGCAATCTACACAAAAGGCTGATTTTACATGCTGGTAGTTACAATCAGAGGGATTGAAAGGGCAAGCCATCAAAAAAGCTATCCAGACAGGTGGAGGGGTGGCATTGTGCAGGTCAGACATCAGCCTCCTCCCCACCTCCCAGTTCTAATTTCAGATTTTTTTTTCCATTTTGTGTGCACAGTCTGAGGTTCTAATAACAGCCAAGTGTCCAAAATCCAGGAAGAACATTCATTTCCTGTGAATTTTTTCATTTGCTTTCACAGCCATGAGAGATTATGTTGTTCAGGTGTTCAAGTTCAGTTGAGCAAATGAGCTTCTGAGTCTGTCTGAGCCAAAGCTCAATGCCAAATCCTTCAGATGGGTAATACCACCTATTATATGTGTTCAAGTTCAGTGATTTATAGTAGAGTCAGTATGGAAGGAAAGACTTCTAACATGGATTATTGATCTGTTTTGAAGTGAAGCATTTATTTTAAAATAGCAAAGACACATACTGTTCCTTTCTGTTCTTAACATTTCTGGAGTCAGGCAAGGACCTGAAGTTTGCACACAAGACAGTGCCCAGCTCATTAAGCTGTTCCTGTTATGGGGAGAATTTAGCATGAAGAGGAAGAAAAAAGGTTTGCATTTTGTGGATTTTTTCCATTAAAGGTTTGTTGTATAATATGCTTATAGCATTATTGTCATTGTTTGATAATACAGTTGCTCTTGATGTATCATCGGGGCCATGTTATGATCGACCCTGTACTGTGGCACAAAGCTGTCTCAAGGCTTGTGCTCTCTGCCCTCAGACACCTTGTCGGAGCAATGGAGGAAGCTGGAGTTTTTGCCCCTTTCCTCCCCACCTCTGGGAATGTGCGAGCATCAGGGCAGTCATGCAGAGAGAGAAAGCAGCACACAAGAAACTGAAACTCCCATTCCCACGTGGCAGCGGCAAACATGATGCAGCCAGGTCCCCTCAATCCCCTCACCGTCAAACTGCCTGCTAATTATTTGAATGAGCCAGTAGCATAGGTACAGAGTGGGATGAATGTACCATTTTGCACTTGTCTACCAGAGTAAAATCAACTGCATTCAAGGAATTTGAGAAATAGACATGAATATTTCAGGAAGAGGTAAATTTAAGATCTTCAAATGCTGCTTCAAAAGGATGTTGGGCCATTTGAGAATATCCCTTTTAAATATAAGAATTACAGAAGTAGCAAGTGATATCTCCTCTTCTCTCTTCTCTTCTCGTTTGCAACAGGGATTAGAACTAAATGTCATATTTTAGGTCCATGCTTCATGTTTGCTTCTACAAGAACAGAAAATTTAAATGTCAGTTATTATAGCTTGTCAATAAATTTCAGAATCTAAGCAAATCTGGCAAACGTGACTGACAGCTACAAATTAATTCAGCTTTGTTAAATAACCAGGCAGCACTGCACTGCCATTGCTGACATGCATCAGAGTACAACACTAGTAATTCAGAGTGTGAGCTGTTGTGTTGTCATGAAATACAAATTATGCAGATTCTACTCGTCTCCTAGGAAGAGAGAAAACTTTGAGGCTATAATGCTCTTTAGGAGAAGTAATCAGTAATCCAAAAAGCTCTATGGTTTCAGACTTAACAGAGCAGTGGTATGATTTAAAACAAAGCAGGCTATCATTAATGCATAAAATCATAACCACTAGTGTGGACAGTAAAAATGAGTATTTGCTGCTTGAAAGAAAAAGTTAAAAGTCAGTCAAAAGCCAGCACGAGCTACCATTAGGTAATCAGAATGTTTGAATATGAAGCCATATATTTAAGCTCTTAAATAAAGTCACAGTAGACTAAATGCAGGTGTGCATGTGTGAAACACTAGACTGTATCCACACTGGGGTGTTGTACCTGAAAATAATAATATTAATGCTAATCTTTCAGGTTAGAATTACCAGATGCTTTAGTTGTAGAGTGTATGATAAACAGTTTTCTTGACAGGAGTATTATTAAAAAGAAGAAAAGAAAAGAAAAAGAAAAAATTAAGAGAAACTGTGTAAGGAGATGTTTTATTCAGAGCAGATTGCCAAACAGGGATGATCTAAAAATTCCCAAACTTATTCTTTGACTGATGTTGTTAGTTGACTGCATTGGATCGTAACTCACACCAAGTACCCAAGGAGACGGTGTTCCTCTCACTGACATAAATTAATGGTCTTGTCTTCAGAGCTTTCACCCTGTTCCAAGGGCAGCAGGACGTGGCCCTAATGTTGTAGGTGTCACCCACTATCTTCGGCAGGATTTTCCATGAAGCACAGCTAACAGGGAATTCAGAACCTCTCCCATCATGTGAAACACTATGTAGGAGTTCTACATCTGCTGAAGATTTATTGGAGACGTGCACTTAGGCATGTGTGTATGATTAGCTTCCATGCTGTGCTTTACATCGCTCAATTTTAAAGCTTGGCTCTTTTTTCTTGTTTTTAAGTCTATTTGGTTTTAATAACCACATGTTCTTCCCACACAGTTATTAGTGAATAACATGGGTAGCATTTTTCACTGTTCAGATCAGTCTTCCCTGTTACGGATTTGTAGCTTGAACATTTTTTTGATACAGATAGGATGAACTTACTAATTTATCATGTCAAACATATGATACTGCTATGAAATAGGATTGCTTTTGATCACTACTGACATAAGTTGATCTGGACCCTCCCTCTTTCAGAGCTGGCACAACGTCCGTTTCAATCCTGATTTGTAGGAAAACAGAAATCACTGTATGCATTCTGCTCAAATTCTCTAGAAATATTTGACTTTTTGTTTTTCTTGGGGCTTTTTGGTTTTTTTGGGGGGTGTTTTTTTCTTAATTTTTCACTATTTAATTGAGTTTTATGAAGAAGGCAAAGAAATTCTAGCTGTACTTATCATAAGGCTACTTCTGCACCTGCAGAAGGATTGAGGCTGATACATCTTCTCCCACAGAAAGCATGAAGTCATTAATTTGCAAAAAATACAAAAGGCCTCAGTTAGCTGGATGTTAGTCCCAAGGTTTAATGATGATGATGCAAATTTCAGCACTGTTAATTATTTCATGGAGATGTCTAGAAATGTTTCTGTCAGTTGAAGAATTTTGAGAGTCCAGTCAGCAAAAGTTAACTTTGGGGCTATAAAGGATCAAATAATACTCCAATTAAATATCTTGTGCTTCAGTAGACAGCCTGAGAGAGTAAGGCAGGGGGATTTGTGATTTGTGGATCTCAGAGGGGAAATAAAGATATTCTAGGAGAAATAGAGGGACTGGATCATTTTAATAGTCAATTTTATTTAAAACCATTCAACCACAGTATGACTGATGTACTCTATAATTCATTTGGACTTTCAGAGGTGTTGTGAGCGCAGGTTTGAAAGCACTTGAGTAATATTCTGAGGGGAGAACATAGCAAAGTGGTTACAGTTTCTTTGTATGCCCTAGCAGCCACCTCATCATGTATTATAAAGTAACCCTTTCTCATTATTTGCCATTCATCTGGCTCAGCATTCTTCAGTCAGATTGCTGCATGATTGTAGTACCAGCTGGATCTGCCTGGTGCTCGGCATTTTGAAACTCTAGATGTTTCTTTAAGGTCTAAAATAAGAGACGGCCTTTAGTTTATGAAGACTGCCATGTGGCAGCCTAGGCAGTGATATCCACAGAGAAAGGAGGATTTCTTGAAAGTCAGGAAGCGTTTTGAAAGTCTTCATTGCTTGTTTAGGCCATTCTCCTGGATGTAATCTTAAAACTGAAGTTGTTTTATGAATTTCAGTCTTCTCAAAGCCTACAAACATCCCCATGACATCTTTAGTTTCAATCACAAGAGCCTTATCTCATCATGTGTTAAATGAATGTGTTATGACAAATAGCACAATATTTACCACTGTTAAGCTGATGGATTGCTATGTTCAGTGCTTCATTTCCCCCATCCAAGGGCTCAGAGTCACTATGTGTTTGATAACCACTGTAGTTAGCATGCCATAAACATGTCAGGGTTTGGGGTTTGTTGGAATTTTTTCGCTCTTCCTGACAAAACAAGCATCCAGGAAAAAAAGAAGTGTGGTATAAATAGAATACGTAATGAAATTGGCCTGGGTCTGAAACTCATCAATCTGGAACTCATAGATGCTGTAAACCCAACAGGTAATAGATAAAAGGTCATCCTATTTCATGGACATTGCTTTAGATAAAATAGCTGTTAGAGTTCATAATTCTCACTATAAATCTTACTAATACAAAGAGTTCAGTTATACAACTGTAGTTATTTTTATATCAATGACCTTAATTATTAATATGAACCCTTCATTGTAACAGATTTTGCTCGGTCAGCTGTATGTGCAGAGTATGGAAGTCCCCAAAATGCCCACTGGGGAAAGGAGTCAGTATTATTACAGTATTTCATTTGCATCGGGTACCTTAAATCTACAATGGACTAGATGTATCGTGATTAGGCTCACCATCAAATCACAACATCAGCAGGGAGCTATACAAAGCACAACCAGTTTGGAGTTAGAGCCTGGTTTCAGCCTCGGCTTACCTTGAAAAGAGATCTCAGACCTGAAGAAGGACCTGTGTAACTTTTTCTGTGCTTTCTAATGATATGAGTTGGCCTAATGAGAGCTACTACCTCCCCATAAGAATCTGGCTTCCATATAAGATCATGTTCACACGAGCTAAATCCATTAATTAAGTGTAAGGTTAGGCTTGAGATGCTCTGTGGTCAACTCTTCATATGGGTCATGTTTAGTCTGCCTACACTATGTGAGTTTTCAGGTCTAACATGACCTCTCACTCTTATGAAGCCATACAGCCAAACTATCAGAAGGAGGGTAACAAAGAACTAAGGTGGTCAGTGTTTAGTTTGAATTTAAGTGTGTCTGGTCCCGAGTTGTTTGTCAGCATTATATGCAAATATAGAACATTACTCTGATTTATGGAAAGCTTGCTTTATTTCTGCACTGCCTCGTGAAAGAACTGGAAATTTTCTCTTTGCATGGAGGAAGCCTGAGAACCACATTGGGGGATTGGGGGCTGAGTGTTGGTAGTTTACCTTTGTAGGCCTCCAAAATGAGCTCACTAGAACTAATCACAAATATATGTCTCCTCCAAAGATTATCCTCCACTTCTTTGCCTGGAAAAAGAGCAAGGAAATACAGGGAAGACTTCAGGTAATCTCTAGGTTATTGCCTTGCTAGCTCTGACTTCATTCTGGTATGATCTTGTGTTTTACTGCTTGAAGATAAATCTTCCTTTCCTCTTAGATCATCAATTTCTTTTCACAGCATCAGATGGGGCCTACTCTGTATATCATATCAGTCATTTGTTCCAAGACTGGCAAACTCCTCCTTCGCTGCTCTGTTCATGAGAGAAAGGCAGATTTGGGATTAGTTTTTGAGGCTCTGGGACTTCGATTAATTGGTCAAGAGGTCTGATTTAAATTGCTGTGATTGTGCAGCCAGCAAGTGTCCACTGCAGGTGTTTATTTTTCCACTTTCAGACAGGGGCTGGGATGAAGTTTCTTCCTTAGTTTCTGAAAATCGGAAGAAACTGTTGTTGCTTCACTTCCTATGTGAGTGAGGCACATTGCATATGAAGCAGGTCAATAGACTCAGAAGTTACTTAGAGATGGAGGGGAAAAGTATATGATCCCGTAAGTATCAGTTAATAGGTGTGCTGTCAGCAATAGCTTATAGGTGTGAAGAGGTAAATAAAGTTCTGGTTTTTGGACCTTCAAAACTTAAGATTATAATTTCTATGCTCATTTTTTTTCAAGACAGGTCTTGTTTTCTGAGTAAGAAATAACAAGAAAAAAATGAAATTTGCATTACATTAGGGTACTTATGTGCAAAGTACCTAATAAGACTTCATAATGAAAAGCAAGTAAAAAATAACCTATAAAACATTCTTCACTAGCATACCAGATTTTTTGTTATTTAGTTAAAGGCAGAACTATGTGAACTGTTATGCTTTATTACGCGACATTAATAGGAAAGGAGCTATGGGAAGTAAAAGCAGAAGAGTTGTAAGGAACGAATAGAGTTAAACTTTCAAATTTACTATGGAAAATTTCAAGTTTTCTCAAGTAGTGCTGATTAAACCTTGCTACTCCATTTTACAAATTCTCATCACATAGGGATGATTATATTAAAATTAGTTCTTAGTATAAAGTAGGATTCACTACTCATACTAATATGATGGATCTCTCAAACTATTTGCTTCAATGATTGTTCCTTTAATATGGTTCAAGGAATCCCAAGAGTTTGCAGTGAACTGACAAAGGTGCCTTTTGAATACTTTAATTATGCCTGGCCATCTTTACCCTGTTTAGTCAGAGTCTTATCTAGATTACATGGTTGGTTAGCCTTTCAGAACAAGTTGACCCTTAAATTAAAATGTTGCCTCTTTGAAGACTACCAATCAAATTAAAACAACCGGTCACACTTTAACCTCTAAAATAAATTGTTTTTAAAGTGTTGTGTTTTAATGATCAGTTCCTGCAAAATAATTTATAATTTTCAGTGTCCCACACTACAGATGTTCAAACTCAATTGAAGACTAGGACTGTGATGGGCCCTTCTCCCAGCACTTTCTGATCTTTAAAACTATGGTTTTAGTAAGAGCCTAGAACAAATTAGAATAATGGAACTCTCTAAATTGGGTTGATGACTGACATGAACTAAAGAGAAAGCCTGAAAACCAGTTCTCTTCTGACCACGACGTGAGGGCTTCTAACTGAAGAGTCAAGAACTATTCTTCCACTGTTTATTAAATTCCAGCACATTTGGGGTACTTTCCCGCATATGCCTAGTCCAAAGCCTGTAGAAAAGTTTCTGCCCTTCCACCACGAATCTGCAGCTGGCTGTAAGTATAACCCCCGTGATGGCAAGCTGCTCTCCTCCTTTTACGTGTTTTGCAGGTGGGATCACCCACACTGCAGGAGGCTCCCTAAGCCCTAGCATGTTTTGCGGCTCTGGAGAGACCACCGTTTTCTCTCCTCCTCTTTGCAAAGCTTAACCAGCAGATAAAACAAGGAGAACATATTGTATTTTTTTTTTTAACTTTGGCTTGCTTTCTTTTTAATTTGAAAAAATGTATTCTGTAGCATACTCTTACAGTACAGCTAGCTGGCAGCAAACACTTTGTATATTTTTGTAGTATTTCACATGTTACTTCTCTAAAACATGAACTGTAAGAGAATTTCATGTCCATATTGACAAAACTGGTAATTAACAGCTGATGTAAAATTTGTGCATAAAACTTCCACATCGCTCCCTTAGTGTATAATAGTGCCTTTCTATCACTCATATTGATTTAAGCCTCAACTTTGAGTGGGTCTGTATCAAAAAATTGTAGTGTTTGATTTAAACCAGAGTGTTTTTCAATATGGCTGCAAAAGTTGTAAACCTGGGGGAATATCCTAGCTGCTCATTACTAAATATCTTATTTGACATTTATTTTTACAGAAATGAAAGTATCACAGAATGGTCAGGGTTGGAAGGGACCTCTGTGGGTCATCTAGTCCAACCCCCCTGCCGAAGCAGGGGCACCTGCAGCAGGCTGCACAGGACCTTGTCCAGGCAGGTCTTGAATATCTCCAGAGAAGGAGACTCCACAACTTCCCTGGGCAGCCTGTTCCAGTGCTCGGTCACTCTCAGATGGAAGTTCTTCCTCATATTCAGACGGAACTTCCTGTG
>Ga0181612_131625_pt1 | contig 15511 bp, 4 predicted proteins | sample HoacroProtozoa21_FD_119630 | JGI IMG/M metagenome (GOLD analysis project Ga0181612, IMG submission 119630) | Hoatzin crop microbial communities from Cojedes, Venezuel. Combined Assembly of Gp0051906, Gp0051904, Gp0051908 | reverse complement strand
ATTGGTATAGATGCAGATGTAGATTCTTCTACCCTTTTCTACAGATCAGTTAACTATTTACCACAGGTTCTATTTGTCATATTTATTCTTCATGTCATGGCTTAAAATATTTCCTTAGCCTCTTAATCAGTCTGCCTCCTTACCAGTTGCTGCCCCTCCTTCTAGAAATTACTGTCCATATCTCATTTGTAAAAACAATAAATGAAAGAGTTAACAGTAACAGAAAAAAACCAGGGAATTTTCCTCCTCTAAAAATATTACAATGAAAGTAAGCTCACTGTAGTATGTTACTGTAGCTTATGACAATGCTCATTGTAGCACTGTGTGATGGATAAAAGTAGTTCTATAGGTCTGATCAACCAGAATTTGCAGTCTTAGCTATTTATTAAATCAAATCCATCCATATATGAAAAGCTTTGAAAGATATTATGATAATTTATAATTAGTAATATTAATGTTCTCTCATTCTGAATACTAAATATCTTGGATGATTATATATTCAGTACATTATTTTCTTATTTTGTTTCTTTAGGATAAGCAAGATTAAAATCTCACTGTCTGATATGTTTCAGTGCTCTATAGTTACTATCTTCCTATCTGAGTTATGTTGAGCTAAGAGTTACTGAACAAAGAGCAGGGAGATAAAGAAATGCAAATTCTGCTGTTTTCTACTCACAGAAGAAACAATCAACAAAAAATTCCACTCCCACACCAAACACCTTCACCCACACTAGGTCTAAGGCCAGTTTTGTCATTTACAGCAGTAGTGTTAGCACACCCATGCATGCTCATGAAAAACATATTCTTTTTTTTTTTTCTGTCAACTTTTCCATATACCTTTGAGGGTTTTGGACAGAATAACGTTTACAGCAGTAGTATAACACAAAAACCCCCACTATGTGGATAGTTACAAAATTGCATCAGCTAATGTACCACCTGGTTACCCTTTATCTCCTAGAAAATGCAGACGAAATTTGAAGAGACACAAGCTACGTAACAGATTCAAATTTGCATCTCATGGTTAGCAAATCTGAGATCAGGTTTTGATCCAAGGGAAACTGGGATTTCACACAAAAATGTTTGCCCAGAACAAATAAGCGACTTGCCCACAGTCAGGTCTGATGTGGGACACCCTCTCCAGATAACATTACAAATAAACCCAAAATGAACAGAAATATTTCTCCATTTATTTACCCATATTCTGACACTGATTTTTTATCTAACAAATAATTTAAGTGCAGATGAAGTTTTAAGGAAGGAAGTAAAAACTATTAGGTATCAATCAAGAATTAAAGAAGAATGTAAAATTTTTTGATTATGGGATTAATTTCCTGCTCATTCATTTCAACATTTAGGTCCTCATCATTTCAGGCACAGCCTACATTAATGGTACATATTTAAGAAAGAAACTCACGTCAGATAAGTATCATCTGCCAAGAACATACATTTTTTTATATTCTTTAGCATGCAAAGAAATATTACATTTCCACTAATTCGCTGTTATGTTCTTACTAACAACTGTGGTGGACAGCAAGTAATAACAGAGACAGGCCAGCACAGCAGTAAAATATGTGGACACATCAATTTACATAAACCAGCATTTGCTTATTATTATTGGGTTTGAGAAGCACTGTTGCCAGCTGTTGCAAAATGCATAAACAGTTCATAATCTGTAATAGTTCCTTAGACAGCTGCAAGACCATAAGGAACCAACTTTTCTTCCTCAAAAGCTTTCATTAAACATGTTATTTAGTTCCAAAATGGACAGCTATTTCAGAAAACATGTACCAAAAACACAGAGGAAAAAGTAAATTTCTCTATTAAATTAAACGGTTTTGTAGAGTAGCCCAGAGAGTTAATTCCAGGCATCTTGTCCTAAAAGGAAGCAACTGTTATAAAATGTATAGGCCTTGTGTAAATGAAGTAGATCAGTTTAGTTTAGCAGCTTAATTTGTGAAATTAAACTAGATCAGATGACTTCACCAGATGAGCGTCGAGTTCTGAGCCACTTCAGAACTTGTAATTACTAGTAATTAACTTACCAGAAGATTAACTCAAAGTGAGCAAAGTTGCACCATTTCAGCAAAGTCTACTGCTCCAGAAGGGCAGAAAGTTCAGACCTGGATAAAAGCTGAGCAACAATAAACAAACATAAATCTTCATACCCTTCATGCCACTGTTGCTGGCTGCCACAGGTCAGATTTCACATCCCTCTACTACATTACTTCAGAAATCATATAGTTATGACAGTTCATAAGCATAAAGGACAATTTATGCCAGATAAGGAAAATGGCTTCTGGACTAGCAGAGTCTAGGGGAAGACAAAAGGAAGCAAGGTTCTATGTGGCACAGACATACTTAACAGCAGAAAGTGCAGAAACAAGGCATGTTTCAACTTATGGAACCTACAGAAGGATAGAAGGACTGCCCTCCTGACTCAGAACAAAGGGCCTATACTGTCCAGCATGCTAACCTGGACAGTCACTAAGACAGCAGGTAAACCTGGCCAGTTTTTGTGGCCAGAATGATACAAAATGGCTCAGGTTGGAAGGCACCTCTTGAGATTATGCTCTCAAGCATGGCCACCTAGAGCAGGCTGCCCAGGACCATGTCCAGACAGCTTTTGAATATCTCCAAGGAGGGAGACTCCACAACACCCCAGGCAACCTATTCCAGAGTTTGACCACCCTGAGTGTACAGAAGTGTTTCTTGTGTTCAGATGGAGTCTGTGTTTTAATTCATGCCCATTCCCTCTTGTTCTGTCAGTAGGCACTACTGAGAATGCACTGGCTCCTTCTTCTTTCTTTGCTCCCATCAGGTATGTATATACATTTGTAAGATCCCCTCATACTTGCCTTCTCCGGGCTAAACAGTTGCAGCTTTCATCCTCTCTGCATGTAAGAAATGCTCCAGTCCCTTACTCATCTGGAGACATGGCCTGGGGAGCCCAGAATGGGACCCAGCACTCCAGATGTGCCTCATCAGTGCTGAGTAGCAGGGACCTCACCTGCTGAAAATACTCTGCCTAATGCAGCCCAGGAGGCTGTTGACCTTCTTTGCTGAGAGGTCACATCACTGGTTGAAATTCAAGGTATGCTCCACCAGAACACCCAGGTCCTCCTCTGAAAACCTGCTTTCCAACCACTTGGCCTGCAGTTTCTACTGGTGTCTGGGGTTATTCCTCCCCAGGTACAGTACTTTGCACTTCCCTTTGTTGAACTCCACGAAGTTTCTCTCTGCCTGGTTCTCCAGCCTGTCAAGGTCCCTCTGAATGGCAGCAAACCCATCTGATACATCAGCTGTGTGACTATCTGCGTGACTTTGTGTGAAGACGTGGGCCCATTGCAGTATAATGACACCTTTTGTCTTGTTATCAGTAATATTCTCTCAGGGACACCCAACGTTGTTGATTGTTTTGGCTGCCATGGCACATTAAGTCAATAGTTTTGTAGAACTCCCAATGATGGTAAGATCTCCCTTTCCTGAGTTATAACCTCCAGTTCTGAGTCCAGGATTATATAAGTACAGCTTACTTCTTCCTAGGTGTGTAGCTTCCCACTAATTTACTCTGTCACTTTTTGCCAATTCAGTTTTGTGAGGTCACTACATATTATTTCAACGTAAGCATGGCATTTTTCTACCTAAGCAGCCTAGTGGCAGCTGCAGACTTGAAAATCTCACTGTTTCAGCCTCTTCTGTGTGGTGTCCATGAAGACATGGAAAAAACATTTTGTTGGCACTTTTAATGGTCAAAGTAATCACTAAATCCTATCATATGCTTTCTACCCTTTCACCAGCTTTCAGTCCACAAGGGAACTTTTTCTGCAATCACATGGTGACTTACGTGTCTTTAATAAACTTCGGTATGAACGGTGGCCAAAAGCTTATTTAAAATTCACTATGAAAATCCAGTATGTCCAGTAGATCCACTTCAACCACATGCTTTTTTACACCCTTGGAGAACTCCAACAAGCTAAAAAGCCAAGATTTCTCTTTAAAGATGTCATGCTAACCTTAGCCAGACAGACTGCTTTCCATGTATTCAGAAATCTCTTTTTTATTACAGGCTCCCATCTTGCCAGGGAAGAGAGTCATACTCAGTAATTTCCAGGATCCCCTACAGCACGCTTTCCTACATAGGATTTACAGTGGCAACTCACAGCCTCCTGGCAGTTACTCTTTGCTATCTAGTGAGGCTGTAAAATTTCACCACCAACTCTGTAATTTCACATTATCTGTTACTCGTGCACTCATTTTCCAATGTTAATTCTAGGACACAAGAATACAGTTCATCTTTTTTCACATCCTTTCTTTTTCTCAAGTTTGCCACTATTTCAGAATTAAAGCATCAGCACAAATATGTTTCTTTAGTGATCCACACCATATCAGTGCTATCTGTATGGTATCTGCACTGACAATTGACATTATTTGTATGGTAACTCCTTGTTACTACATAAGGATCAAAAAAAGACCACATACTCAATAGCACATGCTATGCAAGCTAAAATACTCACTTCTCTGAATCATGCTGCTGTGCTTGTTTAGCCTTACAGTTTTAAAAGTTTTAAAATGGTTTAGAGAAGCTCAGTTTTATGGTGTCTTACTTTAAATGCCTTAAGAAAAATAATTTTCAGAAGTGTCAGGTACTTTTGCTCTGGAAAAATCAAGACTTCTAAAAAGAATACTGGGTTTCCAAGCAGATAAAACTCAAATTAAACCATGACTCCAGAGGTCATGGCTGAAGGAAAAGCTACTTTCTAGAACCCCTCCAGTTTCCTGTCTTCTCAGAACTATTTACGCAGCAAATGAAAGCCCCTAACAGTTATGGCATGAAAAAAATAGCAAACACAGGAAGATCATAGAAATTGTTGGTGATTTTCCTTTGCAAGAGCTTGTGAAAACACTCTGTTCAATTTCATATCTATGGGAGTTTGCATGCCGCATTTTCAGATATAAACTCACACAAACCCTTATTCTCATAATAAACATTCCTAACTACATCTCACCTAAATTTTCTACGGTGCTGAGTTTAATAAAAGCTGGATTTAGAGCCATTATTTGGATGACTTGTTAAAAGGTTTCTGATAAAAAAATAATTTTTTTTCATGTGTACTGAGAGATATAAAATTTGGTGCCTTATTACAATATTTCTAAAAAAAATATAACTTGAATATTAGCTTAGTTATTCCAGCATATAAACCCATCCTTTGGCAAAGGAGAAAAAAAACACTGTTCACAGTAATGTCTTCTATGTGTTGTATCAAATGAAACAGATACAGTAAAACGTAACACAACGTTCAAAAAGATTTTGTTTCTATGAACAAATTTTAGTTTCTGGCCAATATACATAAAAACAAATTTATCTGCAATGTCCACCTATTGATGCTGTGCTACAGTTGACAGTCTTTCTTACAGCAGTAGATATTCTTCAAATACCCAAATGAAGCCAAAGTTTATAGGTGCTAATGTTCAGTTTTCAAATAATTATGAAACATATATTATGAAATATATATTAATTATAATAAACTGTACTGAATCTTAAGGTGTAGCATTTTTACTTCTTAAGAACATGCTATCACTCTTGTGATCGAACCAAAGTAATCAATTACTGATGTAATCTGAGAACTATGAGTAGCTTGCTCTTTCAAAATTATCCTTAGTATGGTGCAATGCAGGTGAAAAAAAAAAGATTAAAAGTTTTCTAGTATTATTAAGAAATTGAAAGATCCTTTTCCCTTGTACTTTAGAAGAGTTTATTTATGAAAGCATACACATCACAGAAAACACTGTTTCATAAAAAGTAGCGCTGCTGAAAGACTTGGTTTACTCATGTTTGAACACTGTGTTCTCTCTGAAGCTATAGCTCCTAGTCTTTCAGCCTTCTCAGCACAGTAGAAAACAGTATACTGTGTTTCTTTCACCAGACACTTTGATAATGGAGCTCTTACTTGCTGAAGTTTGCATTGCCTTAGGCTGATTTGGAAGGCATCTGGAAATTACAACTGATTAATTAGCTGTGAGCCTATGATGTGAAGATGGCAGATGGAATAACAGTATTTCATTGCTCCCTGCCCTGCAAGAGTTACCAGTCCAATACCCAATCCATGTCAAGGTCCCAGTCTCTTTCCAGGGAGATTTAGAAAGATCCACATAGGTCTGCCACAGTAATTGCCTTTCCTTAGCTGCTTTTTCTCCTAGCTCTGTTCACTGGAGATACCATTGCTGACAAAAAGATGTCTAAAAACCATGAGTGAAGGGAGTTGACAAGAGAGTATTTTCAGCAGAAGTCCTGCCTTGCAATCCACAGAATTTAGGCAAAGCCAGCTTGGTTTTACATTTATCACTCCTCGATGTATTCCCAAACAGAAAAACTGTGGTATGGTATTATAAACCTAAATTTGTCTAACAGAAAAAAGGCATTTGAGAATCCTCCTGGCCCCTGTATGTACATACCAGATTCACTTGCACACGTCACACATACTTTCATATATACTGCCCATGATTTTCTGGCCAGAGATACGGAAGTCCTTTACCAATATCCAGCTGTTGTAAGTATCATAACATAAGCACTAAGAAGCAGTTTTAGACTGAGAAGGAGGAGAAAGCTATTCAGCTTTATCTCCCCACTGAGCCTTCCACTTGCCTTCTCTCTATATACGCTGAACGGGAAGGACAAGATGAAATTAATATCAAGTTATTCTTCCACATTTCTGAGAACAAAGACTTCCTCTCTAATGCCTGGGCTTGCTGTTCTTGTGGTGGGCTTTGGTTTACAAAGTCAAGAGACTGATCTCTTTGGCCTAACTGTGTGAATAATGTTAATAAAAATAATACCAGAAAGATTGGAGATTAAAAAAAAAAATCACTCTATTTTTCATTCTGTGGTTTAGATATTGAGAAGGCCTGAAGACTAATAGAGCACGTGATACAAATGGTAAATACATTATTGCTTTTGTTTGGAGCTCCAGTCATGAACTACCACATTATACAAGGTCTTACACAATCACAGAGGAGTATCTGATACAAGCACTACAGCAAAGTAAGAGAGATAGAGACTATTTATTCCATTTAGAGTTATAGCTATTTATGAACTACAAGAAATCGAGCAGCTCTTCACTTCTTACTGGATGCAATACAACATTGTCGTAGATATCCTAATAAAGGAAGTCAAAGTTAGCTTACAAAGCACATTCATGCAAAAAGCAAATTATTCTGTCATTCTCTCCTTAATATTTTGTCAGCTACTTTCACTTGAAAATTAAGACAGATAAGCAAAGAGATATCATCTTTAATAAATATCTCTTTCTGCACAAAAAGTATCATAGCATACCAGCTTAAAATTAAGTCTCACTTCTTTCAAATTTATCGCTGATGAAATATATATGCATGAACATAACTGAAAACTGCACTTTCACAGGCTTTCCAAGAAACCTGGCTATATGTGATGACTTAAGGTTAACTTACGATCAACAACATCAAATGCTTGCCAGAAGATGGCTGGTAAGAGAAGGATGCAGAATTACAGCACATTTACAATTAATGTTGAGACAGAATTTAAGACAGTTCCTCAATAAACATGTTTACAAATATTTAATTTCATTGTACTTGGATTAAAATGATCACTTGGTCCAGATTAAATTATAAGACTCAGTATTTGTTCATTATATCCTTTTTCTTTCTTTAAATTACTTAAGAGCCCATGTTTTGACACTAAACTCCTGACTAGAGACAGAAGAAAAGCTACCTGATGTCCACACCAAAAATATCCTTCCTTCCACACCGAAATGTGCAGAGTCAAACTCTGCCTATTTTACTCTGTCATACTTGCTGACACCAGCCTTGTCATTTTCAACTTGTCAAACAGCCCACTGACAAGCTATTTTAAACCAAATTGTAAATATTCCAGGAGCAGCCCAAAGGAAAGAAAAACCAATATATTTAGTTTGTAAAAGTCTTTCCAGCTCATGATTATTTTCCAAGTGGATAAGTCTGAAGATCTTTATATTTTTTCCCAGTAGGATAAATGACATATGGATTCAAATGTGATTTCACATATTAAAGCACGTCAGTTCTTTGCTTGTCCATAACAAGTTGCGAAGTTCAAGGCTCCCAATATTAGCTAACAGTAATATACATATATGCATACTCTTGTTTACCTTTCCCTCCTATTCTCCTCTCTTCTTCCTTCTCTAAACCATTTCAGTGCCCATGTCTTGACATATTGAACTCCGCAGGTTAGGCTGCTTTTGATTTGTGAGGAGACTTACAATAGTTAATTACAGAGCATGGTCTTCTGTGACTCAAACATTTTGCATTTATAGGCTCTTGATATAGTCCAGAGCAAGAGGCTAACCCATATTTAATTTGTCCAACACGTTTCTGGTTAAAGTTCCATCAAATGGGTGACTGGAATCCCTCCGATTCAGCTGGAAAAGTCACTTTGAAGGAGGCGTTTATTAGCAACATTTGCCTCAGTCACAACAGGAGGCCCTGAGGGCCTGGGGAAAATCAGTGGTTGCTTATAATAGTCAAAACCGGCTATTCCCCACAGGATAAAGTGTCAATAATAGGTTAGATATTATTGTTTTGAATTGATTGTACAGCGGGTATAAAATTAAAGAAAATGAGGCCGTTTCTTTAGGCAGCCAAGGTCTGTGCTTTGAAATGCCCTCCAGCCTGACCCCCGCAGCCCCAGCCCCAGGAAGCACCGGGCGGCTGCAGCAGGGCTTGCCTCCCAGCCAGCGTGCCCAGCGCTGCACAGCTGCTCCGCATAGAGCATGACTAACATAGCTGAAGGCCCACAGCACTTAGCACAATTAAATCAACAGGCTGTAGCTCATTCCTCCGGCGTGACAGGAAAAAGGTGCAAAACCCAGATGCCTTTGCTTTCTTCTATCTTTATGTTTGCTGGAGCGATTTTTGTGAGTGTTTAATCCTCTCTGCATCCCAACATTCACACAAAAATTTAATGTGCATGTGGTTTTGACTGGAAAAAGTCCCAAGCCAGAATATCATTAACTTACAGTCTTTTCAAGTGATATATTCAGCAGTTAATTCTACATTAAATTGAGATACATTTTCAGCAGTATTGTGAAGGAATGTGTTGGGCAGCCTGTAACTATGAATATTTCTCTTTTCTTGCAAATGGACACTCTTGAACACCTCTACAGAGACAGCCACAAACTCCTTTAGCAGGAGGAGCACTGTCAGACTGCTTCATCTGGAGGAAAAGATATTCTGTAGTCTTTTACATTGCTTTACTCATGAGGTCTTTTACAGCATTTTACTGTCTGCACTGTCCTGAATGAGGAGACAGCTTAGTAAGAGAGTCCTGCTGTATCAGACTGTATTAGTATTGTAAATGGGACAAAATTTTTCCTTGCCAAACACAGCAAAGACTACCCTTAAAAATCTGTGAAAGAAGAATGACCTTACTGAATAGCTGCATTAAACAAAAATGTGAATACATTCTCTCTCTTTAGAGTCCTAGCCAGGTGGGGTAACTGAAAGTTCCTCTTGTTCAAGCCAACAATTATTATCCTTGCCTGGTTATTTCACTGTCCCTAGAAAATTTAATGGATACTGTTCTCAAAAGCATTCATGTTCAAATGTTCCATGGACCTTAAGCTCTTCATTGACAAACACCTCTAAAATTTAGCCTAAGCTTAAGTCTTGAAATGCTATAGGCACTTAGGAGCTGAAGTCTCAGTGAAACCCTGATACTCACAATTCCTTTCTGAAAACAGACTAGCTCATAAATCACTGAACATTTTGTCCAAAAAAAAGCTACATTATTGCGTTGTTGTAATCAGGTACAAATCCACTAGTCAAATTGGACTTACTCCCAGCAATATCAGTTCTAAGTTTCACCAACCCTATGTAAAACCTTGAATGTGTAAAACTTATTTTCAATCCTGTCTTTTTCTTTTTCTTTTGAGGTAGTTGTATGGATTTTCTTTTTTTTAATTCTATTTTATTTTCCATCTTTATTCCCTTCTTCCTTTGCCTCCTTTGTACTCTTCTTTTACATTCTTTTCTTTTGTTAGTGTTCCTGTCTCAGTTCAGTGCTTCTTCATTGCCCCTTTTCATAAGACTTGAAAACTGATTTTTAAGCAGGTTAAAAGTAGGAAAGTAGGACTGAATCTCATGTTAAAGAAACCAGACTATATCTAGCAAAGATTACAGGTGATGTTTTATCCTTAAAAAAAAAAAAGGTTTACCTAATTACCAGTTTCAAAAGGTCCTCTGGGTCTGAAGGTGGAGACCATAGTGCTCTTGATGGAGAAGGTATAAAGTGCATGGCCTCAGTGAAGAATAAGATGATGGAATATTTGTTCTGTCCACACCAAAATGCATTAGCCACAAAAATTTCTGCTACACCTGTCAATGCATTGCCTTTTTCTCAAGGGAATCAAAGAAATATTTGCATACAGGAGGTGTTTCAATAGATGTTAACAGAACATCACGCTTACTGACAGGGGCCTGTGAGCACCAGATCCCAGTGCAATGTTCTCAATATTTGACAGCCATACATCAGCCCATCACCCAGCTCTGTCATGAGTTTTCACGCAGGAGGTTGTCGGATCCTACCAAGATTGAAGAAAAGCCGAGAACTCTCTTTTCATGCATATTTGGAAATTGCAAGGAGAAGAATGCTAATACAAAGTCTTTGTCATCCAGCACTATTTCACAGGCCTTGATGTGGCTTTACTTCTTGTGATATGCTTGCACAAGGAAAAAGTGTGTCCTGTACTTTCAATACTTCTGAATTGCAAACTAATTGTTAAATATTTGTGGCAAATGTGTTCTTATTCACTAGCGGGGACTGTTGTCAGTCTGTTGATACCTTACATACATGTTCTATTCACCCTCATTCTCTTCCCTAAGCTGTCATCGGACTATGAATCTCAGAGCTGGTAAATTTTCCTCCCTCACAGGGTTAGGCTAACTTTGAGAAAACAGTGCTGGCATAAATACACATCTGACTTCAGTGTTACAATGCTCAGCTGGGATGAGAACTGGAAGTAAAATATGGCTAGTCTCACAATTACGGTACAAGTATCCTTCTCCTACCATTACAGAAAGCTACAAAGAAACTGTCCCATCTTCCTCCCTCGCTCCCCATTATCAGTGCATCTCCTCTACATTACAGAAAAAGAAACAGCCCTTATAGGACCACGATTTAATTTACATCATCACATAACCAATACATTAAATAGTTACTGGAGATTATTTTTGCCATGTCCTTGGTGTAGTGTTTTCTGATGAAGTGTGCACAATACACACATCTGGTCTATTAAGCTATGGAAACATTGTGTGAACCATATGGTAAGGGCTGATGAAAAAAGAGACCAGCGAAATATTCAAACCTAAATACATTTGCCAGAGTTGGGAGTCTGATTCTGGTAACAGCCAGTACCAAGCTCGGATAATGTAATCAAAAATGTGTGATGTTATGTGGGCCCAAACATAGCAGGAGATTCCACTATGAAACCTAACGTTCCACATGAAATGCTGAACTTCATTACATGAAGCTTCTAACAGTCATATGACACTTCTGAAAAAATAACTGCTCAATACAACCCATGATCATGTGAAACTGTAAGTTTCCATGTCTCTTTTTACAAAAAGTACCACCTTAAACAGATTTTGCCACTCTTATGAAAAGAAGCTACTAGGTTTCTACCTGGGATTAGAATGTTTGACTAACAAATCTTTGAAAATACATTTTGTTTTCATAGATATCTTTGAAGTACAGCTTTGTAGCCAATTTTGCACTTCAGCATCTCTAAATATGATATTAATAACTATTCAAGTAAGCTACTAATGTAGCTAGTTATATTAAAATAGTTCAGAGAATTTTGGCTGCTTGGATTTGTGCTGAAGGAGATAAACCAGTAACAACTTATGATTATGTAAAATCAGTGTCTTCAGGTGGCTTCAAAACTGTTATTTCAGATTATCAATGCCAAGACTCAGGCAGACTTTTTCAAGTTTTCAGTTGGATTTCATATACATGACATTTTATTTTTATTTTTTAAATAGAAGCAGGTAGCAGTGCTGGGTTCTGGTATTAATTACACATGGAAACAGAAAACCTGAAGTAAACCTGGTAGCATTTTAAGAATCTATGTATTGTGAATTCATCTGGAACTCATTGGGCTGCCCCTGGCTGTAATGAATTCATGCTGTATTAGTAGTAATATTACATGTACATTAATAGATGTTCTACTGAGATCAGTATTATTTCATTGACTCAAAGGATTAGTTTAAGATCAATTTTCTTCTAACTATATTTTTAACATAGCTTTCTACTGAAGCACAGCTTCCTACAAGACAAAAATAAGACATCAGAAAAAAAAACCATGCATAATAAAATACACAAAATCTGACATTTTTGTCTCCTTAGGAAAGATACAAAATGCATTAGAATCATATAGTCTATCCCCCATGTAAACAAATACATTGTGTTTATCTGTAAAATAATTTTCTCTGTGGGAAATAAAACATTCCACTCTACAAAAGTGAACATATGTAGATCCAAAAGAGGTATTAAGATGTATCTAAATAAAAATGACATGCCTTACTTCAGCTGAAAAAAAATGATGCAAACAACCTGTTTGTAAAGAAGTACCGAGCAGTATCATCTGCACATTTCTGCTTTGTGAGGCATGCTAAATAAGAAGACACAAATAACGTGCAGAAGATTTCACTGGTACCAGTTGCATGCCTGGGATATGGTAAGTAATGGAAAAACAATAGCTTGGATACGTTGTGTTGGAAAGGGAAGATGCTCTTAACTGTGTGCTATCTCTTGTGAGCTGTATGAGAAACACCAATGTGACTAGTGTTACCCCTTTACAACTTAGGTCCTGTTCACCAATAAGTTTATATTTCCTTCCCGAGCTATCTGGCTAAGATGAACTTGCTGAGGAGAAAAAAACATGTCTTCCTGAGTCTACTGGTTCAGCATCACTGAATAAAGTATAAAAAGTAAAAATAAAGAACTGGTAAGCTCACTGCTTCTCACATTTTTATGCCAACCTCAGTAATGTCATGAGTCAAAGGAACAGTGAAATGCAATCACAGACAAGGAAACGACAAAGGTCTCCTAACCAGCCAACAGCCAACTAACTGAACGTGCAGGCACACAATTAAAAGCATATGACTGAGAATTTTGTTGAAAAAATCTTGCAATTCCAACTCATACTTCTACCTCGTCTCCTCCTCTAGAGATCCTGGAAGCAGGTGGGAAAAAAAAGGCATCTCTGTTTTCCCTGTGCTTTGAAGATAGCCTGGCCTTCTTCATTTTTTCTTTAAACAAAGAAACCACTGCAGGGAAGTGGAAAAAAAAGAGATAAATAGGGGATACCTGGTTTGGATAATTTTGCTTTTCTCGGATAGTGTATTCCACCTATGGACAGCAAGCCTTTGAAATCATCAACATTCCTTACATCAAACAGCAGCACTTCCTTATCCTTTTATTTCAGATCATCTCCCTCCCTGATTCTATCAATCAGCAGCAGAAACAGCTCTTAGCAGAACTTAGAGCTATGATCATAAAATAAATAGTCTGAAGACCTAAACCAGAATTTAGAAGAGCTGCTTTCTTAGGAAGCAAGATATACACATTCATGTATCATATGTGTATTCATCTGTCCAAGTCATTTGTCTCAATAACTTTAAAGCCCTGCCAGCCCCCATCAAACAGATTTGTCAAAACAATAGAGGTCTCAAAAGATGTTAAATTTCTACACTTCTCAGGAATGGGGAGAAAACTTACTAGTGCCCATGTGGAAAAGGAATGATGTCTCTTAGTCCTTAGTAGATATCAGAAAATTCACACAGGAGGGTATTACAAATGTCCTAAATGCAGAAAAAGTCTTAAGGAGGTTTGCAATTTAGCAGACCTCAGTGAATTCATTTTCAAGCCATTCTCTTTGTCCTGGGGATTTTCTAGAATCCTCTTCAATTCCAAATGTCTCATTTCTCTCTCCTTTTCTCTGTTCAGATTATCTGGCAATGCTTCCAAGGATGCAGTTCTCACTACTTCAATATCATCTCTTTCACATTGACTTTAATTTCAATAATCATAAGGTACAGCAACATATAGCAACTTAAAACTTTCCACTATGCAACTTCAGCAACAGCTTCTGTTCCTATAGATCACCTATCTATTGCTCTGAAGTTATGCTTGTGTGGACCCTTTAATCAACTTCCAAACTCAAAAAAAACATATTCAGGTAATCTGTGCCTAGAGGACATGCGGCCTAACCCAAGCTCTGAAAAACAATACTGAAAGTGAAACGGACAGAAATGGGACAAACAGGAGGAAACACGCACAGACAATAAGAAGGAGGAGAGGCAAATGTGAACCCAGGCTTGTTTCTGTCCTCCTCAGAGATAAGACAGAAGAAAATCCTTTTCTTGTTGTTGTTGTTGTTTTCAAAATCAGTTCTGTGATGGAGGCAATACTTTGTACCAATCTATTTTTCACCTGCAGTTACTTTAAGTACTGATGTATTGGCACCTCTTTACGTATTCTGCATTCCTCAGTCCTTATCTCAAAAACATTCACAACTACCCTTCTGCTGTGGTCCAGACTGCAGTCTGGGCTTCAGTGCATGACCGGAAAGTTCCACTCCCTCGATGGCATCATTATGAAAATGCTTGCATTTAAGGGAAGTATCACAGCAACAAATGGTGTGGCTTTACACTAATCATCTACCACATTCTGCATACAGGAATCTGCAAAAAAGCTCAACGAGGAGGTCTGCCAACTGTCCCCTGGGATAGCCTTCGTGGAAAAAGGGGCACTTTGGAAGTTAATTAGAGACAATCTGTTTTTTATACTGAGTTTAAGAAAGCCAATTAGAGTTAATGGGAATTCAAATGATTCTCATTTAGATTTGTTTGATGTGGTTAATATTATAGTTCAATTTTTCACAGCAAAACAGCAAAATGGACATTAAAGGTGACTAAACACTGAAAGAATCCCACTTGCTGGAATTCAGTTTTCTTACAGCAAATTCATCCCTTGTGTAAGAGTTGTGAAGGCACTGGGGATTAATTAAACAGCATAAGAAAGATATACTGAACATACGGACACAACAGAACTTGCTAACATTTACCAAATCCTTCACACAGGGAAAGGAGACCTCCTTTGCGGAGCACGCTGCCGCACAGTATGTGTGAAAAAGACCCTTTTTACAGTGCCCTCCTCAAGCACACCCAACAGCGAGGGAACAGCAACAGCCTCCCTTTGAAGACAAATACACACAATCAGGAGATTAACTCAACAACTGAACTAGAAGGGGCAGAAATTATGTAGCAGCCACCAAACAAATCACAGAATCACAGAATGGTAGGGGTTGGAAGGGCCCACTGTGGGTCATCTAGTCCACCCCTCCTGCCGAAGCAGGGTCACCTACAGCAGGCTGTAGAGGACCCTGTCCAGGCGGGTCTTGAATATCTCCAGAGAAGGAGACTCCACCACCTCCCTGGGCAGCCT
>Ga0181612_148588_pt1 | contig 15512 bp, 8 predicted proteins | sample HoacroProtozoa21_FD_119630 | JGI IMG/M metagenome (GOLD analysis project Ga0181612, IMG submission 119630) | Hoatzin crop microbial communities from Cojedes, Venezuel. Combined Assembly of Gp0051906, Gp0051904, Gp0051908 | reverse complement strand
CCTGGACAAGGTCCTGTGCAGCCTGCTGTAGGTGACCCTGCTTCGGCAGGAGGGTTGGACTAGATGACCCACAGAGGTCCCTTCCAACCCCTACCATTCTGTGATTCTGTCATTCTGTGATACAGTCCTTTAGAGCTGAGAGGAGACTGAAGTTCTTCAATTTAGGTAGTGCATAGCTTGGTAAGGAAAATTCAGAAAAGAAAAAAGATAAATAACCATTTTTTAATATTTCTTTCATTGTGTTTTGTCTACCTGTAGGGTTGAGGATACGGAAAGTTTTTTGGTCAGGTAGTAGTGAAATGTTTCAAGGAGAAGGCTTTTCGTTTTATTTGGGGGCACAGAGACAGATTAATCTTTTTGTAGTCAAAATCGTGATAAAGACTCAAGTTGAAATAATTTGTTGAAGGCTTGGCTTCCAAAGTGTAAAAATACTGTTTTTTCAAAGTATTTTTTGCTATACAAACTTTGGCAGAAAAAAATAAAACTAAATTTACTATGAGGATCAAGTGAGGGAAAGGCATTCTGTTAGATAGTAATTTAAATTAAAAATCTAGATGTGCTGCACTTACTTGAAAACATAAATTTTACAAGCTCTGTCACTGAGAAATAAGTTAATCATGAGGAAACCTAAGCAGTAGGAGACGTAAATTTCTGTTGTTTCCTTAGGAAATCCTACACTGAGATCTGAAACTACTGGTAGTATATATTGGTTTACAGTCTCAAGACCTCTGCTTTGAGCAGTTTCCCTAAAGAAGAGGAAAGTTTTCTGATGTAGTGTTTTTAATGAACATAATTTTGATAAGAAAGCATTATGTATAGCTTAGAGTGCATTTTATTGCAGCCCACTGTCATACATATTATTGTGTACAGTTCAAAAGGTACTTGCGTTTTATAGCAAAATTCTGAAAAGATTATGAATATTGAATTGTCCTGTGTTTTTATTTTTCTGTAAAGAATTGTAAAATATTAGTCTCATTTCCTTTATTCAACTGCTACTTTGTGATATTTGTTCTTACTTTCCATAAAAAGGAATTAAAAACCTTTTTATATACACAAATAAATATTTTCTTATTTACATATACTCACTGTGTATCCCTAGACTTGTCTTTACACTGGCAGCTTTTGTAGTAGACATCCTGTGCAGGGTATTCGGTTTATATATGTCAGATCCTCAAGGGCCATGGCTTTTGCCAGATGAAGCACTTTTGATTTTGAGGCTGATGAAACATAGTACTGTTATTGATCTGTGCATGACACAGCCTGTCTCTCTGCTGGCAGAGTGTAGCAACATTTATCCAGGAATTTGTGAAATGTCACTCGGATCATGTTCATAAGGTAAACTGTGCAAAAACCTGGATCCAAGCTGAGAATCCATGAGGAGTTGGACGTAACTCTTTTATTCCTTCGTCCTATCTTCTAGGTCAGCCAAGTGGGATTTGTTAAAACAATGTCTATGTTTTATATTAGGTGTCGGAAGAAAGTGTGATTATCACTAGGAACACTCTAGTATAGTATAGTCATACTGTTGTTTTACTCAGTTTTTTAGGTCACTTGGGAAAACAGTATTTTAAGTCAGTGAAAGTGATCTAAACATTAGAAGTTTACAATTTCTGTTCTGTTTGTAACAAAATGACAGTTCCTGTACACCTCCAGCCAGGAAACTTTGCTTATATGCTCTAAAGAATTTGATTTTTCTTGCTTCACTTTGCCTTTAGAGATGTTTGTCATTAAGATCTCAGTAAGCAGTAGTGGTCAGAAAGGGTGTATGACTGTTTTTACACATAAAACTGCGAGAGCAGTGATATTTACATGTTTTGTTTCTTTATAAATCATGATTTATGATTTAAACGCACATTTTTGTCAGTATCAAAAGCACGTTGTGTAAAAAATTATTAAAATTAAAGTAAATAGTAAAGCAAGCTTCCATATACTATTTATCTATGTGTAAAGGGTCAAAGGTAACTTTTGAAGACATTTTTTATAATTAGTGTTTCAGCAATAGACTTGCTGTTATCTGCAAATGGATGTTGCACGTTCTCATTAAAAAATTACTGTGTTTTAAAATGTAAAAAAACCCACAAAAAGCTGCAATTATTATTTTTCATTTTCTGCTTTGAAGGCAGTTGTGACAGTAGTAATTTGAATGTTAACCATGAAGGAAAAAAATACATATTGTAATATTTGCCAACATTTTTCAATTTTAAACATTCAAATCTTTAGAAAAGTTTCTAGATTATTTGATTTAAAAATCAGTTACTAGTTACGGCAACAAGAAACAGTTTTTATTAAAGGTAAAGGTTTGAGTTGAGCTGTCTTGGGATTTTTTCCCAAGTATAACAAGGTTTTTCTTTTATTTCTGGAAGATAATTTCTGTAGTTTGAATTCTACAAGACCAAATCAAGATTTAAATGAAATCTCACTTATGATTGACCACTGAAATGTACCTAGACTTTATGTTTTTTCCATGTTTGTGCATAAAAATATAGTAAGCCAGAAGGGGAAAAGTTGTTCTTAGTCGTGAAAATATATTTGCATACATGTTGTGTATATTTTTATGTGTTATCTCTCCCTTTGCAAGATCTCCATGTGTGAGATACAAACTCATGAGTTGTGGAAAAAGCCAAAATTGCAGTTGGTTGGTTTTGGAGTTTTTGGGGTGTTTTTTGTTTGTTTGTGGATATGTGTGTTTATTTTGCCAAGGTCCACAGGTTGGACAATTAATGGTGTCTGTTTCTCAGAAACATGAAGATGGTATTTCATAGCATGAGGGCCACCAGCTTGTTAAGTCTACCACTAGTGATAGTAGAACTGTTGCCACATAAGATGCACATACTGGAAGAAAGGAACAAGAATTTTAAGAAGGTTTGAACATGTTAAGTATGAGAAAAAATTGAAAATGTGTAATTAATGGAATCTATAAAATAATAGATCAGTGGTAAAGACAGGAGTGTAATAGCCACCCTCCATTGCATAGTAGATTATTTGAAAAGGCTAGTGGTCAGTTTGTGCTTCCATCTCCTTTAAAGAGAATAGATTCAATTTTTCAGGAAAGGTGATTTAGATGTAAGGCAGGTTTTCTTTCTGAGGGCACTGAAGAACTGCAGAAGGTTGCCAGGAGAATATTCTCTGTAGTTAAACCAAAGTTTTCAGGAGTAATCTACTTATACTCTTTTGCACATGTGCTAAATGTAAGGTATTCTTGACATCATTACCAGTCTCGCTCTTGTAGAAATTAATTTTTTTCCTCATTATCAAATGGAAGGACTTTTTTTTGAGGTAACTAGCACAGGAAAAATATCTTAATACTGAAGAGTTTGAACAATGGAGCCAGCATCTAGTCCTTGCAAACTTTTGCTCATTGGACACCAACTTCTCCTTTTCCTCCATGCAGCTTGTTGCTCTTTGATTTCTAATAAGATGTATCAATGATCAGAAAGCAGGACTGTAACAACAGCTCCCACATCTTGTGCTTGGGGGAACAGTGCCAGAAGGAAACATATTTGGTGCTAGAGTTCTTTTGAACTGCTCCACATTTCAGAAGAGCAATCTTCTGCTTCACCAGTTCAGCACTGTTAGGTCTACTGCAATGCACTGGTTTCCTGTGTTTGACCCTATTTTCTTACCCATCCCACACTGAGATTTCTTTATGTAGTTTATTACACAAAGGGAATTGGCATTTTTGTTAGAGCTTGCATCTCACTCCACCTTTCTCATTCCTACAATCCGTGTTTTAAGCTTGTATGTTTGAAGTTAATGCTGGTGCTCTGTTGTCCTGGCTACTCCTTTTCACTACAGGAAGAAACTTCAAAAGACATATTCATAGCCAGGAGTACAAACCAGAAGAGTACAGCCAGTCTCATTACTTTACCAAGGAAAATGCACGAGCCTGTATTTTGGTCTTTTTAAGCTTAAAGGAATAGGAGTCCAGAACTAAGGTATCTTCAACCGCAGTAGAAAAAGAGAGTGTTACAACTAAGACTACTTCTTAGTAGTAGTAGAAGTACTACTTCTAAGTACTTCTTACTTAGTAAGAGTAAGAAGTCTTGTAGGATATCTGAAAAGAATGATATCTGGGAACTACACCTGAGATTCCTTTTTAAAAATGGTTATCTACAGCATTCCCTGCTTGGGATTGTCCTCTTTTTCACTGTCTTATACCTGAGTTGTTGCCGATAATGAGTACTGACTTACAGGATATTTTCGCACCCCTACAGAAGTCAGACACGAATACTCTCCTTGTAACCCTAAGGGAAGGGTGTTTGTGGCTTTAAAGCCATGTTTCTTTGCCTGAAGTGCCTGGACCTCATGGGCTCAGTTACTGCTAGAGGAGGTAGAAGAATGTTTAAACTTCCTTAGTAGTGCTTTGCACCATCTGATTTGCTCTCCTGAAGTTTCATTGGAAATTAATGAGGTAATCGTGGACTGTTGCCGTAGCCTCTGTCATGTTCAGGTTTATTTTGCATCACTCCAGGCTACCTTTGATACCTAATGTGGCAAGAGCTTCAGTTTCTTTCTTAGTAATGGAGACTGCATGGCTAGTCTCACAAGATTCACAGGCACTGGAAAAGGTTTTACCTTTGGTGGCTGGCTGAACTGGTCCGCCTGTGCACAGTTTTCTGTTCATTCATAGATTCAGAGGTGGTCCTGTGGTCTTATGTACGTCGAGGAGAAATGTGTGACTTTGTCTGTGTTGTTATCTCGGTGAAGCAAGCAGAAAAGAATGAGGGAAGTAGCAAGAGACAGCAGCTGTAGGTCTGGTTCAAGCAGGGACATTGAATTGCACGTATTAGGCACAAGTACAATGTTGTCCTCAAACTGTTCATGTATTTGAAAATAATTAATTGCTCAAATGAGTCACAATACTGATGATAATCATGATGAAGGGAAAGTATATTCAGTTTTACACATTAGGCTGAAAACATGGCTTTTTCTTGTGATGGTTTCTTCAGCTATTTAATATGTAATGTAAGGAATACTTTACCCTAAACTGTTCATTTATGCCTATAATTTTAGCAAGGGTTCCAATGATAACATAAATTACAATTTAAAGATAAGACTGTGGGGGTTCATTTACAAGAATCCAGGGATGAATTACCACTTTAATTTATATGCAATACATTTTAGAGGTAATTTTTAAATGCAATTCATATTTTTGAAAAAATTCCTGGCCTCCCCACCCCCCCCCCCCCAGTACCCATCACCAGCTTCCTCATACTCTCAGAAGTGGCTGGCAATATGACTTTATTTTCTTATCTAGAAATTTAAATAATACATTCATATTTGTACAGTATTACCTTTCTGTGACTAGAAAGAATCCGTTTTTTTTACCATTTTTTCCCCAACCCTTTGTTGTTTATTTGTATTTTTATCCTGGTCTATGAGAGCATTGAACTTTTCCAATAACTAAATTTATTACTACTGTTTAAATTTAAAATATTTTGCTTTTACACAGCTGTCTACATAAAAAAAAACTTCTGAGGGGGTTTTTTTCAGTTTTTGTTGATATCTGAAGCAGTTACAAATGAGCTATTTAAATAATTGTATAAAATTAAATATAGACCTATCTTTATAAATTTTGTTCCTTGAATACTGCAACCCACTTCTGAGATTACCTCTGATACACGTATTTTTTAGTAATTTTTATCTCAAAATACTTTTATCACTTCCTCAGACTTTTGTATTTTTTAAATATGTTTTCTGTAAGTTGACAGAAAATGATCTTTAAGAATTGGAAAGCTGTGATTTGGGCAAATGAAGACAATATATAAAGACAAGGCCAGAGTATGGGAGGTAGAACAGCTTTCCCTACAAGCACAGAATTCCTGCCCACTTATATTTGAGATGCAGAAGTATTTCAATAGAAAGTGGTTCACTCTCTAAAACAGATGGAAATGAGGAGAGGTTAAATTAATATTTCACCATTCTTTCAGCTGTTTTGTTTCTTTGTTGCTTATATATTCTTTTAAAAATATTTTTAATTTTTAAAGATAGAAAGCTGTATGCTTTGGAACTAAGTGAGTAAATCAAAAGAAAGTTTAAAAACAGTCTTTAAAATAGCATTTTCATTTGGGTTTCTCTCTATTTTATGTGAGCTATACGGAAAACAGATGGAAGCATTATTAATTTTTTCCCCCAATGAGTTTTAGTGCAGCATATTTGTATGTGTTATCTGAAACATATGAATACTTAGTATTGCTGCTGTTAAATTTGTAATGAGTTGTAGGGATTGTGAAATTCCCTGACTGGCTCTCATGCAAGTAGTTCATTTGCAGTGCTTAGATGTGTTAAGATTAAGCAGAGGGAATATGGCAAGCACTATCCCTGACCCTAGATGAAAAATTCAAATTTCTAGCTTTATGAGTTGGCCTCAACTCTCATGTTTGGTGAAAATCAGATAAATACTGTGTAACCCTGCAAAAAATCTTGCACTAAAACCTGGCCCTAACTATAAAAGATAGCGTGGATTCCATGTCTTTTACTGAAAATTTTCTAGTAAGTACTGAGGTGTGGAAATCTTAGGGCAAATTTTATGCATCAGATGGAAGTCTTTGGTCGTATATAACAATACTTGATGTGCACAGGCATGTTTAGTGTTGGAATACTCAAGTCAACTTGTATTTGTTTAAATAGCAATGGTAGGTGCATGGAGACATTGGTTTTGGACTTCAGCCACATCTTCACAACTGGTTTGCTATAACATTCATATATTTGCAAGTTGGACAAAGTGTTGTGATATGTCTCTGGTTAGATTTTAATTTTTAACTTGGTTGTTACTTAAATGTATCGTGTTGTGCCTGTAGATATTAATACTTCAATTAAATTAAGTATGTCAGCTATAGTATAATATACTGTAATCTTAAATATTTTTCTCTTTAAGAAAAATTAGTATTTTAAGTTTTGTAATTTTTATCTGAAAATGTTAAGACCTTATAGGCAAGGTCCTGCACATCTGTATATTCTGGCAGTTTGTATCTCCATGTTGGAGACTCAGTCCCTACAAAAATTAAAACATATAGTTATGAGCACATAATTGGTCATAATGCAACTACTTCTATAAGTAATGTTACATACATAGTTAATAGTCCTTATATTCCTTTGAAATTTGCAAGGACAGATGGAGTGCTGCATCTGTTTTAGTGTGAAAGCAAGATAGTGTTTGTAATATGTACAGAAATTAGGCTTGGGATACAGCAATGTTTACTTGTACAGAGACATGAAATGGAAGTGATAGAAAATGCAAGCTAAAACAGAATTGCTGCAGGTCATACCCCTTATCTTTGAATTGGTGTTACTGTTATACAGATGACATGTTTCAGAATAATTTTCATTGTATTAAAAAAATGTTACTCATATTATTACTAAGTATTTTCTTATTTTCCATAATTTATTTGAAAAATCGTGGGTTGCACAATATGTAGTTCTGTACTCAGGCTTGTCTGTTGTTTGTAACAGCAGATGACTTCTTGGATAACTGGGCCCAGAGTAGATTGCTCCAGTTCGTTTACAAGTGAGTGTTTGTGCGTTTGTCTAAATAGATACATGTGTTCTGGTCTTGACCTGTGCGTTGTTATCATTCTTTACAAAAAGAAACAAAGAAAAAGCAAACCAAAATTTAAAATGGCCCTATCTGCTCTAATTTTATTGATTTTATTTTTTTATTACTTCATAAGATGCCATAGCCAGCTCAAATGTTGTAGTACTAGTACTAGCTTTTATAAATTGTAGAATAAATTTAGGTATAAATTAGCTACAAAATAGCTGAATTAAAATTACAAATAAAAAATTTGTTTATGAACTGGTATACATAATCAGTCCTTTATAAATGATGATCACTCTGATCAATACTAACACATCATTAAGAAGACATTCAAAGACTTTGATAAGAGTCTTTGTTAGGATTCCAACTGTGTTCCCAGTAATAGCTGAATTTATAATTTGTATCTGTGAAAGGGCTGTTCTGTAGATAGCAGCATCAACATTGCTTTTATAAAGCTGAAGAACTGCAATTGTGTTACAGTGACATTATCAATAGCACAACTATGTTTTTTCTTTAGTGAAATACTTGAGAAATATACCTCTTATCTGCATACTGATATCTGTATTTCTCTGCTGGGAACTAATTTAAACACTTCATGAGAGATTGACATTTTCAGTGCCGTAAAGATCCTTAAAAGCTGCTTTGTTCATTGCAAGCCATATTTAGTATGACCTCATAATAATGTAGCACACCTCAAGTGTCATGCCTGTCTTTACTATGCACATTGGAGCTGTGTTCATCTATAGTAGACAACTGCACTTCAAGGGAAGACTTTTTTTTCTTGATAGGCAATTAGCAGTAATTAGGAAGATTCACTTCAGTAAGATGTCAACATGAGATTGTTTAAAAAAGTTGAATGTCAGTGGCTTTAAAAGAGGGGTTTTTTTTCCCTGACACATAGGTATGGCATGTGAAACATGAAATGTTAATTTAACTTTTCTGCTTATTATTCATGCACAATATTATTTTGTCATTCAGATACTACATTGACAGAGTGCAAAGGGTATTAAAATAGTGCTGCTAGAATAAAAAGAGGATTAATCTACCATTGGCCAATTAGCCAAAGGGTACTTAATGGTCTCTAAAGGCTACTGAAGTCTAACAACTAGCTAAAGCACTGGCAAAAAGTCCTCTATATTACCTTCATTTACTTGACATTTTGTGAAACAGGGTCAGCTGCTGATAGCTGCATTTGGCGGAAAAAAAATTACAGCTGAGTGATACAACAGAATTTCCTAAAATTTCGGAAGAATAAATGACAAAGAACTTCTACATTTTAGAACTTTTTCTTGCTTTTGGGGGTCTTTGTTTCAACTTGGGGATAGGATATGAAGTCACCAAAGACTTCTGTTTCATATTTTGTTTCATGTCTGGAATACTAAGTAATCAACCACTTAACAGCACTTGCATGAAAAGAACTTTCACTGAGGATTTGGAGTTATTTGCCTTTTGTCTATATGATCACATTAAGTATGCAGCACAGTTGGCGTTTTAGTCTGGTATATATATATATTCATATTTTCAGGTACCTACACACCATCTTTATTAATTTTAGCTTTTTTTTCTGTAACCCATCAGGCAGACGTAGTTTTGATTCAAGAGAGTGAAATATGGTCAAGATCAGTGAGATTGACTCAATCAGTTTTGCTTTGGATATTGTAAATAGGCTTATCATTATGTTATAATAACATTTGATAGAGTGTGTAAAATCATAAATACCTAACTCTGTGCCTCCAAATATGTTTTTAAAAGTTCTGTCATGGTTTATGTGTGCAACAAGTCCTACTTATCTTGTATATTTTTCATGGTCAAGCTAAAGCTGTAAGAAAATAGCATTCTGTTTAAAACCTTCAGACGAACAGTGTTAGATTTTAAAATAGAGCTTGGTACAGGAGCTGTGCATATAGCAAATGTATTTTATTACCTACTGTAGCAAGGTTTCATAGAGACAAGAAGAAGGAATATGTTGACTTCAGGTTTCTTGCAGACATTTCTATGCACATTGTAATGTTTGCCAGGATTGTAGAATGGGAAGCTTCATAACAAATAAAATTTTTACACATGAGGATATTTAGATTGGTTATAGTTGGATTAAAAAAATAAGTGGTAAAATACGGTTATGTCATTGTTGAGAAAGAGTTTCAAGAATGACCTGATTTATATCTGATTTTATAATTTTGCCTATAAATAAATTCTATATATTATACTCTGCAAATACAACTGTGTGGGGTCATGTACAGTAGTGCCAGTGCAATAGAAGTCACCCCCAAGAGAAATGTCATTTTCGTAAAAGCCAGCTGCAGTAGGAGGGTGAGACTGCTCTAAACTGAGCTAGAAGCTCCTCACCGGGTTGTTGTGATGCGGAGGAGCAATAGGCCATTCCAGGAGCTTACTACGTTAATCCGTTGGGCCTTCCACGTAGCTGTCTTTCTGAGCAAAGGGCTTATGGTAAAAAGCCTTGCTGAGTCACTGGAAGTTTTACGCTGACTACATAGAAACTGAGATTTCATCACTTATCCCTTTGTGTACAGCACAACAGAGTGTCATGGGTATACCAGGAGCAAGGAGATTAAGATAGATGGCTGTTAAAATATTGAATCTATAAACATCTGTTAAGCCAAAACACTCTGGAGGAGGTGCAGCAGAGAAAGGCCGCTACGTCGTGGAGGAACAGCGATAGCCTGCCTTTACCAACATCTGGTCTAGCTGGTGTTTTAAGATTCTACCTTTCATCCTGGTGACCTCTTCCCCTGGAGTAAATCCTTTTTACTCTGTCACTCAGGATTTGTGTGCTTGGAAGCACACACACAAAAACCCCCCTCTGTCTAAAAAAGAAAAAGGAACAAAAGACTTGACCTAAAACTGGTGAGGGACAGCAGGGCAATGAACTTACTTCTTAAGTAAGTAAATGCAAGGAATATCTTCTAGGCACAAATATCTTGGCAGGGTAGGGGGACTGTTTTTCACATCCTAAATAGATTTAGACAGAATTTCAATATATTGCAAAAAGAAGAACATTGCAGTAGAATTATCAACCCAGTATCACCATTTACATTGTCTCCAGAGCTGTTAAGAGACAACTTTCTTCGTATCTCTGATTGCAATTGCATGTCTGCCTTCGTCTGCCTTTACAAGTTGGGGGGTGTTAGTCTTGTACATCATGTACGTTATGTACTACTTTCACTTCACCCCCGTACTTCTGATGCTGGTTCTGGATTTATGTACATTCATCTTTTAGATGTTTTTCTACCTCCTCACTTAGGTAAATTCTATAACCTATGTAAAACTGTCTTCTTTGGCACCTGTCTCATGAAAGCCCTTTTTCAAAATATTTGCTGTCATTGTGGGAATGTGGCCTCTGAAATCACGGCATTTTAGACTGGATGTATTTTGGCGGCAGCAGTAGCCTAAGAAACTTCTGAGACTCACGAGCTATCTTGGGCAGATATGGGAGCATTTCTAATTTTAATCAGAAATATTGATCTAGCTATGATTTTTTTTGCTTTTCTTTTTATGAATAATTTATTATAGAGACACTGTATCATGAAATTCTGCATGTAGAAATATTGGCCATACTGGATAAATTAACCTAATCCTTATAGCTTTCTATATCTTTCTGTACTACTGCTATTTTTGCTTGTTAAAGTAGCCTTCCTTTGTTTTGTCTTTTACTCAGACTGTATTAATTGTGAGAATAATATATCAGATTAAGGAATAGCCAATTAGAAAATACATTAACACTATTTATCCCTTGTTCAATAATGACAGCAGATGCCGAAGAGAATGGAAAGATTAACTGTTTTACTAAGAACAGTACTTGCCAGATAAATATGTAAACTGCCCATTGGCTTTAATAAATTCACTCGTGTGAAATACTGTTACAGTTTTAACTTTAAATACAGGATGCATTTTCTTGTATCCATGATTTTTTTTAAGCTAATGCAAAATGTACAGGCATGCTCATGTCATTCATAATGGGGATAAACACCACCATGAGTAGTTTTTCTTTTGTTTGTATGTATATGTGATCTTCAGATGATTGTTACGGAAGTGTCTGTATATATAAATATATGTATATGAAAATATTTTTCTAATAACATCAAACAGTATAAAATCTATTTTTGAGTTAAATAATAAAATGCTTGGAAAGAGAACACTATCTTTAACCTTCTCAGCTGTGTTTTTTTGCGTACCAGCATGTAATCAGGCACAGATTTAGTAATTTCAAGCTGTGGTGTCTTCTCCAGTTTCTTATTGGGATTTTTCACAACGGAAGGTTTTTTTTGCCCTTTGAGACATTTCAACACCATTTTGTATAATTGTTCCTTATGTTAAACTACCTTATTACAATCTTCTTTGGAATAATAAAATAGTACTGTAGTTACTTGCTTAAGGAACAGAGAGTTGTTAGGCCATTGGTGGCTTTCAGCTGACCACAGGTTCGTGAAAGTTAACCACTAGCATGAAGATTATTTCAGTTCCCTTTTTTTACAGAACAGCATTGAATATTATTTAAATTAAAACAAATATTTGATTTAAAAGATTACTTCTATAAGGAGTACTGTGAAATATAGTTGCAAAGATTGAATAAGCCTTGTCAGTTGTCAATCAAGTGCAACAAGACTGAGAGTTTGTTTGCATGTTATTTTTTTGACCTAAATCCCTAACAAGCTTCGTCTGCTAATTGGACTTAGCATTTATGTTGCTAAATGAGAAGCATTTTGGCTGCAGTATAGGGTGGTAAGACCTACCCGGTGGAATAAACAACTAACATCTGTTATCCTGTCCTGCTCCAGCTTGGCTTTTACCACTTAAGTACCTCAGCCCTAGAGTCAAGGTTATGGAATATGTGGTTCTCTGGCTATGGTGCATATATGTGTAAGGCAAGAAATAACACAACATGCGTAAAGACCAGCCAACCAGAAGATATTTAGTGCAGCTGGTCCACTTTGCTTTAACCTCTACAAGCCCTACAAATACCAAAACAAAAGCCAAGAGAAGGGTATATGTTTTATAGCAGTTGTCAACGCAGCAATTTAAGTGAGCTTACAGTGGTCACCATTAAAACAGATTTGACATTTAACCACTTTTAATACGCATTGGTGCCTGAGACACCTTGTTATTTCTTCATGCTTTGTGTAGAAATAATTGCTGAATCCTAGAGAGGCTTTAGTTAAACAAGATTCAGCAGTATCTACTGTTACAGTTTTGTATGATAATTTTTGCCTGTCATAGTAAAAATAGCAGTGTGTACAGTCAAAACTGAATTAGCTTGGCTGTAAAAAAATTGCTTCTTTTTTCTGCTGGATTTGATCATTGCGATGGCTAGAGAATTCAACCAACAACTATGCGATATAATTATAGATAATATATACTGTTTTATTCCTCTTAAAGTCTGAACCAGAGAAGCATCTTATATAATCAAGCAGAAACATTTTTAGGATGCAATTGTGATTGTTTCTTCTGTTTTTAAAACAGGTGTTGACCTCCAACCTGGCCAAGTGGCAACAGGAGAAGGAAGATTTACAAGGAAAATTGAAGTTGAGAGAACATCTGTCTCAAACTGCTGGCAAGAGTGAAGCCACACCAGCTCCTTCAAAGAACATTGATTTAGAGATGAAACAGCTGCAGTGCAAACTGAAGGTGACAGAACAGATTATCTAGTTCTGAGGATAATTCGTATGAACAGTATTTCGTAACTGGGTCAAGCAGATATACGTATACTCACATATGCATCTCATTTATAAATCTTAGCCAATGATTAGCAACTTAGGTGTTAGATAACCTTTGATGAAAAGTAGAAATGTAGTCATAAGCGGGAGAATTAAAAGTTACAATTAAAAGAATTTTTGCGGATCAGATAGGTCAGACAGGGAGGCTTGCTGGGTTTTCACACAATGATTGTGTCTTGTTGGAAAGTGCTGTGGAATTACTTCAGTGAGAATTGTGTTGATTCCTTGCTTCCTTTCAGGATGTAAGCAATAGCTATCTGAAAGGGGACCATAGAGTTTGGACTGATGGGGCAGCTCATGTAAGGCAACAGTGTTACATTACCTATATGTCGCTACTATTCTTGTCATCGTTCATCAAGTCATCTTGTCAGCAAGATATTCTTTTTGTATTTGTATTTTTGTAGATTAGCTGGTAGGAGAAGACTAACTTGTTGATGATTTCATTTTTCAGCCTACAGTGATTCTGTTACATGTGGATGATGTAGATGCTGGAATGTGTTGATCTGAGAGCTTTTTCAGCAGGTGACCTGGCTCGAACATACTAATTCTTACTCTCTTCTCAGTGGAGGAAATATATGTGCCACAGGATGTCTTAAAGTTGGTTTGTTCCATCGTTTTGTGTTTAATATTTGGGGAAAGTGAAGAGGTCAAAATGGTACAGTATCTTGCTGCTAAAAGAAACGACACACTAGCAAGCTGGCTGCAAAAGGATCAGCTGGAAGAAAAGGCCATGTTACATGCGTGATCTAGCTGGCTGTGGCTCGGAGTACTGGTTCAGCTGTGCTGGCCCACGAGATGCAGGTAGTGCTCAGACTCTTAGCTGTTGGTGGCATCTAAATTCAGGGATTAGTAAAGGTAGGTCACTGATAAAGAGATGACCGCAGCAGGGAGTAGCCATGAGGAGGCACATAATTTGATCTACTTTAATTATGAGAAAGAGATCTTGAAAACATACATGATGTCTTCTTGAGTGTTGATTTTAGATTTGGGCTTGACTAATCTCCTTCTGTTGCTGGTGAGTGGTAATTTCTGTTAATTAGGGTTGTTCCTTTTAGATGAGTGTCCTCATTATCCAGAAACCTAGTAGTCAATTGCTCTACGAAAGTAAGAAAAATAAAAAATGGGGCTTTTTTTTCTTTTGTAAAATACTCTAAGACTGACACTCATGCTAGAAGCCTAGAAGTCTGCCAGACGTGAACTGCAAAATATAGTGCTGAAAAATCAAAGGTTTTTTTGTTTCTACAAGCAGAGGAAACATTTAGCAAATATGTATAAATCTGATGTCAAAAATACTAACATGACTTTTATTTCCTTCTTAAAGATGTATTATATTTTTTATGTAAAAAATAAACTGTGTATGCAAAACTACACTTAGAATAAATATAGTATGTGACCCCAAATCCAGATTAGTAGAGTAAATTCACTGATTGCTGAATTGGATGAGACTTTTGACTATAAGGGCCTCAAAACTACTTAAATCAAGTTACTGAAATTCTTAGCCTTATTTTGACCTAAAAATTTTTCAAAAATTTAAGTCCTGCAGATCGTTTTAGCAGAAGAAATTAGCAAAAGTTGTCAACTATTGTGGCAGATGATCTAGCGTACTTAAAAAGGAGATACAAAGTTATTCTCCTGAATGTGAAAGCAGCAGAAGCTTTCCTTATAGCTCAAAATCTCAAAGTACCTGGTTTTGTTCATTTTTTTTCTCAGAGCTATCTTTGCAGTGTTTCTTTATGTTGTATGTAATGACTCCTTGTATTTTTGCCAATAGGAGGAAATGTGTTAGGTGTGGGTAGTGAGTTAAGAAGCAAAATACCATAAGCTTATGTCTTTGCCTCTGAGCATGTGCAGAGGCCTGTCTAGGTACTCAAGTTCGTATCTGGTGTGTAAACCATGTAACTGGGTGCTGTGCTTCACGCTAATGAAGCTCAGGCTCAACAAACGGGTCTCAGGAAACTCAGGAGTATTCTGCTAGCATACATCATTTTAACAATTTTCTGGTTATACCTCACATAATAATAGTAAATAGACTAGACAAGTTATTAAGAACAATATTTTACATCTAACTATGCACGCAAGAATATATACTCCCCCTGAGGTGCACAGAGTTATGTACAATACTCCTATTAATGTTAATAGGCGTTACAAGTCTGCACTGAGCAGAGAAATTCTCCTGAAGTATCTTTGTTTACAGCGTGTCTGATCTGTTCATGTATTGTTTATACTTAATGAGTAAAAAGCTT
>Ga0181612_183239_pt1 | contig 15514 bp, 8 predicted proteins | sample HoacroProtozoa21_FD_119630 | JGI IMG/M metagenome (GOLD analysis project Ga0181612, IMG submission 119630) | Hoatzin crop microbial communities from Cojedes, Venezuel. Combined Assembly of Gp0051906, Gp0051904, Gp0051908 | reverse complement strand
TGTTTCATGTTTGCAGCTTGTCTAGAGATGCAGACTTCGTTAGGCAACAGGAAAAACAGTCCAGCCATCTTCCTCTCTTCCCCAGGTCCATCTAGTCTGTTGGAAGTGTTAAAAGTGAACAGTGCAAAGAGTATCTCCAGCTGCCATGCAGGAAGGCAGACCTCATTCAAGTGACTCTGTAACAAAGCACAAACAACTCCTTTAGTCACAGCATTTTTATAGGGAAGCTACCCTTTTGGTTTCTAAAACCAATTTTAAAGAAAAAACCCAGTCAGTCTCCTCTGCCAACTATGCGAATCAAACACCACTCATGTTCATTTGGTTTATTTCACTAAAAGCCTCAACGTATATGAAGATATCACACACTTGCACCCTACAGAAGGTGTCCCGTTATACATGGAGAGAAATGAAGCCACATAGCAGGGAAACCCCACCCCCCCAGGTTGATTAAAGACCAAGTGTTAAAGAGAAACTCCAGTGAAGTACCCACCGGTCTTCAGCCCCACCTTCCCACCAGTTTTTAATACTGTTCTTCAATACTCCCGAGCCAGGCTACACAAGGCAAACCACACAAAGCGCTGCTGCTACCTGCCCAGGATCCAGAGGACTGCCTGACAGCCCTGAGCAAGGGCTGCGTACCACCAGCTTGCTGGAACCTGCAGCAAGCATTTACTTCAGCTTCTGCTGTTCAGCACTCTCACACACAAACCCTCTCTTCAGCCGCAGCTGCCCAGGCTTTCCTGTCCCACCAATTATGACCCTTTACTAATCTCATTTTAGCAGCGAAGCCTGTAGAGTGCTGCCAACTAGGTATAACACCGGTAGGCAGAAACACGGACTAAAAGGCTGCCAGATGTTTGAACTTCATGACTTTTGTATATAATTTAGGCAGACAACAACTTTCCCTCCCCCTGAAAGTCAAAGTATTAGCTTTAGTCTATGATTAATGGGTGAGTGTAGAACTCTGTGTCCTAAGGGAACAAAAGTCGAGATAATTTCAGTCCTTTCCTAGGGTCATGATTCATTGTCTAAGCTGTGTCACAGACAAATGTGTTTCAAGTTCTCTTCTCAGGCAAGAAATACAAGATTCACCAAGTAGCTACTAACACATTTCCTTCTTACATCCTCCTCCTTTTCCTGAAGCGGGCACTTCTCCTGATCTGAGGAGCACTGGCATCAGCCACATCAGTGCAGGAGGCCAAGACAGACTGCGCAGCACTCTCTTCGGCTCCGATGCCCTGCAACATAAGCAGAAGAGACTATCAACACCGTGAGAACTAGCAGAAGTGCAGAAGAACCCCTCCTGCCATCTTTCTGTTTTAGGGAGCTCAGCAAGCTTTCCACAACAATCTTCTATTTACCTTCAAAATTAAGCATGGGACACCAACACCATTACCAGTGTCACAGCAAGCACAAAACTTCCTAAAGTTTTCAGAGCGAAACCTTCAGCCAACACTGGCACTACTTCTGCTTCTGCTACCACTACCAGCCTACAGCAATTGCTGCTGTAGCTCCTGTCTGGGCACAACCGTTCGTTAGAGGTTGCAGGCCTGCCACAAGCGATGGTTTCGCTTTCACTGCTGGAGCCAGACAGTGCCCCAGACAACATGGGTCAACACAAACTCTTGATTTCTCATAAAACATACCCTTACCACAAACTTTTAACTGAAAAGCATCAGGAAAACAACCTGGCTACAGCGTTAATAAAAGGAGCGGGAAGGAGCCTGGTCAGAGACGACACAGGACAGAGGCTGGCAGTGAAGCTACCAGGCAGTGAAGAACTGCTGTAGACTTTTGGACCAACTGCTCACAGTTCAACCTACACCGAACTTAGCCCAGATCCAAAAGTCAGAGATAACAGAAAGATAACTGCTGGCTTTTACTATGGGAAAGCTCTGATTTTTAGGCGGCTTTGCCATCTTTCTGTAGAAACAGCCTTATTCATCTTCATTAGTGGTTTGTTTGCTTATTTCGGAGCCACAATGAATTGAAATGCAAGTCTGAGCTACACAGCTTCCTGGCATATTCTGTAGAAAACACTGCTGGGCAGTAACGGATTTAGCTTAAAAATCAGAGACTGATTTTAGATTCACATTACAGTTTACATCGATCCATATACTCTAATAATCTCTAGTCATATAAAACCACTCGTGACAAAGACCTCAAATGGCAATAGGAGCAAATGTACACAATTCCCCTGATATTTCTGGAGTTTAAAGGACACAGACAATGAAAAACAAGGGCCTGATTTCAAAAATACAGGAGTCAGTGAAGCAGATTATAAACTGTAAGAGGAAAGGAACTTTGATACCCACTTTTGGAAACTATCATGTCAAGTTTAACGTGCTACATAAAACACAGGCTTTTACTCTTGTGAGGGCTAAGGGCTCCAGCTGAGCGAGAGAGATTTTTTTTTTTTTTTATCAGCTGCAAAATTATGCTTATTCAAAAGGCCCACATTTCTGCTAAACTTCGGAACAGTGGGGGTTTCACCCTGGATTCCAGTGAGAGCAATATTTAGCCCACAGTAGCTTTCTGCTTTTGGTCCCTAACAACTCCATTTTACCTGATTTAGTAAATCAGGGTCTTTGTCTCCAGGCTCGTCACCACCCGTCCCATCCAGCCGTACGCCTGCTAATTCATCCCCACAGCTCTCTTCCTCAGACACTTCCTTCTCACTCTGCCACTCCTCTTCATCACTCTCTTCATATTGCTTCCTGCTGGCTGACAGAGTAGTTGTCACTTTTGGAGGAGGCAGAGTTGCTAGTACAGCTGGGAGAGTAAAGGCTGCTAGGAACCTGGCTTTCAGTAGGAGGAAAGCAGGGTTATCGCCGAGTTTCTGCTGCACCAGTTCTGTGATAGCGTGCAAATCGACCCCAGTGCCCTCATCCTGATTGGCATCGGAAGGCAGAAGGCATGCCGCTTGCTCTTCTAGAGCTGCTTTCTGCAGAAGTAGCTCTGAGAGGGTTTTTAAGTTGCACAGAAAAGGTGGCAGATAAGGCAACCTGGTCTGCAGTGATGGTACCTGGACACCTTGTTTCCCACTAAGCCACTCCTTCACTACCCCCTCATCTTCAAGGGAAATCAGGCTAAAGTCAAGGAGATTCTTTTCTGCGCTGGAAGTGGTTGGCTGGGGTGGACTGTCAGCGGGCTGCACAGTCGGTGGTTTGGAGGCAATAGGTCTATTTTTCAATGACTGAGCTACGAAGCAGTCAGAGTTCCTTGGGACATCGTTATGAGGAACTGGACCTCTTGGCTGGAGAGCAATCTCTTTCGTGACGATGCCCGGACTGGAAGATGATCCGTTTGTTGTCATGGAGCCATGGCTCTTTTCCAAGCCAGCAAGACTCGACACACACTGGGCATCAGACCCTTGAGTGCTTGCAGGTAGCTGCGTTTGAGGCAGCAGCACAGCACGCAGGGCTGGTGCACCAGCTGGGAGAGCGGTCTGAGCCGCAGAGGAGTCAGAAGCCTTGGAGAAGCCGTCTGAGCACGCAGGCGTTGCAGAAGACAGGCTGGAGGTGGTGCATCCGGGACTCGCTGAGGTCACAGGCAGAAGCATGGAATGGTTAGCTGCCTTTCCCAAAGGTACCCCTTCTGCTAACTGGGCGCTTGGTGCTTTTGCCTCTGCACCGCTGGGGCGAGGCGTATTTGCTCCAGCTGGTACAGGAGGCACTCCTAAGCCAGAGACATTGCCACCGGAAGTCACAGCTGTCTGACACTGGTTTCTCACAGCAGCAGCTGGCAGTCCTTGGGGAACACCCACCACAGTTTGTACAGCGGTGGGGAGCAAAGCCTGTGGCGTTACAACCCACGTGAAAGGCAGTATGCTGTTGGGAATCAAATGCGAACCAGTCTGCGGAGTTACAAGAGCAGGCAAGAGACTGACCGGCCTCTGCTGCGGCCCGTTACTGTTCAGCTCACAAGTAACTGGTGTGGAAAGAGACAAATTGTTGGTGCCAGACTCAATGCCAACAGGCACCACTGTAATTTGATGTGGCACAAAAGCTTGGTTTTGCAAAGCTACTGAAGCTGAGCTACCAGCTAGGACCTGACCATTGCACCCTCCCTGATCCGGGGCCTTCTCTGCTGCAGCTGGATTCACGCCTGGAAGAGCCCCTCCTTCACAGCTACTCTCCAAAGATTGCTCTTTTGCTTCCTTACTGGATTGTAGCTCTGTCCCTTGTGAGGAACCGGGGCTTTCCCCCGTTTCTGGCACTGACAAGGAATGGTTTTCAGGCACAACCATGGTGGAAGCTGAACCTGCAACAGAAGTAAACGCTGGCAACGGAGCTGGTGTGCTCTGTACTTGGCTGTTTGTGCAGTCAATTCCTGCAGGTTTGCTCCCTGCTTGTGTAGAAGGAATGATTTGCTGTGGGGGGTGCTGGATTATCAGAGGCCCTGAAACCAGCATCTGAGGGGCAACGAACACTGTCCTCTGCATAGCTTTCTTAGCTCGGGATTCTCTTAGCCGCTTCTCCCTCAGTAACTCTGAGACAGTTTTAGGCTTCTGCCTTTGCACTTGGGCTGGAAGAGCTCCCTGCATGGCAGGAGCACTGCTCTCGAAGGCGGCAGCAGAAGTCTCCCTTGCTTTTAAGGCAACAGGTCTCCTGACAGCACTCCTTGGTATGCCCCTTTGGGAGCTCCTCTGAGTACAAGATTGTGATGAATTGCCTATAGAGGAGGGCAAATAAAATATATTAAAAAAAAAATTGAACAGTATTTTCAAAATCCATTCCTTAGCTACTAAGCATCAAGTACCCTGCACAGGAAGTAGCAAAATTCCTGTTTGTGAGAGCTTCTACAACACTATAGTCTTGATTTTATCAAGCCCCATCCTGACATCCTTCAGATAACTCTGATGCAGCAAGCTTACCACTTGTTCAGTAACGATGTGATTTTCCCCAGAAATCAGATGGGCTAGGAACGCACCTTAACACCACACACGAGGAACTGCACTGGTCAGCGCTACACCAGCACTTCGCACCCAGCCGGGATGACAACCACCCAGGGTTTTGGTCAGTGCCAGCGGTCCCCCAGCCCTTCGGTATTCTTTCAAGTCCTTACCAAAAGGTAACATATTTAGCCAATAGCTGAAAATCCAAGAGCTAGCAAAAATGAGCATGATAATGTAGTTTTGTTCCAAAAGTTCTCCTTCAGTTACATTGGTCACTAATGTAACGGTGATGAATTAAGTGAAGGTTCTTGTACATCATAAAAATAAATGTTCTGGTAGGTACCTGAAGAAGTCTCCATATTTTGGGAAGCCTGCCAAAAAAATTATATTAAATTATACTTCTGAGATATCTAAAGATCATTTAAACAGCACAGATGTGAATCAAACCCACATCTGCCAACATCCTGTGCATTTTATTATGCTTCTGAACCAAACTGGTAATGCACACACACAAACAGCACCACTGGCCACACATAATGAAAAATCTCTACTTTACTTAAGGCTTCAGTGGGAAAAGCTTAGAAACTGTGCAATACCTGCTGAGGCCTTCTTGCATTAGCCCTAAGAAGCTCTGACTGCCTTAGCCTTCTCTCACGAATAATCTTCATGCAGCCATTGGTATCAATCTGAAAGAGCTGCAAGATGAGAATTTCATTAACATTTGACTGAGAACAAAAATGTTCTGGTAGAGCCAGTGACAAAACAAGATGGATGGGAGAGGCTTCACATGCAATATTCTGGGGACATTTTTACACTTACAGAAAAAACCCTCACAGCATCGTATTTCAGATGCAGGTTTTATTTAAGACACATCACACGCAAGCCATAAGGTCAGATTAATCCAGTAACTAGATGATTAGTTTAAGGAACAAAAATAAACCATTTATTTAAGCATCAAATACAGAAATAAAGATTACCACTGTTTGAAAGCAGATAATACTACTAAGACAGTAAAACCTACCTGAATTAAAAGCGTGAACAGGGGAGTGCTCGTGAGACTGATTGACTTAATCTTCTCTTTAATAGAATCAGCTAGAAAAAAAGTCCAACATCAAAATCATTCACTTACAAGACGTCAGAAAGAAGCGACAAAACGCAGGAGAGTACTATCCCTGAGGGGTGACCGCTACCTTCTGTGTGATGAAAAGCCATCTTCCCAGTTTGCAAGGCGCAAGGCAGTAGTACATTGCCCACCCAAGGTGTCACGGCCATCAGCAGCTTTCTGTCAAGGTTCATTCTTCTCAAACGCTCTCTCTCCTGACGGTAAGTTTTCTCTGAGATGTTCTGCAGCCCCTGAAGCTTCTGGCCAGCAGAAGTACTAACTCCAGGTATTTTTGTTACAACAGTGGCAGAAGGTTTTAGTATCTTTGATTGCTGTGCATGAACAAATACATAATTAGAGTTCCAATTAGTAAGGTTCTACCATAATTAGTCCCAGGACAAACTATTCACAGGGCAGTCAGGGGAAGAAAACCAAACCAAACCAAACCTTATGAGCTTTTTGTCTTGAGACTACAGCGCAAGAAGATTTGTGACTATCAAAAAACATTTCTCACTAAATACAGCCTGACAGCGCTCACGTCACAAGAGCAAACAAGACAGAAGAGGCACTTACAAGTCTCCTCTGAAAGCACGTGTTATTTCTCAGTACTCTTCTCACATCCTCCAGACTAACCCGTAGCACTTGCTTTCCACATCTGGAAGCCTTAAAAGAAAAGCATACAAGAAAAGATAAAAGGGAAAGTATCTCACAGAAAATGACTTGCACTGACTATACACAGAAGGTACAAGAATTTTCAACACTCCTGCTGTTGGAAGTACCTTATTAAATTAAATCATCCCTGAAGTGGAGATGCTAACCTTACCTTTCAGTCCTTGTGCACTATCACAATACCAAATCTCTACTTCGTAAAAGCCTTTGTGCGAAGTATCTACAAAAATCCACACTGAGGGTCCAAATTTTTTGCATGACTCTGCATTTTTTGGCTTAACAGTACAAGGGAAGGGACAGGAAGAGGTTTGGAAAAGCCACTGACTCTTCCCTGAACTTCTACTAGTAAAATAATGCTCTATCTGTAATCATAATTAAAGCACTTGCAACCCTTGCATACCAGAACCCCCAGAACACACCACTTCTGTAACCAACAAACCGGTCACCAGTGCAGCTGGCCCCACAGTCTAAGGCACACGTGCAATTCTTAACACAAAAGTCAGAACATTTTTGCTTACAAGAACTTAAATAGAAATTTTGACATTTAATATTTTGCTAAGGAGGATCTTTCTGCAAAAATGTACTAGGAGAGTTTGTACTGTTTCCATGCCTGATTCGCGGCGAAAACCCAACTCAGAATCAGGTACAGATGTGTAACTGAACTCTCCAAAACTTTAAGTCTATACGTCCTGGCCAGGTGTAGAAAGACACCACGATTCACCGGACAATTCTGCTTTATGAAGATATAAAAGAAGTTTTGTTTCTGTGACACTACGGATAGGAAAGAACACAGTTATTTTCTAGGCAATGCATGGGGAAGCAGCGCTAGAAATTTCTGTTTAATCCCGCAGCTCGGTCTCCAACAGCACCCCCCAGCGGCACAGTGAGAAGGCAGCCAAGGGAGGCGTGAAAAACATTTTGCTATCTGATCCATTTGCCTCTGATCCAAGCTCCAAACCCACCAAGAACAGACTGAGAATCCCAGGATTCACCTTGTTCATTACTTCTTGTGGATTCTTCACAATGATGTCCGTTGAATGTGGACGTGCAATACCCCTCAGGAGGGTGTTCAACTCTGACGATTTATCGGCAACTCTGTCCTTCTCTCCATCACACGTTGTGCTTGGATCTTCACTGCTACCAGTCCTTGCATCAGCACTCTCAGGAGAGAAAAGGGATGGAGTTTGGTATCTTCCTTTGCTTGACTCCGGCGTAGTTGTGCGTGTCGGTATCCACAAATCAATGCTGGGAAATGCACACTCCTCCTTGCTTGTCGCCTCCTCCTTGCTTGTCGCCTCCTCCTCTGAACTGTCTGGTAAGTCCAGTTCTATGTCCTCACTGCTGCTCTCTGAAGAGGTGGAACTCTCTTCCACGTGTCGGCGTTTTGTTGGCCTAGATCTTTTCTTCTCAGTCAAAAAAAGCACAGACAAGTTTTAGCCAGTATTCACCCTTGACTTGCAAATCTCTCAAATCAGCAAGTTAAAAGGTTTCATGGGGCAGTATCCTATCAGTAAGGCGTGGCTTCCATATGGATAGTTTTGCTTTAATTCTGCCAAGATTAACTAAATCCAGTATAATTGACAATTGCCTTTGGATACAGATTTGTATTGGTTTAGATTCCTGTATGCAAAGAAAAAGCTACAGAAAGAGAAAAGTTTGTGTTACAAACTGGTGCACGGGGCAGTACAAACTAAGCACAGCTGCCCCATCTCGACACATTTGGGTTTCCATGAACCCCCTCCTAGGGCAGGTGCTTTGCTGATGGAAACAAGACTGTCTTTAACATGGTCTTAAGTAGCCAGAATGTCTGGAGTGCCTGGCACCAAAGCTGGCAACTCATGAGTTACATACACGAACACCTAGGTACATCCTATCCTTACAGACACTTGAAGGCAATAAAGAAATTCTGGATAATACACAAATACAGAGCAAATTACCTTCAGACCTTCAGAGCAAAGGTTGTTTTAACACATCAAAAAAATGAGACCATGAACACCCATGACAATCTTGATTGTGTGATATCAATGGCAATTTTTGTATTGATTTCACAGGATTTTGCTTTTGGTTTAGAGAATCTTAATTAAAGAGATGGGGCTGCAACACAGCAGCATTTTCTACAATACCTTAGACCCAATCATGAGTTTCCACTTGCTCAGACACTGGGAGCCAGTCCGATGAGGCAACTCGGAAGCTACTTTACTCCAGCGACCTAAAAAGGATGCAGAGTAGAGTGTACCTATGAATGCAACGCACCCAGCAACAGGCCTTTTCAGTGCAGAACATTATACACATATTGTACCTTTCCTTGTATAAGAGACAGAGTTACTATATGAATGGATCTCAAAACCTTAACACCCATTTGTGTTCTTTGATCAGACTCTGCACTGCTATACACGCAGCTAAAGTTAGAAACTACCAGAAAATGAACCAAGAACGAAAACCCTAGCAGAACTACACACTCCCTTGCACCAGCAAGGGATTGCTTAGAAGAAAGCTTAAGCTGAGTGCTGAAAAGATTCTACTTGTTAAGGAAAAGTTGTCTTAGAGGAAATAACAGACTTTCACAGGCTGTTCAGAGGGGAACTCACCCCTCTACACTGTCAGAGCTCGGATACCTTGCTGACACAGCTATCAAACGCCTTACTACTCAATCCCTCAGTAACTGAATTTCCAGGGAACAGGCTGCACAATATAAGGAAGGCTGCAATCATCAGTACAGAGCAGAGCCTGCTACTATCAGCTGCAGGGCTTAAAATAAGAGAGAAGAAAACGGAAATGATAAACTCCTTAATAATACACACTTCTTTAAGCTTCCAACGATTCAGCCACAGGAACACTTACCCAGGCCATGCTTTTGAACCAGTTCAATCAGCTGCTCCTCTTCCTCTAAACTCCACTTGCCTTTCTTTACATCACAGTGCAATGCTTTCAAGTACCTTCAAAATGAAAACATTAAGTAAGGAACATTCAATCCTGCTTGTACAGTTTGGATCATCACTGCATACTCTAAGATGGAACAAAGCCAGCATTCCTTATCAGATCTTCCCTTTTTCTAAGGGGTCCCATCCCTACTCCCTTAATGCAGCACACCTACTACCTCTTTGTTCTCAAAAATACCAGGCCATGTGATTAAGAATTACAACAAGCAGTTGTAGAACGGGTCACTGAAATTAGGACTTGCTGTACTCTGAGTCTCCTGAAGCTGGGTCTGAGGAGGAGGTCACTGACCAGATCACCTTCACAGATACACAGCTAACACACGGATGACAACCTCCCCCCCTACACGCTCTCATTCACCTTTAATGACCCCTTTGCTTTATTTTGAACTGCATCCTTCACAACTTCTGCTAACCTACAGGCAACTGTACTGAGGTAGTAGCACGCCACGGGCAACAATGCACTGCCCTCTCCGTTAAACTCAATGCCAACTTGTTGACTTGTGTAACTACAAATGCCGGGTTACTTGGAGACAATGTTAGAGACTGTATTTAGACCATAACCACTTCCCCAAAACAGCCCTTAAGGTGACACTGGTTTAAGCAAATCAAACATATTTGTAAAATAAGTTGCACCTTGGCTCTGTGTAATAAACCTGAAAGCACAGTTGCTACATTTAGCGTACCTACCGATCTCTGCACTGAGCATCACTCCTCCCTGGCACTTCTGTCCGAATTTTATACCAGTCACGCTCTCCATACTTCTTAACTGCAGCCAATAGCATCTATGTTAATCAGACAAAGCAAGAGCTGAAATTCCCACCGGTAACAATCCTAAAAGGCCCGAGACAGAAGCAGTTGTATTTGTTTCCACTGTGTTGTACATCTCTGAGCAGAAGTGCTTGGGAGCTTCTAAGCCCTCATGACTTGTGAACTGCCCACCTTGGTCTGTTTTACATTCCTTTGGGCCGCGGTTATATCTCATGGGTATGCAGCCATGCAACATCTCAAGAGCCTAACCTTCCCACTTTGGCACCCTACAATTCTAGACATCAGAGAAGGGAGCTTACAGCATCTTCCTCTGGTGTCCAGGGTCCTTTCTTCAAACTGGGGTCCACGCTCTTGGTCCATCGGTAGATCAGCTGAGCAGAATCTCTTCCTTCCATGTAATAAGCAACTAAAAACACAAAGGTGTATTTTAAAGTCTGTTGTAAATAATGTTTCTTCCTTTACTTACACCGTAACTCAGATATTTTCAAGCAGTGGATTGCCATAAGCACCATTTTAATCTCAGCTTAAACACTGAAACAATGGTACGCCACAAGAACTGAAGGAGTACGGCCTACCCAGCACGTTACTATTTCTAACGGCACTATCCATACCCGACACATGATGACCCAACAATCCACCTTGCTCCAGCAGAGAACTAGGCAAGGTTCCCACTCCAGCACATATCCGACAGGTTCAAGACACCAGGTGCTACACTCGCAAGCTTGGATTTAGGACCCCAGGTACTCAGTTGCTATTCTCAGCTCTAGCCCTCCCGAGCCGTACTGCGTCCTGCACTGCTGAGGAACAGAAGCAGCAGTGCCAACCCCCTCGAAAAGGCTTCTGGGCACAGCACTGAAAACTGCCAAAACAGCTGGCCACACACGAATATTGCCTTTCTAGGGAAGAACTCTGATGGTTTTTCTACAAAAAACAAAGCTCACACAACCATCAGCACTCATTAATAACTCTCAGCCAGTTTCAACCAGATTTCAAAGATGGACAGAGGTTCCAAGAGACACTAAGTTCTTGCTGATATAATGAAACTTCCAGGCAGGTACAGGAAGGGCATATATCACTGCTCCCACCACAGGAAAAGAGAGGGAAAACTCAGCCATCCTCTTCCATTCCTCTCACCAATGGGGCATTTTTAGAAATCAGTACATCCGTAGTTTCAGATGAGCCACAGCACAACAGTGCCTTGCCTCAATCACAGACTAGAAATGTGACGTGAACACACAGAACTGTGATTATCCTGGAAATAGAAACATTCATGGGAAATAAAACTTCATTAATTCCTTGAACCAGAGCAGGCTGCGTGCTCTAGTACGCAGAAACACTAACAGACACAAGCCTGGGAGAACGAACAAAAAAAACCACAGGTGAATGGAAGGCATTTTCACTTGCAGGTCACTTACTTTTCTTGTACGGGATATGACTTCCTACTCTCATCTCTTGAACAAGCTCTAAAAGCATCTGATCTTCATCTTTGGTCCATTCTTTCCTTTTCAAATCTTTGTTATAGATTTGATATTTCTGCAAGCACTGGAAAGGTGTCCTGTTTGTCTTAATACAAGGAAAAAGAGATACGCATGTAACTGGTTATTTGTGAAGACAAAAGGCAAGAGGGGAAGACTAAAGTACCAAACATTTCGGTACTGTTCTTGAACGCGTCTCAGAAGAGCATTAATGAACAATGAATTAACATTAACATCGTTTTCTGAAAATTGACATGAGGCACAGTTAAGCCAGAATTAACTGACTTGTCACCTCTCGCTTCTGAGCTCAGCAGAACTTACCCCCAGCTCCTGGGCTATACTCTGCCAGTCCAGATAACCATGTTCAGCAGCTATCTTCTTGAGCCTCTCTATTTCCTCCTCAGTCCACTCCTTTTTGTTGATGCTTGGATGCTCCCAATTTTGCCAAAACTTCCTCAGTTCTTCTGAACTACGTTGTCCATCAAACTAAAAGAAACAGCAAAAATCTGTTTTGTCTTGTAGCTGGGACTGACAGGAACACCGATACAAGGACTATATTTTGCATTCCAGACACGTCTCATTGCTAAGTTTTCCAGAACTAAATAATAAAATTTAACAAGTTGAGATCACCTAACAGTCAACTTCAAGAAATGCATGATGGGAACAGAGGATGCAAACTAGACCAGGTCAGGTAATTCTCAAGAGAAGGGACACAGATATCAGAAGAAATAAAACCACTTATCTCCCAACTTACGTGGATGTTTGAAATTTTCTCCCAGTCATGCTCATCGAATCTGGTGCCTAACAAGTCACTTTCTGGGAGTTGGCTAAAGCAGAAGGTGAAAAGAAAGAACCGCATTGAATTGCTAATTAAACAGTCACTTTGTCTTCCTGATCTTGCTTCCTCTTACTCCTCCCACCCGTTACTGACTTCCACAAGACCTGAACACCTACTATCTCAAAGCACTGGGCTCTTCAGCACAGTAACTTTGCCAAAACAATGTTTCTTCTTGATAAACAGTCCCCTGCAAGGCGATGTTGGTTTAGCAGGAGAAACCATTAATGCAGTATCAAAATAAATTGCTCCAGACATGTTAATGAGCAAAAGCTCAGCTGTACTGAGCTCTCTGCTTCCTTGTTGCTAAATCAAGAACTATTTGAAATAGCACCTCTGCACTGGCTATAGATACTACATTTGTATATCAAGACCCAAAACACAATTCTTAGTGAAGAACTGTGGCAACAAGAGCTCTACAGAGTTTGAATAGCCCTTAATTTTTTGCAAACCAACACAAATAAAGTTTTTTCCACATGTCATATCTAGAAGTACTCCAGGAAGGAGGGAACTTTAAGAGGTAAACTCCAAGAACAGACTTGCATTTTCAATAAGAACATAAAAAGACAACTTCTCACTTAATTGCCTCTATTTCTTGCTCCACTTCTTTGATTTGCTTTTCCAAGATCTGTTTCTCCATTTCAGTCTTGACTTTTTCCAGTTTCTGATTCCAATAACTCATCCTGTTCAAAGACATTTTTATCATTACTTAATATGACCAGATGGGGCGAGGCCAATGGCATCAGAAGACGTATGGCAAAGGTGGTTTCCCCATCAGCATCATTCTTTTCTTCATTTCTACACTACACAAAACCGTTGTTCTTCTAGGTTTTCCCCACACGGCACACTCGTCGTCCTATTTTTGCCCCTCGAGTGCAAATCATTGACCTAAAACAGGTCTCAGATTAACCATCCTGGCATGTACAGAGAGAACCAATGGTTGCTGCAACAGCAACAAAGACAGACTGTACCAGCTCCAGGCACAGAAATCTCTCCTGGACACACCATTATGACTCGCTACATACCACAATTTCAGCTTCAAGCCCTGTAGACTATTTTAAGTTACACCACTGTGTCAATGGAAGAAATGGATGGCTACAGAATGCCGTAATACAAGACAATGCAAGATGCTTTCCACCTGCCAGACAGCCACAAAACAATTGTCAAGCGTTTACAACCCAACTCAAATGCTGTAACCTCTTCCTTACGGTCACAACACTGCAGTCCAAGACCCCTGGGTACCACGTGCATGCACAAATCACACAGATGTCAACAACGCAAGATGCTGCTACCTACAACAGTGTCACCCTCTGCACGGGTGCCCACAGGACAGGGCAGTTTGAGGACCACTGCTGTAATCCACAGAGCAGCTCTCCCAGGCCCAGCGGTGACATTCAAAGTCTCTCTACTGTGTTTTGTAACCTTACCAAATTGCAAACAGTTAACGTGAGAGCATGCTGAAGCAAGGCAGAACCTCCACATGTATCCTCTCCTTCCTTTGCACATAACGTTCTCATCAGGAGAAAGAAGATTTTTGCACAGTACTTACTTCAGTAACTTCGGCTGAAGCAGGCGCTGCAAGCGGTCACTCACTACTGATTCCTGCAATAACGTCTTCTCTCTGCTTTTCCCTAAACCAAACAAGGCAATGGGGCGTTCAGACACCAGTGCAAAACTACTGCCGAGAAAAAACAGAAACCCACTGCTTTCAATATCCCTGCTAAAGTATCCCCCAGGACTTCAGTAAGAGTTCCCCACCTAAATCACCTGTGTCATGTCTGACTCGGGCAAGTCACAGCCTCTTGCTCAGCTTTAGTTCCAAAGAGGCCTCAATAAAGATCATCACCGCGGTGTTTGTAACCGTCTAGAGCTGTAAGTGTCCCTTGAATTCCTCTCATCCGAGCACTACCCTTGCACGATCTCATTTGGTTTTGGAGTGCTCACATGAGTTGATGCATCAGAACAAATGCAAACGACAGGAGGGAGTCATTAATCACCACTGAAACAATTTATAGAGCATCCCATTTACTTTTCACTACTTTTTTTGTTGAGTCAAGTATAAAATACCAGAAGTGTTGACATTTAACTGCAAATGGGGGGGGACTAACAATATGAAAATATACATTTGTTATAGCTCTTATGGAACACTGAACAGCACATAGACTTACATTTTGTTGAAAGCAGTTGTTCAAAGGATTTTATGCCCTGAGCTGCCTTTTCCTTGGCATCTTCATTGGCAGGAGGGCCCTGATGAAGATTAGCAGAGTCAGATACACATTAAAAACGCCCTTTCTTCTTAGAACTCTAGCATGAACGGCTACAAAAAAGACTGGTATTTCAAACTTGTGCAGACTGTCACATTCAAACTGCTAAGTTACCTTTATTAGCACTAGCTCACAGATACCCCAGAAGACGTAAGAAAACAAATACAAACAGATACTTCAAGCAAATAATTTGTCCATGGTTACACAGCACGTTCTCAGCTGAGAGCCAGGCCGGTTCATCGCAGCTGACAGTTGGCTGAAGAACCATTTTTGACATGGGGACAAGTATTACTTAAGATGCGCTACCAACTTGGGTAGGATTTAACAGAAAAATTACCAGACACTGCTTGAATATTATATTAATATATGCATGGTGACAGCTAGCATCTTAGCTACAACAAAAAGTCAAGATCTCCTTTTGCTAGCAACCCTTTAAAAACACATGAAAAAAAGTAGTGACGTTTGCCACAGAAAACTCAGTTTCACAGGCAATCAGATTTCACCACATGCTTCAAACAACAGCATGGAATTGGATCGTGGAGACGAAGACAAACAATCAAAGTTA
>Ga0181612_167059_pt1 | contig 15516 bp, 10 predicted proteins | sample HoacroProtozoa21_FD_119630 | JGI IMG/M metagenome (GOLD analysis project Ga0181612, IMG submission 119630) | Hoatzin crop microbial communities from Cojedes, Venezuel. Combined Assembly of Gp0051906, Gp0051904, Gp0051908 | reverse complement strand
GGTTTCTCTGGTAGCTTTTAGTCCCCATGACTGAGCAAAGCCCAGTGTAAAATCAGGATGAGTTAAGCATGCTTCCCAGTCTGATTAGTAGGAGTTTTGCTCTGCAGTTGTTGTTCTAACCAGAAGCGTGGTTTGAATTCCAGTATAGGTGGATCATTCTGGTTTATATGTGTGTTATGGCAGTTGTTAGTTGGGGCTTTGAATGCATCTGTTTGGCTTAAGATTTTCTGAGCCTTAACAACTTGCAGTCGGGTCAGAAGGGAACTGTTGAGTTCACATAGTGTCTCATCATGAAGGCCAGAAGATTTTCTGAGTGGTTTTCTGCTTGACCTTAGCTGTACCTTTTCTCCTAGGAAAACTTGGCAATTCAATTGTAAAACTTCTGGTGAAGTTGGCGAGCCATTTCACTTGTTAATAGTACAAATAATGAACTTTTTCTAATCTAAAACTGCCCAATGTTGACCTCTAGCCCCTAGATGTGGTTTTACCTTTGTCATAGTGGAGAATCCTCTACTGCCAAATTTCTGTTCCCTTTGTGGTTCTTCTGGACAGTGATCAAGTCATTGCTGAACCTTCCCTTTCACAAGCTAATGAATTGAGCCTGTCAGTGGAGCCAGTCAAACTATACCAGTAACAAAGTGCCAAATGCAGAGGTAATGTCAGGTCACATTTCCTTTTCTGAAGGCAGTGTTACCTTGAGAGCACTCTGTGTAACAAACAAGGTGCTTTTTTTTTCCCCAGAGTGACTGTTCCTGTAGGTGGCATTCCCCATCCTGTAAGCTGGCTGGCATTCTTGGCTCCTGGCCATATGGCTTTCTATTTGTTTTTACTGTAATATGTATTGTTTGCAAGCACCCAGATTTACCAAAAGACCCAGCTCATGCTTAGTAACTTGCTGCTTTAGCTCATCTGTGAGCATGATGCAGCTCCCTTACGCTTTCTCCAAAGTCACTAATGATCATTCTGTAGGGGCAAGAATGAATTCTCATGGGACCCCATTAGTGGCATCTCCGTGTGGTGGTAGCTCTCTAGCTTAGTTTTATTTTTGACACCTGTCAAATACCCAGACTTTTTAGCATGTTGAATGTGTGACAGCCCGAGTTTGTGTCACAGTAAGTCCTCAAACACAGATTTTTCTGGTGATGTCAGATGCCCTGCAGAAATCGGTTATACCAGCGATCCTGTCTTACGGTCTGCACCAAGTTTGTATTCTCATCCAAATAATATCAGCTGAACATCATCTATTTCTGGTCTAATACCAGCCTATTCTGACTGATATTAGACCAGTCCTCCTTCAGTTATGCATTACTCAATATCTCTCATCTGTCCGTTTGCTGTGGGTTGCTATTAGGCTGACAGACTTGCTTTGTCTCATTGAATTCTTGTCACAGCCCTGCAGTTCTGGGGTGCCTGTCACCAGGTTTGGACAGGAGTTTTGGAGCCATGGTTGGAAGGGCTGCATTACTGATTCAAAGCTAGAAGAAAGGTAAAAAGCAGATATTGATGTTCCTCCAGTGTTCCCAGACTTGCAGAAAATCAGTATTAGTACTGGCTGCTTAAAATCTTTTGGATGCAAGTTACCTTGACCTCCTGATTCAAAACTATCTAACCTGAGCAGCTGCTGTGTATCACTCTCTAGAGTTACACTTTCTGCCCCAGCAGTATCATCATCGCATGATAGAGATAATTGATTTTTGTCCAAATACAGAACAGAAACATTTCAACTACTCCTGACTATTTTGTGCTGGTATCAACTCTGTGCTACTTTTTCCAGATAATATCAGACCAAACCCATGTTTTGAATGAGAAGACTCGTCTTCTTCATCTGTACCAGCAAAGACACTGCTGTGACAGAAGACATTGTCAATAGCAGTGAATTTTACAGAAATGCTTGTGTTTGTTTAGGTACCCTGGAGGTAAGCAGGGATCTGACTGCAGGAACTTGCCCTGAAATACAGCCTCAGCTGAAGAGCTATTCTGACCTTTGTGTGTGTGGGGGGGGTTGTTAGTTCATTTGTTTGTTTTTTCCTCATAGCAATAGTGATTACAGCTTCTCTGTCTCCAGGCTGCGAAGCTGACTGTGCATGCTATATCTTCTATTGAGTTACATAGTCCAAATAAATGCAGCATCCCACCCAGAGCATATTGCCTCTCAGCTCTGAATGAAGTGGCTTACACATTGTGTCCCCCCACAATGCAGAAGCACTGAGAGGTCTAATTAATAATGATACAGGATTTTGAGATTCTCCCAGAAGACATGACTTAAAACACATAAAAAATGATTATGTGGCGATAAATGAGAATATCATTTGTCATGGTAGTATGGGTATTGCTGTTTTCAGCTTTTGATATTTAATGCCTTACACTATCTAGATGAAAAGGGGGTTTTGTTTTAATTAGTATGTAGAACTGATTGCCTCAGGAGATTGTGGAGCCCTAAAAATAGAGGAATTCAAAAGGGAGAGCAAGAGATTGGACATTTGTACGTATAACAATGCCTGGGCCAGTACTGACAAGCAGAGCTGGAAGGAGTGTTAAACCTCTTGCCTAAGGATTTAAGAGAAGGTTTTAGCTGTTAGGGTGGGTTTGGTCATGGCAGCCACTAAGTGATCCCTTGTGGGCTTCACCTTGTCCACAATCTCAGAAAGGTGCGGGTAGTCAGCGCGAGAGCTGGGCTGGGGATGGGAGATACATGACTTGCCAGTCTGGGCCTTAACCTGCCCAGCTTGTTGCTGCAGCTGAGGACATCTATCCAGCAAAATGTGCAAGGCGCTCAGTGCTGGATCAAGATTAAAAATTACATTTCCACCTAAAAAAACATCCACCGCTTTTTAGAGTGCCTCAGCTTCTTTCCATTAGTCTTAATGCACCTACATAAATAATAGAACAGGAAGAAGCAGAGCTGGGGAAGGCTCAGTCTATAAACACGTCTCTTTGCATTAAGCCTTGTGGCATAATGGAGGGCATCTCCTGCCATCCATGCTGTCTCGTTAATAGTGAAATTATCTCCCTCACTTTCAGGGCTGTATCTCCTTCCTTGTCAGCGCTGCTGATAATAGGAGCTTCTATTTACCCTGGCTTCTTTCTGGGGAGCGGCTTTGGTTTCAAAGCCAGCACAGTGGCATATTTTGAATAATTTAGTTCCGGGTGGCTTGAACACTGTGTGTAATTCCCCAGCTGAGACTGGAGGCTGATTCCTGTGAGTGTTCTGCCAGGAGGCTGTCCTGGAGAGAGGCAGTGGGATCGCTCTGTGATGGGTTGGTTGTTGAGATGGCAGAGGACTGAAAGCTAGCTCAACAGGTCCTGTGAATGCATCTCAGCTCTGTCCTCTCTTAGTATGTTAGCAAGGACTTGCAGCAAGAAATCCACAGGCAGAGGAAGGATAGGAGAGCAAGTTGCCTTAAAAGTGTGTCTGGAGACAGAAACATGGATTTGGGTGAGCATGATGGCTTCGCCAGCGAGCTGTGGGTCAGAAATTCCTGGGGTTCTCCAAATATAGGATTTGCTTGGTCTATGGTGGCTTGCAGCAGGGGTCTGAACCTCCGTGGAGTCAAGGAGTTCAGTGTGTTGTCCAGCTGTCATTGGCTTTGGAAAGTCCAATAGGTTTCTGTACATGAAACCTTGGCAGAAGGCCAGCTCTGTTCATATTGCCCCTGTGCTGCTTGGCCTTGTGGCTCACTAACTGCCCTTTGCCACTGTGGTTACTATCCAGTCACGCTCTGTAAGTGCTCCACAGCCCTCACCGTGCTGGATCATGCAGGCACAGGTACTTTGCTTGTGCCTTGTAGATGGGGAAGTAAAGAGGCGCCTGTGCCTGTGGTCACTGCAGAAACCTTGGCAATACCTGGTCCTAAAGCCCTCTTCCCTGTCTGCCTAACAACTGAGCAGTGGTGCACTCCTGAATCATTTTATGCTTTTTATTCTCCCGTTCCTGTTGAATCTGTGCTTCCAGCGTCTGTTTAGATGAAGTGCTTTTGCAGAAGGTAACAACAGATGGTAGTAATGTAGGTCCCTCACTTGTCTTTGTGCCTAAGACAGTAGCAGAAACAAATTAGAGCAGAAATGTCTCTGCAGATTGGTCAGCTAGCTGATGGACCTGGTCCTTCAGGCCACTCTGCTCTTCAAGGAAAAGGGAATATTATACCAGTTCCCTCCATCTCCACTTTGCCATTTTGCTGCATGCAGAGACACTTACCCAAATCCTGGTGACGGGACATCTGCTCTGTGAACCCCTCCCTGGCCAGGTGAACACTGAGCTGGGTAGCTCTGTCCTCTCACTGCAGCTTTCTGGGGAGCGGATCTGTCTGGGGGCCCTGCTTGGTGACTTAGTGAGGGAATATGCTCCATGCTTAAATGCAATCTGGCTTTTGAGAGCTGGGTGATGTTTCCAGCCCTCGGGTTCACATCAGGTCAAAGCAATCTAACATGCTCTAAAAGTACTGCTGGACAGCCCTTAATCACTTAATATTGTCTGGGCAGTGGTGGGTAAATTCATTATTTACAGGGGAAGAGAGTGTGCGTCACTGGAGTCAGCACTGATGCTTCACCCCACGTGTTCAGGCAGCTCAGATTAGGTGACTTAATGGTGAGAAGCTGGATTTCAAGGTGGAGGGGTAAGCACTTACCTTTGACTGGCCTTACTCTCTACTGGATTAGGGTTTCTCCTCTCATGTGCACCTCCCACTATTGGAAGAGAGAGCAGGATCATTAAGCTGCTTGGAAGATCACCACCACAAGGCAGTGATGAAACTCCTGTTATAACAGCCCCTGCTTTTTACCCTCTCATTTGTATTATAAGGCACACTTTCATCTCCTGCCTTGTCATTCCTTTACTCTTCATCAAAGCTGTAAATGCTACATATACTATTGCCACATTGTTGTTTTGGTGTTTTAAAACAAACAAACAAAAACCCCACACCACCAAAAAAAACCCCTCTCGCTAACTCACAGCATGACCTCAGAGGCTGTGGATAAGTAGAGAACGGGGTCTAGTAAAATGTGTGACTATCCTGAGGAGAGTTTCAGTGCCTGTCTTAAATGTCTTTTTCACAGCTTCAGCTTGGAGTCTGTCAATTCCATGTACTGACTTGGAGACTCTTGATTTAACTTCAGCATGGTCGTTGAGGCTGGAGGTGGTCTGACTGTTTCCAAAGCTTGTTAGCATCCCTAGATTGCAGAGGCTATGCCATCTAACAGTCTCAGTTCAAATCCAGCAAAGCTCAGAGTGGTTGCTGAAACCCTTGGAGATGAACAGATTTTGCATGGGATTGACTCCCCCTTTCCAGTGGGAAAGGACCTACATGTGAACAAGAAGCAGGCCTACTACTGATAGCTCTTTTCTGGTGGGATAGAAGGCAGGAGCTGTCATTTCCATGTAACAGGAGGGAAAACTATAGCTCAGGGCAATTTATTTCCAGAATCTGCCTCTTAGTCTGTAGCAGGGCTGGGGTCAGTGCCAGGAGGCCTGACTGCCAGAGCAGTCTCTCCCAGAAGTGAAGGTATCACTGGGCCATAGAATGATTTGGGTTTGAAAGGACTGTTCCAACTCAAAGTCAGCTTCCAAATTAAATGAAGTTGCTTGGAGCCTTGCCCATTGCGAAGACCACTTATGGTTTGGGTGATGCTAAGACAAAGCCCCTTAATGGGGAAACCATGGGTGGTAGTAAATTCTCTGTTTCTGCAACAGATCTGCAACCCTAAAGCCAGCCCGGGAGCCGCACGTTGTGCCCAGTTCAGCTGCCGACCCTCCAGCTGCTCTGATGCCCCAGAGAGTTGTTTGCCACTGGGGAGAGGAGCAGCTGGCTGCGCTATGTGAAATGTCTGTGTTGTCCCAAGATAGCCATTGTCTGTCTGCAGCACCAGCCTCCACCCTACTTGCTCACTCAGCCGTGGCTGATGTGTCTTTAATTAAAGAGGAGGAACAATTTGAGATTTCATTGTCTTTTCTTAACTGTATTCCCTATTTCCATCCGAGTTTGCGGGATGCCCTCCTCTTATGTTTTACCTTGTAGTTTTGCTGTGGGGCCTTCAGTTTATGATGCGTCTGCTCTGAAATGAGGAAGAAATAGGAAAAAATAGCTTGTTTTGGGCCAGGGTATTAAGATCCTGGGTTCAGATGGCTGCTACGGTCATTAACATATTTACATTTTTGCTTAAGAGTCTGGTTGAGGATCAAGGGAGTTAAGGGTGATTGTCATTGAAATGTGGAGGAAACCTTGCATGAAATTGCCATTAGTGTCCTATTGTTTGGGGGGTAAGGGGGAGTAAGTGGCCTTCCTCATCCCTGCACCCTTTGTGTTGTGATTGTCTGCCCAAGTAGACAGGCAGAGGCAGAAGTAACTATGCTGAAGGAAGCCACTGTGCTGACTTAGCCGCTGGGAGGCTTTGCCTGGGAAGCACTCCCTGTGGGGCTGGAGCTGGGGCTCAGCACAGCCGCGCTGCTGGCTGCCAGTCATCGTCCATCCTCTCAGTGAGACAAAGGTGCTCAGCTGGGCTCGTGGGACAACTGGCCCTGAACGACATCATCATGGATAACTACATGAAGCGTCTAACAAAGGTCAGTTGCCGCCTTTGTAATCGATGGACCCAAGTGTTTTGCGTGTGCCATCACATGTTGTTTTTGCCATGTGTGGGGACACGTGTTCTGCAGGACCAGCTCAACCCTGTGATTTTTGTGGCTAGCTGTGATATCAGAAACAGGGTTTGAGGCAGTTTGAAGTGTTGGGGTGGATCTTGAGTGCTGTGGTGACAGAAGAGATTTTTATATGCTGAAAAAAAATGTTTAAACGTAAATAAGAGAGCTCCCTTACAGCTGGGGTTTACAGTAAAACATTCTGCTCCAGGTTGTGGAAGCAGTGTTCTAGCCCTGCTCTGAGGCAGGCCTGTTTAGTTTAGATGCCAGTTCTTCGTTGTTCACCTCTTACTCTTTCATGCTGTTCAGATCCACCGTTTTAATTCAACACTATTTCTAATCAGTATCATTAACTTGGTGCCAAAAAGAAAATTATGCATAGTAAAGTGAAAGAGGAGAAAAGGCTCCCTAGCACGCTTACAGTGCTGAAAATACTGGCTACCTTCTGCTACTGCTTTGATTTCGGTGGGACTAGGAGCAAGGCAGTGAGCTGAAGGAGGAATGCCGGAGCCTACTGGTGTGAGAAAGGAGCATCCTTGGAGCAGAGGCTCGTTCATAGCCACCAGGCAGCCTTCAGCTGTCTGTCGATTTGGAAAGCCAGCAGCCAGGAACAGGTATGGACAGAACCGCCTTGAGTGACAGGATCGTATCTGCTCTAGCCCTGGTGAGTCTGGAGTCATTAGTGTGTCCTTGTGGGCTGGTCTGAAGCTGTGAAGTGGTTGTATAATTTCTGTTCTTGGTTACAAAATGTTTCTTTTTGGAATGCTTTAAAGCCAAACAGTCTGGGAAAAATGGTTTGTGATCTGAGCAGCTCTTTTGTGCTTGGGGAGCCTGCCTGCTTCAGCTCTGTATCTCTTCCACCCTTTGAAGGAATAGCTGCATTTCCCACTGCTGTGACCATTGGTCTTTCCTACAAAGTGAAGCAGTAAGCACACAGCATGGGGGGAGAGTTCCACGCTTCAGTCACTGACCTTGGCCCTCAAAGTAGGAAGGCATTTAAGCCTTCAAGGAGCAAATGGTTTTGTCCTAGACAAGATGGGTTCTGACATCTTAAATGTCAAGATAGTTAAAGTGGTGCAGTTAAGTAAGATGTTGGTTAGGTCAAATGTTTTCAGGAAACAAGGATGAACACAGCAGTATGTATGGGATTGCAGGCGTTAGATCCATTCCCTGAACGACTCGCCTCCTAGTTTCTGCAAATTCCCCTTGAGAAAGGTCATCTCAGGTATTATACTAATAATACTTTATATCCTGGGTATCTGTGCCTCTGGAATTGGGCATTGCACACTTAAGCTGTCTTGGGAGTCCCAGCAAGAGCCAAAAAGCATCAGAGCTGAGCCTGAGTGGAGGTGCCCTGATTTTGGGGTTGGTTTTAGAATTTGATCTGTTAAAGCATTTGAGTGGGCTGACTGGAGCAGGGGAGCTAAAATTCTCCAGGGATTAATATTAAGCTGTTGTTTAACAGTAAACAGCAGATGAAATCCACCTTTGTCTCTGAGTGCCAGCTGTCTGGAAGGTACATCCAGGCCACCTTGCAAGGACAGAGCAACCCTTGGCAGCGGGCAGGGGAGAGTGCCCACCTCTGACTGTCCCCAGCTCGCTCAGTTTGTCTTGGCTCGTGTAATCCACTTGACCCAGCAGCTTCCTCAGAGAGGGGCTGCTGCTTTGGCGGCATAGCAGACCAGCCCTGCTCCAGCAAGGGCCTGTGGTCTCTGGTTAGGCAGCTCCTCCTCAACAAAGCAGCCTGCGGGACAAAGGTGCTCGGGCCAGGAGGAGACTGAGCCAGATCCTCACACGTGGGCACTGCGTCCTCTAAACAAACTGCCCGTGCCCAAGGCTGGTCTGTTTTATAGCTGCTCTGCTCACTACAGCACAGTGCCAGCCCGGCTGCTGGCAGGCTGCATCCTCTGCCACATCCCCCTTCTCGCCTCCTCCCTTGCCAAGGCAGCCTTTACTCTGCCGCCTCAGATCGAAGGCCTGGCGCCTGTTCAGCTTTTGTTGTCTGTTAGGAAAGAGCGAGGATTGTCAGGACCTTTTTGGCTCTGCCAAGGCCTTTTATGTCCCAAATGTTTCCGTGAAAAGACTCGCTCCTGACCACCCTGCCCCCTGACAGCCATTCAATCCAGCCAACAAGCTTGATATCATTATCTACACAAGGAGGTCAGTGAGTACCAGGGTCCTCACAGCCAAGTTTGGGAAATCAAAGGCGAATCTCCCAGCAACAGAAAGCTGGCAGAGACCAGGCTGCACCACAGCTAGTGTGGGCTGGTCTGGCAGCTTGTGTCCACTACTTTTCAAAGCACAAAAGAAACGCGCTCGGCACAGTGCCAGCACTGGCTTTGTCGGGGCTGGGGCTGTGCCTGCCTGTGAGCTGGCAACCCCTTGTGGGGTGCCCTGGGGAGCTCAGTGTGGGGTAGAGGCCGCTGGAAGCAGTCGTAAGTTTGAACAGCCCTGCAAAGCTGTCTCTTTTTGGTCAGTGGCATTTTTAAGAGATTAACCACTTAGTTTGAGGGAAAGCAGTGATCTTTTTGGTCAGAGTGGGATTCACTCCAAAGCTCATCTGGGACTTTCTTTCTGATGACTCTGGTTTACGTTCTGAAAATGGCATGTGGTTCCCTTGTCACTTTTAGTTTGACATAATGTTTGTCTGCTTTGCTCCCTGTCCAAAGACTTTCTTTCCAATCCATCTTAAAACAGAGAGCACTTCAGAACTTACTATTTTGCAGGCATCTGTAGAGGTGATCTGGAAAGGTGACTGTCAGAAACACTGAGCACAGAAAGGGCTTGAGGAGGGAGAGCGTATTCCTGCATTGCAACTGCTGAAGCATGGGTGGAGATGGGATGATGGTGTGGATGATGATGCCTGGGCTCACCCCTCTCTGCAGCATGGTGCTTTGCAGTCCCTGGGCAGTGAAAAGAAAACTGGAGACGGGGTGATTGCAGGGCAATGCATCACCTAGAGCAGCCCCTGGGGTCCCTGTGGGTCTGCAGCGGGTGGTGAATACGCAGGAGGGCAGAGTCGTGTGTAACGTGGAATGGTTAATTCTGGCACTTTCCCCTCCTATCCCAGTTTGATCCCGACAACACCGGCTACATCAGCACTGAGAAGTTTCGCTCACTTCTCCAGAGGCACGGCTCGGAGCTGGACCCCCACAAGCTGGAGGTCCTGCTGGCCCTGGCAGACAGCAACTCCGAGGGGAGGATCTGCTACCAGGACTTCGTCAACCTGGTGAGTGCTCTGGCTGACAGGGCCTGTCAGTCCTTGGCTCTGCTTTAAACATTGCCTGTTGAGGGACAGTCTCTCCCCTTCCCTCACTCTATCAATACCAGTGTTTGCTGTGTCGCTGCATCACTCTCTGCATGGGCTTGCTGAAGCATTCAGTGGTAACTGAACTCTCAAGCTGAGAGTCAAGTTACTGGTGATTTTTCCAGAGAAACAGGTTTGCATGGGAAGAAACTGTGGGAGCTGTTGTAAGACGAGCACGAAGCAATGGCTGCTGCTAGTTTAGAGGCTTTTGCTCTCTGTGTCAGTGGGTAGCTGTCATAAGGAGACGTTTGCAAGCGGAGGTCTGTCAGTCTGGGTGTCTCCTGTTTTATCTAGAGACTTCACCACTTCCAGACAAAAATATATAGATAATGCTGTGTTGACTTGCTGGGTGGAGTCATACTGCACTGCTGTAGGCATTGACAGCAACAGGGATAAACTGAACGTGACCTAGAAACATTTTATCCCAGGTGAGATGTCTCCGACTGCATGAGTCATGATCTGGATGCCTGTGTATCTCTACTAATGAGTCAGTTAGTGAAGGGATCTCTCTCTTTCTTGTCAAGGCAGTTTGGTGAGTCAACACAGATGTAGACATGCGTTTTTAGATGCCCAGGGTGGCCTAGAAATGTTTGCAAGATGGGTATCTTGAACAGTGGCCATTCCAGGGGCTTTGCTCTGTTCTTGTTCTGTCATTTCCCACCCGAGTCCCAGCGGATTTAGTGCAGCAGTGAGAGAAACCTGGGTGACAAAGTCAATGAGCAGTGAAAGTCAATGACGTCTCCAAGGTTTTGCTGGAAAGTTGGATGCGTTCTTGATGCAGAGTATAATAATTCGCGTCTCTGCGTGTTGTGCAGTCAACATGGGGATTTGATCCCTCCATTTGTCATGGTCACTCATGCATGTGTTGTTTGTTTAGAAAGAAAGTGTCTTCTATGTGTCCTGTCTTCACATTAATTGAAGAAGTATGATAACAGGGCAAAGCTGTCAAGGATCCAGGTCACAACCTCCGTCAGGCCAAGGTCGGTATGAAGGTGAAATTACTGTGGTGCAATGACATAGATCTGCTATATCGAATCAAGCTGTCTTGTTAGCCGCTTGCGTGTATTTAGGTACACAGTAAGGTAAATGTAGCAACTATTAAATGGATCACATTGAATGTGAGCTTTTCCTCCGCTCCAGCTTAAAAAACAGTGTGGTCAATGGTACTCTGTGATCAGCAGCACATTTATAGTAACAGCTTCTTGTTCTACAGTTTGGTGTATTCAAAGTATCAAGCAAGCATTCACTAACTGAGCTGCACAACACTTAGGTAGCAGGAAGAGGTATCATTGAACTTCTTTTATGGAAATGATGGCTTAGGGCCAGCCAATATGTTAGCAACCGGCTCAGGAATAGAACTGGGCTTTTTCCTCTCTTCTCGCTCCGCTGAGCTCGGGAGCAGCACAAGCTAATGAGAGGCAGGTGGGAGGTGAAAGGCTTGGACATCCTCCTCCTTTGGGGAATAGGAGATGGTGCCAGCTCACACCCACCTGATGTGATTTCTCCAGAATGGCAAATTTCCTTCACTACTATTTTATGACTCTGTAAAGAAGCTGTTGATTTTTCTGTCATCAGTCCCTCTATCCTCATCTGCATTTTTTGCACTTTCTAATCAATAGGCAATGCAAATGCCAGAACATTAAACTATTTACAAATAGCATCTCTCTTCTCACTCTTCCTCTTGTTGCTATTGATTTCCAATATTCAAATTTTTTAGGGCTCCTTCTCTTTTCCCTAGTTTCCTGCACACAAACCTGCCTTTTGTACTTTCTGATGGATAGAAACAGGACAGTTGAGACAGAATCACTGTGAAAGTAATGATTTCCTTCACTTTATAACTGTAAAGCCGGGAAGTGATGTGTGGTGGTGTTTAAGTGCATGCTTGTGCTTGATGATCATCAGCCATCTCTGCTTTTTGCTCAGTAGCTTAGCAAGAATTGATCTGCTCCCAAAAATGATGGTGCTGGATGTGGGAAAGGGAAAAGCTGATCCACAGAGGTTTTACAAGCATGGCTCTATGTGTAGTTTTCCTTTTCTCCATCAGTATTCATGAACAGGTACTCTGACATGATCAGAGAATCTCATGGCCTCCCAAATGTGTACAAGGTACTGAAACTTTGAGCAAGAGTTGAAATTGCATTAATAAAGCTCTGGCCACTGGAGAGGCCTTGAGGGGAGGAGTGGGGCTGGGTATCAGAGATGCATTACAGTGTAGTTGTCAAAGCAGAAGTGTGAAAGGAATGAGATTCCTCTGCGTGTGTATTTGTGTGTGTGTGTGTCACAAGCAGCTCTTTTGGTTTCTTTCCAAGCTGATGAGCTGCCTCCTCAAGTTACTATGAAGGAAAATGCCTCTACCCCAGCCAAAACTAGTACAAACATGCGCTGTCTCAGAAGCCAGCAGAAAGTAGGGTATAACCACTGGGCATCAAGAGAACTCTATCTTCAATGGTCAGTTCATGGGATAAGATAGTCTCTCTACTTTTTCTCTCAGCTTTGCTAATGTTGATAACGATCGAGCAGGGAAGGTTCTTCCCTTTTTTTCAGCTTTGTAGAACCCTTGATCTTTGCTAAGTTCCCTGGAAGTGTGACAGAATGTGATGCTCCTTATTCTGCAGGGTGTTTGGCTGCTTACTAGGGAATCTGATGCCGAGAGATGCTATTAGTGACCACAGAAGCAGCTGTAACTCTATGAAATTATTATTACCAGAAGGGACTAAAGGCCATAAACCTCACAGAGCAGTGGTGTTAACACTTTGTTTCCTCCAGGGTACTGCATGTCCCAGAGAGGGCAGTGAAAAACACTCGCATCCATACGTTCCAACATCATCGCAAGCGCAAAGAACTCTGCCTGCTCTCTCAGACACGGTGATCCCTGACTAAAGGGCTGCTAGTGAGCAAAGCTGTGTTATCCTCTGATGTCCAAAGTGTGTTGTGCACTTCTAGACGCATCAAAAATATAATTCTAGGACTTCTCACCTTAATAAGGAGACCCAGATATACCCACACAAAAGAGATGCCTGTTCTCAACTCACCAAAGAGGCTTAAATTTCTGAAACTGAAACTCTTATAGGATGAGAAGAGACCCTAGAAATCACTTGGTAAATAATTTGAGTAATGAATAAATTCAGGGAAGCTGAAGACTCCTGGTGTGATCTGCAAACAGAAAGGGCTGAAAAAAAATCAGATAGGCAACTCATTGGGAATTATTTCTCCTCTGTACATATGAGATTCATCTCACATGGTTATAAAACACAAGGCTGCAATCAGTCACATCCGTTTCTGTTTCTACACTAGGGCTTGCAAGAATGGCAGAAAGCAGTTTCAGATGGGATTTCTTATCCTGTGTCTGAGATGGTGCAGAGTAACAAAAGTGTTTTCTGTACAAGTGGAGATGTCTTGTGTATTTCTCTTGTCTGATTGCTTCTCTGCATTGTGAAGAGAGACGTTAAAAATGCACAGTGACAATTCTAGCTATGAACAGCACAGACCACAGGAAGAGAGAACAAACAAAGCTGTTTAACTAACTTACCTGCTTTTGAGCCGAGACAAGCAAGGAGGCAATTACAGTTGAGATGTTATTTACCGGGATCCTTGCTGAACAGCAGTTGCTGCTGGCAGTCCTGGACTACTTCGCCAAATATCCTGTGAACTGTAACAGAGCTAAAGAGCAGACCAGTGAGGCCCTGGAGAGACTCGGTCTCTTATTCTCTGGCTAAACCTACCTTGTCTTGTCTGCCTGGGAATGTGGATTGTTGCTTTGGACAGGCTGGATCGTAGCTTTACTACCTCCTCGCTGTCTTGTTGTGTTCCTCTTCAGACATGTGAGCAGAGGCAAGGGGGTGCAGTGGACCTTCTGAGACCTTACTTTGCTTGACAGGGGCAGAGGGGGGCAATATGGAGCCAGATCAGGCTGTGGTGGTAGCTTATATTCTCTTGTTGTGAAAATCAGATGGGCAACCCCTAGCCTTGTCTGAACAAGGAGAATTTTACAGAGCTTCATATTTAATAAAGCAGCTTTTGCTAGAAAAGTAAATCACAGCTTATACCGAGACTAAAGCAAAACCCTTTCTGCAGCCCAAGGGATTCCTCTACCAGTGCAACTCTACAGATCACTGCTGAAACAAAGGTGTTATAAAAGCTGACCTCGGTGCATTCAGAGTGGTCCAGACTGGACCTGCCGGCATGGGGCAGGAGGGCTTGAGGAGACAGGAATGCGGCTGTTTCCAGTTCCAACACTGGCACTACCCTAGGAGGTGTCCCTAGTGCACGCTGAAGGTCTCTTTGTCCCTGCTACAAATTTCATGTTCAAAGGGCAGGACTGGAAGCCAGGTGGACTTAAGTTTTGTTCCTGGCTCCGCAGCAGACTCACTGAAACTTGTGGAAGCCCGTCTGTTCCTCATGGGTCTGTTTCTGCAGCAAATGGAAGAGGTAAGAGTTGCACCTCTTTTGGAGTTCACAATTTGGCAAAGTCAATGGCAGTTCTTCAGTGGAAGAGCCAGCAGGGGAACCAGCTCTCTGAAGAGCATTTGCTTGAGGGGCTGTGTTGGGTCTAGAAGAGCTGAGGACAAATGCTGTCCCCTGAAGGCTACGGTATTTCAGCACATTTGGGAGAAATCAGTAAGCTCTGAGACACAGTTCATGTGACCTGGGAAAAACAAAACACTGCTGCTTCCAACAGAAGTGTTTAGCTGTAGCTTTGTAGTAACTTGAAGCTGATGTAGCATCTCAGCAGTGAGCAAAATATATTAGTGAATTAAATGCCCATCCTGTGTTTTCCAGATCAAGAACTAATACCCTCCTTGCTGGCTTCTAGGGACAGGCTAATTCTATCTCATTTTCAGTGAACAAGACACTTTTTTTTTTTTTTTAAGCACTGTGTAACAATAATCAGGTCACCCTAATCCAGACTTTGCTGGTGCCAGCATACTTCACCCTCCGGAGAAAGATTTCTTTTAGTTTTTCTGATTTCCTTTCTGGCTTGCTCAGTGTGCTGCCAGACTACAAATACTGCCTCTTCAAGTAAAGAAATAAAACTGCAGATGTAGACTAAGAAATCTGCAGCCTCTGCTCTTCCTCCTCATAAGTGACAGATATGCAGGTCTACTGGCCATCAGAGAAGGTAAGAAGAAGGTATCTTTGAAGAGGTTTCTTACTGCATGGAAGAGGCTGGAACATGATCAGCTGTTGGTGGAAGGCTGTCTTGTGCTATATGCTGTCGAGCTGGATGTTCAAAGGGGCAGTTATGTCAAAATATTGCTGGAATCATAAAAATAAGATAAAATATGGAAGGTGAAGGAGATGAAGTGACTACCCAGAGTCTTATGGTCTGTCTATGCTAGTGGATGCTGTAGAAATACAAAGGTTAGGATTTAGATGCTAGCTTTTCTGTCCTCAGCTGGGTGATCTGTGTAGGCGTTTGAAGAGAAAGCAGGACTGGCTGAAGGGACAAAATACTTTAGGATTGTGTTACATTCCACAAACAAAAACAGCAAGTCCAAAATGGGTCCTAGAATGTTATTGGTGGGAAACAAGCTGGTTGAATGGAGGGTTTGACTTGCACTTTGCAGCTTTATCAGTC
>Ga0181612_122085_pt1 | contig 15516 bp, 5 predicted proteins | sample HoacroProtozoa21_FD_119630 | JGI IMG/M metagenome (GOLD analysis project Ga0181612, IMG submission 119630) | Hoatzin crop microbial communities from Cojedes, Venezuel. Combined Assembly of Gp0051906, Gp0051904, Gp0051908 | reverse complement strand
AGGCCCCCTTTAAGTGCTGAAAGGCTGCTCTAAGGTCTCCCCGCAGCCTTCTCTTCTCCAGGCTGAATAGCCCCAACTCTCTCAGCCTTTCCTCCTAGGAGAGGTGCTTCAGCCCTCGTACCATTGCTGTGGCCTCCTCTGGACCCACTCCAGCAGGTCCATGTCTGTCCTGCACTGAGGGCTCCAGAGCTGGATGCAGGACTCCCAGGGGTGTCTGTCCAGAGCGGACCAGTGGCAAAATCCCCTCCCTCACCCTGCTGCCCACGCTTCTCTTGATGTAGCCCACGGCACGTTTGGCTTTTTGGCCTGCGAGCGCACATTGATGTCTCATGTCCAGCTCTTCATCCACTAGTACCCCCAGTTCCTTCTCTGCAGGGCTGCTCTCAATCCCTTCATCCCTCAGCCTGTATTGATATTGTTTCTTGCCCCAGCCAAGGTGCAGGACCCTGCATTTGGCCTGGTTCAAGAGGTTTGTATGCAGACCTCTTTTCTTCTGCTAGAGAGGGCCATGGGTTGATCTTCTTTCTCTGTCCTCAGAGAGGTCTCTGATCAGCCCCTCTGTAGCTCCCTTGCTTCTCTTGCATTGTGCACCTGTGTAAGGCCTGGTTTATCATCCCAGAGTGGTAGGTTTTTCAGCCTGCATGCAGGTCTGTGCTTGTTCTGGGGTAAACAACAGTGTACCCAGTTGGAATCTGGCTTTAGTGTCTTTGAAATAGTTTACCACACTACTGGCAGACCTCAATAGTGCTTATATTTCTGACTGTGGGTAATTTTATATTAATTGAGAGAGGACCCAGTTTTACACCTCTTACATCTCTTCCATAGCAGCTCATCTCTGTTGATGTCAGAGTGCCTTAATAATTTACAATTGTGCAAAAAGGACCGCTATATGGACCTAAATGAAGGAAAATAATTGAAAAGAGTGTATTGGTCTGGTTGAAAATAGGAGCACAAAGATAACTTGGTGTGTCAAGGCTAATGCATGAAATGGGTGGAAAAACTCCTAGGATTAGGATGTTCCTTTTCCTTGAGCTGGTTACCAGCAAGACACTGCAAGGTGTCCAGCATGCTTGAAGAACCCACATTCAGAGATGGGCGTTCATACCTTTTACCCATCACTTTCTCTGCCCTTCCATCAGGAGTTAAGCCTTGCTTGCCAGCAGTTAAGACTCAGTCACTAGTTCCAAAGAAAATTTATTTCTCAATAGCAGGCTATATAAAGGATTTAATGGATTCAATGAGGAAGAAAAAAAGAGAAAAAGGACAGAAGAAAAAAATAAAGAAGAAAGATGTGGGGAAAGAGGAAAAAAAAAAAAAAGAACTGGGGCCCATTGTAGGAGCTCAGGAAAAGGAACTAGGCAGCAATGATTGTATCTCCTGAAGTGTCTTTTGTTTTAGCCTAAAGTAACAGCAAAGAATAGCCCTTCATGGCAAGGCTTTAACACTCTGTCCAAGACTGATCTCTGTATTCAAAGGGGGAAAGTAGAACATTCATGAGATGCATGCAGAGTTCCTGCTATCCGCCTCCTCTGTGTGAGGTTTTAAAACAGCTACTGCGATATTTTTTTTCACTCTCCTGTGCACTGAGCGTTTAAGGACACCTCGGATTTGTTAAAAAATGAGATTTTTTTTGCCCCTCTCAGTGGTTTTCCCAAACTTCTGTTTGGCAGCTGGGGAAAGTATGAAATAGTAAACTTAAATCAGAATCGTATATTCATGATTTCATTCCTTCCCAGCTGGACCTTAACAGCAGAGATTCGCTTCTGTATGAATACTTACTTAGACTGGATCTAAGCCCTGGTCCACAGCCCAAGCCAGTAAAAAGTGTGTGTCAGTGTACTGAAGGGCAGCGCAGGGCAACGTGCAGATGTGAGAGTTTTTGGGCAGAGAAGTCATCTGGTCTGTTAACCTAATGTATGAAAAAGCTGGTGGGGCAGAGGGTGGAAGGCCAGCTGTGATACTTACAGTGATAATGCAGTGACATTTGCTGAAAATTTAAAGGTGAAGCCAAAAGGCACAGATGAATATTGAGGCATCTTTGTAGGAGAAATGTATTGATTGGCTAAAGGTAACACATACTGGTTTATTTTTTCCATTGAGGCTACCAGGCACTTTTAACACATTATCAAAAATATATACACTGGCCTAATAAGAAAAGACTTTAGAAATGCAATATTTCAGTCATTTGTTCCTATATGACCTCCTCATACTTCATTGCTCCTTTCACAGAACCTGCCCTTCCTTACCAGCTGTCATATCCCACACCCCAAAAAATAATGTGAGCAATACCATACAGAAGAACATCAAACAGGAGCCAAAATATAAGTTGTTTGTTTTACTGGTATCATTGTTCATGCATGGATGTCAGGGCTAAAACATTATTCCTTCAGGTACATGACACACTGCTTGTATCAACTGCTGAGGTTTTATGAAGCTATGTTTCGCAAAAACGTTTGTGCGGTTGCCCATGTCCTAATCTCTTTATGTGTGTACAGAAACTGCTATAGATACTGCTTTTGTCAGATCTTAGTTTATGCATTTGGAATATTACTTGCACCTTTTCATCGGCAAGAGCATACAAGGTATCTCCTTGATCCCTCAACTTCAATACAGAAACATGAGAGTTGGTGTCCATTTATAGGACTGACTCTTAATGATGCTTCAATTTCATATTTCTTCAGCTGAAGCAGAATAGCTAAAATCCCGTGTTTTCACACAGGCAGTTTGTCCTCAGCTAGTGCTAATCTATATAGCTTTCAGATTGGCTCATTCTTAGCAATTTACAAAGCAGTTTATAGGTAACCATCTCCATGGCACTGTATGCAAAGGTTAGTATTGTATCAAATTCCTGCCAGTTGGAAGGCAGTCTCTTTAGGTTCTGCTGTCAGTATAGGCCAGATTTTTGGCTTTATCTACAATGTAAAGGTGTCTTTGTAGTAGAATTTTTGTTTACAAGGCTGTTCTTGTGAGATTTATAAACTTTAATGCTGTATACCACCCTGGTGTCAACTAACATGGAGTGAATCCAAACTCAGTCTTAAGAACTGGAAAGCTTAGTGAAATAAATTGCTACATGAGCAACAAAGGCAGCTTCAGGCAGCTGCTGGTGCTATGTTGGTAGCTAAAACACATCCCGGAGCAGCAAGTTGGCTGCCATGCACCTGCTATTCACTTCTGCTGCTGGGCAAATGAAAAATCTGTGTGGTTAAAAAAGAAAAAGGAAAAATCCTGTATATTCTTGATTGTGTCATATTTAGAAAGTGTAGGGCACTGCTATAACATTCTGACACCAAGAATTAACTGTAATAACTTCTTTGAGTTATTTCCTGTGGGTATAAAATGTGTTCATTGCTATCTGAGATCACTAACGGTATTTCAGGTCTGTGTTTTTCTGATTTGGTTTGTATGTTACTTGTTCCTGAAGTGCCTTACTGAGGTCAAAATCTTAGTCTGTCGAGTCTTGGATGAACGCTGTGGGATGCCTCTGTTCCCCAAAGAGCTTGCCTTTACATCCACATAACAGACAGCCAAAGATCTCTGTTGAACTGAAGGGAGAGCAGAGAGATGAAAGCGTTTGCCGAAGACAGAAAAATACATCTGTGGCAGTAACATACTCTTAAGTCACACTGTCTTCCAGCCCAGTGTCTTATTGTGGAACTTGCTCATTTTTCCTCTGCGTCATGTCACCTCCTCTTCTCAGACTGCAACTCAGCTCAAAAACACAATTGAATTGCAACGCACTGTGTCAGATCAGTGTCCTATAGGTCGACCGTGAGGTGGTTTAGGGGCTAGATTTAGAGGCTGTTTAGTAGGGAAGTTCCAGCCTTGAAGTAAAATAAAAGTATGACTAACCACATTATAATAGATGTAATATTCATAGGGAATGGAAACGTGGAGAATTAGAGTCTGGAGGATAAGGATACTTGTTAGGTTAGGTGGTAAGGCTACTTATTATATATGTTATGATTATTATACTTAACACACAAGTAGTATTGCAAATGCTTTATGGTGACTATATCTCTTGGCTGTCACCATGGTGATAAAGGCCTATATTCCTCAGTGGATGATAGAAGATTGTCTGTCATCCTGTGGGTAGACAAACACACGCCTTTTCCAGTAATAAATGATAAGCTCTTTATTATCCTAGAAATGTCCTGAACCTCCCAATAGTCACAGAATCATAGAATGTTTTCAGTTGGAAGGGACCTTTATATGTCATCTGGTTCAGTACACGAAACAGTTTCATGATTACAAAATTCAGCAAAAGAGGGAAGATGTATGAGTGTGCTATAGGGAGGTCTTTTTTGCCTGCTTGCTTACAAATCACACATTTCCCAGCATTTACTGCCCAAAATTAAATAGTGCTATGGTACTCTCAGAAAACAGTTTGCAGAATGGATTGATGAATCATTTAGAGATGGCCACTCACATATCTGCTTGAGTACTTCGAAGACTGAGAGACTACATATCAAAAAAAAAAAAAAAAAGGCTTATGTGTGACTGGTCTGATGCAAAGTTCTGGGGAAATTCCAAATTCCTATTGTATTGATGTTTCATGGTTTTAATATATGCAATTATTTAAAATATCTAATGTAGTAATGCGTTTATTCGATGACTTCTCAGATGCTGGCTACAGTGCCTGATTAGCTTCTTACCTCCTTCCCAGTCAAGGCCTTGTGCAGATAGTATAGTCTGGTTGCTATATTGAGCTTTACTGACTGCCATCTTTTATCTTTTGTGACTACTTGAAAAAGGAGGAGTTCTAGCTAGGAAACCTCACCTACTAATCCTTTTGGTAGGTAGCATTGTGTCCACTTTCCAGACTGCAATCAGTCCTCTTTTTTCCTTAGGGACAGCGCTTATTCGAGGGTAGAGGTGTGTGTGTTGGTTCTTTCTTTGTTTGAGGTTTTCTTTTTTTAAGGCAAGTGGGGAAAATCAAGTGGGACAAGCAAGCAGTCTAAGCTGGAGATGATAAGGAATGTTTTTATCAAGCTCTAGTTCATTGGACAATGTTGGCTCACTGAAATTAGTCATTCTTCAGAGCAGCTAGTGATTACATGAGGACAACAGTCATCTGGAAAACCCAGTTTCATGTTCTCCAGCAAACAGTCACAGGGAAAAGAAACCTTTACTGTCCTCTGGATTGGAGGAATGAGTTGGCCAAAAATTTTGAGTTCATTCCAGTGCAGATTCAAGATCTTTGCAATTTTTTTATGACAGGAAAATCATATTTTGTCCTGTTCTGACCCTTGCATCTTTATCTGCTTTATGGGTTAAACATTTTTAGAATGCCAGAACCTACTGACTGGTGCCTTCAGTGAGAGCTGAAAGGCATGTCTAGGGTAGCTAAGAAATCAAATTCATTTAGTGCCTAATCAGTCCCCCATTTCTACCTGTGTAAAGTCAGTAACAAAACTGGAAATTCAAGTACTAGTAAGGAATAAATTTGACCCGCTGTAAATTATTTTCGTAGAAATAGGATTGTCCTATATTACGAAAAGTCATCCCATATTAAATGCTTTTTAGGCAAAATTCAGGTTTCTGTGCATATATTTAACTAGTATCGATATCTGGCTTGTTGTGTATAATGGCAAACTAGATGGCATTCAGAAGTCTGAAAATCCTGGAAGGTTCTGAAAAGGAACAGCTTTGATTTATAAAACCCTGAACTTTTTAAAGACCTTTTCAAAATGAAAAAAACCCTCAGTTGATTAATTAGTCCTAATTTATATTTAAAATTCTTCCTGATTGATTTTTTTTTTTGAAGTTCACTTTTACTTGATTAAATAGCAGTCTTTGATTTTGAGATATTTGTGGCTCTGCAAATTCCCTGCTTGATGGGAGCTCTACATAAACACTTTCGCTTGCAGTAATGAGCTTAGCCAAGATGCTGAAGTATGCTTCCTCCCCGTCACTCCTCCTCTTCCTGCCCACAACCACAGGCAGGTCTTCTGCTTTGTGCACTGGAGTGTTAACAAAAGCAGTAAATTGATGTTATTCTTTCAGATATTCGTAGTTGTAGGATACTGTTATTCCATTTGCTCTTCTGGATCATTCAAGGCTGGCCAATTTACGGTGGAGATAAAATAAAGATTTTTAAATCAATAGCCTCTTCAGGGTAAAAAAACCCACCCAAAACAAAAACTAAACAAAACAAACCCCCCACCACCACGCCCTGTAGGTACTAGGGACAATAATACCCTGATTTTATCATCAGATTGTTTCTTTTGTATTTACTCTAGTAGAGCTGTATCTGCTTGCCAAATTGTAGTGCTCATTTTTCTAAAGGTTTTCTGCAACTTTCTGCATTTGAGAAACACACAATAGATCTCCCCTTGCTTCGCAGGATCCTTCTGGGCACACTGTTCTTACAATGGTTGGAATTTTTGCATTGGCAGTGTGCTAACAATGTGACAGCACACTTTCTAACAAATGGGTAGCACGCTCTTAGGCATGTCAGTGTTTAAAATTGTTGCAACCTTTACTTTTTGTATCAGCATAACTCCTCTGAGGATGCTTAAATGTAGGTGCTCACATAATTGACTTAAATAATACAGTAGAACTAACTGCTTCTGCATGTTATATGTGCACTTCTGTGTGTTCTGCTCCCCATGATTGGGCTTTACTGATTATGTCTGCACAGAGGGGAAATTCTGTTCCAAGAAGCAGTTCTTAGTCTGTATTTTCCAGTTGTAGGGATTGGGCAGTCTCTGCAGAATCACTGAAACTGACTTCTCACATAGTGAGGTTCCTTTCTGAAGGAGATCTGGGGAGCTGCGCACCCTCTCATTGTATTAAAATGCCGAGTTGAGAAGTTGGGATAACCAAGGAGTTGGGATGTTGCTGGGGGTGCGGTGTGAAGTGCACTGCTTCTGCAGTGTAGATACAGCTATGTTCCAAGACACTTGTGTGGAAATCTCTCAGGCCGTATTTGTGACCATTTCCATTTGGTTTCTCATGGTAGTCTAACAAATGCTTTGGGATAGCAATATCTGTTAATTTAGGGAATTTGTACACAGATACATGGAAATCTAGCTTTGCGTTTGATCTAGGCTGCACATTTTTTTGATTGCATAGGAGACCTATAGACCCCACTAAAATAACCAGCAAGCTTGAGGAGCAATTTTAGCAGAAGTAAGGCAGATCTTGATTTCGGTGGTCCTGGGCAATCTGGAAACAAAACCAGCTCTGGTAACTAGCTGGGAAATAATTTTAAGTAACACGTATTTAGAAACCTTGATGCCACTTAAGGAATATTTATGGGGAGAAATAGCTCATCATCTAAGTGAGTTGTTTGCTCGCTTCAGCCGGGAATGTGCACTGCTGCAGTGCATGGATGTTGCCTGCCTTCAGTACTTTGTCTTTGCTTACCAGTTTTAGCTGTATTCCTGGGATGGCCTGGTAAGAGGCTATTAGAGCTCTAGGGTCCTCAGCACTGAGTCAAAACTTTCACTGTGTTTTTCTTCCCTTTCGTTTGGAATTTTTGACGACAGGTAGGCAGTTTTTTGAACACGGAATATGTTGGTGAAATGGAATTTGGGAAGTGCTGAAAAGTTCATAAAGTCAGACCCAATGTAAAGAATAATTCTTGCTGGGAAAAAAAAAAGGGAAACAAACACTTTTCACTCATTTTTTTAATATTGAGATGAAGCTTATAAATAATAACTTTGGCTTGTTAAAGCATTTTTCGGCTGAGAGATCTCTCCTACCCATTCAGTAAAACGAATGCCAAACCAAAATGGAATAGAATATAAGGTTTTTTTGTGTTGTCTCAAAATGAATTTTGCAGTTGAGTTTTCATTTCTTTGTAAAGGAAACTGTTTCAGCTTGACTCAGGCTTTTATTTATTTACTTATTTATTTATTGCCTTCACCACCACATGGATAAAAATGACAGCGTGCACAGCTGTGCTAGATCGAGATTTTTCTGTGTCCCAGCCAATGACCTCAGTGTGATGTGGTATTACAAGTGTTTGTTCCCTTCTGCTGTTACTGTGTCATGTAGAATCCTCTGCTTCCTGTGATCGCTGTGCATTGAACAAGGTTCTTGCATACCTTCATTAAGTATCCTCTCCTGGCCCCTATTTCCTAGCTCATCTTGCGTTCCCAGTGAATTCTTCTTCTTTTGTACTTATTTCTCAGCTCTCAAATCTCATTAAATTTTCTTACCTGTTGGTCTTTGAACTGCTTTCTACTCCAAGTGAAAATGCACTCACATGTGGTTCAGTAGTAGCTTAGAAGAAATTCTGCAGTTTATAAGCAATCTTCTTAAGGGTGGTTCATAAGATTATTCTGGAGCAAATTTCCCTCTGTGGATATACAAACAAGACAAACAGCAGATGATGCTGAATATATCTATAAAACACACAGAGAAAATAGAAAAATCAACCATTTTGCTGATTCGTCTCCCCTCCACCCACCCTCCCTATCATACACTACACAAATCCACTCATCTGGTATTTTGTTGAGTTTTTGGTTTAGTTTCTTTTTCTGCATGTGAAATTTTAGCTTTAAAATGTAGGCAGATCTAGAAACTCCCCCCCACCCCCTTTTGATGTGCTGTATAAAAACTTGTGAAACAGCTGTCATTCCTTTATACTGCTGTATACTATTCTTCTTGTAAATCCAATTAATGTTGATAATATTTCTTGGCAGTTGCCATTTGTATGTTCATAGATGCTATGGTGTCAGATCAGCAAAAGACTCTTTTTCAAACAACGCTGTATGGAAAATTTCACAGTACACCATGGTGGTTGAAAATCTTTTATAGGGTTGTCATCTGCTGTTAACATCTAGGAAGCTAGAATTTGTGAAACTGAAAAATGGTAGTAGAGCCAGGATGGCTGGGTTAACTGTGGCATGTAGAGCTCTTTTTTTAAATTTTGATGGAAATCATGCACAAATTGTTAATACCTAGGTGTCTCCACAAAGACAGTGCTGCCAGACAGGGGTAAGATAATTATGTTTCTATAATTGTATTAACATGACCTTCTGCATCAACAGTGTAAAGCGGGATGAAAATTACTCTTTTCCTTGTCATATCACTCAGGCAGTGAAATTAGGATTCCCAAGCTGTTTCTCCATGCAGGAGTATACTGCAGTGAGTTAATAATGTTCTTACATTTGTCCTGTGTAGACAAACCTTGTACGTCACTGAGATCTGGAGCTTGCTCAGCAGTCTGCTCTTAACAAAGGAAGTTGGTGGTGTCAGTGTAGTTTTCTGTGGTCGCAGCATCTGCTAAATAAACAGGGTAAATGGTTAGCCACTAGGCTGAAAACATTGAATGAAAGATAAGGTGAGCAGGGCATGGGATCAGGACTTATTTTCCATATAACTCTTCTAATACGCAGTTCAGGCAAATTGCTGGCAATTGTTGCATTGATACTACTTGTGTTTATAGCCTAATGGAGCAAGAGAGGACTTTAGGGGAAGGGGCTTAGCAAGCCAGTAATTCTGTGAAGCATCAAGTGAAATTAATCACTTTTATTCCATTTATAAAATGAAATTGGTTCTTTGTAGTGCAAACAGGTTTGAGCATCGTGGCTTGCAGGAAAGAATGCCCTCAACTTCCTGCCTCAGAAAGTGATATCTTGTTAATTGAATTCTCGTTCAGTTTAATCCTTTGCTTGGCTTTTGCTGGGAATGTAAGTTCACTACTTGCTATTCATGATTGACCCTGCTAAGAAGCTGCTGTGAGGTAGTGCGTGAACATCAGGCTGGTATCTTCTCTAGTAGCTGTAGCCAGAGAAATCTGCTTCTAGGCTTTTAGATTTCTGTGGGTGTGTGGCTCAGTTTGTTACATACAGGGCTTTTTCCTTATTCTGGACAGGTTCATCAGGTGTTTCTTCTACATTTTCTCACAAGCCAAGTCACCTTCACTTGAACCTCTGTGCCATGATCTTGCCAGAATGTTCAGAAAAGCACCTTTTATTTAGGACAAGAATTTCAACAGTCGCAGTAGCCATATTTGAACCAATGCACCATATTTGCGCTTTAAAGATTCTAAGGTATGAAAGGATGCAAACTGGCAGCTGGTTCAGTTCTCAAAATCTTTATGGTGCCTTACTCATGAAATCATTCAATAGACATCTTTATAACTAACCTTGAGTGGTACAGACATCTAAGTCTCTTAAGGTTTTGGTATTTAAAGTTCCTGTACTTGGTACTTATGTATCAAAGTATTGGAAGTAAGTTAAAGTTCATGGCAGTCAATGAAATATCTGTTCTCAGGATCTTTGGTCCTACTGTACTTTCCGTTAAGCACCTAAGTCTGCTTAAGAGCTGTTTGATCTCCCAGTAGGTGCCTTTCCACTTATTTGTGTGTCTAAACATCTCTGTAAATTTATCTTTCTATTATATTGTAGTAGGAGAACTTGGTGCAAAAACTAGCGTGGCAGAAATTTGTGTTTTGTTTCCAACTGCCTAAACATTGGCATTGCTCTGACAAGGGTTTAAAAAAAGCATTTGGAGCATTGGAATGCAAATTAACATACCAAGCAATTAAAGTCAATTAAAACAGGATGCAGTGTAATTAGAAACAGTTGTGTTCACATTTATATTCAGAGAGGTTTGATGTGTTGAAAGAAAAGAAAACAATTCAGGAAACTTTTAATGCTTACAGATGTGATGATGATACTAATAATGGCATTTGATTTCTAAAATGTCCCATCCTCCCTCACCCCTCGAGCTTTCGAGAAGCACCATAAAATGAGCAACGAATGCACTGGATGCAATGGAGTGAAGTGGCTCAACACATTGGGAGACTCAAACACCACCTACAAGCGGTGGCCTTCCCTCCTCTCTCTGACACAATACACGTACCTGTTCAGTACAAGAGAAGCCTGCAGTTTTAGCAGCCTCGTTAGCTCTATAGGCACGAACACTAAAAATTGTTGACAGTGTCACTTGGCTCAGAAAGGGCGTAAGTTTCCTACACATGCTTCCTTGGTATCTCTTTCATTCTTGTTTTGGATATCTGCACTAGTATTGGTTGGCAGAAATACTGACCCGATTATGCTCTATTTATATCCTCTTTCTGCATGGTAACTAGAAAGGAAGGAGAATTGTCGTTCCTCTAAAGCTGAGGCACAGCTATCCTCATGGTTCGAGTACTTACAGTAATGTTAACACATGCAGATGGGCTGTGGAGGGTGTTCGGAAAAGCGAACAGAAAATTGTGAAGCCCTGCAAATCTGGATGGCTGCTGCGGGAATACAGACTACTGTACAAGGGTACCTTTACCTGGCCTCTCTTGGGCATGGGGATGAGCAGTTTCAGCTTTTCCTTGGTGGAGCTGAGTGAAGAAATACACCCAAAGGAACCTGGGAAGAATCTGCCTCTACAAAATTGCGATCTACTGATGTAAAATGTTTCAAGGCAGTGGCAGGGTGCACAAGACAGCAGGCTGCAGAGCAATATAGTTAATGAAGCATGATGCAATGAAATATTATTTTTTAATGTTATAACAGATCTTCACATGCAGTACCTTCCATGTCATCAAATGTGTATGTCTGCTGATTATCCTCTAATAAAAGCAACTATTGATTTTAAAAAGTAGAGAAAAACAGCTGGCAAAGAATTAAATACAGAAACATGAAAATCACTTGCTGGCTACTCGGTCCTTTCCACCAAGTATAAGACTCGGAGCAGGACCATATCCGTTCAATGTGTTTCTTTTTAACTTATCATTAACTGAGGATCCATTTTTATTTGAAACCTAAACATGGAGAGTAGTCGCTTTGAGATAAGGTCTATGTGAACTTAGCCCGTCATATCTGTTTATGTTTCCACTAATAGTCAATGGTAATAAATGTAAGCACTGGGATAAAGCTTTCCATTTTGCATTTTATTGACTTATAAATTCATCAATTCAGGCTTCTGAGACCTGCAGGAGTATAATGGTTGGCTCCATTTCCCAGCAAAATCATGGCTTGTGTTTTCAAAAGGGATAAGACACCTGAAAGATACACAGGTGTTTACCTCCTGGTAGCGTCAGTGCGAGTGAAGTATCTAAAGATGTTGTGGGCAACTGGACATGTTCGAAGATCTGCCATGTGATTTGAAGTTCCTCCATTTCTGAGTGTACCAGCTGAGCACACATGAGATCACTTCACGTTTGGGGTTAAATACTCAGCACGGTCTGAAAATCAAAATTCAGATCATTAGTCATGAAAATGTATTTAAGAATCCTTTCATGGGTGCATTCTCTGATGTATCTCTTTAATTTACATAGCCATGAGACAGGTAATGAAGTTTTGAATTTAAAATACGTATTTTTGAGGCCTACAGAGGTTATGTTTTTCACCAAATGGTTGTCCTCATTCTTGCAGCTTAAGTATTTTTGACTTGTGCAAGGCAGATGTAGAAGAGTATCATTGCATATTAGGATATTTTATACCTACTTTGCACAGGCAGCAATGGCTATAGAGAATTATGGAGACTTAAGGTATATTATTTAAAGGAAATACTTATAGTGACTTGGAATTTGTCATTTAATCCATCTCCAAGTTTGAATAGCTAAATACTGCTCTCAGGTTTCTGCTTGTAAAATGGGATCAATTATACTCAGTTTTTCCTTTGGAAAACATGGCTTCTTGGAGGTTTCCAGAAAAGCTCAGTTGTTCCCCATGCACAGAGTAAACTGATTTCTGAAAAAAATGTGGCCATATATATGTGAAAACAGAAATTGTGGGTCTTGAGCATTTCAGAAATCTTGCCTGAAAGTGCTCTGTGAGATGAGGGTACTATAGCAAGTGGCAAGGGGACATATGTAGCATTTAACCTTTAAGGCTTGATGAAAATATTTATTCCTCACACACAGACATGCAGGCGAAGCAGTCTTAGGAGTTGACAGTTTAGTAATTACCAGGTGACTGAGAATTCCTTGCATATGTTGTTGTACAATATATGTAATGTAATGTAATTTATTACTTGCTATTAGGAGTCAATTTCCCTGTATCTGTGTTTGAAATAATAGGTGGTGTAGTGTACAGGTGTATTACAGTAGAGTGTCTGGTCACCTCTCACAAAGAGAGTAAATGATGTACTTCGAGAACTTCCCCATCTCTCTAAAACAGCATTGACCTTTACTACAACACATAAATAGTGTAGAAGGGAGGACGTTCGTAGGAAAAAATTCATCTGCACAAAGAAGGGCATCAAAAGCACTTTTCCTCCAGAAAAGGATTTGGTTTTTATCTGATAGCAAAATGGATGTGGAGATGAGGTGGTTTCATTGCACTTGGAAGAAAATCTTTTTCTAATGTTTGCTGCTTCTTGCTAGGTTGTGTACGTAACAGCTACATTCCCCTATATCATGTTGATGATCCTTCTGATTCGTGGAGTAACGTTACCAGGCGCTTCTGAGGGGATAAAATTCTACTTGTACCCTGACCTTTCTCGGCTGTCTGACCCACAGGTAGGTCCGTGGTCCATTTATTTTACTCTCTGACTGGGAAAAACTGTAAGAGTTGTTTGATTTTAAAGTTTGCATGCAGGTGATTGCTGGAGAGTTGTTCATTGTTCAAGATATGGAATTATGGATAGGGCTTTAAAGCCCGTCACTGCTTACGTGTGTTCAAAGATATTCTTTTAGTAGAAACATATCTTGGTTGATAAATCAGAATTTTCAGAAGTGTTCAGTTGCAGTTGCTGCTTCTGCCACTGAGGGGCAAGAGCGTTGCCACTGGTTTCAATGGGAACAAATTTAACGAAGACTTACCCATTTTGCGGTTCTTTGCTCATTCCAAATCTAAATCTCAGTCAAAATTAGTAGAGAGATTAATCGTTCAGATGATTGTTGTCTTTAAAGCAGAAGTCTCTGTATGCAACCAAGGAGGAACGAAGTACTCAAACCGAAACTCTTTTTCATTGTTTTCAGAGTAGAGCTGAACATGGAAATGGTGGATTAAGTTAACTTTTTCTCAGTGTGACAGATGAGTGGAATAAAACAGTAATTATATTTGTCTGATATCAAAGAGGGAAAATGACACAAGCTCTACAAAACCTGACAGGCTGCAGACAGCATTTTACTTAGCTGTTTTGGCAACGTAAGAGACCTTATACAGTGTGACTCCTAAGGCTGTTACAATATTAAATGGATCCTGAGATGGAGATAGAAAGGAAGTTTGGGAATATTTGTCAAAATTAATTTTTTTAATCTGCTTACTGAAAATGTGTCGTCATATTTTTTGTTTAACATTTGCTTATGGAAAATGTGTAATTTTTTGCAAAAAACAATAGAGGTGACCCTTCAGGTTATTTCCTTTAAGCATCTGAAATGACTGGCCCATGTAAAGTTCACTTTAAAGAAGTAATGTTTCTACAGAAGAAACCAGCTAGAAAGAAAAAGATTCATTTAAAATATTCAAAATTTTAGATGAATATTTAATCGTGTTGCCACTTTTGAACTTGGCAGTGTTTCCACTGTTCTATGTCAGCATAGATGGGAAGTGAAAGAAAAGTTGTGGACGCGGTGCTAGAACAGCGGTGATGTGCTATGGCTTACTAGGTTGCGTAGAGGTGGCCTCAGTTCACCTGAGAAATCGGCACAGTAACAGGGAAAAACAACAGGATTCTCAACGCACTCCCCCTTATTTGCAACATATAATAAACTCAGACTGTAGTAACTATAGCAGGCCAGTCCAACTTCAAGTGAACCCCATGTGTTTTACCTCGTTTTAGCAGAGACAAGAAATTTGACTGTCACGTGCTTATCTGAGAACATGGAAGGCATCTATTTTTGTCCAGTTTTAACAAGTGTTTCACCCCACTGTGTAGTTCTGACAACTAAAGTTACCCCCTGCCTTAACAAAAAGCGTTCACTGAGTACTCTTTTCTTTTACTACACCGTGATGATTCCTCCACCTGCAAAGCCTGCTGACCTAGTTGAACAGGAGGTAATCCTGCTGCCTGAACACTGATTCTTTCACTTGCCCAGTGGCGTGAGAGGCCTGGTAACGCGATTTTACCCCATGTGTGGATTTTTCACATACCACTGACACCCTTGCTTCTGTTTGTCATTGACGGAGGGCATGCAAGCTTAAGCAACATTATTGTCAGGCCACAAGGGGTTTTTATATGCCTATTTACTGTACTGTTTCCATTTGTAAAGAAATACATTGTTGCCATGACAATTTCCAAAGCACATAGTATTAGTCTAAGCAGTGTGTGAAGCACAAAGCACTGAAAAGGCACGTGGACGTGTATCTGTTTGTCCCACACATATAGCCCCGCTGATAGTAGAATGTCTTTTGGGAAGGTTTAATGGGTTGCTTCAACAAGCCGACTGTCTCCTCCGTTTCAACGAGACTTTAACTGACACATTGCCGTACTTCAGCCTTAGTATTTTAAGCACCTTTTTGCAGGGAAGAAGGTGTAGTAGAGTGGACCATAACAGAGATTGTGAACACTAATACAGGTAATATCTGTAGTATGTGTGATGCAAATGGCTGTAGAGAATTATTTTTGTGTTGGTAAAAAACTACTTTATTGAAATTGAAAGATTTTTTTGAGTCT
>Ga0181612_131315_pt1 | contig 15518 bp, 10 predicted proteins | sample HoacroProtozoa21_FD_119630 | JGI IMG/M metagenome (GOLD analysis project Ga0181612, IMG submission 119630) | Hoatzin crop microbial communities from Cojedes, Venezuel. Combined Assembly of Gp0051906, Gp0051904, Gp0051908 | reverse complement strand
AGATGTGGTAAATGCCCCATCTCTGGAAACATTCAAGGCCAGGTTGGACAGGACTCTGAGCAACCTGATCTGGTTGATGATGTCCCTCCTCATTGCAGGGGGGTTGGACAAGATCACCTTTAAAAGCCCCTTCCAGCCCAAACCATTCTATGATTCTATGATTCTAGGATGTCTGTGTTCCTGACAAGGGAGAGAAACCATAGGTATCACTACATCGTGATGGGACATTGCACTACATAGCAAGGTCCACGCTCCAGGAAGTCTGCAGGAGGGTCTCATCTCATACCGTAACTTGCTGCTGAGCCCCTCTGCTCCCTTGATGAGACCTGGTGCATGCTGGATGTAGCTTTGTTCTGTGAAGGCATCTGAGATACCTGCGTCAGGCCTAAGGACTTATGCCAGTTTTGATATTTGTCTGTGTTCTGCTAGTGTGTTAGGCTGGAGCAGTGCACAAAAGAGCCCCGGGAGATCAGGCTTGAGAACCATGCTGGTATTCTCACAACAGTGACTGTCCTGAAAACTTGTACCTTATGTCCCAGACAGTTTAAGCCAGCAAAACCAGGTGCTGGGGTGCCAGAAAGGCATCCCGCTCAACCAGCCCCACCTCACGATCCTGCTGCACACCAGCTTTCTAGCACCCTGCCACAAGTGACCTGCATCAGGAACCACTGTGCCTGAAAATTGACTAGGGGGGGTGGGGGGTGGAAACCCAGTTATTTTTAGCTGGATCAATTCCCCTGTCTGATTCCCAGCACGGCTGCAGAAATGTTTGTGCTGGCACAATTGAAAGGATGCTGTGGGAGTGGGAATGAGCAGTCACAGATACGAGGAGGAGGAAGCCAGGAACTGTATGCGTCGCCAGGAAAAGGTCCATGCAGTCGTAGCCTTGAGGCCTGATCTTGCCACTGGACTCAATGGGAATATCTGTGGAGTCCTAAAAGGATGAATATTTAAGAGTGAGAGTAGATATAAATACAGGTGATGATGAATGTGGACAGCAAACATTTTCATGGAAGTGAGACCGCCAGAGCAGTCTGAGAAGCAGTGGCTGGAGTTACAGAGCAAGAAGTTTTAAGAGAGCCTTGCTGAACCTGTGAGGGCTTTTTTTCAATGAGCATAACAGCATCATCACAAAAGCAGCAGGTTGTCACTCATAGCCTGATTTTTCTGCTTACACACTGCAAGTGAGAAGCACATGCGAGAAACAAGGTTGGGTGCTCAATTGTTTAGAAAGGAAATAACTTCTATTATAATGCATTTTTGCAATGGCAGCCTCTAGGTTCCCTGCCTTGTCGCATCTATGACCAAATCCTTAGTCACAGCTCGAGGCTGCAGAACATTGTCATTATTCAGTGGATGATGCGGAGATTTCAGTAATCCTCAAGGGGGAGAAAGAAAGAAGCCTCCTGCCGATGAGATTTCCAAAGCCAGAGTTTATGCACTGTATATTTAATGAGCCCAAGTGAAGCAATTGTATTGTTTCTTTCCAGGATGGTGTAAAGCTTGTACTAAGGAGCGCTTGTCAGTGGGATTCCTGTACCTAACATTTAAATAGTACTTTCTGGAGGGAAGAAAATAGGTCTGAAATTCAAAGTCATGGGTATTTCTAATGCAGTTTTTCAGGTCTAATTTTGCATGTAATCATGATACAGCCTGTCTTCCTCAGCAAGAACCCGATGCTGTAATACATCACAGCACTTTTCTCTGAGATCTGATTGTTACTTAATGCCTATAAGCAGGTTGTGAAAATTTGAGGCTTTTTCTCTGCGAAGTGTACACTCGTAAAAAAAGGTGGTGTTCAGAGCTGTGTCAGTTGAAGTGTTTGTGCTATTATGCTTGATGGCTTTGTGATGCTGTTAGCATCCTCCTTTCATACCAGGGCAAACTGATCCATCATGTCATGTCAGTAGCTTCACTACTTAATCTGCCTTGCATTCATTGTCTTACATCTTAAACTTAAGACATAGTCCTCCAAATGTAACTATCTTCTCTTTGTTGCTGTAAAAGTCACAAAGAACAAGTTTACTGAGGACTGCAGTATTGAAGATGTTTTATTTCCAGAAGGGAGAATGGCAGAGGTGTCTGTGTTCCCAGGGACTTTTTGATCCTCTGGAAGCTTTTGGTTTCCAACTAATGGAGCAGAAGGTGTCAGAGGCTCCAGAAATCTTACCAAGCTACAAATAATGGCATTGATATCCCAGAGTGAACTGAATCCACGCAGTATATGTTACTAAGCACCCCCAATTAGGACCAATGCTCTCTGAGTGTCTGCAAACATGAGACCCCTTTCCAAATCTCTCCCTTAAAGCAGGTTGCAATGTTATTTCTTTACACGTCTCTGCTTTTTGTCTGCTATATATTTGCTTGCTTAAAGTCCAGTCTGATGTCTGACAGTGCCAAATCACTGTGTAATTTTAAGATGAACATAAACATCAAAACCACAATACCAAAATTATAGCTGGAGTTCAGCGTGCCCTATTTTAGCCTTCTCCTCCCACCTCTAATTTGCAACGGGCTGCTGAAGTTAGCTTCTACTGCATGGCTGCCCATTGTGAAACCGGTGCTCATGATCCTTTGCTTTTTCTATGGAGCCAGTGGGGCACGAGGGGAAACTCGTGATCTCGGTGGCAGTGATAACAATGCCGAGTCAGATCCTGACATGCAGGGAAGCTGGGGTTGAAACTTGGCAGCCAAATAAAAAGAGCTCAGTTTTAAACCTCCATACTAAATTATCCTAACACTTAGGATTAAATGTCGAGTTGTTTTGATATGTGCACGGTCACTCACATTGGAGCGGCTCATTTCTTGGTTCAGAAAAGTTATCTGATATTTATGTATCCTGTACTTCAACAAGGGTTACACAAGCAGTTTTAAATGCTTCATGATAATGTCTTCAAGCATGTCATCAACATAGCAATGCAGCTTCTCTACAAGCAATGACATTCCAAAAACAGGAGATCTGACTACCCTGAAAGGCTGTTCCAGACCCTCAGGCCTTTGATGGTTAGAAGTCTTCTTCTGCTACCCAGGATGAATTTATTATTGTTAGTATGTACTTATTTGCTCTTGGGACATTGTTGACCCTTAACTTAGATAGCTGTTGTCCCTCTCTGCTGTAAATTGCTCTGATGTATTTATGTGGACAGCAATCTCAACTCAGACTAAACTTTCATTGTATTTTTTTTCAAATCTCAAATTGTTTTACCTCCTCTTATAAGACAGAGTTTACAGACATCTGTCTCACCTTTTTAGTCCTTGTCACAAACTTGCACATGTTTGTTGCTCCTGTTTTTAATTTTGACAGCCCTCAGTTCTTCAGATGTGTGGTTTCAGCCAGCTGTCGAGGTTCTCTGTGTTAAGGGAGACAGGCACTTCCAGTACGAGCCTGATCCCACCTGTGTTAGATCCCAACTATGCTAAGAGGGAATAAATAGTCAGGCTGGAGGTGCCTTTGGTCAGTATGGAGATAGCCTGGACAGTCAGCTCATTGAAGATGCTTCACTATTAGGTGGCTAAAGTTTGGTGAGATGAATCCTGCTCCCTCTGAACAACCTTATTTGGTAGCAGTCAGTCTTTTGCAAGATTAGAGGATGATTTATGAGTATGCCCATGCCACATATTGATGTGGTTCTCCTCCTTGAAGCTGGCTTTGTAGGGCATGAAAACACCTCACTATCTTTTTTAGAATCAGTTCAATGGCACCACAGCATAATCCTTTATCATCTGTTATGCTCCACTGCACTGAGTTCGTCCCATAGGACAATTCTGGAAGGAAGCAGTTGCCTGACATCCATGTGGAAGGCCCGTTTCCCTGATTGATTATCCGGCTGCATTTCACACTTCAGATCATCTCTGCAGAAGAGAGCTCTGCCCAACGAATACTAACATTGGCACTAATACAGTGAATACTAACATTGGGTTGTGCCTTACTTAACATCAGGGCTCACGGTACTAATTGTCTTACTTTGGTTTCAAGTTCTTCACTGGATGACCCCATGTCTGTATATTTAAATGATGGGGGTCTGTGCATTTGCTTGCATGGATAGTGACAGCATCCTTTGTTCACTAATTAAGCTTGGCAATTAAATGTGAAACTTGTGTCTGCACAGCACACAACTCAGGACACGATGCAGTATGTAAGCCCCATATTCTGGATGAAGTAGACCTTTTTTGGGACTCACTCCTTAGGCATGGAATTGTGCCATGAGTGAAAGGATGTGCTTGAAAAAAAGGCTCAAGCATGATGCCTTGCCAATGTAGTTTGTTAATGCCTTTAACAACTGTAGTTCAGCTTCAATTATTTATGATAATATCTTCTAGCCTGCCAATAAACATACTGTAATAGGTTTTTTAAAAGTAATGAATTTTTAGAAATATGAGATCTTGCTACTAACATAAATAAAAGCTCTGCTGAGAAGTGGGATGAGTCCCCTTGGGGGTAAAGGGATTGGTGAGTTCTTTAAATGTATGTGGATTAGCAAAGTGAGAATTAATGAGCTATTATTATTTATAGAAGCAACATCTGATCAGTGTTTCCTCATAATTTATACTTCCCAAAACCTGGATTTATTTTGCTTTTCCTCAGCTAGAGGCTTTAGACTCAGTAGTATTTCTTCTACAGAACCACGATTCATCAGTGTTTTAAATGGAGCCTCCATTTTGTGCTAGAATAATTATTCCTGATTTATGTTCTGTCTGTTTTGCATACAATGGACCAAGTTCCTACTTAAAATTCATGTAGCCCGATTCGTGTGAAAGGGGCTTGTAACAGTTCAGAGGCAGAACAAGGCAGCTGTAGAGATGCCGGAGGCCACGACTCAGACCAGAGATTTCCTTTGTGATCCTGACCAAGTCACTCAGGGTGGGATTTATCCACCTGCAGGCAAGATGCCTGCCTTAGCCTGCTCACCTGGGCTCTCTCTGCTGTCAAAGGAGAGAGCAGTTCATTGATCAGAGGCTATTAATTCTACCCTAAAATGGTTGGCCTAGGTGATGGAGGCTTGATCATTTTTTCTGCGCTCCAGTATTTGCTGCTCCTGCTGCATGGTGCTCCTGCATGAACGTCAGGGCATTCCTGAAAGCCACCCTACTTTGGAGGTGACTCCCCACCGACAATTGTTTCTCAAGTCTTAGAGCCATTTTAAAATGCATTATTTGTTGCAAGTCAGTGATATTCGTATTGTGATAAGTCCTACCACAGCTGCAGCTGCGTCTTACCTGTATTGCTTTATCTGTATTGCTATATCTGTATTGCTATTCCTACATAAAGAAACAATGAGCAGTAAGTGGAAGTGAGTTTGGCACCAGGAAGAGGTGGAAGGTGGTACACCGTGACATACGATTTCGTGTATGATACCTGTCTATCTGCAGCATTAGTCCTGTCCCAGCACCTCTGGCTATGTTTTGTACTGTCTGAGCCAGCAGAGTATCTGAATCACTAGGATCCACCACTTCAGAGTCCCTCTTTAATACTGATTTGTAAGCTTTAGCCTCTGTGATTATTTCTGGTCCATAATCTCATTACCTAAACACTCCTGTATTGAACAAGTCCGAGTCACTTATCATCCTCTAGACTAATTTATTCCAGTCTCCTCTGAACGTGTTTGCTTTTGTCTTCTTGTGGGTGAAGATACCTTTGTGCCTTCTGCCTCATGCTGCTGACATCCCTTCTGTCTGCCCCATGCCCGTTCCTCCTGGTACTCTCGCAGGCAGCTGCGGTTTCCATAGGTGAAAACACCCCTGATTTTTCTGCTGTCTTTGCTGGCTTGTTTCGAGTCCTGCTTTTGCTCTCCTTCTTATTTTCTCTTTAGTCTTAAGTATATTTTCTTGCTGTCTCCTCAAAATGATATTTAGTGGTTTCCTTGATGGTTTTGTTCTCTGTATGTATGCCATATTACAATAACAGTAACTTAGATATGTAGGTGTCTTTTCCTATTATTACCAATATTGTGCCTGCCACATTCATTACCAACTCGCAGCCACAAGCTTTACATATTAAATATTTTCCCCTTGAATACTCTCTATTTCTCCTCTCTCAAGATTTTTTTGCTCTCAGTGTGTGGACAAGTTATACGCATAACCACCTCTAATGGTAATGGGAACAGAGTGTGTAAATCTCGCTTGCATTGAAAGGAGAACGGGCCTCTATGTTTGTTGTCATCTAAGATGCCATCCTGGTGGGCTTTCTCCGTGCTTCTCCTTTGAGGTTTCCCCCTGCCCTCACCTGCTGGCAGAGAATGTGCAACTTGCTGGGAAAATGTGGCACAAGTCGTAGTACATTAAACAGATAAGAAAATCCATACTGAAGAATGGATAAGCTATGGTGGGGAAATGCAGAATACAGACGGTCACTAAGGAGGATGAATGCAAGCTGTGCCTTGAATAATTAGATGAAACATAAATAAGAGTGACATGATTTGTTTCCCCACTTACCTCATGAATAGGAGACACCAGCCCTGACTTTTCCTTACCAGAGGGGAAGCATAGAGTTCAGTGGTGTTACTCTTCATTCACACTAATGAAAGTGAAGAAAAATGGGCTTTGTTTTGAGAGATGATATTGAGGGAGTTGTTGGAGAATAATGAAGCTGTTGGACTGACTGTTTCAAGCCTCCTGTTACAGCCTTGTGCATGTCAGGGCAGAACTCACACCTCCCCTGTATGATAAATTAGTATTTATCCTGCAGCAGATATATATATTATGGTATCGATGTGTCTTATCAGTGAGATGGGAGACTGAACCATGACAGAAAGGAAACTACAAGGGAATTAAGCCATTTGGCATGGTAAAGGAGGCTATATTGTGAGGGATAACAGATTTTAATATAAGAAATAGCGGTGCCACTTGTTGACTTCAGTGGGGTGCTTTAGCATATTGAACAAAACTATTTAACTGAAACAAAAAACCCTGGGCTGCATTAAAAGGTATCTTGAAGGGGTTTTCTATGTGTTTTTCTTCAGAGGTCATAAACAAACCATATACTGAATATTGCTTTTTGCATGTAATGGAAGGCTCTGAGTTGTCCCACTGGTTTCAGCAGAACGAGATCGATTCATAAAGGGTCGCTTTTCGTGCAGGCACCACTGTTATTATTCTTTATTAATTTGTACAGCATCCAAACAGGCACTTTGCAGACAGACATAGTAAGGTTTTTTCCCTGAGGAGCATAAGACTGTAATTAATCCTAGCAGTGATTTTAACAGGCCATTTCAAGCACTTAAAATTAAATACATGTTGTTGCTAGAATCAGATCTATAGGAGAGGTAGGGACCACTCCTGCAACGCTATGGCATCTCCCCTGCAAAGCCCAAACCCCTTCCTTCCCCGGTCAGCATCTCGTGTACTCTGTGGTCTGATGACCCTTTGTGTTTGGGCTTTGACCTGTAGGAAGGAAGAAGTCCTGGAGCTGTAAAGCTGCAGTTGTGCACTCCAAAATGGCCCACTAGGAAATACACGGGAGTTACGAGCTCTTGGTGGATGTATTCCCTTCTGGTGCTTGTCTTGACCCAGATGCAGCACGTCTGTAGGTCACAGATGATGGTGACACAGCTTTGTAGGTTACTCACAGGTGATCTCCATCCTCAGCAAAGGACAGGAGGAAGCTGCCTCATGCTACATCTGGACAGCAGAACATCAGAATTTCATAAATATTTTGAATGTTTTCTGATGGGGCATAGTGGACTGTTATTGTCATGTATGAATTACTTTTAATAGTGCCATGGTTTTGATTTTTATTTATTCGGGACAAATTCAGTCCTGAAATAAGCAAGAGCAGCTCCAAGGCAAACCTTAGGATCAAACATGAAGTAAGGCTCTAAAGTTACACATCTGATCACATTTGGCAATGGGGCGGGTGCTGGTACGTGAGAAGAGCGCATGACTCAGCTTTTACACCTTTTTTTTTGGCTTTGTTGTAATTCACTTGGTGTCTGTGCTTGTAGTTATGTCTGTGTAAGGAATTATATCCTTTTGAGGATGGAGGCCTGAGCCTAGAAAGTGCCTTTTACAAATCAGGGGTTGTTCACAGCTGATGCACCAGTTCAGTTTTACTTGAACGAAGCAATTCTGAACACAGAATTAGGGAAATGAAGACTTTGCTCAACCTGAAACTAGTTTAACTGGCTTCTATTTTGTGAGTCTTTAAATTCTTCTAATTGAAAAAGTAACATTATAGTCTGCATTAAAATTACAAGTAATAATCCTAATTATGATATCCAGATTTTATGTAGCATTTGTATTTCTTATTAGTGGCAGTTTCCAGCTATGATGATAACGTGTGAAATAATTTCCATGGGCTCATGTTCTTGCTATGAAAATATGAGTTCAGCCCATAGTCTTTAGTGAACACTTTTTTATAAAGAATCTTTATAAAAAAAATGGTCACTTGGGAAGCAATTACTAATAATTATAGAATCCTTCATCACTGCCTTTGATCTTTCACATGCATGGATCTAAACCCCTAATATTCACGTTGCTGACAGTACAGCACAGTTCAACAGTAGCTTTGATGCCAATAAGAACAAAAGGGCTTTTAAAAAATGTTCAATTCAGCAATTACTGTCACAGTTCTACTTGAATGCAACTGTGTGTGTTCTTTGCAGTTAATGAATTGGTACTACGTTTTAAAATTTACTTTTTTCCAGCGCTTATAGCTTTTAGGTGCAAATTGTATCAATAGTGATATCCATCATCACTAGATGTTTGCTCTGTGAGCGTGTTGCTCTGTGTGCAATGTGTATGATTACTTCTGAACCATAGACAAGATAATAGTCAGGCCATTTTGTGCCTTGGGCAGGGAACATCTGCCAAGCATATATTGTACTCTACCAATAGGTCGTCAGTCTTTTGCATACCCATGAAATTAATTTTTCCTGGGGCTCTAGATAATTTGTCTTGTCTAATGAAAGTACAGTCATTTCACAAATGACAGACAGAATGATTCTGGAAACTTGTATTACAGAAAATACATGCCTTGTTTTTAAAAGTGAAATGCTGATTTGTTCAATAAGAAGAGTTTTCTGTTTATTTTTCTTGAGGATTGTGAAAAGAAAACATAGGATGGGACAAACACAGATAATTATGCTAAGGCAAAGGTATTTAGAACAGGTCTGGAATGCAAAATGTATCAGTGAAATGTAGGAGACATATATTTATATGACTTGTCATACATATCTCATGTAAATCATGTATGGTGTAATATAGCCAACATTGTTCACTCAGTTGTAAGCTACAACCCATCATTATTTGTCACTTTAGACTGTGCAGTCTTTGGGACAAGGGATCATCCCACCATTCAGCATCTCAATAGCGTCTCAGAGCGCTCCCAACTCTGTTAGAGGTTGTTGCTGCCTTGTGCCCAGCCATTGAAAGGTCTTCAGCCACATGGAGAAGGGCCACAATGGGTCATACTGCGGCGATATAGCCTTTGCCTTCTCCATCACGAGGCGGGAGATGTGTGGTTCTGTGTCCTGTGGCCAGGGATGACCAAGAGATCGGTCGTGGCTGTTGTGCATGTCATCTAGTAGGGCTTTTCTGAGCATGGGGGTGGGTTCAATCACTTCTCCCTCGCAGTAGCCCAATTTTGAGGCCTCTTTACATCTTTAAGCTCACCTGTACCACCTGCATCTATCTGGCTGGCACCAAAATAACTGGCTCTGCCTGGCTCTGGGGCCAAGGTGCAGGAGAGAAGCTGTTAGACTAGGACTCTTCAGCCTGGAAAAGTCAACATAGGTGGGATACACTAAAAAGCTACAACATCCTGGATATAGAGAGGATGCATAAGGTCTAAACAAGGCAAGGGTGAAAGTCCCTCAGATGGAGCTACTTGGAAGACAGGTTCAAAAGTAACAGAAGGCGGCAGTTCTCTCTGTAACAGGCAAGGAATCTGTGGGACTCCCTGCCAAAGGATGTTGTGAATGCAGAAGTTCAAGGAGAGACTGGGTAAAAACTTCAGTGAGGTTTACAAAGGTTTATAAAACAGACAAAGCACATGAGGCTGAGAAGATCCGCATGGCTCAAAATAGTCAGAGGCTGAGATAGCATGCAGAGGAAATACTGTAAATGTTTGCCAGTTTCTTATTTTTCACTGGGTATGGGCTTATGACCACTGCTGGAGGCTGGAACTGGGCAAGGTAGACCCTTCGTTTGAACCAAAACGTCCACTCATACATCCTCATATAAATCACAGGGCTGGGGTAGAAGGCAATCTTGTTGGTCCCCTGCACAAAGGCAGCAATCTCTTAATGTTGGTCCTGGAAAGATGACGTGATTGGAAATCAGCTGAAGTTATGCATGTCTGGGGCCTTCAGAAACAGGTCCTGAGATCTGTCTGGCTTGTCTGTCCTTTCTTATTCTTTTAAAACCTTGAAGTCATTTATTTCCAGAGAATTTTGCACTCTTGCTATGGCAGGCTGGCAGTTTGCCACTGTTGTTCTGCATCTCTATCTCTGAGGATTTGCGGAATGTTTTGGTTGAGTCAGTTCCACTTTAAATACACTTCCAACTTTAAATGGTGATCCCAGCAGCAGATTCAATCAGCGACAACATAAACAAATAGTTTTTCTTCCTCTCTGCCTGGACTCCTGTGCCACAACTCCCGATAGGCTCCTGGAGCATGAAGTGGCTGTGAAGTTTCAATGACCTGGCTTATCTCCTTCTGTCAACTTAAACAAGAAGAAACTCCTGAATAAATCATGTAATTACAAGTTACTCAGAGATAGGAGTCTGAAACCTGCTGTAGTAGGGAGTTCTACCTATCATTTGCTTCTCTTGAAATAAAAAAATTACCCCTGGCATCCTCCCTGCTTTCCTGCCTTGTCTTTTGTTATTGCAATCTCTGAATGACTTTACAGTGGACTTGTGGACTTCCTTCCACATTAATCAGCACGAGTTTTCACTCTCAAATGAATCAACTTTTTATCATGAAGCGTTTCCACTGCTGGGCTAACCACTTTGCTTCTCTTTTGAAATGACCTGAAGAAAAGCTGTGATACTCAAAAGCCTGCCTGTATCCCCAGCTATATCAGTTGGTTTAATAAATAATTCTTTCTTCCTGCATACTTTGCCTTTCTGATATCCTTCAATGGCTGCTACTATAGCAGAACTATGTTGAGAAGTGGCCAGTGCAGCAGGCAGGTTATCAATGGCTTATTAAAAACACTTCCATAAATTATTTTGATCTTAAAATGAGTTCCTATTTTTAGGAGCCTAGTGAGAGGCTTCCTGAGCTGTGAAGACATGAGACCTCCTTTGCCTTCTTCATCCTACTAATATGCTAGCATGTAAAATCCAACCGCATTCGCTGTGCTCATCACCATACTGAGTGCCTACAGGAATTATACTTGTCTTTTTTTTTTCCCACAAACTCAGCAAAGAGTAGATTAATGGCACTTTCTGTTCCTCCTACCTTTCCTCCTACTCATTCATTTGCTTTGGGCAGCAATAAACTCAGCAATTATAGCAGCAGCAGCAGCAGCAGCAGCCGCCGCCAGCTTCCAAACAACGAATTTGGCCGAGAAGAAAGGCACTCTTCAAACCTGCGTTGTACCGCCCAGCCCATAGTCAGAACAAAGTCTGTACCTCCCAGCAGCGAGCAAGGCAAACACACTGAACAGAGGCTTGCCAACACTCTTCCCTTCCTCCCTTGCCAAAGGTAAACACTGAACTGGTTTGCAAACCTGGCTGAGGAACTGCTTTCACCCATGCATTTAAAAAAAAGAGCTTCCGCTTTCTTTGCTGGGCACAGCACCTCCAAATGGATAAATCTCTGACATACTCAATTTTGAAGCAAAAATCCTGGGAAAAGTTGCCAAGCATTGAGGACATGGGGGGATAAAGTGACTTGGAGGGATCCTTACCTGCCCATCCAGCGCGCCCTGTATTTTACATTGCATTGAAGGTGTTTCATCCCCAGCTTCAGTTTTTAGAGCATCGCTCTTGGTAAGGTTCTGGTAGCTACAACAGGGGGAATGCTGCAGGAAATGACACATTGTACTAAGCCAAAGCTTTTTTTATTTGCCTATCTGAGTACATTAGAGTTTTTGCTGTCTTACCTTTTATTACAATGTACATACTCTTTGAAAGGTTATTACCCTTCTCAGGTTAATCAAGATCAGAAGACATCAAAACTGGGGTCTGCAATAAGTATAGGCTATGATGAGCATAGAACAAAGTCTGCTGGATCTCATCATTAGGGGCAAGAGGATCTGCAATGGCCACCAGCCCTTACTCCTTTTCCAAAGCTAAGGAAAAAATGGAGTTTTCCTTTCACAATAAATTGTATGTCAGTTTAGGACCTGCCAAGATTTATAAGGCCAGATTCTGCCCTCTGTTGACTGCAGTGGCAGCACTTCATGTGCATCTAAGCACAAAGCATAGTCCACCTTTCAATGAGTCTCCTTCCCTGTCTGTTGACAGGCAGTGTTTTGAGTTTAAAGTGAAGTTGCAAAGCCAGAGTGAAGTCCTTAATGAACATTTCTTATTGTTTTTTGTCTCACTTAATCACGGCTAAACCAAATAAATATCACTCACACTAGAAATTTACGTCTTTTGCCTTTTGGGTGGGAAATTGTTGAACCCTTTGCTCTGATAGTCACTCCTGTGTCTGAGTCAGAGTTCGAGTTTCTTCACCAGCAGGTTTGTTCATTTACTATTGCTTTTTCTGAAGGACTAGTTTGGGGGATCCCTGTTGGCACTCATTAACAGGGGTTGCCTTATGGACTGTAGTTTCTTTGTGTCTGCAAACATGCCTCAGGACGGATGAGAACTGTGCCTTCTGCAGTTAAAAACAATTAAATAAAATAATATTTCCAACTGAAAAAGCCAGTGAGGCCTTTGACCTTTAGAATAAGCACTGCCAGAAATAAAATAAAGTGTCAGGGTGGTGTAAGAATTAAGTGTATTATTGAGTCTAGTGGGAAGAAAGCCAGCATCTTAAACGGAGGGCACTGGAATCTCTTGGTGATTGCAAAGAACACTGCAATGCAAATCACAAGCTGATGTTTCAGGCTATTCTGTTCACCTCTTGCCACTCCAGGGATCTCTATGTGCTCACTTAATCGAGAGAAGGAATCAGGTCCCCCAGAGAAGCACAGAGGTCCAAACAGCCAAGCAATATGCTCACAGACTACTGAACAGCTGAAGTCTCCTGCTGAGCAACAGGAACAGAGAAAATCCTGAGGAACCGTATACCCGATGAGCGTAAGGCTTTACTTTTTAAGGCATCCCTCTAGGGATGGGGGGTGGAAGCAGAATAATGATTGGAAAAGGAGTGTATCAGGGCCTTTTCCCTGTCTTAATGTTCCCCTCCTTCTGCCTCTCAGAAGACTTTGGAGGTGGTGTGGTGCCTCTGCTCCATTCCTTGTATAGACTGGATGAAGGATTTGTTATTTTAAGAGCATGGACAAATTTCAGCCCCTATCTAACTCCGCATTGTACATGGTGAGGATCAGCTGTCATTCTCTGTGTTTATACCAGGCCATGAAATGCAACATTAGCTGATGTATGCTCCCTGGCCGTCCCAAGGATGGTAGCTGATGTTCCAAGAGTACATGAAGAACAAAATAGGATATAAATCCCCCCCTTCTTCATAAACAGGTATATAAAGTACAGTAACTCTTGTATAGGAAAGGAATTTTCATTTCAGCCATGTGTGACAGAATGTCTGTTAAATAGCCAACATGCTTAGAGCTTTAGCATGGAGTGTAGCGTGATCTCTGTGGACAATTATATTACACTTTAAACAAATGAATTGCAAGCGGAATAGGAAGGAGAATATACCTGAGGCCAAATGTCTCCATAAACCATTGTAATAACAAGGAGACTGATCCTCCCTATCTCCCGTTTGGGCTCTGTGCAGCTGCCCATTCTGCACTGCGGTGCTCATTATAAGCAGAAGAGAGACCCTGAATTTTACTTTTAAATCACCAGCAACCATTTTGCTGTAACACTGAGCCATTTATATTTTCTAAGCTTTTCCCCACAGATATGAGAACAATGCTGTGAAGAATAAAAAGAGCAATTGCCATGCCTCTTCTCTCTTCTTTGGGGGGGGGCAGGGGGAATATGAGCGTTAACAGCCCATTTGCCCCAGGGGCTAAATTCCAGCTGGAACTAAGAGTCTCAGTTGTTGGGTAGTCCTCTGATTTGCACAAGGCCTATGGCAAAGGCAAAGGCAGAGGCAGGAGCTGAGATCAGGAATTCATGGCTCTCCAGACAGACTTCCTTACACCCTGACCTTGAATTCCAAATCCTTCTCCTCATATGCATTATTTAATAAAAAAGAACCTCTCCTTAAATATTCAAGAAGCCAGACACTTCACATTTCTTCTGTCTATTCTACTGTCTCTGTGAGTCTCACTCAAGAGCTAAGCCTATTTAGGTTTCCTATAATAACGCATATTGTAAAAGTTTATTACAACAGAATTTAATGGCTGGGAAGCAAAAGTCTGCAGGCTGAAGCATTATATCAAAGGTAACCTTTTAATAGAAAATTTTGCCGACATGGTAAATTTAATCCGACTCAACTATTTTACTCTTCACGGTGTCTTTCTCATGTCTCTGTGAGGTGGACAAAAAACAGGCCTGGTTTCCCCTCTGCCTTGCATAATGATTAATGCTTCTGCAAAGTGGATATAAAGTTCTTTCAGATCCCAATGGCAACATTTTCCATGCAATTGGCAAAGGAGCTGAGAAGTGCCGAAGGGATCAAGCAACAGACAACTGAGGGCCGCAGCCCAGCCTCATCCCTCCTAGCTTTAGGCACCTATGAAACTGAACTGTTGCATGTGGTTGCCATAGGTGTCCTCTATAGCCAGTGATGAGAAATAGGCCACCTGCAATGGGAAAATCTCATCTAAAATCTGCTGAATCAATATCTGCAGGTAACTCTGCCTACCTCATCTAAAAAGCTCCATTCCATTGCTTTGACACAGGTGTTTAGCATCATTTGAGATGCCCAAAGGAATCTTAGCTGGCTTCCAACTGCCACTCCAGAACTGCATGGGTTTCCCGTAGATCTTATGTCATACATGCCAAGCCTGTGCAGACATCTGAGATACCCACATGGCACCAGGTACTTTTGTGTGTAGGCAACTAACTCCAGCTCTAACTCAATTCCAGATTCTGGGTGGGTAAACAGAGATGAGGGAAATCTGATGTTCATTGTAAGCTGTCTGAATATAGCCTTTAGTTCTTATTAGGAGGAAGAACAACTGATTCCTGTCACTATAGGCTAACCGATTTAGCTAATAAGACTGCTTTAGGCATCGCTTGGGTGCTCTCATTGAATTAGACATGAGCTTAGAGGAGGGCAAGAACACAGGCTCAGGTGAGATCTTCAAAAACACACTGTGGATTTCTTCACCCTTCCCCTTCCCTTCCCTTCCCTTCCCCTCCCCTCCCCCCCCCCCCCCCCCCCTCCCTCCCCTCCCCCTCCCCCCCCTCTCCTTTCCCTCTTTTCTCCTTCCTTCCTCTCCCCTCTCATCTTTCCTTCTTCCTCTCTTCTCCCTTCCTCTCCTTTT
>Ga0181612_149619_pt1 | contig 15519 bp, 11 predicted proteins | sample HoacroProtozoa21_FD_119630 | JGI IMG/M metagenome (GOLD analysis project Ga0181612, IMG submission 119630) | Hoatzin crop microbial communities from Cojedes, Venezuel. Combined Assembly of Gp0051906, Gp0051904, Gp0051908 | reverse complement strand
CATTACACATTTATTCAAGTGAAAGGCTTGAGGAGCATTCCATACTTATTTGTGGTCAGGCTGGTATTAAATGGCCAAATTACATGTGAGATGCAGTGTTGTAAGACTCTAGAAAAACTGACCGATTTTAGAATGAAAAACGCTGGAGAATATTGGGCACAGGACTGGTTTTAGCAGAGTCCTGAACAATAATTTTAGGGTCTAGATAATATATTTTCTCAGAGTTACTCCAGTAGTTTTGTGTCACAATCCAAGTCAAGCTTCTTAGGGAAACCTGACTCTTGTTCAGGAATTCCTCAAAAGCTGAAGCCTGGATTAGGAACCTTTGTGATATGTAGACTAGTCCTTGACCCTTGATAAAGCTATGTGCTGCTCATCAAAATGGAGTGGCATTCTTGCATAGTATTTTCCCATTATAAGATACAAAGTGGAGTAAATGTGATACAGTTGGAGTCCTAGAGTATGTTTTTGCTGTAATTATTTTGATTAGATAATTTTTTCCTCCCTACTTTCTAGGATTCTTGTCCAGCTTCATTAAAGTCTTAGCTGTAAAGGTAACTAGAATAACGTACAGAGATTTTTAAATATAACCTGTGTGGAAAAACTGGTACAGAATCATGGAATCCCAGAATGGTTGAGGTTGGAAGGGACTTGTAGATGTCATCTTGTCCAGCTCCCCTGCTCAAGCAAGGCCACTTAGAACCGGTTGCCGACACAAGACCTCAGATAAAATATATATGATTTGATTATTCAGAGGTGAAGTGCAGATTGTGTGCCAATACAGTGAGATGACCTTTTGCTTTAGTAATCTGCATAGTTACTTTTTTGTCCCGGTGAGCCAAGGCCAGCTTGTGAGTGACCACCTCTGCAAAGGAGTCATGAATTCTCCTCCAGGAAAGCTTCTTGGGGTTTATGGGCATTTCTGAAAATATTTTAACAACTCAAGAGGGCATTAGTGGAGCTCTGGAGAAAGAAAGCTAAGTCAGTTTCTTCTCAGTTTTTGTCACAAAAATCGTACAGTTTGGAAAAGGGCAAGGTTTCTCTTTCTCTGTCACTGTGGCTTTCAAGTTCTGAAGGCATGGTTGCTCCAGCAATCGGCTCTGTATGCAGAGGAGGCCTAATGCCTCGTGCCGCCTTCAAGACTTTTCCTGTGGCTTTTCCCCCTCCTTTTACATTGGAGCAAACAATCAGCTGCAAGTGCAGCACCTGGAATCTTCTCCAGCTTGCTTCTCCTGTGTTAAGAACAGAAAAACTGCTGCATGTATTTGAATCAGCTTTTCTGAATGCCCTCCCTGGAGCTTAAGTTGAATTTCCAAGTCAGCCCTAGCATGGGTCCCAAGCCCTCAACAAGACTTTCATATTCCAGAAGAGTGTTCAAAATCAAGGAAAGAGCACCTTTAAGTATGGCAAGGAAAGGTCTGTAGTTGGAAACAGAGTCTGTCCATAGTTCTTGTAGGAGTTTTATTTGGCTAGATATTTCCTTCCCTGTTTGTAGCTGTACAGGAGCCTTTCGCCTAGGACTCAAAAGTGCTTTGCAAATGTTAATGAAGCACTGATGCTTTCGAAGAGCTAACTGTTTTGTGATTATTTCACTAAGCTGCTGGACTAAATGGGAGATTTACATATGTATAGGGGTCTCAACTTCTGTCATAAGTCACTTTGTTGAGGGTATTTTTTCCTATGAATTTACAGCAACAAGATGCTTTCTTATGTCAGTATCTCGTGGGGATTCGAATGAAGACTCCACTGTTTTGTGGATCGATCTCTTAACATCGCTTTCATCAGAGTTCTGTGACGAGGCACAGAACTTGTCAATCTGGAAAAGTACTGGTTTGGTTTTGAACAAAACTTGCTGAAACTAGCGGTCATAAGAACAACTCTTTGAGGAGGTGGAAAAAAGTAAGAGAAACAATAATAGTCCTTTTATGGAGACAGAAATCCAAAACAATAGCAGCTTCCATTCTGGTCACAGGCATGTATCACTGCCTGAAGCTAAAACACACACTCTGGGAGGATTCCTCTGGCTGCTATTCCAGTACAGCAGTGTGGGTGTGAGAAGAGCAGTGTGCTGGAGTAAGCCAAATGTCAGCAGCACAGCCTGGAGAAGTCTTGGGAGCAGTGTTCTTACCCTGCAGTTCAAAGTTAAGCTCCCTGTTTCCATCTCCCACTCCTAACCCCGTGTGTTTATCAGTGTGAGTTTTTGAGCACTTCACAATCAACTGGCCTGGAAACTGATTGCATAGAAAACTAACCCAGCCACAGAAAGGTGTTTTGGTGGTTGTTTTTTTTTAATATTGATGTCTGTGATCTGGTTCCCTGAGCAACTGTACAGATGCTGCACAAGTCCAGAGCATGATCTGATCTACAGGCACAAATATGCTAGTGCTGTCTAACAGTTGTTTGTGGACCTGCCTGGGGGAGAGCCTTGGCGTGGGGAGATGTTTTTTGTCCAGCTGGTAGCTGCAGAAGGCATGAAGCTGTGAATGGTATCACTTGCCCTTGGTGCTTGAACACGTGAAATCTGTTTTTATGATGCGGATCAGAGTCCTGCTGAGATATCACAAAGACAGCACCTCTCCTTTGAGAAGTGACCAATCTGAAATAAAGTGATTAAAAGGTACTTCTAATGTGATAATAATTACTAAGCACTGATACAAATTTCTCCATTCAAGAAGCAACTCTACAAACTAGCCTTTACTGTGGTTCTGAGGAAAAAATAAACTGTTTTCTCCATGGCGTGCAACAGGGAAAACAAGGCCTGAAAGTTGCCTGTTCGTTTCAGCGTCACATAGGAAATATCTTCAGAGCCACAGAGCCCTCACTGTGCTGCCTTCAGTCCTGTGCCGCAGGTCCAGCCTGCAGCTGAGTACTAGTCTATCAGTGTGGTACAGTGTCTGTCCTTTCAGTGGTTTTTTTTGTTAGCTCCACCTGATTTATCAGACTCATCCTTTTGTTAGGAGGCTGATTTCTGCCTTCATGCTGCTGCTGCTGCCAGCCTCCATCACCGAATTTTCTGTTCTTCCAGAGGCACTTTTAAAACTTTGTTCTGTGCTCTGACCAGAAAAGCTGCTGGTCAGCAGTAACTGCAGCTAACACATGTTCTCCAAGTTCTATCTCAATATTTGTCTGTTAGTTCAGGTGTACCTGACAAGGGCTTGGCAGGTGACAAACTGTGATCCTTACGGACTGAGACCTGCATGCTATCTTTGATGCTTCCTTTCTGCTCTGATCCCCCAAATACTTCCTCCTTTCAACCGTTTTCTTCTACATTTGAATCTTAGACTATAAACTCTAGGCGTGAGGACTGCTCTATTCTTTATGCTTAGGCAGCTTCCACCACAGTGATGTCCATCCTGAATATAAACGTCTTAATATAAATTTTAAAACAGACAAATGCCATTATTGCTCTGTTACTTAAAATTAATCCTTTTATCTGTCTCCATGTGTCCTTTGGTTTTATCTGGAATTATGCTGTCTAAACAGTATTTATGGTCAAGGTCTTTAAGGAGTGAACCTAGGTCTCCTGAAGAGTAATGAAAAGTAATCAAAAAAGTTCCTGTTACATACACAAAAACACACTCTTATACAAAGATTCAGAAGCAGATGTTTGCAAGTGAGTTGACAGATGTTTGAGAAAAAATAAATTTAGGGTTTTGAGTTGCTTTTATTTCTTTTCTTGTTGCTTATGGAAATCAAAATCTGGGTATTCTTTGTATGGTGACAGCACCTGAAGACAAGGGTCTTTTGTGTTACGTGCTATAAAAATACATTATCAAAATTATCTCAGCACTTGGTTTCAGTACAGATTAAAGTGTACATTCTTAAGAACTGTAGGAACATGTGCAATTAATTGCACACCATCTCTCTGCCCTTAATCGAGTGTAGTCCAAAGGAAGCAGTAAGAATTTTGTTTCAGATTGCTTGCCCTCACAACTGCAAGTACTCATCACAGCAAAAATAGTTTTACAGTTGGTCGTAGAGCTTATATGTAGACTGAGCGCAAATAACAGCTGCAACTTAATATGCTGTCTTTATGCATGAGGAATACACCTGAAGTATCAAATTTAAAGCAAGTGAAAACAGGTTTTGTCACATGGTGTGCTTCAAGAAGGTCTTGGGTGCTTTTTGAAAAATTGTCTGAGTCCTGTCTTCAGGTAATGAGAGTCCCTGTTGCTCTGCCAAACCACCTTGCCCTGATCAGTCTCTGACTCCTGCAGTTAATGGAAGTTACTTATAAATACCTATAAGAAATCTGGATGCTCAGATTTAGTATTCCTAAAATCACTTTTTAGGACTGGCACGGGTGCTTTTTAATATGTGGCTGTTAGGTGAAAACCTGTACAGCTCCTCATGTTACTGAGGAGAAATTCTGGGAATAATTTAAAGAAAATGCTGTTGCTCAATCTCTGATGGAGGTTGATAGTGCTTACTCAGTGGCCAGTGTGAGGAGAGTGAAGGCCATAGAAGCATCTTCCAGCTGCATGTAACTGGTCAGCAGGAGGAAGAGGGTGCAGCTGCTGGGGCCATGAGAGCCACCCTGGGGTGCACGTTAACAGCGTCTTGTTGTCTGATGAGAAATATCATTGGCCTCTTGGAGACTGATGGGGAAAAGACATCAATCTTCAACCTTAAAAGCACTGGCAAAATGAGCAGGAGATTTCAGTTCCCTCACTAAAAACTGCCTTCCTTCTGAGCTTTTCTTGAAACTCATAATCTAGCATTTTATGCTTTCCTCAGGGACCACCTTGCCCTCAGAAGACCCCAGAAAGGTATAGGATATACTTCTGTTGTCAAGGAGGTAGTATGAAGAAATGGTTAGGGAAACATTTCCATGCACAGATGTGAGAAAGCTTTGCCCATGCTCATTGAGCTGGCTGGAGGCCGTAATTATGATCCTGGTCTGGAAGTCATATAGTCCTAATAGCTTGGTGCTGTGCCTGAGCTTCTAAGACTTGCTTCTCAGTCTCAGGACAATAGGGTCATGTATTGAAGCATTACTAGTATTCCTTTAAGAAGCTGATTATTAGCAGCGACTGAACAAATGGTTTGCTCTAAGGTAGTGAGTGTTTTGTAGTGTAGCATAAGCTTATACAGAATATAGCTGGTTACTAACGAAAACCAAATGGTCTCCCACTTTATTTCTAAAAAAAACATTGTTATAGAAGAATAACCCACTAAGTACATTGCTGTGAGGTCACAGTAGATTTGCTGCTTATTTTCCAATACTAAATGTTGGTGAAAAACTTTTAATTATTTTTGTGTAGTTGACAGTCTTTTTATATATTAGATACTTTATAAGTTTAGTCAAAATTTTCAGAAGGGAACATTGAAGTTAAGGTCTAAATCCATGTTTAAGTATATGTAATACAGTTAAATATTAATTTTTGACCCTAGCTTCAGCACTCTCTGCTAAAAATCTTCAACTATTATTTAGTGCACTTACTTGGGGTATTTATAGAAATTCAGTAATAAAGCAGGCAGGCAATTATAGATGAAAGGGTCATTAAGAAATACAGTGCTAAAGCTAAAGGTATAATATACCTCTGTGCCTACCTACGTCTTTCTGTTTTATTTGTAGTTTGTTTGTATTTTTTTGTTTAATGGTGTATTGGGTACGTCTTTTATTATCACACCATTCATACAGAAACCTGACGTATTATTTTCTGATTTGGAGCCAGTGTGTGTGGATCATCCTCTAAGGTTTCAAAGCAGCTTCTTAAAGAATATCCTTTACATTATATGTGCAGTTGGGTAGGCTGATGTCTCTAATTGCAAGGTTTTAGTCCTGATGAGATTTAACATCATTGATGGGCTTTCTGTCTTCAACAGCTGTCTCTTTGTCCCAAGGCTCTTAATTGGAATAGGTGAATGTAAGAAAGTAGAGGGGATTTCTTGTTTGTTTGTTTTGATAACTAGTGTGTATTTGTGTATCCAGCAATAACGTGCTACATCTATTGGCTTATCTGTTTCTTGGTGCCTTTCTGTGTGTAGATAGATACATGATACTTGTCTGGCTCCACGCTGGGGTATCTTCTTTCAGCTTGCTGATCTGATATAGCACCAGATTTGAACTCCCCATTCAAGTAATAGAAAGTAAAAATAAAAATGTAAAAGTAATAGTAATCAATATGAAACAGTAAGAAGTATAAAACTAACAGTAATAAATGCAATAGAAATCTTCTCATGAGGTTTTTTTTTTCCCCTGTTTTGGTGTGTCAGTGCTGGCCAAAATAAGATTTGTTTTTCCTCAGGTGAGAGACCTCTCTATAGCGTACTTCCTGGTGGGATTAACATACCTGTATGTCGGAGTGATAATTTTTGCATCTTTTCCTTCTCCACCACTATCCAAAGAATGTATTGAACAGGTGAGATGTTTTATTGCAGTGTATATTCATCCTTGAGCTTTTAATAAATGTGTATGAAAAAAAGAACTGCTACTGCTTCTTGCTTCATGACTTACCCTGGCAGACACATCTGTCCTTGACTCTGGTCAGCTGGCTAATGCCTCATGGGCACTACCACAAGCAGATGAGTAATGTTTGTGTTATTTATATTCATGTCTGGTTGTCAGTAGTTCTGTAAAAAATAAACAATTAATAAATACTCTGTGAAAGTGATGAAGAAGGGACCAAAATGAACAAGTTAACAGTTGAGGCTTAAATTTCTTTAGCTGCTTTAATCCTGAAAAGTATTATGTTTCTGTTTAGTTATGTGTGCAGTGACCAGCCCCACTCTTTGGGACTGGTTTCAGGTACTCCAGAAAAAGAAACATAATGCGAATGCAAGCTTCGTTAGATAGGATTCCTTGCTGCGGGTAGGTTTGGACTCTGAACACTATGGTGAGCCTTGCCAGTAGACTTCTTCAGATAATAGCACCACATGAAACACACCCTGTGAAGGCTGTTAAATTCTTACCTGCTTGTAGGCAGGGCTGATTCTCTCACCCTAAATTACTTCAAAGATAGGAGGTATCAACTGGTGATCCATTTTGTGCCAGGTATTCATGTCTCTTGCATAGTACTTAGCAATAAAGAAGCATTTAAAGGCTTCCTCTACCTGTAGTTTAACCATGAAATGATTTTTTTGAACCAATTGAAATAACTTCATGGGGTGAAATTCACAGTGAAGTAATAAGTAACAAGTGGTTTTCTTCCCCTTTATTTTCTGTAGTTATCCGAAGTATTTACAAGCTTGATACTTAATGTACTCACGGACCTATGATACTTCATGTGCTTATGAACCATGATTCTTAACTCTTATGCTACTTTTTCAGATGTTCCTACTTGTAGTATATGACCCCTTCCTCATTTGTATATGATCCAGTTATGCTGATTAAATAACTATTTTTAGTATCTAGATATGGTATGCTAGGTAATAGGACAATATGGATCCATCTGCCTAAAAAATCAGGTGGCCCTTCCACAGCCTGGATTATTTGAGGATGTTCAGAAGATTGGAAAATAATTCTTTAATGCTAACATGAAAGCTGACATCAGCCCTGTAATATTCAAAAATCAGTTGGTATTTGGTGGCAAGGGAATTGTAGAAGAGGGAGAGGGTATTTCATGTTACGGAGTTTATTTAGCAATTGTAGTTGCTTGGCTTTTATCCCTTTCTTGTACACAGCTATTAAAAATCAGCAGATACATGTAACCAATCCACCATTGATAAATGTAACATTATTCCTATGTTTAGAATTTTCTAGATAACTTTCCCAGCGATGACATCATGTCATTTGTTGCAAGAATATTCCTGCTGTTCCAGATGATGACTGTATACCCACTGTTGGGCTATCTGGCACGAGTTCAGCTGTTAAGACAATTTTTTGGAAATGCTTACCCAAGGTAAGAAGTCTACACCTTGGCAAGAGCTTGGCACAGTTTGGTTAACTGGCCTTCTGTTGTCAGAAATTTGGCTGAGCTTTCAGGGATTTCCTTTGCTGCATTAGGTACATTTCAAAAGCTAATTTCACAGTGTTTACAGGGTCAGGGGGTGAATAGGCATGCAAAATAAACTCTTGTCTGCACATCAGGACGGCTACAGCTTGGCAGAGCAGAAGGCAGGGGAGGGTAGGGAGGTCTGTCTCTTGGTTTTGCTTTTCATTTTGTCAGTAAACAGAGGGATTTTGTCAACACAGTTCCTTTGTGTTATGCATTTGTATGGCAAAAAAAAAGTTGTGGAAAAGTTTGTTGGAAAAAAATTTTGTTCAGTCCAGAAACATTTCATCAAGTAGTCTTTAAGCTGTGAAGGACGTACACTCTGGATATTAACCTTTCAGGGTGCTATATGTGTTTTGATTGTACGTAATTAGTAATCATTCGTGTGTTTTTAAACAGTGCTAATAGCTAAGTGAGTGGTTAGCTGCATTATCTAGGCTGCTACTATGCTTATGAAAATAGCTTTTCACATGCTAATTTCAGAGATGAGCCCCACCCCTGCATTTCTACACTGTCTGAAGTGCAGGGAAGAGCTGATCCAGATTTCAATTTTAGTTTTATTTTTTTAAAATAAAACCAAAGACGTGTATATTTGGAGTATTGTCTCAATTTGTCACAGCTGAGAAGCTGGCATTTATCTCCAGGTTTCTTATTTTATATTGTGAATTACTGTTGACGGAGGAAAGGAAAAAAATATCCCAGGAAGAAATGTGTGTTTCCTCTGTGGCGTCAACAGTAGCATACAGGTCTGGGAAGACATTGTTCCAAGTTTCGGGTTTCTTCTGGCTACTAAAATAGGTATGAGAAGGTCTAGAAGTTTGATGCCTAAAATTAGGCAGTGAAATAAGTGCCTGCTTTTTTTGATGCTAAATTGTACACAGTTCAGGGTTGAGATTTTTAGGAACTGCTGCAAGTTAGTGTTGGAAACAAGGCCATATTTATGTGCTGAACATGGATTTCACAGTCACTGGGAAATAGCCATGTCCTTTATATTATGTGGATGTGCCTCTTCCTATCTCCTCCCTCCAGTTACTCCCTGACCAGAATGGTTTTCATTTCCCTCGTGCCCTCTCCTAGAACCTACAGCTTCATACCAGTCTCTTCTCAGGTTAATTCCAGCTTGCTGTTTTAAGTCTTCGTGGTATGACGAATGTGATGATGCAAGGACTTGCTGGGTTCTTGTCTCCAGGATGTCGTGTGGGTAGCTTCACTCGCTTTTTGTGGTTGCTTATGTGGGGGGTTTTTTTGGTTTGGTTTGTTTTTTTGTTAAGCCTCTGTATAGGGAGGTATTTAAAGTTTCCGAGAAGTCAAAAATGGTTTCTAGGAAGCCACTTAAATTGCTCCAAACTACAGTGATAAGGTAGTACATGCTGGCTGGCTGGCTGTGTCTTGGTCTCTGGAATCCCAGGTATCTCAAATATAGCACAAAAATCACTCAGCTAACCAAGCTGCAGCTTCTGTGCATTTCCAACCAGCAAGGTCAGCTTTTAGTTTTTCTGTGTGATGGGAGCTAACTGAAGGCTGGTAGAAAGCACGAGGACCTGTCTCTGGGAGGATGGGAAAGATGCACTACCTGGTTGTGAAATATGTATTTTGATGACTAGTTCTCACCCGTAGCTAAAGTTGACAATGGTCCTTTAGTAGCACTGTGCCTATATCACCTTTCTAGAAAGAATTTCAGTGTTCTGGGTTTTTCACAGAGCTGCTTTTGTGTGGAAACATTTTGCAAATCCGAAGTATCTCTGACTGACATAAACTTATGTCTCGCTGGGGAGCCTGTTGATCCACCCCGAAGAGCCTATCTGGAAATACTAAGTCCCGTGATTTTTGTGTAGGAAAATGAGCACTTTGAGTGCTCATTTATGCTAGTGTATATTTGGCTTCTTTTATCAAAATCTTCAAAGCCAGGGCTAATGCTTCTCAGGCAGTAAGAAGACTGACCTGCGGAGACTCAAACTTCAGCTGTTACGTGTGTGCATAAGGTGTATGTATGCAGGTGAATATTCCCAGTCACTTGACTGGAGAAAATTTGTATGTAAATAACAAACCAAAAGGATGAAGCAGCAGAAAAAGAGCAGAGCAGAAAGTGGGGTTTTGTGCTGTGAAGAGAAGCTGAGAGAGTTGGGGCTGTTCAGCTTGGAGAAGAGAAGGCACCAGGGAGACCTTACTGCTGCCTTCCCGTACTTAAACGGGGCTTATGAGAAAGATGGGGACCGGCTTTTTAGCAGGGGCTGTTGTGACAGGATGAGGGGTAATGGTTTTAAACTAAAAGAGGGTGGATTTAGACTAGATATAAGGAAGAATTTTTTTACACTGAGGGTGGTAAAATGCTGGAACAAGTTGCCCAGAGAGGTAGTGGAGGCCACTTGGAAACGTTCAAGGACAGGTTGGACGGGGCTCTGAGCAACCTGGTCTAGTTGAAGATATCCCTGCTCACTGCAGGGGGGTTGGGCTAGATGACCTCTAAATGTCCCTTCCAGTCCAAAGCATTCCACGATTCTATGAAATCTTGTGTTATTCCACTGCTGGACTTTGCACAGCCCAGCCTTATCTCTGCTCTGACATTAGTTCCTGTCTGAGACCCAGCAAGACCATCACACATCACATTGTTCCTTAGACCCGTCTGTAGGGGTATTTTTGGCTTTGAATTACTCAGTTGTGTAATTGATTCTTGCACTTTTCATGAAGTTGCATAGTCCGGGGTCTCTTGTACTGGTATCTTTACACTGATGTTTTTCTCTGGCTCTAGTTTTGCACAGTTTTACTTATAAAATCCTTCACGAAGCTGCCTGCTACTGCAGGCAATAATTGTACTTGTGTCCATGGACTCTGCTTGCCACAATTCCCATTGGTTCTGAGCGTACCTGTTTAATATTAAAATATGGAGTTTGGTTACTTTTGGCAATTGCCTTGTAACAGTCTTTGCTGCAGAGAAGGGATCGGTTGTCCGACTGCTCACTTTGTAGGCGATGTGTCCCCCCCTTATACGTGGATGCTCCATTACAAAGCGGTTTCTTGTGGATTTGTTTTAACACCGCCACTTCCACTCCATTTTCAGACACTCATTTTCTTCTATAGCTCTGAAAAGCAGCCTTTTATTTATTTATTTTTCTTCTGTTATGTGGAGAAACACTTTTTTGTTGGTCCGACCACTTGCACTTTGAAACTTTTTGCCTTGTTCTCGTTGCATTGTTACATCTTGGCTGAGCTGATGTGGCTCATCAGCTTTAATTGGTGAGAAAGCACAGGGTGTGTTTGCTTTTCCCTGAAAAACATTTTCTGCTCCATAATAAATTTTAAAGGCCTATAAAATGCATTAATAGCCTGCCTGACTGCAGCTGGTGCCGAGGAGAGCGGGGTGGGGGGGGAAGCACAGCCTGCCCCATCATAGGAAGCAGGAAGCCCGCTGCCCTCCTCTCGCTCTCTCAAGGCTCTGTGCCTGTTTGGGGGCTGGAAACTCTCACTCGATGAGTAACCCAGCAAGCAGCCCATCCCCTGCCTATCTGCTTGCAAAGGGAGATGGAGTATCTCCAGGAGCGGGTACAAGCTGCTTTTCCTCTTGTGCCCCTCCGCAGCTCCCACTGCAGAGATAGGGGACCAGCAGGGCTGCCTGGAGGGGAGCAGGATCTGCCCTGGGGAGGCTGGGAGAGGGACTTGGTCAGACTCGCGGGGACAGTACGAATTCAGTCCTCCTGAGGTTTAAAGGAACAGGATTTGTCTGTTTTTATTTATTTGGCCAGAGTCTGCCATTGCTGGGCCTCCGGTGCTGCCGGTTGTGCCCATGCTGCACCTAGACAGACAGCTTGTTAAAGCTGCGATGCCAGGGGATGGTGGCTTCAGTCCTCGTCCCCAGCTAGCTTTCCTCTCTTGCACGCTGCTGCAGTCCCACAAACCCCAACAAGTGTGCTCAGGTTGGCTCTGCACTGGGTTGTGCACAGGGACAGCCCCATGCAGGCAAGCTGCCCACTACCTGCTGCTGGGGCTGGGCAGAAATCGGGGGTAGTGGGGCAGGAGGGGGGAAATATTCACTGGGAAAGGAGCTGGCATCTGCTTTGTAGCAGGGACGGTGCCAATTTTTTAACCCTCTCTGCTGAAGACACAAGGATTTCCTTCTGAAGGACAGCTTAAAACAGGAGTTTTGGACTCCTGGTTTCATGGACTATGGACGAGCACCTTCAGCAGCTTTGGTGTTGCCTGCTCTGGGTTGAATTTTCTTTTGTAGCCCCAGCCCGGCCCCAAATGACCAGAGCTCCTCCTTTCCTGACAGCTGATTTCCTTCCATAAATGTTTACATTCAGATATTAAAGTGGTAGCAAGCAGAAAGGTCAGTGCCTTTAATGCTTTCTTCTGGGATGCTGCTGAAGAAACGTTTCAGTCCACGCACACTCTCCCTCCTACTGCGAGAGAGACACACAGCTTTCCCAGGCAGGGCTACAGCAGTCTCTAGACACCTCCTTACTGATTTGTCCTGGCACCAAAGTCTTCCCTATCTTCTTGAACGCTGTGTCTTCTCAGGGACCTTCAGGACTCTTGATCACTATTTCTTTTCAAAGTGTTAATTTGACTGTTCAACAATGAAAATATAAAAAAAAAAAAGGCTCCAGTTGACTCACTCCTTGTTGCATTTGCTAAGTGTGACTCGCAGGAATAAAACCACGTAAGAGCTCGCTTGAATTGGTTGGGTTGTGACCCAGGCTGTCCAGTTTTCACACCCCTGAAAGTTGATGCAATGGGTCTGGAGAGCAGAACAAGTGAGCAAGCGTAGGGCTAAGGACCAAGGAGGGTGTAAATACATCAGGAGGGGACAGAGAGAAACCCCTGCCTGTCTGTTGGGCCACCAGCAGGATGGCCTGGGTGCAATAGAGCTGAACACCGATACATAATTTGGGAGGAGATCAGCAGAGAAAGCCTGAGCTGTCCTTACATGCTGCTTGCAGAAGGACAGGTCCTCTTGGAGGAGTCACAGCAGTCTCCAGTCTGTGCCTCATACTACAAGGTGTTCGTTGTCGCCATAATGCACACCCGTCATCTCTTGCTCTGCCGGAAGCCTAGGCAAACGATAGTTCGGCGTTCTTGTTGGCTAAGTGGCAGTCGCAATTAATGTACCTCTGTGTAATTACAGCGCAGCACCTGGCCATGCCGATGAGGTTTGAGCAGAAGCCAATCCATGTGGGTGGAGGGTTTCCCCAGAGGCCCTGGTGAACACAGGGTTGGGCGATGGATTGATTACAGCTGTGGCGGGGGGGTTAAAAATAACTCTCCGACTTTCCAGAGGAATGTATTTGTTATGGAGTCACTGAAAGGCTGTAGTAGGAGACCCAGGAGCGAGCAGCTGCTGGGAGCAAGCCAAGAGACAGAGCTTCTTCTGGGCATGGTGTTCCCTGGAAAGGCAGAGTTGGGCTGCTGAGCAAGGAACCTGCTCCCATTTGTTTGCTCTCTGTGTTCAGGGAAACAAGACTCTGCGTACGCTATGTATGGTAAATAAACATCACTGCACGGAGGAAACACTTGACTCTTATCATCCGTTCTATTGTAGTGGAAACAGCCTGGCAAGACCCCACGTATTTGCCAATCCTCAAGCCATATGGAGGTAACAATATGTTTAATATGTTGAGTACTTCATTACATGTCTGATTTTCTGTTTTTAAACAAATTGCTAAGAAGATTTGTTTAACATATACACTTACTAGTGCATCCTGGTTCACCACTTGAACCCACAATATCTCAGCCTTAGCAGCAAATTGTTAGCTTGGGTGTAACAGCAGAACTAATCACTAACATATGGGAAACTCAGAGCCAAAAAATTGCAAAACAGACAAGGAGCATGGCAGGGAACTGAAATAAGGGGGACACACACCATTATTCTGCAAGAAAAAGACAGTGCTCCGAGGTTTCCAGCTTTTCCTTTGGCCAGATGCATGCTGCGGTTTAGCCTGCAGAGTTACATCTGCTCGGGGATCATGGTCCCTCATTGATATATATATTGCTATATGGACTAGATGCAGGCAAGGTGTCAGGATGTCTGAGGGCGTTGTGCCTGCCCTTTGGGCAGCTCTGCCAGTGGAAAAATTCTTCCTGTTGGTGCACCTTACAGCCCAGAAGCTGGCTTGGAAAGCCACAGCAGCAAAACATCTGCACTGTAAACAGTGCATCCTTCCAGTGGCACCAGCTTGGAGCTTTTATTTAGTCTTGCATCTCAGGCAGCAGATTTGCCTGCTGCCTACAACGATGAGGAAAGGGTTTCTCGTAGTTAGAAGAAAATGGTGTTTGTCAAACACCTTCTAGACCTGCTTGAAAGAGGAGTTGATCTGTAAGGCAGAAGGAGCAAAACTGGGTCACATGCTTCCAAAGAGGAGACGAGGTTTTAGTCTTGTATGAACAAATAGTACAGAGACATGACTGTTTCTTCTCAGGTTGATCCTTGGCTCCTGTTTTCTGGAATAAGTGCATGCTTGGAGGTCTGAGTGTTCCAAACTTGATGTAGTCATCATTTAGGCTACAAATCAGCATTTTTGTCAGCACAGTGTTAGCTTTAATCTGAGAAGAGCCTTTAAGCTGTCTCAGAGCTATACAAATATTGCAGAATCATTATTTTTTTTTCCTATTTAAAAAAGGCACTTTTCAACATTTGCTGCGTTGGAGACTCCAATGGGATGTTTTTTTCCCTTTCATGGCTTTCTCCATCTTGCTTGTTAGGTGTAGGGGGAGCATGAACACAACCTTGGGGTCTGTTTGCTCCCTTGAATGCTACCAAGCATTAATCATCATTGGGCGAACAAGAAGCCCCAGAGCATTCCCCCACCATCCATCCCTCGTCTCCTTGTCCTTGAGCACCCAAGGAGAGGAACACGTGGGAAGCAGGAAGCCGATACTTGGACGAATAGAGAAGCAAAATATTGCAAAATTTAGTTTTCAGACATGGGTTAGGTAGTCCTGGAGTAGTTAACCCACCCTGCATTTCCGTATGCAATGGCACTTCTGCCCTGAGAACCAGCCTGTTGATCAGAGGCCAGCATGCTGGGCAGCAGAGCTATATCTAACCTGCAAATAGTGGTGACAATAGGGAAAAAAGACTAGGAAGGACAAACAGCAAATTTGCTTTCGGTATGTCAGCAACTAGACATGGCATGTTTTGGAAGCACTGAAGCAAGGTGAGCTTTGAAAAGGTGTTTGAAGGCAAATATGATAGTTGCTGGATGTGATTTTCCTGGAGCAGCCTTCATCTTTTTTTAGGGAGAAAACCGGGAAAATTTGAGATAAAAATAGGGATTTTATGTTGGCTAAGCAGCAAGTTGCTTGTTGTGTTGCCTCAGAACCCTGAAAGGGCTAAAAGAGAAAAACCTGTACAGCAGAAGTGTTGCTTAAAAAGCCAACTCCTTTCATTATATTTCACATAATCCAAAATTTTCCACTACTGCCTTTAGTTGCAGAGAGGCCTTTCATACACCCAGATCTGTTGATCTCTGATAAAATTGCACAAAGGAGGCAGCTCATTGAGTCTCGCTTCTGCACTGAGCATGTTTTGATGTGCAGATTGCTGACAGCACAAAAAATCCTTTCTGCCTGTGTAGGTAGGAATAAT
>Ga0181612_139877_pt1 | contig 15520 bp, 6 predicted proteins | sample HoacroProtozoa21_FD_119630 | JGI IMG/M metagenome (GOLD analysis project Ga0181612, IMG submission 119630) | Hoatzin crop microbial communities from Cojedes, Venezuel. Combined Assembly of Gp0051906, Gp0051904, Gp0051908 | reverse complement strand
GAAAAGCCCTTTGAGCAAAAGATAGTGGGTTTTTTGGGGGGTTATTTGTTTTTTGGTGTGGTGTATTTTTTTTTTTTTTTTTTTAGAATGATTTCCCAAGCTAGAAATAAATATTAGTGTTCAGAATTGTTGTAGTGATACTGAAGAGTTGGTCAGGTCCCACTGGTTTAACTATTGTGCAGTCTCATAGGCTTTGTCTGTACTGAGAAGATGAAAAGGGGATGGGAAAGTAAGAAACATGCAAACTGAATAAACAACATATACAGCAAATGTTGTAAGAGTTACAGGATGATGTCTTTTCACATGGCTCATGAGGATGGATTAGGCCGTAGACCTTGTGTCTGTCTGCTGGTGGTAAGGAAAGAGGAAACATTGCTTCCCTTTAGATTGAGTTCCTCTGTCTTCAGAACTCATTGTCACTTAGTATGATTTTTGGTGCCATATTATTCTAGACCGAAGAATTTCCCTTTGGCCAAAGAAGATCTTGCTATGACCTGTTAATGGAAAATGTAAGATCTTTAAGTCAACTGAGACACACAGGTCTTGTCTTGGCTGGCTGCATCGTACCTGGGAAACATGATAAAGGGGATCTGTGTTGGTGTTAATGCGCATTGGACTTGCTGTGGCAAAGCAGTACATGAAAAGGATAGTGGATTTGCCTGCATGGTGTTTTAAAGGTGTATTAATGTAAGTACTGGTTTCCTAATACTTGGTGCACTTAGCTCTTTTGAAATACCAAGTTCACCATGGACTAAAAGAATTAGAACATACAGAAGTGGTAATATTCCTACTCCTTTTTCTTGCCCTGTTTCCCTGTATCTTTTCCTTTTTTTTCCTCACTTTTTTTGAAAGAAACAAGGAGATTAAGTACCAAAACTCCATTAGTACAACATTGCAGTGGAGATTGAAATTGTCAGGATGGCTGCCTATGGCTCCTGCAACAGTCACAATCAGGCTAAATTTCACGTATGTGTTAAGACATAAAACATGGAATACAGCAATACACAATATTCATTAGAACACATTATGCATGCGGTGGGAGCCATCACTTTGCAAATCTTGCCTTCTGTGTTTCTGAAATATTTTTTATCTATTAATTGTATTAAATTATGTATTAATGTATTTTTTTTCTTTTTGCATGTAAAATTTTTTCTGTGTCCACTGGGGATAAAAATCATGTCATGAATGCCATCTTGGTATCCCTGTGAACTCTGCGTAGCAACCAGTCCTTCTCCTTCATTTAATGTTTTCACAGTGAAAACTGATACAAAAAGAAATAAATCATGCAGTGAAATGAGAAGTGTAAAACAGTGAACTCCCATTACAGCCTCATTTTATCTCAGTAAGTTCCAAATGATCTCTGATAAATGTTTTTAGACAAACAGATTGAAATACTACTTACAGACACAGGTAAAGGGATACTTAAACTACACTTCTATTCTGCTGACTGGTAAGTGTCATATCACTTTGCAATCTAGCCAGCCTTTGGCTCTTGTACTGCTGTACAATTAACAGGTCCCGTGCCAGGGCTACACCATGTAGATGTCAGTGGGTTACTAAAACCCTGAACTGGGAGGATGTAAACTCGCAGTGATTGCTGAATCTAACATCACCAAGCTGCCGTGGCAGCATAGCAACCCTCGGTCTGTCCTCTAGCCCGGTGGTGGTACTCGTGGGCTGTTGTCATCTCCTTCTAGCCTACTTTGAGTCTCATCCGTTCTTTATCCTGTTCGATTTGGGTCTTATATTTGAATGGAGTTGAAATACAGAAATACTATTTAGTTTTATTATGATAAGAAGCTGGAATTTTTGTAGGGTCTGTGATATTTTGGTGTCTGACTTTCCTTGGATGTTAATGAATATTTAAGAGTCTTTATTGCCCTACATTTTGAGAAACTGCAGTTTGATATTGATTAACAGAATGCTGATAGGACTTGTACAGTTTTAATACAGATTTTGTTTTGTACCTAAACATACTTATCACATTCTTGTCTCGTATTGACTGGTGGACTTGTTTCCTGTATTATGGTAACGCCAAGCTGCTGCTGTCAAAATTTAGTGTGGAGGATACTGGATAAAAACAGATTAAAAAGTTTTTTCCCTGATCAAATGGGATGCAATCCATTTTATTTTGTAGTTCTAGTTAAAATGACAAATTAGACTTTAAAGGCATGGTGTTATCTGAAATATTTAAAAGGCAGCTACAGCTTTTCATGGTTTCAGAGGTGTTATCTTTGCAGCTGCTGATAATCTTGCATTGGTTTTGGAAGATGTACTGTGAGGCAGTAGCTCTGACAGCCCCAACTTCAAGACTCCTTGCTTATAGGTCAAGATGAGGTTGATTGTTAATAAAACCAAATATTTTTATGGTCATATACTAGCAGGGAGGTCCCAACTTGTATGTTTGTTTTCTGTGAGCTGACTGGCTAACTCAACAGCTTTTTTCAGGATTACCAAGATTCAGAAGAGGGGTAGAAAGAAGAGAGAAACACGAAGTACTGTTCCTTGGAGTTTTGTCTGTTTAATTGTTCTCTGACACAAAAAGTGTCTCTTAGATGTGACGCTTGCTGAGAACAGAGGCTTGAGGTGGGTTCAAATCTCCAAGCGTGCAGGAGTTTCTGAGGATCAGGGCTTTTCTGGCGTGATTCTCAACTCAAAACAAACCTAGTTTTGCTGATGGTGTTTAGTTGAGCCATTGATTCATCAGACTGTGTGGTGCTGTTACATGAGTTGCTAGTGGACCTGTTCTTGGTCGTTCCTAAACTGTGGAAATTCACTGAAGATCAGTTACTTGGATGTTTAGAGGACAGCCTATACTGTGCCCGCAAGTTTACTGACTCATGACAGCTATGGACCTACTTAAAAGTAAGTTACAGCACTGAACTTGCTGCAAGATACTTTATGTTTTGAGGTATGCAACAGTTTCATTTTCTTCTCCCAGAAGTGCAACAGGAAAAAGTTAATAAAACTTGTCCAGTTGTTCTGTATGTATTGTACGTGCGTATAAAAGCCAATGCTTATCTGTAAGAGCTGTGAAAAATCACCTATGCAGCATGGAAACCTGGGCAGTGACAAAAGGAAAAAAAAATGCAGCCCAGTCAGTCCTGTTCAGCAGAAGGACTTCCTGGAATGTCAGTTGGATTTCCGAATTTTAAGGAAAAGAGAAATTGCTCAGAGATGCAACTCTTTTTACTTGAAGTATTTTGGAAAACAAGTAAACACTCTAAAGCAGCTGAAGCTAATTTCAGATATATTTTGTTTTAATATTATTTTTTCAAGTCCTCCCTTAAGTTTGTTTTAAAATATTACTATAACTTTAATGCTGTCAGGTGATTACTCAGTCACAAAGAGAAACTTGTTATGGTGAGAAAAGTTTTGGTATTTTAGACTAGGGTTTTTCTATTTCTGTAATGGGGTGAAAGATTTCACTCAGTTGTTTAGAAGTCATACGTTATTGAAAGCCCAGTGACTCTCTGCAGAGTTGCTGGTTTGTGATTATTTACTCTTGCTCCTGCTGGTATCTGCTAAAACTTGGAATATCCGTAAGCTTGCTTATAGTTGGCACATATATATATAACAAGTCCCTGGGTGTTTTAACCACACCTTGAGATAGAGCATCTTTAGTAGCGATTTCGTGTGGGGTTGTTTGTTTTTTTTTTAATTAACACTCAAACCAAATTTTGTAATTGCTTTGTGTGATTTTGAGATATTGTAGCACTTATAATATCATTTGTGGAATAGTTCCTTTGCATTATTCTTTTGTATGAAACTGTGATTCTCCCCTCTTCCCCTCTTCTCAGTGCTTCAAATTGTACAGTAGATACAGCTTTTTAAGAAATACTTTATCAGAAGATTTGTTTTGCTGTAGAATGTGTCGTAAATCAAGCAAAACATACAATAAGCTAGTTTTACTATTTTTATTGTCTTTTGCATAAAATTCTCAGGCAGATGATTTTTAACGTCAGAAGAAAAGACAAGGGCATAAAATTCTTGCTGTTGCACTTTGACATTTTACCTTATTCTTTGAATGTTTTATTGTCTTTTTTTATTAGGAAGGGTGATTTGTAAGAAGGATTGCGGCTCCTCAGAACTGGACTTACAACGACAGGAGTGCTTATTGACTTGCCCTTTCTCATAGTTGCGTCATGTTTCATCAGCCTTTGAAAATCTTGAAGGTATCAAAACAAGTCCTGAGGCTCAAATAGCATAGCATTACATCTTAAGAAGTATTGACTAAACAGATTTTGTGTTTTACACAAAATGATGGTTTCAGTTCTTGCAAGGGGAAGGTCAGCCTAGATTCAAAGTATGATTAAATGGGTGAAAAACAGTTCACTCACAGGTGCACTTTTTTAAATGTTTGGAGGACAAAAATAAATATCACTGCATCATGTGATTGAATACCACAAAGATATTCATAACCAGCCAATATGAAGTTTCAGTTAAAGAATTTAGGGCAGCTGAAGTTCCAAAGTATTCATTAAATTTTGAAACCTTAGACGTACCTTGAATTTTTACGCAAGCCTTTTGCTTTACTGAAGGCCAGTAAATGAAGGTCCCATTTGTTTAAGGTCCAGGCTGGGACCCAAGCCTGGAAATACATCTTTACTTTAAAGAATCTGTATGATAGAGCTGTCTTTGATATGTATCAATTTGTCATAGTAAAGTCTCACCACTTCCATTTTTCTTCTTCAAATTTCATAAAATATATTCTCCTCTACCATTTCAGTGTTGTGCTTTATAATCATATTTTTGTTTACTCTCTGTTACTGAGCACAGCAATGAAAAAATGTGATGATACGGCCACTCTGCAATGGAAATGAAATATATTACAGGCTATAGAACTTCAGTCCCACACTTCTCTCCTGTAACTTAAATCTCAGTATTTTTAGATCATTGATGTAGTTAGTGGTTTCTAGTGCCAAGTAAGACAGATTGTTTCACAGCAGGTAAACACAATTTTGGATATTATAGAAGTTTTCTTAAAATCATATTTGAACTTGTGGAGACTTCAATCTGTATAACAAGATTTAAAGTACTCAAACAAACCAACCCGTGTCTGTTTTTCTGATTGTTTTTTGAAAGTCCTTTTTGATTAAATACATTTATTTTTCTAGTTTGAATTTAATAGGAGATATTCCTTGGAGACATTGGCTTACAATTGGATTTCTGCTGTGTATTCATTGCTCTTTTATTAGTTTGTGTATCATGAAGCTTTCTTGCTAGGTATGTGTGGAGTGGCCAATTAAATTTTTTCTTTTTTTAATAAAACTGCTTAGCGCGCTTTCGTACATATGTAATAATCTCTTCCCTAAAAAACACAAACAGATATTGAAACACTTCTTCAGCCTTTTCTTTTGTTCATGGTATCTCATGGAACCTGGAATTCCACACTGTAAAAGACAAACATAATGCAGAAACCACAGGGTTTCTGGCAAGGTATTTTCAGAAGCCAAAGCTGCAAGTCTGTGAACTGGCACTGCTGGTTCTGTAACATGGGGTTCTGCCTTTCCCCTCTTCACTACTGTAGCTGCTTTTGAAGAGGATTTCTTCCTCTTGCTGGCTGTCAGGGTGACAGCATAAAATACCTGATTGGTGTATTATAGTTGGATTTTTTGTTTGATTCTTCAGGAGTTGATTGCAATGTGTAGTATATTGTACTGGCGCTGCTAATGAGGAAATGTGATGTAATGTCAGTACATATGTTAAGATGGGTTTTAACATAGGGAAAACAACCTCTAACAATATTTTTAGAGATGGCATGGGAATTGACGTTAGGTAGAAATAGCAAAGACATCAACATTTTTGTAAGTGAACATAAGCTGAGGATATTTGGCACTTAAGCGTTTGGAGCATTGTGCCGAAACATGTGACGGTTTCATTGGCTTTTATAACATGCATTTAATCATTAGGCATTTAAACTTCTAATTTATACTTAAAATTGGCATTTTTCTTCATTTTCTTCTGAAACCATGGCAGTATAGAGCATTGAATACAGTCCATAGCGTGCTTGAGGCTTCTTTTTGTAATGTGTGGTATTTACTGCTTAACTGCATTGCCTGAGAACACCCAAAATGGGACTAACAAAATGGGATTAATGTATTCACATAAAATACAAATATGCATATATTAAAATGTAAAGATACATAAGTACATAAAATGTACATTTTTATGTAACTATAAAGATATTTATTATATGTGTTTATAATTTCTCTGTAGTATTAAGACAGTAAAATAACGTCGCTACCTTAATTTTGCTTTTCTTCAGAGGGTCTTCAAACAAGGAGAAAATAAGGGAACGTGGATCTGACAAGAAAAAGTAGTCATTCTTAGGAGATTCAAAGTTAAAAACAAGAGGCATCTCCAGACTTGATTGAAAATTGCCAAAATTGTGTCTATGCCTCTTGGAAGATTTTAGACAGAATAGTGGTGGCCAGCAAAATTGGTGAGATTATTGGTGACATTATTGGTGAGATTTTGTCTGTGTAAACTGTTCTCACTGGATGGTGCTCTCCTAAGTCTATTAATATCCAAAAGAAACCACCAACTAAGCATTTGTATTCCAATGTATTTTCTGATAAATACAGTCAAGAAGAAATTTTAGGAGTGTTCCTATGTTGATAAAGATAATATATTAAAATAATAAAATAATCTTGTGTTGGGAACTCTCAAAGGTTCTAACTTTTTTTGCCTTTTGTAAAGGAGACTTAAGCTATAACTATACAAATATTGGTTGGAATATGAGCTTGGAAAACTTACTAGGCATTAAAACAAGCTTGATACCAGTTGTCTTTGAATATGGAGAGTGCAATTGCACAGTTTCTGAGCAGCAACATTAAGTGGGGAGGGATATAATGTGTGGTGGTGGGGTTTTGTTGTTTTTTTTTTTAAAAAAAACCTTTTGTAGGTTTATAGCTTGCTTTTTTATTTTCTTGGAAAGAAGATGTTTTTCTTTAGCTGCAGGCTAGTTTTGTTTCAGAAAATGTTATTAAGACAAACAGGAATAGCTACTATGTTTAATTCCAGTAATCAGAAGAGACTTTTGAAGGGAAATAGCATATTTTTTTTCTTCTTTCAGTTCTTATGTGAAAGTTTTTTGCTGTTTTGCAGTTGGTGTTTGTCCACTAAGGCAATTCTAGTGGTTAAGCGCAGGTCTGTTTCATCAGCATAATGCTGCTTTGCTGTTAGCAATTACTTTTTTTTCAGGATTTGCCAATTAAGCTAATGCTAGTGAAAATTCACCTAATTTGTCAAGAAATGGCAGGATGAAATATGGGGGCCATTATATAAATTGGGAAGGAGAGAAATCGGGAACAGTGTATGTGAGACTTGGTGATACTTGGTCCATTCCTGCGGCATTTTCGTGCTGGCTATGCCTCGGTCCACTGGTGACATTGGAAGAAGTATAAAGCAATTGGTTGTAAGTTATGGGTTATCAGTGTCCTGAGTATTATATTACAAAAAAAAAAAAAAAAAATTGCTTTGGGAGAAGCTGCCCAGAAAGTCTTGTGCAAAGACTCTGTTAATAGTGTCCAAAATTGTTTCCTTTGTTTTGTTTAGTTTGTGGGGTGTTTTCTTCCCTCCTTGCACTCAGCTGGTTTTTGTTTGGCACAGTTGGTTAGTTGTGAATGAGGCATGATGGCTTAGCTGACCACCGGTTTATTACCTGCAGTCCACTTAGACCAAATTCTTCAAAGGCGTATATGCTCAAAATGCAGACTTGTGGTGCTCGGCTTTTCTAGAAAAGCTGTAGGAGGAAAGAAATAGGTTAAATTGAGCTTATAGTTCCTCTGTATAAAGCAAAATGAACTTAATCCATGGTTACCTGAGAGGACAGAAATGTCAAAGAGAAGGCGTCGAAGGAAGAAAGAGTAGCGATAGTGTGACTTAGAGAAACAGATAATGTTTCAAGAACTCCTGCATTAAACTATATATATATATATAGTTCCAATTAAAATGAATGTAAGCTATATGTTATTTTAGATTTCATTAAGTATAACAGCATATTATGGTGTACCACAAATGGCTTGAACTTTCTCACATGAACTGTGCTGGATACCTGCAGTCCCACCACTTCAGGCTGTGACAGCTCCCAGGCTCTGCAGTAGCTCTGATTGCCCTCAGTGTAGCTGAGACCTCTATGTGGGGAACCTAGGCTCACTTATGCTGTGTTGTTGATCAGTGTTTCATACCAAAATGATCATATTCCTTCTGGGATATCCGTGGATATTCACTGTCTTTAAACTGGTTTTAGTGTTTGTGAAAACAGAGCTCCTGTAGTGCATTCATTGCTGTGCATCATTGGGTGGAGGGGATGTCTGTCTCCACAGGGTGCTGTCCTGGTGGAGGAAAAGCATGCGAGTGATGTAAGGAAATGTTGAAGCAGACTGTCAGTTGGTAAAAATTGGACTAGATGTAGATAATAATGGAATTAGTGTATACCTGTTTAACTGGTGATTAAAAGGAATTTGCTTTGTTAAACTTAACAGCAAATAGTGAGGTGACGTACAGTTATTTCCCACAGGAGAACTACTGAGAAATTGGGAAAGCTATTTAAAATAAAGAACAACTGTTGGCACAAGGAGAAAAATGTACAAAGGACTTGATGCATACAGTGGGGTAATGGAGAAGGTGTCCTGGCAAGGCAGTGAGGTTCTTGAACACCCTTACGCTAAGATTACTAGAGCATCCTCCCTAGACCCCCTCTAATCTTAAAATAAAGCTATTAGTCTCTAAAGAGGACTTTGTGATACAATTGTCTTTGATAGCAGAGAAATAGACTTGATTATCTGGGAAGGTGAGTTTCAGTCCCCCTTTCCCTTTGAATTGTGTATTTGCCTATGTTGGCTATTGTTTTCATTACAGGATTTGAGCTAAATGACTTTTGTGTGTTGTGAGGAGATGGCGTGCATTGAAAGGACGGCTGGGAGCCACTGTGTCTCTGTGTTTGGAATCATGGGAGCTGTGCTGTTTTCCACCAGCTAACAGTGAGACCAGTTAGTTTAGTGGCTTCGATTTTAGGGAGATTTGTCAGGCTCATGTCTGGGTATGAGATCCAATTTGGCATGTGTGTTTGAAATGTATGAGATGGTGTTGAAGGCTGGGCTAAAGCAAACAACTCATTCCAAGGGTACCAGTTTGTACATCTGATTAGCTTGTTAAAAGTTTGGGTTGTTACTTAGTTCATAGTAAACTTGCGTGATTGATGTTTATTAGCCAGCTCACTCAAAGCCTCGTTATCTTTTCATGCTGATCCTGGAACACTTCAAATGGTCGTTATGACAGATAAAATAGCGTTTTTTTTGAGCCTTTTCTTAAGTATTAAAACAAAAAAAGGCTTTCCTTGTAGGCTATCTGTATTTGTTTACCTGGGTAAATCTAGCTTTGCAGAAACACAAGTTAAAGGGAACATCATCATTATTACTTGGCTGAAGATGATGACATTGACATGAGGCCTTCTGACAGGGGATTAAAGGGGAAAATATTGGTGACCATCTGTTAGGAACAAGATCCCTCTGAGAAAAAGGAATCGGGTGTAAGCCACAAAAAATGGCTTTGTTTCTGTGTTTGGGTTTTTTTTTGATTGTTAGACTGTTCTCATCCCTGCTTTAATTTGTAAATACTGGATTTCACATGCAGGTTAGGGGGAAAGCCAGTGCTATTCCAAGGTAGAGGCTTCAGCTGGGATGCTGCTCCTCATATCATCTAGTTGCATCTTTTAGAAGACAACAGATTGTTGCATAGGATCTGAAATCTCATCCAGCGTATTTCAGTCCACCCCCATTTTCATCAAATGTGACCACTGTTGCCACTGGTGGTTGTTGGCTGGCGTGCTTAAGGTGGGTCAGTGGCCTCTGCACTGTTCCTTGTACACAGATGCTCATGTTTCTGTAACTCCTGAAAAAAAAATTGCATCTGCTGACAGTCTCTGTTAAAGCCCTAACAGTGAATGAGTCTAAATAACCTTATACTCGCAATGGTCTGTGGCATGTAGGAACAGAAAATGTAGGTGATCGCTAGATCTGTTTTTGTAGGGAAGATGGACAGGGGACAAAGTGAAGGCAAGAGGAGGTGGGAAATAAAATAAGGCTTCAAACATTTCCTTTAAAAATATTTTTTGCCCTTAGTTTTTCAGGTTTAGTCTTCAGTCTTTTGTCAGCCAGTGAACTTGTACGATTCCATGTAGTTCACAGCCTTAATTTTTACTTTATTTTAATTTTTTTTTTCATACGAAAGCATTTTGGTGTGATAGCTGCCAGGGATTGTAAGCCTGCTATGCCAGTATGCAAACTTGGCTTTCAAGTGCAGATGTGTATTTCTGCAGGAAAAGAGTGAGAAGCAGCACACGGTACCACGTGTCTAGTGATATAGGTCCTGAAGACTAGGACTGAAATCTGAGTAGTAGTGTATTCAAACTAAAACTCTAGGATTTATTTTACTTGCCTTTTTTCGGTTTGGTGATGGGGCTGGAGTTTTTTGTTTGTTTGTTTTTAAAAAAAAACACAATAGGTTTTATATCCTGAAGATTTTCTGTGAAGCCACCACACAGAGTTGAAGCTTTTGTTTTCAGTGCGAAACCTGAGATTTTCATAGATTTGCTTGATGGTAGGAACTGGAATATTTAGGTAAATGTCAATTAACAGGAAGTTTGTGTGTTAAGCCACAGGAGTTTGTCAACGTTGAGGGCTGTGTGTACTGAGAAGATAATGCCATAGTCAGTTTCCAGTGGTCTCCAGGAATCTGATGAGTGAGTTATCAATGAGTCAATGTTATCTTTATACGTATGGATGAGGTGTATATGTGGCATAGTGGAAGTCATGACTGACATCTCTGCTTCCAGCTCATGGGCTCGTACCTGCGAGCCATTAATGCGAGTGGAGAATCACTGTGGCAGGAGAAGGATCCTGACGTGCAGGTACTGCCAACGTCAGCCAGTTTTCACTTTCAGGAGGCGGTCAGGCTCAGATGATTTTACCTCTATGCTTAGCAGCTTTATTTGGAGAAAAAGCCTTGGGTTTCACTCTGGCAGGTTTCAATCCCGCCTGCTGCTGCTGCCTGCTCTTGGTTAAGAGTATGCTCTTTGGCCTTGAAGTCTGTTCATCCTCTTGTCTGAGAGATGACACACGGATATTTATTGGGAGCATAAGGTTCTCAAAATTCCTGCTTCAGCATGTGATACTTTTGAGACTATCAATACATTTCCTGATACATAATATGGAAAGCGCTTACTGTCCTGTGGTGGGCTCTTAGGGTTTTGTCAGGTGTGTCTCTGTTTAATTTCAGTTGACAGTAAGCTATGAGATGTTCGTTGAGGAAGGGTTTCTGATGCTTTTGCTCATTTTTCCATTCTGTGTTTTTGACAGCTCGCTCTTCTGAGTATAGCTTTTAAACTCTTGCATTAAATTAAGTGTATTCCTTTCCACAGACTTTTCTTGGAATCTGCATGGTATGCGTCATATGAACGTATACAACCACGGGTGCCTTCTTCCATCCCTGTCTCTTTGAGCTCTGGCAGTAGCTGCTCAAGCTTGGTAGTACCCTCAGCTTGTGAAGTGAAAATCCTGATAATAAAGCAAGCAATTTAAGAAAAAAATCCCCAGCATTTCCATTTCGTAGTGTATGCTGATCAGCTGGCGCTTATAAATTCTGTACAAACAGGTTTTATTTACATTGCAGTGGTTCTACAAGTGGCTTGGTGGGCACCCATATTTTATGTTTCATTGTGGTGTGCAATACTAAAAGTTGCTTTAAGGAATTGGCGGCTGAAATTTTGCTGCAAGCCCCTGTAGGCTGCTTCTAAGATCCCAACACCCCTATGAAATTTTGCTTGCAAAGAAAGAAGGTGGTTTTTGCCTAGCAACAAGCTTTGTGGTTTCCACCTGAGGAGCAAAAACATAATGGCGTTTGTTCAGCCTTGTGTGTCACTTCAGTACTGAAGATTCTGACAGTTAAATGATTGCTGACATTCTGTTGATGTTCAAGAAAGAGAATAATCCAGTATGTTTTTCCATCACAATGCTGTCACTTCAGGAGTGACAACAGTAAAAAGTGCATTCGTCACTGAATAACCAGATATTCTGGAAGCGTGTGGAAAACAAAGATATATTTTAAATCAAAATGTCTCACTCTTAATGGCTATTTTCTGACTGATTCCTTTTTGCTATTTATACTCTCCCTGAAGTATTTTATAGAAACCCGAGTCCCTTTGAAAACCCACCCAAACAACCAGAAGTGTATTTTACGTCTTGTAGTATGTAAATGATTAGTCATCACTTGTAAATTGCCTAATGGAGGAGGAGGAGGAATTTTATATTGAGGGAAGGTGAAGAGCTCGATTGTGACTGCTATATGTCTTGGTTCTTCCTGCCTTTTTTTTTTGTTTTTTTAACCCCCCAGAGGATGAAGGATTTTTTTAGAAAGTCATCCTAAGAAACATTGTCAGCGGGTTTGAAAAATGGTAGGTCTGCACTGTAAGCTTATTTTTCACTTGCTTATGTTTTGTTGGGAAATTTATGGGGTTTTTTTGTTTTGTTTTAATTTAAGATTCTGTGGTCTTCTAGTATATTGCCAATGAAAAATGATGTTGGCATCGGAGGTCTTGAATGTAACAGTACAGGGAACTCAGTTTATGAAGAAATGTGTCTTTGGTAAAGCATGATAAGATTATGTTGAGCATCTGCGGCACAAGCCCAGAAAATGGTGTTTATTGGAGTCTTGGCAGATCTCTTCACTTGCTGTGCATGATACCCTTTGTTTGGTTGGTTTGTTGTCTGTTTTTTGTTTTGCTCTGTTTGTCTTACGAATAGTTAATTCACAGAACATGGGAACACTGAAGAATCCTGAAATAATTTTTTTTGTGTGTCCTGATTTTGGTATAGCTGTGGTTTTTTCAGTTTTGGAGGTTTTTGATTACAGCAGTCTGTCTTCTGGCTGGCTGTTTTCCAGGTGAAACTATAATGCACTCTGTTTCCTGGAGTTTTTTGGTTTCTGATTGGTTTTGGTTGATTTTTTTCCTTTCTTTCTTTTGGAAGTGTGAGAGAAAAGGTTCATGGAAGGGTTAAAGGTTTTTCAGTCAATGGTTTATTTGCTCTTTTCTCTCAGAGTATTGGCTCCATGAAATACATCTGCATATGCTTGAGTGCTGAGACATAATTTTCCATATTGTTCCTTTGTCACTCCCCTGATCGTATAAGCGTGTTTGTCCATGAGAAAATTTCTGAAAATGTCCTGAGATAAATACCAAAAAGCAAGTGGGAAACGTGCTTCATATTAGTCTGTACAGATTATTAAGTCATTTGAGGAAGAGAAATATTTTTATGTATATAAATTTGTAGGCTGGCAGTGGTAGTTTATAGACCTGCCTGCTGGTATCCTCTGTGCACCTGAGCTCCCAGAGGGGACAGGACTTGATTTTGTGAAAGGCGAAATTACATTTCTGGCACATGAAATTCAGCTCTCTTAACGTGGTGAGTTCTGGTGTGCTGCCACATACTGTACAGCAGTTGCAACCATGCTCAATTTAAAATGTGCCTCAGAAACAGAGAGTCTAATATTAGTGAGATGATTTTCGGCTTGCTTTGCTTTTCCACTCAAGCAGAATGATACGTTTCCTCCTATTTGCTGTTTTTGTGTATTTGCACTAATTGCTTCAACTGTGATTCATGTGCAAGCCTTGAGAAGAGGTGCCTGCTGTATCAAGACAGTTCGGCACATGGCCATGGCTTGTACATTGGTCCGACTCATCCCAAAATGCTCCTTTTCTGTCAGATCAGCTATTCCGCTGGCAAACACAGTCCTGATGAACAGGATAAATTGCATTCCTGAGGAAACTCTTTCCTGAGGAAACTCTTTCAGGTTTATTCTTCGAACCTTAACCTGGAGATCTCCTTTTTGCTCCTCACACAATGCCTTGAAAAAAAAGTTTTTCTGGTGGCTGTTGTTCAGGGAATGTGGGATTTCTTCCTTCTCCTCCCGTTCTTGATCATTTCAGCTTTTATTTGGCTTATTAAATGAACATCTTGATTCACTACCCTGGCCAAGCAGGTCACTTTCTAAAAGCACCCACCTACCTTCTTTTTCACTAGTGTTTGACTGTTGAAATTTTAATTGGAGCAGAATCTGTAGTTAAAAATCGGTGAAGTCCTTTTACTTCATATACTCAATGATTTCTGTTGAAGCAAACAGATGAGCTTATATATATAAATATGTATATATGTGTTTTTTTAATGAAAAGTGCTGGAATTCACTAAAAAAGGTTAAAATTGAAGTGAGTAATCTTCAGTGCATAATACAATTGTTAATTTTAGCTCCCTGCGTAGGAGCTGTTATGACTTGAACAGCCGGCTCTAGCCTTCATTAGAGAAGAAGCAGGCAGTTTTGAGACAGGTGGAGCTGGATCAAGCTGTGAAAGTGATTTGCCTGAAGCTGGTCATTAGTGTTAGAAATCTGGTCCTATCTGTTGCATCCTTAACTTGCACCATGATCATTACTGTTGTTATTATTTACTTTTCATCTTTTTCCAGGTTGACTATGATTCGTCAAACCCTCTGAAGGACCATCATGGAGATTGGCACTCTGAACTGTTAATGGGGACATGGGACTCACGTTGTCATTGATCATTTGCGTGGACTTAACCAGCGAAGAGCAACAGAAGACGCTAGAAAGACAGTGGGAGTTATAGCAGTTTTTCAGGTAAATAGCTTCTTTGGTGCAGCTGATAAACTGTGAGTGTAATTGGTTTTGTGAACTCTGCGTAAGCATGTAGATGAGCGGCAGGGTTGTTATGCCCGTGAAGAACTTGTGCGTGCATGCATGTACGTTTCTTGGTGTAAATTCTTAACAAATTGAGGGTTGTTTAACAGACCAGTTTCAGGTCTTGCCATTCGTCGTGTTTTGAGTTTTTAGCAGAGCGATCCAAGTTTCAGTTGTAAGTGCAGAATAGCCAATACCATGGGACTTCCTGGTGAGGGTGGTGGGAGGAAGGAGAACAGCTCAAAGCTTGACTTGGCTTAGTGTGAGCTAATCTGTGAGCTTCATGTTCCAGTCGGTTTATTTATGAAAGATGTAGCTTCATTTCCTGTGAAATCCACAATCCTTCTCAAAAGGGAGGTTTATCTAGGAGAGGTTTTATTATTTTATTTGCTTCCAGTGTCAAAGCAAAAGCAAAAATTGGAAGTAGTAAGTTTTTAACACTCAGTATGTCTTATTTTTTCAGTTAAAACATAGCTTACATAAAATGAAGGTAAGTGATATCAGCTCTGTTGAATGATAATTACAAACTGTAAAAAAAGACAGTGCGAAGTGTGGTTTTTCTTAATAGCCACTGTTTCTTTGTTGAGAAGTGGCAAGGTATTGCAAAAGACCCTTTCTGAAATAACTCCCTTTCTGCACTGCAGTTGTTTTTCCTGAAGATGCTTCTTAAGCCAAATGGATGGGGAAAGAAAAGTTAAATTATTCATGAGTCTCATTTGAGAATTGATCAGTGGGGGAGGCTTGGAGAGGGAGCTGGGGGCGGGGGGGG
>Ga0181612_147609_pt1 | contig 15521 bp, 10 predicted proteins | sample HoacroProtozoa21_FD_119630 | JGI IMG/M metagenome (GOLD analysis project Ga0181612, IMG submission 119630) | Hoatzin crop microbial communities from Cojedes, Venezuel. Combined Assembly of Gp0051906, Gp0051904, Gp0051908 | reverse complement strand
GGATGGGCTGCGGCATACTTCTCTGAGCGCCATATCCAGAAAGGAATGTCTATCTCGCTCCACATCCACTGCGCCGTAACCGACGCCGGATGTGTGCGTCCCTGCACGTGGCTGTCGAAATCGTAGATAGCCTCGCCGTGGTCGGGCACATAGATGGCTATTGCGTCCTCACCCTCAAACTCCTTCAAGATGGCATCCACCACCGAGTCGTTGTAGAGCGTGGCATTGTCGTAGTCGGCCAAGAAACCTATCTCCTCTTTGCTCAACGCCGGACGCTTATAGTCTTTCTCCGCAAACGCTTTCCTATCGGCTGGGTATCTTTCAGAATATCTGAAATGCTGACCTATCAAGTGGAAGATTACCAATCGGTTGTCCGCAGTGTCCTTATCCTCGCTTATCATCCTTTTATAGTCTGCAATCAACCCATCGTCGTAAGCGTGTGAATCATTGTTCCTATAGTCAAACTGCGCATCACTCAGTCTCGGGTCGTTCAGGAAGAAACCGCCACTGAAGTCGTGAGCGTCGCCGCTGGCCTTCATCACAAACTGGTTCGTCAGGAATGTCACCTTATAACCAGCCTTTCGGAACAGCACTGGAAAGAGCGGAGCCTCGCTCCAATCAATGGTGTCGGTCGCGCTCGCCATCGAGAAAAGATACTTGAACACAAAACTCGTAACGTTCCACGGAGCCACCACGTCAGTGAATGCAGTGAGTTCTCCTGCCTGCTCTCTACTCGTCTGCCGTGGGGTAGTCAGCTTGTCATAACCATACTGCGAAGAGTGGTGTCGGTTGTAACTCTCTCCGATAATCAGCACTATCGTCTTGCTCTTGTGCGAGCAACTGTCCACCTCTGTTCGTCCGACCATATCGGCCAGCACGTCTGTCTGTTTGTAAACCAAATGGTTGGCGTAAAGTCCATAAAGCGTTCGATGAAGCGGCGTATAGAGCGAGAAGATGCCGTCCTCGCCTGCCGCTAACTCCTCAATCTCGCCTACGGTATCGGCACTCATCATTCCCACGAACCTCTCTTTATACGCGTGCGTATAGAAAAGGCCATACGCCAACGCCGCCACCGTAAGCACCGACATCGGAACATCCAGACGATTCAACCAATCGCTCATCCGCAAACGGGTCTTCTGCCGGAACGTAGCCCACAACAAATGCACCGCCATCAGTGCCACTATCAGCACCAAACTGGTCTGCGCCAAGTCGGGAGTAACGTAAGTAGAGAGAAACTCGTTAGCCTCGCCGGAGTTGGTCTCGAGCATCACCATCACTATTGTCGGAGAAATCGGCGTGGAGAATTTCACGAAGCAGAACACATCGACCGTCGCCAACACATAGGCCACCACATAGCAAGCCCTGCGCAACCATTTCCTTACCTTCTCGGGAAACAACTGCAACACGAAGCACACCAAATAAAGCCCTGTGAACAGCCCCACATAAGTAGGGCGATAAACCTTATAAGGCATTCGGTCGGCATACACCTCAGTGAAGGCGCATATCAACCCAAGCGCAAACATGAACACGAAAAAGGCACCGTTATACCACAACGGCCGTCCCATAAAGCGGAGCAATCTCGACAGTATATTCATCGGCTTCCCATAATTTGGAGATTTGAGAATTCCAAGTTCAAGACGCGCTGTTCGTTATTCGCAATTCGTGTCTCTCAATTCAAAAAACTCAAGAACTGCCTGCAAAGATACACATAAATCTCGAATTATAAACCACTTTCGGGAAAAAACAGAAAAGAATGTTTGGAATTTCAGCCTAAAACCACTAACTTTGCGCCTGATTAACATCACACACCCCATAAAAAGATGAAAACAAGCAACGACGACCTCATCACTATGATGGGCACCAAAGTGGACGACTGCCTCTCTACGAAAGACAACTTCGCCATCCACGCCGACGTCAAATCAATACATATCAGTGGTAACGAGACTGCCACGCCACCAACCGTCGCCATAGGAATACCGGCCTACAAACGGGTCAACCTGCTCAGAGAGACTATGCAGAGCATCTTCGACCAAAAAGATTTCGACGACTACGAGATTATCGTAAGCGACGACAACCCTGAGCGGAACGACGAGACCGAACAATATATCGCGTCGCTGAAATCAGACCGCATAAGATACTACAAAAACGAACGGAACATCGGAATGACAGCCAACTGGAACCGTCTCGTGGAACTCTGCCGAAGCCAATATATTGTGCTCCTCCACGACGACGACCTGCTCTATCCGAACTATCTCGCCGAACACATTCGACTCACAAAGATTATCCCCGATGCCGACGTAATTTTCAATACAAAGGCCGTTTGGAACGACGGAGGAGCAAAGCCCGTCCAGCAAAATCCCGACCGATGCCCGCTTTACCGCCTAACGCTTCCCGATATACTGATGGTCTGTGAGAACCCGCCCACGGGAGTGTTCATGAAGACAGATAGCGTGCGACGGCTCGGAGGATACGACGAGACATCCTATCCCTCGTGCGACTACTATTTCAACGTAAAGGCCATCTGCAACGCCAATGTTTGGCTCTACGACAAGCACCTCTTTATATATAGGTGGGGGCAGAACGTCTCCATGCGCTACGACACTCTTGTGCAATTCCTTCGGCAAGACATCCCATTGAAGAAGTGGATGATGCGACGCATGGGGTGGCCGCAGTTTATGCAAGACATAGTGATAGAGCAACGCTCTTCAAGCATGGTGGGACACATCGGCGACACCCACCCAGAGAAGCTGAAAACGGAATTCGACTGGAGCATAGTACAGATGCCCAAAAGCCGCATAAAGAAAGCCCTGAACCAGCGGCTGACCGATGCCTTCAGCCGCTTCTTGCAGTGGCGGCACCGCCATTTCAGTCGGAAGGTATAAAGCGTTTCAGCAGTTTATAGAGCAGCGGTTGCCGGCGCACAAAATGCTTCATGCCGTCGGTGAGGACGAAAAGCGCAAGGAAATAGGCCAGTATAAGGGGAACTGTAACCGCCACACCATAGCCGACGAGCGAAAGCCACGAATGGACATTCGGCTCAACAACCTTATATTTCAGCACAATTACCACGGCCATAAACATCGCAAAAATGGCGTAGTGATGCAGCTGTCCGCGCCAAAACTCCCAGACACTGCGATGTAGTCCGTCGTGGAAAAGGAGATATGGTTTCCAAGTAACTACAAAGAGATAACTGATAATCTTTGCGCTGATGAGACCCGCAATGCCCCAAAACTTGCCAAGAACAAGCATTCCGCCGAGAGTTAGCACAAGCTCGACTACGGAAGCCCAAACGTCGTGGAACAGTCCGCTGGAGAAGATGTACATAGAGACAATATTGTTCATCAGCGCGAGGAAGAAGTAGAACATCAGCAGATAGACAATCAGGTCGCTGAGATGATATTCCGCTCCGAGCCAACACTCTATGAACGGCTGGATAAAGAGCGTTACGGGGAATATCATCACGCCAGTGGCGAAGATGCGGAGCGAAGTGAGTTCCCAAAACACCTTCATTGTATTCTCGTCGTTGCCTTCGGCTATCAAGTTGCCAATGCCAGCCTTCACGCCGTTGAACATAATGTTTATCAGATAGACCAACTTGTTGATAACCATCATGTAGTTGCCGTAGAACGCTACCATCTTGAGCGACACGAAGGCGAAAATCATTATTTGGTCGCACCGGTTGATGACAAACTCCTTGATGCACTGAACGAAGAGTTGCTTGGTCTTATGGAGTATCTCGGGGTAGTCTTTCAGCAGCAGCCGTCCTTCGTGCAGGTCGGTCTTCAGCCAGCGGTAGGTGTGATTGATGCGATAGTTGAGGAGTATGCATCCGAGTATGCTGAATAAGAGTTGCACGGACACCCAGAGGTAGAGGTTTCGGAAATACCACGCAAGGAGTATCTGCGTGATTCCCTGAAGGATGCTCATCGACTGCAGATAGACATCAACAAGATACTGCTGCTGGTTGGCCGAAAGGATGAGCATTCGGTAATTGAAGATGTAGCCGATTACGGATGATGCGAGAAAGGCGTAGAACGTGAAATAGATGAGCGGCAGGCCGATGGCCTCGTTCTTGAAGATGAGCGGAAAGAAGAGGCTGACCACTATTCCTCCAGTAAAAATGACTATTCCGATTACGCGATAGAGAAAGGCGAGCATCGACGTGATGCGGCACACCTCTTCGCGGTTGTCTTCTTGCAGGGGCTTGTAGAGGAAATATACGATGCTGCCGCTAAGTCCGAGTTCGGCAATGTTGAGGAATCCGAGTATTTCGCTCAGCGTGCCGGTCAGTCCGATAAATTCGGCGCCAAGGCAGTCGAGGAATATTTTTCTTGAGAAAAAGGCAAGCAGAAATGACAAGAGATAGAACACCAGTCCTACCTTCATGTTGGTCAAGCTCTTTGCCACTCTGCCACTCATAATTGCAGCGCGTTAAAGAAGTTGCGAGCGTATTGCTCTTTTGTGAACTTGGAGTCGAGCACGTTGCCGGCGTACTTGCTGTAATTCTCCTTCATCTCAATCAGTGCCTCTGACAGACGGCGTGCCATGCCTTCGCCACGCTCCACGAGGATGCAATGCTCAGAGTTCACAATTTCCGGAATGCCGCCCGACCGAGTAGTGATGACGGGCAGGCCTATCGACATTGCCTCTGCCACTGTCAGTCCAAAACATTCGTCCCATACGGATGGCACTATTGCGGCATCGGCAGCCGACAGACAGTCGGGCACGCGGCTGTATTCCAAAAAGCCAGTGAAACGTACTCGCTCACCCATCTGATGCATCTGCTGTTTCAACGAGTTGGAAAAGTCGCTGTCGGCTGTGCCGCCATAGAAGGCTCCGCCCACGACGAGCAATTTTATTGATGGTCGGTCGTTCAGCAATTCAAAGGCGTAGAGCAGTTCTCTCACGCCTTTTTCTGGCACAAGCCGACCAGAATAGACCACAACAAAATCGTTGTCGTCAAATCGCAGTTTCTTTCGCAGTTCCACATTCTTCGGGCGGCGAGCGAAACGCTTGGTGTCGATGCCGTTGTAAACCGTCGCGACGCGCGCGTTGCCGTTGGCCTGTATCACCCTTTGCTTCAGGAAATCGGAAATGGTCAGCACTTTGTCGAAGCAGTCAGCCAAGTCTCCGTCGTTCTTTGAAATCATGTCGTTGTGCAAATGCAGCAGCAGTGGCGTGTTGGGAAATTCTTTGCGCAGCCGCCGTCCGTAGCCAGGACGGTTTTCCACAACAATCATGTCGTAACGGCAGTTCTTCAGTTTTTTAATGGTCCAGTCGAGAAAATATTCTATGTCGTCGTCATAATAAGCCGTCTCGTTGCGGCGGGCATATATTCTCTTGGCAATCTTTGTAATCCAATTCCTGCGCATCCATCGGTAATGGTTGTGCTGCTCTGATGTGGATGTGTCTAATTTAGAGTCATATATGCTGTATGTTGTGATGTCATGCAGTCCCTCGCGCTCATTGTATTCCAAGTAGAAATCAATGAGATTTTCCACCGCGCCGCCGCATACTGCCGGCACTGGCAAACGTCCTGATGTGAGTACTGCAATCTTCATTTCAACTTGCAAAAATACAACTTTTTCCTGAAACAATCCCATAAGTTGCGAAAAAAGTGTATCTTTGCAGACAATTGAAAGAGTTATGAACAAGGAGCAACTGAGAAACCGGCTGAAGGAGTCGCCGAAGCTGAAGCGAGTTATCGACCTCATCATCATGAACCAGAAGCAGGCCAGGCCGCGGTGGTATGTGCGGATGCTCGCGCCGCTCTATCAGCACAGGGCGCGTGGGTCGAAAATCTATGGCTCGGTGCGTATGGACACGCCTCCATACCGGCGCTTTTCCATCGGGCGAAACTCTGTGGTCGAGTCGTTCTGTTGCGTCAACAATGCCGTTGGCGACGTCGTTATCGGCGACTTCACCCGCATGGGGCTTCATGGCACGATTATCGGTCCGGTCAGCATCGGAAGCCATGTGAACATTGCTCAGGGAGTGGTCATAACGGCTCTCAATCATAACTTTTCTGAATCGGGACTGCGCATTGACCAGCAGGACGTTACGACCGACCCCGTTGTTATTGAAGACGACGTCTGGATAGGCGCCAATGCCACCATTCTGCCGGGCACTCGCATTGGCACTCACAGCGTGGTGGCCGCAGGTGCTGTCGTTACGAGCGACGTGCCGCCTCACTCTCTCGTGGCTGGTGTGCCTGCAAAAATCAAGAAGAACATTTGATGTTGCTTCGCTTGCAGCGAGGCCTTTTTTGGCGGGGCGTTTCCATTGGAAAGCCTTGCCCTTGATGGGTTGCATCGCCGTCGGATGCGTTCCGCGCAGTGATGCTTCTCAGCTTGCATCCCGATGCTTCTCAGTAAATCAAATTGATTTACCGAGCAAATCAAATTGATTTACTGACTAAATCAAATTGATTTACTGAGCAAATCAAATTGATTTACTGAGAGTCCATCGGGTGGGTATTCGGAAGGCATCGTGGTGCGGCGTAAGAGCGACGGGCAAAAGAAAAGCCCCACTTCTCGTTTGGAGAAATGGGACTTGCGTTTGTTTGGAATAAATTGTTTCTTGTTTTGTCAGGCTTCTGCCTGTGGGATGACGGATACGACGCTCTTGTTGCGTGCGCCTTTTTTGAAGTTTACCACTCCGTCAACGAGAGCGTAGAGCGTGTCGTCTTTGCCGATGCCTACGTTTTTGCCTGGATTGTGCTTTGTTCCGCGCTGGCGGACGATTATGTTTCCGGCGATGACTTTTTGTCCTCCCCAGATTTTCACGCCTAATCTTTGGGCGGCGGATTCGCGTCCGTTCTTCGAACTGCCTACACCTTTTTTATGTGCCATTTCTGAGTCCTCCTGGTTTTAAGCGATTACTTGTTTGATTTCTACTTGTGTGAACTGCTCGCGGTGTCCGTTGCGTTTGCGCGAGTCTTTGCGGCGCTTCATTTTGAAGACGATTACTTTGTCGCCTTTTACGAGCGGCTGCTTTACTTCACACACTACTTTTGCACCTTCTACGGTTGGTGCTCCTACCGTGATTGCTCCGTCGTTGTCAACGAGGAGTACTTTCTCAAATTCAACAGCGTCGCCCTCTTTTGAGTTGCGAATGTGGTGAACGAAGAGCTTTTTGCCTTGTTCGGCCTTGAACTGTTGACCGTTGATTTCTACAATTGCGTACATTCTTTTATTGTAATTAACGGGTTTTTCCGCCGCGGCGGATGGCTTCGTGCCATCGCTTTACCGAGCCTGAACGGACTAAATCGGCTGCAAAATTACTACTTTTTGTTTGATTGACCAAATATTTTGGTGATTATTTTCGCTGTGCGGCTTATCCGTTCATGGCGATGAGGAATTCTTCGTTGTCTTTGGTGTGGATTAGCCGGTCGCGTATGGTGTTCATTGCTTCGATGGGGTTCATCTCGCTGATGATTTTTCTGATTATCCACATTCGGTTGAGTGTCGTGGTGTCTTGCAGCAGGTCGTCGCGGCGTGTGCTCGACTGCACGAGGTTGATCGACGGGAAGATGCGCTTGTTGGAGAGTGCGCGGTCGAGCTGGAGTTCCATGTTGCCGGTGCCTTTGAACTCTTCGAAGATTACTTCGTCCATTTTCGAGCCAGTGTCGATGAGTGCTGTGGCGATGATGGTGAGCGCCCCGCCGTTTTCGATGTTGCGTGCGGCTCCGAAGAAGCGTTTGGGCTTTTGCAGGGCGTTGGCATCGACTCCGCCGGTGAGCACTTTGCCGCTGGCTGGGCTGACGGTGTTGTAGGCGCGTGCCAGTCGGGTGATAGAGTCGAGGAATATGACGACGTCGTGTCCGCATTCCACCATTCTTTTTGCTTTTTCCAGCACTATGCCTGCTATTTTCACGTGGCGCTCGGCTGGTTCGTCGAATGTGGAGGCTATCACTTCTGCGTTTACGGTGCGGCTCATGTCGGTTACTTCTTCGGGTCGCTCGTCGATGAGCAGCATCATGAGATAGGCTTCGGGGTGGTTGGCTGCTATGGCGTTGGCGATGTCTTTCATCAGAATGGTCTTACCCGTTTTGGGTTGTGCCACGATGAGTGCGCGCTGTCCTTTGCCGATGGGCGAGAAGAGGTCAACGAGGCGCACGCTTGGGTTGGTGGTTTGCGGGTCGCCGCAGATGTTGAACTTTTCTTCGGGGAAGAGTGGCGTGAGGTGTTCGAAGGCTATTCGGTCGCGCACGTCCATGGGGTCGCGTCCGTTGATGAGTTTCACGTCGCCGAGTGCGAAATATTTTTCTCCGTCGTGGGGCGGGCATACGGTGCATTCCACGACGTCGCCTGTCTTGAGTGCGTATTTTTTGATTTGTGCGGGCGAGACGTAAATGTCGTCGGGCGAAGAGAGGTAGTTGTAGTCGCTTGAGCGGATGAATCCGTAGCCGTCTTGCAGTATTTCCACCACGCCGTTGCCGTTGATGATGCCTGAGAAGTCGAAGTCTTCGTCTTGTGTGCCTTCGTCGTCTTGGAATGGCGGCATGTCGATGGGTTGCTGTTGGTGGATGGTCGGGCGGTCGAAGATGTCGAGTGTCGGCAGAGCCTCGTTGTCTTCTATTGGCACGTCTATCATGGGTATGAAGTCGGTGCCGTCGGCTGGGTCGCCGTCCCATACTGCGTCGTTGTCTGCTTCTTCTGTTGTTTCCTCGTTGAGTGTTTCTGCTTGGCTTTCGTTGTGCTGTGCCACTTTCTCTTGCAGTTGCTCAATCATGGCTTGTGAGGCTTTGTTGTCGGCATCCTCTTGTCCGGCGAAGTCGGCTTCGGGCACTCCTGTCTCTTCTTTTTCCGCTTCCTGCTCTTGCTGCTTCGACTGGGCTTCCATTCTGCGGCGCTGTGCCTCTTCGGCTGCGGCTATGGCTGCCAGCTCGGCTTTCGACTTGCGTCCGCGGTGCTTTGGGAATGCCGCCATCACTTCTTCGGGTGTGGGTATGGGCTCCTCTTTTGCTGTTTCTTCTTTTGGGCTGTCGGCCGCTGGGGCTTCGGCGAAGAGGGCGGGCTGGGGCGTCTCTGCCGGCTTGCTTTTCTTTTTCAGGTCGAAGTTTTCTCCCTCTTTTCCGGTTACGGTATATACTTTGTTGTTTGGTGCGATGCGGTTTCTCTTTTTCTTTGTCGGGGCGATGGCGGCCTCTTCGGCTCCTTTGTCGAGTATGGCGTAAACCACGCTTTCGATGGGGTCGTCTTGGCTGACTTTCACGCCCATTTTTTGAGCGATGTCCATCAGTTCGATGACATCTTTAGATAGTAATTCTTCTTTGGTGTACATGTTTTTAACGCGTATAGTCGTTGTGGAAAATAAATGGCGTTTCAAGAGTAGAAACACTATTATTCAGAAATCGATGCAAAGGTACGTTTTTTCTGAATAAAAAAAGAACGAAACGTTGGGAAAACGTTTCGTTTTAATCATTATTAACCATCTGGAGTATTTCTTCGATATAGCCGAGTACGTCGTCGCGTCCTTGCTTCTTTTCGGAGCTTGTTATGAAGACGGGCGGCAGTTCTTCCCACGTTTCCAGGAGTTTCTGCTTGTATCGTTCCACGTTGTCGCGGGCTTTCTGTGCCGACAGCTTGTCGGCTTTGGTGAAGACGAGGCAGAATGGCACTTGGCTTTGTCCGAGCCACTCTATAAATTCGAGGTCGATGAGTTGTGGGTCGTGGCGTATGTCAATCAGCACGAATACGTTGACGAGCTGCTTGCGCTGCAAGATGTAGCCGGCAATCATTTGCTCCAGTCTTGCCCTTTCTGTCTTTGAGCGTTTGGCGTAGCCATAGCCTGGCAGATCGACGAGATACCATTCGTTGTTGATGATGAAGTGGTTGATGAGCAGCGTTTTGCCAGGAGTGGCCGATGTCTTTGCCAAATGCTTGTTGTTGGTAAGCATGTTGATGAGGCTCGACTTGCCGACGTTTGATCTTCCGATGAACGCAAATTCGGCCTTAGTGTCGTTGGGGCATTTCTGTACCATCGGACTGCTGGTGCTGAATTGTGCTTTTTTTATTTCCATATTGTTGTCGCTGATTGTTTATAGAAATGGTGTGAGCAGATGGGCGAACCATCCTCTGAATTTCTGCCATCCGGTGCGGAATTCGTCCCACGTTTCTGGCGTGAGATAGAAGCTCTCCTTTTTGTCTTCGTCGAACATGCGGCAGAGTTCGGCTGTGGTGCATGGGTCTACGATTACGGCGTTCTCTTCCATGTCCCAGCTGAGACTGCGCGAATTGAGGTTTGCGCTTCCTACGGTGCAGAATTTTCCATCGACCATTATTACTTTGGTGTGGTGGAAACCGGGCTTGTAAATCCACACATGTGCGCCAGCCTTCATCAGTTTGTGGACGTTGTAATAGACGCAGTCGGGTGTTAGGGGGATGTCGCTTTTTGCTGAGACCATGATTTCCACGTTGACGCCGCGCTTCACTGCCCGTTTGAGCGCCCGTTTCAGCTTGTTGTTGAGCGTGAGGTATGGGTTCACGAGTTTGATGCTCTCCTTGGCGTCGTCGATGGCGTTGAGATAGAAGTAGCGTATGATTTCGTTGCTCACGTGCGGCTCGCGGTTTATTATTCCCACCAACTTGTGGCCTGCGGTGGCTGTGGTGTCGGGTTTCAGCCCGCTCATCTGCACTGGCTCGTAGGCTCGAAAATATTTCGGTCCCCAGATGTCTTGTCCGGTGGTGCGGTTCCATATTTTCAGGAAAATCATTTGCAGCTGGCTCACCGCCCCTCCTTCCAGACGGCAGTGCATGTCGCGCCATGTTCCTACCGCGCGCGTACCTTTAATATAATAGTCGGCCACGTTCATGCCTCCGGTGTAGGCCACGTTGCCGTCGATAACCACAATCTTTCTGTGGTCGCGGCACCACACGTGGTCAATCCATGGAAATCTGATGGGGTCGAACTCGTAGATTTCTATTCCTTCGGCGCGCAGTTTCTTCAGATGCTTTTTCTTCAGCGGACTGTTGTTGGAGTCGTTTCCGAATCCATCAAACAGCGCTCTCACCTCTACTCCCTGCTTTCGTTTTTCGGCCAGCAGGTCGAACAGCACTTTGGCTATGGAGTCGTTTCGGAAGTTGAAGTATTCCAGGTGGACCGACGAGCGTGCTTGGCGTATGGCCTTGAACATGTCGTCGAACTTCTCTTGCCCCGACGTGAGCAGCGCCACCTTGTTGTTGTGGCTGAAGACGATGTTTTTCTCTTTCAGTTGGCCTACGATTAAAGAGTCTGACCTCTCCGCATAGGCCGTTGCGGAGAGGCAGAGTAGGAGAGAGAGAGTCAGAATGATTTTCTTTCCCAGTGTCATTGTCTGTGTTCCATTCTGTATTCCAGCGGTGTCATTCCGTATTTTCTCTTGAAGGCATTGATGAAGTTTTGTGCCGTCGAGAGGCCTACGTTGACTGCCAGCTCGCTCATGTTGATGTTTGTTCGCTCAAGCAGTGTGCAGGCGTGCTTCAAGCGGATGTCGCGCACATATTCGGCCGGAGTCTGTCCGGTGATGCTTCTTATCTTCTTGAAGAACGGCACTCGGCCCATGCCCATTACGCTCGACATCTCTTCGAGACTCAGCTGTCCGCGGCTCATGTTCTGCATGACGTATTGCTCGATGTTGTAGAGCAGCTGCTGGTCCATCTGCTCTTGCATCGACATTCGTTGTTCTTCTTTCTTTACGGTCTCGGCCTGCTGGCGTTCTGCTGCCTCGTGCACCGGCTCTTCGGTCGCAACTATTTCGGCTGGCTCGGGTTCGGGCTGTACCGTTTCTACCTTCGGTTCTTCCACTACGGTTGCCTGTGGATCTTCCACCACGACTTTCGGTTCTTCTATAACAACCGTCGGCTCTTCTACGACGATGGTCGGCTCTTCCACAACTGTTTCCGGTTGAGGCTGAGGCTGTGCTGCCGGCTTTTCTTCGGCTGCTGGCTCTGGTTTTTCCACAGTCGGTTTTTCGTGGTGAGCCTGCTTTTCCGAAGCCTTGCGCAGAGCTTCCATCTCTTTGGCTTTCTCGTTGGCAGAATCTTCATGCAGCGCGTCGTAGTCGATGGTCGATGTTGTCATGCTGGCGTTGTGGCTTTCCAGCCGTCGTGTGTTCTCCTCCTTCTCCAGCAGGTTGCCCATGCTTTCGGCCGACTCTATTCCTAGCAGACGGTTGAAGCGTATCACTGCCTCCTGAACGTTGAAAGGTTTCGACAGATAGTCGTCGGCGCTCATGGTGATGCCTTGCTCGCTGATTTCCTGGGTGGTCATCTGCTTTTCGGTCATCAGCACGAATTTCACGTCTTCGGTGTTGCGGTTCTTCTTCAGTTGGTTGCAGAGTTCGCTGCCCGTCAGTCCTGGCATTTCCTGCTTGCAAATCACGAGGTCGGCGCGCATGGTTTTCAGGCGCTCGGCGGCTTCGCGGCTGTTGTCGAACAGGTGCAGGTCGTAGATGTTGACCAGTCTTTCGGCAAGGAAGGAGAGGAACGACTTGTTGTCGTCGATGATAGCGACTACGATGTTTGATGTCTCGGCGTTTGACGTCAGTTTTATTTCCGATGTCAGGTTTTCTTTCACCACGTCGGGCAGCAGCACTTCTCCGGTCTTGTCGAACTCCAGTCGGTTGGTTCTGGTGCGTGCGTTCTCTTCCGGATTTTCAATGCTTGTCTGCATTTCGCTCAGCCGGGTTATGATTTGCAGCATCTGCGAGTGGAGTGCGTTCAGCTGTTCGCGTTCTTCCATCGACTGCTCTTTCTCGGCCAGCGTTGTGATGATTTGCGTCATGCGGGCCATGGGTTGGCGCAGGTCGTCGCCGGCTCCCTTTATCTCTTCGCGCTGGCGTTCCAAGTCGGAGATGACGGCACGTTTCTGCTCGTTGAGTCTGTTTCTGCGCAGTCTGGCTTTCTTCCATAGGTAGATGAGTGCCAGCAGTGCGAGAATGTAGATGAGAATCATCCACCACGAGAGCCATGGCGAGCGTGCAATCTTGATTTTCAGCACTCGCTCTTCGTCGCTCACTGAGCCGTCGGCGCTCATAGCCTTGACGTGCAGCGTGTAGTCGCCGGCGCTGAGGTCGGTGAACGACACTCCGTGCTTCATGGCGTCGCCATATTTCCAGTGGTCGTCCTTGCCTTCCATCCAGTACATGAATTGCAGGCGCTCGCTCTGGTTGTAGTTGCCGGCTGCGAATTTTATCTCAAATGTGTTTTGGCTGTTTTTCAGTTTTATGCTGTTGCTCTCGTTGAGTGCTTGCGGCAGTACGATTATGCCGTGATATTCGTGTCCGGGCTTGATTTCCTGGCCTTCTACGTAGAGCTGGGTGAGCATCACGCGTGGCAGGTGTACCTTTTCTTTCTTGTTTTCCTGGTCCACCCAGTTGATGCCGTAGAGCCCTCCGAACACCACGCTGCCGTCTTTCCTCCGGATGATGGCGTGCTGGTTGAACTCGTTGCTTTGCAGTCCGTCGCTCTCAAAGTAGTTGTAGAGTCCGAAGTTGTAGGAGCCCGTCTCATGATTTCGCTGTACGACCACTCGGCTGACACCTTTGCTCGTCGTTACCCAAACGTTTTTGTTGGCGTCTTCGGCGATGCCGCAGATGGAGTTGTTGCAGAGTCCTTGCGCTTCGGTTACGTAGCTGAGCGTGTCGGTGTTCCAGTCGAGCACGTTCAGACCGTCGCGTGTTCCTATCCACAGCAGCCCGCGGCTGTCTTCAAGAATTGTTGTGATGAAGTTGTTGGTGAATTGTTTTATGTTGCGTCGGTTGCCCGTCAGGTGTATGTTCTCGCTTCTTGAGAGGTCCATCACCATCAGTCCGTCGGCCGAGCCAACATACATTCGGTTGTTGTTGCCGTAGCAGAGGGAAGTGATTACGTTGTTGGTCAGTCGTTTGTTTTCTTTGGTGTACGACGAGAAGGTGTTCATTCTTGGGTTGAACACTTGCAGTCCGCCTCTTGTTGCAATCCAGAGGTTGCCGGCGCGGTCGGTGCTCAGGTCGTTCACGTGGTCGTCAATCAGTCCGCCGATGCTGTCGGTCTTTGTGCTGTATATTCGGGTCTTGCCGTCTTTGATGCGCGTCAGTCCGTTTTGGTAGGAGCCTACCCATAGGCTTCCGTCGTTGGTGTAGCGCATGGCCGTTACCTTAGAGCTTGCCAGTGAGCCGGAGAATCCTATCACTCCCTTGTCTTTCGTGCCGTAGTGCAGGTTGCCGCTGCCGTCTTCCACGATGGCCGTAACGTCGCCTATCAAGTTGCCTGCAAACTTGTAGATGTTCTTTCCGTAGTATGCCACTCCGTATTTCTCGGTTCCAGCCCACAGCAGTCCGGTGTCGTCGGTATATACGCTCTGTATGCGGACGGTCTCTTCCAGCATCTTTTGGTTGTTCAGACTGCGTGGCTGTACCGGCACCATCTCGTTGTTGAATGGGTTCAGTCGAATCAGTCCGGCCTGGTTGGTGCCCAGCCAGAGATATCCATCCTTGTCGGCTGCGATGCCGTTAACGGTGCAGTCAACGCTCACGCTTGTCAGTCCGAGTTTGTTGCCTACGGTTGTGTCCCAGCTTTTGCTTTTGGTGTTGTATTTGAAGAGAGTGCCTTGTCCGTAGAGCCAGATGTTTTTCCTTGAGTCGGCAAATGCTTTCAGCGAGCGGGTCTTGCGCAGTCCCTTTGATGCCACCTCGTCGTTGCTCCATACGATGCGCTGTCCGTCGTTGATGCTCACGCACACCAGTTTTCCGTCGTCATAGACAATCAGTCCGCCGTCCTCACATTCGCTGATGTAGCAGATGGTGCCTTCCGGCAGGCTGTTGCGCTCGACGGCAAACTCGTAGAGCAGTTGTTGCTGCATGTTGTAGGCTTTCACGCCCCGTCCTTCCACGAGCATCCATAGGTTTTTCTTGCTGTCGATGTGCACGTTGCGTGGTTTGCCTTCGATGCCCATCTTCTGAAGCACCGGCTTCATGTCGCGCGTGAATACTTCGGTGAGTGGATTGTAGAGGCAGTAGCCCACTGACGTCTCCACCCACAGGTTGCCGTCGATGGCTTCTTGTATGCTTCGGATATAGCTGTCGGGCAGCGACGAGCCGTCTTTGGCGTCCGACTGGAAGGCTTTGAATGTGTAGCCGTCGTATCTGTACAATCCGGCTGGAGTTCCGAACCACATGAATCCTCTGGAGTCTTTCAGGATGCAGTTCACCTGGCTCGTCAGCAGTCCGTTGCTGGAGTTGAGCGTTTTAAACAGATAGGCCGCAGTGGCCATCATCGGCAGCAGCAGTGCCAGGAGTAATAGTCTCTTCTTCATAATTCAATCAATCAATTTGTCAGTGCGCATGAGTAACTGTCAACCACTCCGAGCAGCTGGCGGTCTTTGTCTATCACCAGCACTGAGTGGATTTTATATTTGTTCATAATGCTTTGTATTTCAGCCACAGGGGTGTCGAGCTTTACCGTTTTTGGCGTGCGTGTCATGATGTCGCTCCCCGTCTTGTCGAAGACCTGCGCCTGCCATTTCTCCATGGCGCGGCGTATGTCGCCGTCGGTGATCAG